>Ga0196901_1000071_pt1 | contig 46259 bp, 57 predicted proteins | sample CB_VirMetaG_FD_169099 | JGI IMG/M metagenome (GOLD analysis project Ga0196901, IMG submission 169099) | Freshwater to marine saline gradient viral communities from Chesapeake Bay - CB_1504_1 Viral MetaG (v3) (version 3) | ecosystem: Environmental > Aquatic > Marine > Coastal | place: USA... | reverse complement strand
CCACCAGCGGCAAGTCCACCGGCCAGCTGGATGAGGGCGCCATCGCCACCGTTCTGGGCGAGGACGACTACCTGACGTTCGCCAGCAAGCGCGACATCGCCCGCCGCACCTTCACCGCCGTCGACGGTATGTCGCAGATGGCGCCAGAAGATCTGATCAGCCGCGTCGAGGACTACGCGCCGACACCGGGTGCCGGCGACTTCGCCGCTCAGCAGGAGATCGAGACTGCCGTGCAGCGTGAAGCTGATCGCGTCATCACCCTGCGCGCCAAGCACCCCGACAAAGCGGCGATGGAGTTCCCCGCCGTCAAGAGCGCCTTTGAGGCGCTGCAGTCAGCAGAGACCCCCGCTGCCCCAAATGAGGTACAGTCCTTTGTTCGTTTGATGCTCGAGACGCAGGCGGAGATCGACGTGGCCCCCGACGCACGGGCGCCCGTACCGCAAGAGTGGGCGCTGGAGATCGGCCGCGCGCTATCGCGTGTGCCTGAGCCTGCCGGTAAGAACATGGAGGATGTCCGCTACCAGGTGCAGGCGCAGTACGAAGGGCTAAAAGAGTACTTCGGCGAGTACGCAGATGAGGTGATGATATATTCGCTGAGTGAATACAAAGGCGTCAGCACCACTACGGCAGAGCTCATCACCGCATACATGCAGTCGATCGGCAAGGGCGGTGACCCGTTCCGCACACGTCAGCGCGCCGATCAGGCTGAGGATATGGATCAGGTGGGCGGCTTCGACTTCTTCGAAGCGGTATCGCCGCTGCGCTTGTTCGGCGGTAGCCAGAGTGCTATCCCTGAAGGAGACAACGGATTGAGCCCCGAAGAGATGCTTCGGCAGCAGCCCACTGAGGAATAATGCCCCCTATCTTCACGCCAAAGCGGGTATCTGTGCCCGGCCTTCTCTCCGACGACGGCCTCGCTGTTGCCGTCGACGCCCTGCGCAACCAGAAGACCGCCGCGCCGACCGCCGTCGTGTCCGCGCCGCTACCTGCGCCAGGCGATCTCGCTACGGTGAGTACGCAGATGCCGTCGCCCAAGGTGCCAGGCCTCTCGACCGCGCCTGGGATTAAGCTCTCCGCTGGTCCTGCGCCACAGTCTACCGCCCCCGCACCGCAGCCGCAGCAAAGCCAGATGCAGCCAGGCTTCGGTATGCTGTCGGCTGAGCAGGGCGCCGCTGAGCAAGCTGAGCGCATTAAGGCCGCCGATGCCGACGTCGCCGCCGTAACGGCCGACAACGAACTGGGCGAAAAGCTCCGCAATATGACTGACGAGCAGGCGGCGGAGTTCGACATTCCTCGCGACCCGTTTGCCACGCCTGACGAGCTGGCCGCCACCAAGGCGCGCCTCGCCGGTCAGGAAGCGGCGTATCTCGATCAGACAAAAGAGCGCGCGGATTTCATCCGCCAGTCGCCTGCGCCGCAGATGACGTGGTGGCTGGACGCTGCGCAGGTCGGCGCTCGCGCCGCCGCGCAGACGGGCACCAGCGCGCTGAAGTACCCATTCTCCGCCTTTGAGAGCTTGACCTATCTCGGCACAGGTATCGAGACCGGAAAGCTGGCCCCCCGCGGCTGGCTCGACGAAGTCGACACGGCCCTCAACAAGATCCTGCCCGGCGACCCGACGCGATCGAAAGACTTCGTCAGCGAGCTGGCTGCAGGTGGCGGCTCCTTTGTGCCGTTCCTGCTGGCTGGCTATCTTGGCGCTGCCGTCGGTCTGCCTGCCGGCGTGACCGCTGGCGGTCTCGGTGCCGCAGCGACCGGTAACCAGATGTACGAGGAGGCGGAGAGCTTCGACGCCTCCATGCTCCAGAAGTCTATCGCCCTGCTGCAGGGCTCCGCACTCGGCGCCACTGAGGCTGTCCCGATCGATCGCATGTTCATGCGCGCCGATCAGGGTACCGGCGGCCTGCTGCGTCGCATGCTCGCCAGCTCGACGGCGTCGACGGTGGAGGAGTTCACGCAGGAGTTCAGCCAGGCCATCGGCGAAGACATGATCGCCAAGTACGGCGCAGGCTACGACCCAGACCGCAAGCTCGACGCGAGCAGCTGGATCCGGCAAGGCGCCATCGGCGGCATCGTCGGCGGTGTGGCTGGCGGCGTGACCGCAGCGCTGCCTACACCGGGTGGCGTATCTGAGGCGCAGCAGACTGCTGCAGCAGAAGAGGTATTCACCCGTGAGCAGGACCGTTTCAACAAAATCGTCGGCGAAGACATCGCCGTCGTCGACCAGCCGGAAACCGAGGGCGCTCCGCTGGACGCAGCCGATGGTGAGAGTGCAGCAGCGGTGGTTGCGCCGCAGGCACAGCAGGACGCCACAGGAGCAGATACTGCGGTCGATGGGGCTGCTGTAGCGCAGCCGCCAGTCGATGGCGTGCGCCGCGTTATCGACGCAGTGGCGCAGCGCGCTGCAGCCGCCAAGCAGCAGACCGCCGCGCAGACTGAGGGTGTCGCCACCGTCGAGACCGGCGAGGTGCTGCTCGATCCGAACGACCCGATGACTGCCGTGCAGGTAGCGCCAGCTGTCGAAACGCCGGAGTTTAAGACTTGGTTCGGCGACAGCGTTGTGAGAGAGCGTGCGACTTCGTCGCGCGACCGCGAAGCTAAGCCGCCGCTCAAGGTATACCACGGGACGCAGGCGGATTTCACCGCGTTCAACCCTTCTAACGAGGGGTCTGTCACGTTCATGGGGATCCCTACAACCGTGCAGCGCCACGGCATGTTTTTTGCTGAGGACCGCGCTTTCGCCGAGACTTTCGCAAATCAAGGCGGAAAGAGCGGGCGTGTCGTCGATGCGTACCTGGCGATAAAAAACCCGCTGTGGGTGGACCAGGCTGGCGTAGCGACGGGCAACGGCGTGTCGCTAATCGCTGAAGAAGACATCCAGAACCTCGTGTCGCAGGGCGTCGACGAACGCTGGGCGCGCGAATACCTGGGCGACGCTGCCACATTCTGGGAGGCCTTCGACGGCGCGAACGGTGACTTTTTCGTGCAGGCTATGAAGGACGCCGGGTACGACGGCGTGTTCATGCAGGAGATCGACCCCGACGAACAGAGCGGCGACGGCACCCGTAACGTGTGGGTGGCCTTCGAGCCTACCCAGATCAAGTCAGCCACCGGCAACAGCGGCGCCTTCGACCCCGCCAACCCAGACATCAATGAACAGGTTGCCAGCCCCTACCTGCCGACCCGCCAGACGATCACCGCCGTGGCGCCAGAGGCTTCCGAGCTGTCTGCGCTGCCCGGCATCGAGAAGGGTCTCAAGGGCCCGATCCCGATCGTGGTGCAGGCAGCCAAGGCTTACGCCAACGCCGTCGGCCTGCCGCTGCGCCGCCAGCGCGACTACGTCAAGGTCGACGTGGCGCGCGCCGGCCGCATCGCCCAGGCCTACGCCGACATGCCGCATCAGCCGAACGATCCCGCCGTGCTCGCCGCTTATCAGGCGCTGGCCGACGAGACCTCGGCCCAGTACCAGTTCGTCAAGGCCACCGGCATCAAGATCGAAACGATCATGCCCGGGCAGCCTGACCCGTACCCGGAGGGCCCACGTCAGGTTCTCGAGGACATCAACCGTGGCCACATCTGGTACTTCCCTACCGGTGACGGCTTCGGCTCCAGCGACTTCGACCCGACCGGCAATCCGCTGCTGAACGAGACGGCTGAGGTGAGCGACAACGGCGAGCCTATGGTCGTCAACGATCTGTTCCGCGTCGTGCACGACTTCTTCGGCCACGGCATGGAAGGCGCAGGCTTCGGCGCGCGCGGTGAAGAGAACGCATGGCAGGCGCACATGCGCCTGTTCAGCGAGGCCGCTGTGCCGGCCATGACCAGCGAGACGCGCGGCCAGAACAGCTGGGTCAACTACGGCCCCTTCGGCGCACAGAACCGCGCCGACCCCCGCAACACCACTTACGCCGACCAGAAGACTGGCATCATGCCATCGTGGACGTGGCGCGAAGGCGTCGCGGACAGCGCCGCCTACACCCTGTCTGCGCCCGTCGAGGTGCAGGACGCCGCCCAGTTCCGCAACGCGCTCACTGCCGCCAAGGAGGCGAGCCGCTTCGGCGGCGCCGTCAACGTCTACAGCGAGGCAGAATACGCCAAGATGCGCACCTTCCTGTCCGAGGACGGGCTGGCCGGTTTCGCGCTCAAGGACGGCGACATCGTCTCCGTGTTCAGCCACCCAGCTGGTGGCGGCGGGCGCCTTCGCTCGCTGATCGACAGCGCCATCGCCAATGGTGGCACGACGCTCGACGCCTTCGATACGGGCACCGCCGATCGGCCAGGTCTGCCGCAGATGTACGCTGCGCTCGGTTTCGTCGAGACGAGCCGCCAGCCCTTCAACCCCAAGTTCAAGCCTGCAGACTGGCCTGAAGAGCTGGGCACGCCAGACGTCGTCTTCATGGAATACGCTGCAGATGTCGAGCAGCTGGTCGCTGCCCCACTCTTTGGTGGCGGTGCCCTGCCGACCGTGGCCACCGGCCCGAGCGGCCGCGTTCTGGTAAAGGACGTGGCGCAGGCGCTGCACGACGCGCATATGCGCGACGAAGGCAAGAAGCTCTACCCAGAGACTGATGAGGCTGACTACGCCCGCGTGCTCGCGGCAGCCTCCGCCGACTTCGCAGCGCAGGTCGATCGCCCCAACTCCGGCATCGGCTGGTACACGACCGACGTCAACAAGGCGATCGAGGCGACGGCGCAGCTGTTCCCCACCCTGCTCACCAACCCTGCGCATCGCGACCTTTACCTGACGTTTGCCGGCGTGTTCTCCAACGGGCTGGATCCAGATCAGGCCTGGGTGATCTCCGCCGAAGCCTTCGAGTATTTCATCGCCACGGGCAAGGTGCCTGTCGTCCGCATAAAGCCTGACGGCACGCCGGCGAAGATGACCACCTTCAAGGACAACAAGACCGGCAAGCCTGTCACCAAGGCCGCTGGCTGGGGCGTGCGCAACAGCGCCAACGAACAGCAGCTTGCCCTGATCGGCTACCTGGTCGAGCGCGAGGGTGGCGTCATCGGCGCCATGGAGTGGCTCAAGGGCCAGCAGAAGCGCACCGACATCAACGCCGTCATGCTCGAGAGCGGTCTCTACAAGGCTGGCCGCTTCACGACCAAGGCGGCACAGCAGGGCGAGACCTTCGGCTTCCTGGCGCTGGGTGAGAAGCTGGGCCGCTACACCCTTGGCCTGCACGGCGTCGAACTAGAAGCCGACAACACCACGGTGGATCTGTGGTACACCCGCACGTTCCGCCGGTGGACTGGCCGCCTCTTCGACACGCCGATCGGTAACGAAGGTATTGCCGGTGGCGTAGCCAACGATGCAGAGCGCGCAGCTGTGTTCCGCATCACCGACGATTTGCAGAAACAGTATCAGGGCATCACGGCAGGTGACGTGCAGGCAGTGCTCTGGTTCTTCGAGAAACGCCTGTACGCAGAACACGGGATCAAGACCAATGAAGGCACAAACAGTAGCGGAGCGCGGAAACTCCTCAGTGCGCGCGGGATCGATGACGTCAGCGGAGGCGCTGAAGCGGGTTTCAAAGGTAGCGCAGCTCGCGCACTCCAAGAAGCTTCAGAGAGCGTAGACGTCGAGCGCATGGCGGGAGGCACCAGCTCCACGCGCATGCCTTACGCTGCAGAGCCGACGCGCCCGACGCGCGGCGTGGCGGACAATACGGCGCCGGCGGCCGATACTGCCGACGTCAAGCTGACCGCTATCAGCGCAAACTTCACCAAGCTGCTGAACCTGACCGTGCGCCATGGGCGTCTCGTGTCCAAGGGCGGCAACACCATGGGCGAATACAACCGTAAGTCGACCACCATTCGCCTGCGCGTGTGGAGCGATCTGTCGACGCTGGTCCACGAGGGCGGCCACGCCATCAACGACATGATGGCGGCGCCGCTGAACGCTTTCGTGCAGCGCAACGCCGCTGAGATCATGCGCATCGGCGTCAGCCTTTACGCTGGTGACCTGAGCAACGCCAACGCCGCCACCCGCCAGCGCGAAGGCTTCGCCGAGTTCTTCCGCGTCTACACGCTGACCCCAGCTTTCGCTACCAACAAGTGGCCGGGCGTTGTGGCGGACTTCGAGAACACCCTGCGCCAGGCTGACCCGACAGTGCTCGACGGCCTGAACGCCATCGCCGGCCAGTTCCAGTCGTGGCTGCAGCTGCCATCAGCCAAGCTGATCCGCAACATGGTTGTCGACGGGCGTCGCGAGCAGGGGATCAACGCCGCCATCAAGGAGCTCAAGGATCTCGGCTTCAAGTCGTGGTTCGAGGAGCACACCCGCCGCAGTGTGGAGTGGAGCACCAACCGCTTCGCCCCGCTCAACCGGCTGGTCACCGATCTGCTCAATCAGGCTGAGCGCAACAACGGCACGGCGCTCGACCTCAAGCGCGCTGACGATCCGCGCACGCTTGTCCGCCTCGCCCGCAACGCAGGCAGCCGCGGCATGGTCGAAGTCACCGATGGTGTCTATGGCTACAAGTCAACGCAGCCGATGAGCCGCGGCCTGCGCGATGCGCTGATGATCAGCCAGGGTGTAGACCCAGCCACTACGCCTGGCGCTCTTGATGAGGAGCGCATGAAGGACTTCAGCACCTATCTGGTGGCGCGCCGCTCGCTCGATGAGTTCCGCCGCTTCGACGAGGGCAAGATCGATCGGCCTCCGATCGGCGCCAGCAAGGGCGACGTCCTGCGCGCCATCAAGGATTACGAGAAGACCTACGGCAAGAGCTTCACCGACGCCGCCGATATCGTCCACGAGTTCGGCATGGCGCTGTGGCAGAAGCAGTATGACGCCGGGCTGATGAGCAAGGAGACCTACACCGACGGGTTGGAGCGCCAGTTCTACGTGCCGTTGCAGCGCGACATGAGCGACAAGAAAGCCAACTTCGGCGCCAGCGCGCTGACGGCTGGCTCGCCTTCGCTGGTCAAGCGCTTCCGCGGTTCAGACCGCGACATCGTCGACCCGATGGCTGTGCTGATGCAGAAGACCTTCGCGCTCGAGACGCTGATAAACGAGAACGAAGTCGTCAAGTCGCTCGCCCTGCTGGCCGATAAGGTCGGCAAGGCTGGTGCTCTCGTCGAGCGCATCCCCGCCAGCCAGGTGCTGGGCATGGTGATGACGGTGGAAGACGCCGCCCGCCAGCTCAGCAAGGACGATACGCTGACGCCAGCCGACGCGCAGGATCTGATGACCCTGCTCGGCGCCTCGATCAAGGAGGGTAACTCGATCTCCCTGATGCGCCGCGAGCAGGTGTCGACGGCAGGCGAGAACATCCTGTTCTTCTGGGAGAACGGCAAGCCTGCCGCCATCCAGCTCAAGGACGGCGATCTGGGCGCTGACGTCGTCAACGCCCTGCAGGCCGTTGGCCGCGAGAACATGCCGCTGTTCACCGGTCTGGTGACGGGCGTGTCGACGGCATTCCGCACGGCGATCACGTCGTGGCCTGACTTCCTCGTGGTCAACTACATCCGCGACCAGATGTCCGCATGGATCCTGAGCGACGTCGGCTTCAAGCCTTTCGTCACCGGCATCCGCGGCATGGCTGATGAGGTGCGCCAGAAGCAGTGGGCCAAGTCCTACAACGCGGCGCAGGGCATCATGGGTGGTATGAACGTAGCCGCCCTGCACGACGCCAAGATCGATCAGGACATCCGCGCGCTGCGCTCCAAGGGCTACATCGCGCAGGCCTTCCGCGACAAGACGCCGATGCTCGGCGCCCTGCGCGGCTTCGCCGAGATCACCTCGCTCAGCGAGACGGGCACCCGTGTCGGCCTGTACCGCGCAGCCTATGGCCGCGCCAAGGCTGACGGGCTGAACGACTATGAGGCATCGGTCGAGAGCGCGTACACCGCCACCGACTACATCGACTTCGGCCTGAACGGCAGCCGCATGACGCTCTACCGTCGCACGATCCCGTTCCTGAACGCCCAGCTGCAGGGCCTCTACAAGATGGTCCGCGTGTTGGGCGCTGATGAGGTTGCCCAGCGCAAGGGCCTGAAGTTCGTTCTCGGCGCCTATATGAAGAGCACCAAGAACCTGCCACTGAGCCGCGTCGAGAAGGACGCCATCAACACGGGCCGCAAGGCCTGGGTGAAGATGGCGACGCTCGGCATGATCTCTGCTCTGCTGCACTTCATGTTCCGAGACGACCCTGACTATCAGGAGACCAGCGAGTATATGCGCGTGACCGGTTGGGTTATCCCGATGGGTAACGGGCGCGTCTTCTATATCCCCAAGCCTTTCGAGCTGGCGCTGATGGCCAACGCCGTCGAGCGCGGTCTCGAGTTCGCCTCTGGCGACAGCCAGGCGCCAGCCCGCTTCCTGCGCGGTGCCGCCCTGTCGCTGATCCCGCCCACCACGCCGACGTCGGCCCAGATGATCACCGAGCTGGCGCTGAACAAGGACACGTTCACCGGTCGCGACATCGTGCCGACCTACATGCAGGCGCTCGAGCCGCAGCTGCAGTACGACAATTACACGTCCTCTCTCGCCAAGTGGATGGGTAGCACATTCAACTGGTCGCCTCTGGTGGTGGATCACGTGCTGTCCGGTCTCGGCGCCTCCGCCTACCGCGATATCTCCGGCGTCATCAACGGTGCCGATCCGACGCGGCCGTCCATGGATGAGACAGACGCGCCGCTGCTGCGCCGCTTTGTGCGCGACGTTCGCCGCGGTTCTGTCAGCGCTGCCGATTTCTGGGATCAGGCGTCGAACACCACTGGCCGCCTCGAACGCGCCAGCCAGACGTACAAGCGGTTCACCGAGTACGGCAACGAGATGGGTGCCAACGCCTACCTCGCCACGCTGAGCGCCGACGAGAAGGCCTACGCCACACTGATGACCCACTTCGACACCGACGCCAAGCGGCTGAACCCGTTCTACCGGGCGCGGCAGGTGACGTCGCTGGTGTCTGGCATGCGCCGCGAGATCTCCAGCGAGCTCAGCCTGTCGGACACATCGGTCAAGGATTTTGCCCAGACGATCGAGATGACCGCCGGCAAGAAGCAGCAGGTCGATGAGGTGCTCAGCGAGATCGCACGCCGCGAGGTGCGCAACACTTTGATCGCCACCAAGCAGGCTGGCTGGGCCGCCAAGGAGCGCCTGCCGCTAGAGCCTACGCTGGGCATGCTGCTAGAAGTCAGCCCCGACACCTACTACGAGTTCATGCGCCGCCGTGAGCAGCGCAAGATTTACAACGATGAAGCTGTTTATGAGTACTGGCCTGAAGTCCGCGATCGGCTTATGATGGACGGCGAATTTGCCGTGCTGTCGGATGCCGTGGCAGTGGCTGGGGTGGTATTCTGATACCGCTGGTGCTAAGGATCGAGACATGACGCAGCCCGTAAAACAGACCCGACACGCCGTGGCCCGCAGCGGTTTCTCCAACCCGCTGACGCTGGAGATCCAGGTAGACGACGCAGCCTTCGTCAAGGTTTACGCCGATGACGCCCTGCTCTCGCTCGGCTCCGACTACACGATCGACGGGCTCGGCAGCGCTGATGGCATCGAAATCACTATCATCAACGGGGAAGACACAGAGTTCTTCCCCGACACAGAGACGTTCGCTGCGCTGTTCCTGCCCATCTACGAGCAAGGCGCAGATCTGAGCGCAGGCGGCACCTTCGGGCGCGCCTTTGAGAACGCCATCGACGCCCTGGCCCGGCAGATCCTGTCGCTCGACGATCGCCTGCGCCGCTCGCTGACGCTGCCTGCCACCTACGCCGACGAGGACCAGCTGGCCTTCCCTCTGCCTGTCGCCGGCCGCGTGCTGGTCGGTAACGCCACCGCCGACGGTTTCGATAATGGTGCGACGCTGCCGGAGATCGAGACCATCGTCGCGCTGACTGCGCAGATCGACACGCTCACTGCTATCGCTCCTGAGATCGCCACGCTGGCGGGCGTGGAGGCTGCGCTCAACGCCCTCTACGGTATCCGCGTGCAGATCGCGTCGCTTGGCGCGGTATCCGCGTCGGTCGCCTCGCTCGATGCGATCAAGTCGCCCATCCTCGCCGTCGAGGCTTTCGAGACTGAGATCGTGGCAGCGGCCGATAACATGGCGGCAATCCTCGCTGCGCCTGGTGCTGCAACCGATGCCAGCAACGCGGCGGATCTTGCGGCTCAGTGGGCTGGTGAGGCTGAAGATGTCGAAGTCACTTCCGGTGAGTATTCGGCCTTCCATTGGTCGAAGAAAGCACAAGAATCCGCCCAACTGTCTTTCGTTTCTGTAATGGATTTCGGTGCAGTTCGTGATGGCGCGACTGACGATAGCGCCGCGTTTGTCGCTGCCCAAGCTGCTGCCGTTTCTGCCGGTACCAAGTTTGTCCGGGTTCCCGCTGGCTCCTATCGCCTTGGCAGCACGGTTGACATTTTGTCAGGCATTACATGGTCGTTTGAGGGGTGCGTGATAAACACCAACCAAGCTTCGCTTGCATCCGGCATATTCCGCGCGAACCAAGTAAACGAATGGGCGATGATTGGGCGGCTTGTCCTAGTCGGAACGCGGGCTAGCACTGTTGCAACTCCGACAACGGACACCCAGCATGGCCTCGTTATTGTCGATGGAGACCGCTATTTAGTTAGCGGCGTTATGGCTAAGAACCTTCTGGGCCGTGGGTTCTACCTGTCAGGGGTTGATGTTGGCGATACTTCGCTACGGGGTGATCGCGGTCAGTTTGACGCTTGCTCTGCACATTATTGCTCGACTGGTCGCTATGTCGAAGCTGGGGCCGGAGCAGAATACACCACGTGGACAAACTGGCACGCGTCGGGCAATGCTCTGGCTGATCTTATCGGCGCGGGGAACACATGCACCAGCGGCGGCAGCGTCACCGATAACGAGATCGGCGTGTCTTTGGTAAGCGGCAGCAATCACGGGCATGGGAACTATACTGGCGTCAACATCAACCATAACACGGTAAATGTTAAATCTCTTGACGTGGCGAATGGGTTCACCTTCTCAGGTTGTCACCTCTATGAGGGCGACATTCAGATAGAAAACAGTGCAGGTGTTGTTTTCGACGGCGGCATTCTTGACGGACCTATCATTGCGACGACTGGCGCTGGTCAGGGTTGGATATATGTTCGCAATATGTGGTGCCCTGGTGGGTATGGGGCCGTTGTTATTTCTGGCACTGCCGCTACTCGCATCTTGTGCAACAACCTTGACGGACCCGGTCGCCCAATCGCAAAAATCACCAATGGCGTATTACACTCAGCGGCCTACCGAATTGCAGACAGCGAGCAAACATTAACACAGAATGTTCTGGCTACGCTGCTATGGTCGGATACGGCGACGAATGTTGGTGATTGCTTTAATACCGCAACCGGTATTTTTACGGTGCCAACGGATCAAGGTGGCATTTATGAGCTAGAGTGGAGCCTTATTTTCAATGGGGGCTCCATGCTCCCAACAAATTCTTACGTTTCGTTGGAAAGCGACGACGCGGGCGGGGGCTCTTTCTCCAACCTCGCACTAAGTCTTGGGCAAGTTTTTGGCACGTCGAAACTTCACTTTTCGGGCAGCGCGGTAAGCTCTATTGGTGGCGGCACACAAATGCGCCTTCGAGCCTCTATCGACGGAACCTCACCTACATTTGGTGACACTAGCGGAGGCTGGTATTGCCTCCTAAACATCAAGAAGATCGGCTAATTTTATGGCCGGCGCCATGTGTGCCGGTCGGACATCAAGGAAACGCTGATGCGCATCACTGCAAGCATGCTCTCCCTCATAGCCGGTAAACCGGTCAACGCCAACATGCGGTCCATCGTCGCGGGGCTAGACGCCTTCGGCGCGTCCGCAGGCCTGGCGCAGCCGCACCGTCTGGCGCAGTATCTGCCGCAGCTCGGCCACGAGAGCATGGGCTTTCACTACGACCGCGAGGTGTGGGGCCCGACGGCGGCGCAGAAGCGCTACGACACCCGCACCGATCTCGGCAACACGCCAGAGGCAGACGGCGACGGCAAGCTGTACGCTGGCCGCACTGCGCTGCAGCTGACCGGTAAATCCAACTACCAGCAGTTCACTGACTGGTGCCGCGCACAGGGCTTCGACAACCCCGACTTCGTGGCGCAGCCAGAGCTCGTCAACACCGACCCGTGGGAAGGCCTCGTGCCGATCTGGTACTGGTCGACGCGCAACCTCAACAAGCTGGCTGACAGCAACAACATCGAGGCGATCACCAAGCGCATCAATGGCGGCCTGAACGGCTACGCCGATAGGCTGCGCTGGTACACCCGCTGCTCGCTAGTGCTGCTCGGCTACCCGCCCAACGAGATCCGCGGCTTCCAGACAGATGCCAAGCAGCAGGGCTTCTACAAGGGTGAGATCGACGGCGACGACGGCCCTCTCACGCGCAGCTCTCTGCACATGATGCTCGCCGCCGCATCCAAGAAGAACACAGAAGTCAAGGCGGCACCGATCGAGGCCGTCGTGCCGGTGGCGCCGCAGGGCGCCGACAAGTCTGCCATGGTCCGTGTGTCCGCCATCGTGGCTGCCGTCTCGCCAGCTGCCGGCATGTTCGGCGGCTTCGACCAGACTGGCAAGCTGATCCTTCTGGGGATCGGTATCGCCGCCGTGGTCGTTATGTTGTGGAAGGGCGAGCTGATCGCAGCCCGCGTCCGCTCCATCATCAAGAGCTTCGGAGAGTAGCATGAGCTTCCTGCTCGGTTTCATTCCTTGGTGGTTCTGGGCGGGGCTCGCACTGGTGGCAGCCACGGCCGTCGTCGGGCTGTTCAAAGGCGACTGGAAGTGGGGCTTCGGCATCCTCGCCGTCGGTCTGTTCGTCGCGCTGCAGAGCTTCACGTTCCGCAGCGGGCAGGAGGCGGAGGCGCGCAAACAGAAAGCCGCTGACGACCACGCCCGTGATGTGATCGCTGCTAACAAGACAGACGTCGCAGGGTTGCCTGCCGACGAACGCGACAAGGAGTTCGATACATGGTCAAAGCGCTAGTCGCCGTCGCGCTCGTAGTTCTTCTGACAGGTTGCCAATCCACCGGTTCGCTGTGCACGGTAGGGCCCTTTATCACTGACGCAGGTGCCGTAGACCGGTGGACCCCCTCGGAGAAAGACCAGCTTCTGGTGCTCAACCGCAGCGGCGTCACCGTCTGTGGCTGGCGCAAGCCTTAGCGCGGAGTTCCGATGTCGGACGTTGAAGCCATGCAAGCTGTTATCCGCCGCCTAGACACTGTCGAGCGAAACCATACGGATCTGTCGAACACGCACACGCACCTAGTGCAGAAGGCGGCGAAGACAGACAGGCGGCTCGACGCGCTGGAGAACGCGCATCAGGACAGCCGTGAGTATCGTGCAGGCCAGGTAGAGCGGGAGAAGTCCATGCAGAAAAGCATATCCGCCGTGCTCGAGGCCGTCACCGCGCTGCAGAACCTGAACCTGGTCAGTGTAAAGGAAGACGTCACCGAGATAAAGAACGGCGCCAACCGCATGTTCTGGCTCATCGCTGGTGCCGTTGTGACTGGGTTCTCCGGCATCATCTTTCTCCTGATCAAGGGGGGCCTGAATGTTTGACCGGCTTAAGTCCGTCGTGTTCGCCGTCATGGTCGGGTTGATCGCAACGGCCGCGCTGTCCATCTGGGGCCCCGTGCTCGAGACAAATCTCTACCCGGCCTACTCACGGTTTACCGTGCACTCGATCGAGCCGCTTCCGGGTGGCCGATCGCGCGTGCAGTTCCGCTTCACCAAGCTGCGGCTGTGCGAGCCTGTGGGCTACGCGTGGTATAACGGGGATCCGCGGGGGCTGTTCAACCAGGTGCCGATCGTATCAGAGAACGCGGCGCCGGCGCCGTCGCGACCGCTGGGCGACCAGCTCTCCAGCTTCTACGTCATTGACGTCACACCAGAGACGATGGCCGCGGCCACGTTTGCCGAAGTCTTCTCGCGCTGCTGGCCGCTGTGGATGACGCGCAGCATTATCTACCCTTAAAACACGAAGGGCCTGTCGGCGGCTCCTGCCATCCGAAGGCCCTTCGCTTGCCGCGCCCGGCTTGTGCAACAGTTCATGCACCGGGGCGGTCTTGGGTTATGGCCAGGGTCTCTTCGTCACGCCCAGCAACCTCGCATCGACAGGGTGTAAGTCGCGGTCCCTACCGAGTTAAAGACCAGCCAGCACGCTGGCCGGTGCAGCACACTACGCCGTGTGCCCACCTTTGCCAAGGTGGGCGTAGCCGGCGATGTCATCCCAATGGTCGTCGAAGCTGGCGTCGCCTGCCACGATGCGGCTCAGCTTCACCGCGATCATGTCGACAGCCTTGCGCTGGTACGGGCGCATGCCTGCGTAGCTCTGCCCCGCTTGCAGCACCTGATCGAGGCCGACACCGACGGCAGCTTGGTGCATCCAGTCGCCGTGGCTCTTGCCGCGCTCCTGCGTCAGCGCAACCGGATCACCCAGCGCAGCCGCCACAGCGTTGTAGGGGGCTTCGCCCTGCCCTGCTGCGTCGAGCTGTTTCTGCAGCTCCTCGCCATCCCGCTCGCGCGCGCCGCGTATCTCTGACGCGGCGGCGGTTAGCCGCGCCATGTCGCCTACCGACAGCTCGCCGCTCGCCCACGTGCAGTCTGGATCGTGCACCACGCCGCCGCTGAATTTCACACCGCACCCCGGGCAGATGTCGCTAGGGGTCGGCTTTCCGTCTGCTGCCTTAGCCATTACTCAAGCCCTCCCCGACGCGCGACGTGTCTTCCACCGCTTGTGGGCGCGGCCACCGGGCGAGCGCGCCGCACCGAGAACCGCCTGCATGCGCGGGGGTCGCGGCCCCGTCGCGCTCAGGGGGCCGAAGCCGTCCTGACCGAACAGGCCGCCCTTGGACACTGGCATGGCGTGGGCAATGGCACCCATAGACGCCGACACCATGGCGCCGATCATTGCGGAAAACCTCATAGTCACACCTCGTTGATAAATCGCTGGAACGCGGCCTGGTCAGAAATCTTGTTCCTGACCCTGTCGTACTTGAGCTCGTCGACCGTGCCGCGCATCAGGATCGGTCGGGAGAAACACGGCCGGGTTTGCCCCGGCCGGTGAATGCGTTTGAGCAGCTGGTCGTATAGCTCGGCTGACCATGTCATACCATACCAGAACAGATTGGCGCCGCCATGTTGCAGGTTCAGGCCGTGGCCGACGGATGCAGGGTGCACCGCCAGCACGGGGATCTGCCGATCGTTCCACGCTGCCTCATGGGCGACGGCCTGCTTGTCCGTAGTGCCGCTACCGTAGAACGGCAGCTTGGGAAACTCAGCCTGCAGCCGCACCAGATCCTCGACAAAGGTGTACGCCACCATCACCGGCTCACCGCCGGAGGCCTCGATCATCTCGAGCAGCGCCTCCATCTTGGCGTCGTGCAGGCGCGTCGCCTCGTGGCTGCCCAGCTCCTCATACAGGAAACCCTGCGCGATCTGCTCCAGCTTGCCACTGGCCACGGCCATGTTGGCGGCCGCCACCAGCTTTGATTTCTTCTTGAGCTCCGCCACCAGGTGCCGCTTCATCTTGTCGTAGACCGGCTTGATCTCGATCGGCATGTCTACCCACTCGATAAACTCTGGACCGTCGTTCAGCGAAGGGAGCTCTGGCATGTCCTCAAGGGCGATGGTGATCGACACCGAATTGATATCGGTCACCAGCTCAGGCACGCTGGCGGGCTGCACCACCCAGTTGTGACCCTGCCAGTCGGTCGAGTAGAAGTGCCGCTTGCGCCACTGATCAAAGCTCTTACCCCACAGTCTGCCGCCGGTCATGATCTTCATGGGCATGAACTGGTCTTCGTAACCGTTCGGGCGCGGCGTGCCGGTGAGCAGCCAGCGCGACAGAAACTGTCCTGCCACTGGCCACAGGGCTTTGCCGCGTTTGGAGCGGGGGTTCTTGAAGCGCGAGCTCTCGTCAATGCAGAGCACCGCCTTGGCCATGCGCTCGGCGCGCTGGGTCTTGATCCACTCGACGAACCACTGGGTGTTGTCGACACCGATACAGTAGATGTCGGCAGGCTTCTTGAGCAGGGCCAGGCGCTGCGCTGCAGTGCCCGTGACGTGGATCACCTTGAGGTGGCACAGGTGCTCCCACAGTCTGGGCTCCGCTGGCCACACCAGCTGCACCACGCGCTTGGGCGCCAGCACGAACATCTCCCGCGCGTAGCCGTCTTCCTTGAGCTCGACGAACGCCGTCAGGGCGGCGGCTGTCTTGCCGCCGCCCATGCCGATCACGGCTTGCGTGTCAGGGTGCTCATACAAACGTGTGGCGGTGCGCTGCTGGGCGCCGCGCAGGTCAGACTTCTTACGCACCTGAGCGGGCTTCCCAATACGCGGCGGCGCGAAGGAGGGCCAACGCGGGGGTGCTCGCTACACCGTGCGCACGGAAACCGGTAGCGCGCGCGTGTATGTCAGCTTGGTAAGGCGCGCTCTTTACCTCGTCGTCGCCTTCGCCGCGCGGCGTGCGGGCGTATACCTTAACGTCCCAATCAGGCGGCACCGTGCCGTGCAATCTCTTGTTGTAGGACATCGTCAATCTCTCCTCGGTTCTTTACCTGATACACGCGCCACCCTTGGGCGCGCAGCTCGTCTCGCTTCTCCGCCTGCAGGGCTGCCAGCACGCCACCCTTGGGCCGCTTGACTTCCACCATGAAGGCGTCGCCGTGGATCAGCTTGCACAGCCGGTCCATGTACCCGCGTCTACCGGGCACCGTGAACTTTAAGCACGTACCACCAAGTTCTGCAATAGTATCTTCGAGATACTTTTCTACTTGTGCCTCTGGTCCCGCCATGCCATAACCCCTCAACGCAATTCGAACAGGGACTATAGCATGGTTGACCTCTCAACGCGCAACACCTCTCGCAAGGTTCAGCGCTCCGTTCACCTCGACGACGACACCAGCAAGCGGCTCGACGACGCCGCTGCGCTGTCCGGTTCGACGCGATCCCAGCTCCTGACCCGGCTGATCTGGGAAGATCTGAAACTGCCGGGCGACAACCCACCTGACCCCAACCAGGCTGAGCTGGCCCTCGACGCTCCCGCTGCCGTAGCAGTGCTGCGCGAAGAGGCGCCCGTCACCTACCCTGAAGAAGAGGACATCGACCTTGACCACTGAAGCGATCACCCACGACAAGACCCCCGACCAGCACTCCGACATTGTCGGCGGCTCCTCGTCCGCCCGCGTCATCAACTGCCCTGCCAGTGTAGCCATGCTCGGCAAGCTGGGTGGCATGGTGGAGGCGGAGGCAGCGCAGTATGACGCTATGGCCGCCGCCGCAACCGACGACACGGAAGCGGCCGAGTTCGCCGAAAAGGCCGCGGGCATCCGCGCCAGCCTCAACCGCTCCAGCAGCTATGCCGATGAGGGCACCGGCCTGCATGAAGTGATGGCGTATCTCGTCGACAACGACGTCGACCAGATGATGCTCTCGACTGACGAGAAAGTGGACGAGCTCTTCGCCCAGTACGACCTGAGCGAGCAGCGGTTCTTCGATGCCGTCATCCCCGCCTACCGCGAGTTCAACAAGTATCTGGACGGGCTGTTCGCTGAGGCTGAGGCGGCAGGCTTCGCCGATCCAGAGATCCGCATCCTGGTCGAGCAGCGCGTTGAGCTACCCGGCATCGACGGCGCCTTCGGCACCAGCGACATCACCATCCGCACGCCTGTGCGCACGGCGATCTGGGACTGGAAGTTCGGCGCTGGTGTGCCGGTCTACGCCAGCTACAAGCGGTCGGTCGAGGGCTCCGATGAGCCGCAGGACTTCGGCAACGAGCAGCTGTCGTTCTACGGCCGCGGTGCCCAGCATACGCACCCCGACTATTTCGAGGACGATCCTGAGTGGCCTGTCGATCTGGTGATCTGCCAGCCGCGCATCGGTGACGGCGAGCCCAGCATCTACCACTCGACGGTGCAGGAGCTCGAGGACTTCCGCCTCGACCTTATCGACGCCGTCGACCTGGCGATCGAGAAGGGGCTCGACGCCCCCATGTCCAAGGGCAGCCACTGCCGCTTCGCCGACTGCAAGCAGATCTGCAAGCTGCACCTGAACGGTGCGGAGGCAGCTGCCGAGATCACCAGCAAGCTGTCCAAGCTGCGCGACACGACGCTCACGCTGCAGGATCTCAAGACTGCAGAGGTGGAGCTGATCCTGCCCGGTGAGCCGATGCCTTCATCCATGACCATGGGTGACGCCTACGCTGTCGGGCTGCAGCTGGCCGACACACTGGGCCCGCTGCTGTCGGCGCTCGGTGCTGGTGCCCAGTCGTTCCTCGAGGCCGGTGGCGAGATCCCCGGCTACAAGCTGGTGCCCAAGAAGGCAGGCCATGACAAGTGGGAGGACGACGACAAGGCGGAGAAATTCCTCGGCCGTGCCGGCGTCCCGCTCGAGGAGCGCCGCGTCGTCAAACCAATCACGCCAGCCGTCGCCAAGGCCAAGCTCAAGGCGCTCGGAAAACTTGACGAGAAAGGCGCAAAGGTACTTGCCAAGTACATCAAGCCAGGCGTATCGTCTGGACACACACTCGCCGCAGCCGATGACAATCGTGAAGCTGTGGTGTTGACGTCAGCCGCTATAGGCGCGCTGGCAAACAAGCTCGCGTCGCTCTAGGGCTGCGCGTAGGCTGCCTACTCTTGAGAGAGCGTTCTGTGACTACCGAGGGACTTAATAGCAGCGGGGGCCTCAATCCCGTTATCGGCTGTCAAACCTAAGACCAAACACAACACGAAAGATAAACACAGCATGTCTACCCTTCAGACTACCAAAGCAGCCGGCGCCCTTGCAGGTCTCGGCAATCTCAAGGCCGGCCTGGCCAAGGTGCAGCAGTCCATCCCCGCAGCTGGCGGCGAGCCTATCCTCCGTATGGGCCGCGACGGCAAGTGGATCTACGGCGCCGAAAACATTGAAGTCGAAGCCGGTTCCGAGTGGGCCGTCAACCCGCTCAGCCTGCAGCACGGTTTCATCTGCTGGAAGAAGACCGATCCGAACAACAAGGCCGACAAGCCTGAGAAGCTGGGCGAGATCCTGGTGTCGATGTTCGAAGACAAGCCTCTCCTGTCGAGCCTGCCCGACTACGGCCACCCGTGGGCTGAGCAGACCTGCGTCGGTCTGCGCTGCATCAGCGGTGAAGATGAAGGCGAACAGACTGAATACAAGCCTTCGTCTGTCGGTGGCGCCAACGCCATGAAGGAACTGATCGGCAAGATCATGGCGCAGCTCGACACTGACGAAGCGCACCCCGTGCCCGTCGTCGTGCTCAAGAGCGACCACTACCAGCACAAGACCTACGGCAAGACCTACACGCCGCTGATCGAGATCGTCGACTGGATCTCGATGGATGGTGTTGCAGCTGACGACGGCACGGCCGACGCGCCTGACGGCTCGGATGCCGGCGACGCCCCCGCTGAAGAGGCACCGGCTGAAGAGCCCAAGACCGCTGCCGCGCCACGTCGCGCCGCTCGCACGCCTACCGTAGCGGCCAAGGCTGAAGAGCCTGCCGCAGAAGAAACCGCCCCAGAGCAGCCCGCCCCGGCTACTGGTGGCGAGGTGCGCCGTCGTCGCCGCTAAGCCCTCAAGCAACAGCACGACGCGCACAGGAAGGCCCGGCTCACGCCGGGCCTTTCTTGCTGTTAGGTACTTGACAGGTACCGTAGCATGGTGGCAGGGTGCGGGCCTCAACCAAAGGAGACTAACGTGGCTAAGGCAACGGAGAAAGTGTGGGTGCTGACCCGCTCGATAAACGACTACAATCAGGAGGGTGAGTATTTTGTCGCGGTGTTCGCGCAGCGCCCCACCGTTAAAACACTGGCCGACTATTTCACCAAGAATGGCGGCGGGCAGTTCGCAGATGTTATGGCGGCGGTGTCGTTTCTCGAGCATGTCATCGCCGGTGGCGGCCGCCGCGGTACTGAGCACGAGTGGTACGACCTGGAAGAGACGGTGTTGCTATGAGTTTCTTCAAGCAAGCTGAAGGCGAGGCAGCGATCCTCGTCACCAATGGCGTCTACCAGCAGGTGGATATCTTCACGCGCGACGGCTATCTCTACGCCAAGGTCGGCGGCGGCTTCGTCCGCCTGATGGCGGACGGCTCGACGAGCAAGGCCAAGACGCACCTCGACTTCATGTCGTTCAGCGGGCCTCTGGCCCAGCGCCTGGGGCGCCTGTGCACCGGCGAGGTGCAAGGAGCCAAGCAGCTGGCCGCCACCGAGACGCAACGCCTGCTGGGGAGTTCGTGATGGCACAGCTTACGGCTAAAACGCCCGTGCAGGCGCTGAACTGGATCGACACCACCGCGCACCACTACGCAGCTGTCGACGAAGCCCCCGGCTTTTTCGTGCTTAAAGGCTACGGGGAAACGCTGCGCATACCGTCCGCTATCCACAAGCAGCTTGAGGGCTGTTTTAAGCCCGGGGATATGCTGGACGCCCGGATGTACGTGCCGACAGCGCTCGGCCGCCGCCGGCTTAACGCGGCCAAACGCCGGGGCGAGCTGTGACCAACCTTTCCGCCCCCCTCACCGACGACCTGGCCGACATCTGCTTCATCGACACGGAGACCCGTGCCAAGCAGGGCACCGCCGGCACGTCCGACGAGAACGTGACCACCGCCGGCGCTTATCGCTACGCCAAGCACAGCTTCATCACCATCATCACCTACGCGATCGGGCATGAGAAGGTGAAGCGCCTGGCTATCCAGTCTTTCAAGACGATGGACGGCAAGGACAACCTGATCCGCTGGCGCGATCTACCGCAGGATCTCAAGCAGCACTTCATCCGTGCGGAGAACCACACAGCGTGGTTCGCCGCGTGGAACGCCCAGTTCGACAGGGTGGTGATGAATGAGATCGTCGGATGTCCCGGCTTCAGGCCACGCATGTTCATCGACGTCATGGCGCAGGCTGTGGCGTCGAACCTGCCCGCCAAGCTGGAGGGCGCCAGCCGGGCGATCGGCCGCGGCGGCAAGCAGCAGGATGGCAAGGGCCTGATCGGGTTGTTCGCCAAGGACAACGACGTCAGCCCCCAGACGCACCCCGTCGAGTACGAGCGCTTCGGCACCTACGCCGAGCAGGACACCGACGAGATGCGCGAGGTCTACAAGGCGACACGCCCGCTGCCGCTCAAGGAGTGGCAGGAGTATTGGGTCAGCGAGGCCATCAACGAGCGCGGCATGATGGTGGACGTCGAGTTCTGCCGCCGTGCTGCCGCCGTAGCCAAGCTGAATGAGGCAAAGATCAACCGTGACCTGCGCGAGCTGACAGATGGGTCGATCAGCACCGTCGGTCAGCACGCCAAGATCGGCGAGTGGCTGTTCGATCGGCTGCCGTCCAATGAGGCGCGCGACATCCTGGTCAAGCAGTGGGAGGACGACGACCTGATCACCGATGGCGACAGCGAGATGGTGGCCGTCAAGCTGTCGGTCGCCAGTGATCGGCTCGAGGCGCTCGACGCATGGTTCGTGCACCGCGACGAGAGCACCGGCCTGACTGACGATGAGTTCGAGCTGTGGCAGATCATGGAGGCGCGCATGTTCGGCTCGAGTGCAACCCCCAAGAAGTTCGCCAAGATCGTCGACCAGCATGTCGGCGAGCGGCTGATGGGTCAGTACTCGTTCAACGGCGCCGCCCAGACTGGTCGCTTCAGCTCGCGTGGTGTGCAGGTCCATAACCTGATGCGTGCATCTCTCGGCAAACTTGAGCCGTTGCTTTTGGAAATTCTTAACAGTCTCGACATACCCTACGAGCTCACCTGAAGGAGAACGACGATGACTTCCTACGAAACACTCGTGATTGCACTGGGCCTCGGCGTCGCCATCTTCGCCGCCGGCTACCTGATCGGCGCGCTGCACGGCTCCCGGTCAGCCAGGGCACCTGTCGTTCAGCCGCTGGCGTCACCGCACCGGTGGCCAGCCGCCATGGACATACAGTTCAGCAGCGGTGACCCCGCCCACGTGCCGTTCCCCTACCCGCCACGGCCGCGCAGCGAGTTCGACGACGCTATTGATCGGCACGACGATCGGGCGTAGGCTGCGCAGGCGGTCTATCCTCCTCCCTGACCGCGACAAACTTGACCCGGCCTCACCAGCCGGGTTTTTTCTTTGTCTAAGTGCTTGACAGGTACTCCCCACATAGCGCATAAACGTGGTCCCAACTACAGGAGACCGACGATGCCTGACACCGAGACTGTCATCAAATACGCGCTCTACACCATCAGCGCCTTCATCACGCTCTGGGTCTTCAAGATCCTGCTGGGGTTGTGATCATGGCGCAGACAGCAAAGACCCGCGTCGCCACCGAGGTTAAGATCACCAACACGGTGACCATCCCCGTTGACCTTATCCGCGACATTCTGATCGAGCGGTTCAAGGTGCCCGTGGACGCTATCCGCGGCGCGGAGCTCGACATCCCTGACTTCTACGGTGACGAGGTGACGCTCAAGTGGACCACCACCGAGCGCCGCGAGGAGATAGAGTGATGCGCCAGCAGAAACTTGAGGCGGCACTGACCGCCATCCACAAGGACGCGCAGGTCGCGATCGAGAGGGCCTTCTCGGCCATGGACGGCGTCGACCCGCAGACACCCGACGGTGTGCTCGCCATCGTGCGCGCCGCCAAGGATATGTCGGCCACCGTGATCGACATCAAGCGCGCAGCGGCGGAGGCCTTGTCCCGTGACTGAGCTCAACGAAGCCTTCCTCGAGAACCTGTCCCAGTCTGCCGGCGGCCTGGCCGTCGGCAAGGTTCTCTCCATGCTGGTGCGCCCCAGCTTCATCGCACCCAAGGGCAAGACCTTTGTGTGGGGTGACTGGTCTGCCATCGAGGCGCGCGTCCTGCCATGGCTGGCAGGCAGCACCGGCGGCGAGGCGCAGCTCGACATCTTTCGCAAGAGTGACATCGACGAGAGCGAGCCTGATGTCTACATCCGCACCGCCTGCGCCCTGATCAACGAAGACCCCTACTGGTGGTGGGAGTGCTACCGCGGGCTGCACGGTGAAGACCTCGCCAAGCAGGCCAGCGAGCTGCGCCAGGGGCAGGGCAAGGTGCCCGTGCTGTCACTAGGCTTCGGCGGCGGTCTCGGCGCCCTGCAGGCCATGGCGACAAACTATGGCGTGTTCCTCGACGACACCCGTGCACAGTGGGTGGTCGACACGTGGCGCGCGACCAACCCGTGGGCCAAGGAGTTCTGGGGCAGCCACGACAAATACGGGTCGTCTGGCCTATGGGGTGCCGCCAATCAGGCGCTCGAGAACCCCAACCAAGCCTTCGTGGCTGGCCGCGTGGCCTACGCCTACGATCCCAGCTACATGGGTGGCACGCTGTTCTGTGCGTTGCCCTGCGGTCGCCTGCTGAGCTACCCCGACATCCGCTGGCGCACGCGTTCGGTCAAGGACAAGTCGACCGGCGAGATGAAAGAGGTGACGGCGCTATGGTTCAAGAAGGGTTATGGCTGGTCGACGCTCTGGTACGGCAAGCTGGCCGAGAACATCACGCAGGCTGTGGCTGGCTCGATCCTGCGCGAGGTGCTGGTGTGGCTGGACCCTGACTTCACGCCGTTCCCCGAGCTCATCCTGCGTGATGGGCAGCCATGGATGCCTGTCGTGGGGCACACCCACGACGAGGGCGTCACGGAGCCTGCAGAAGACGACGCGGAGGAGGCAGCCACCGTGCTCAAGCAGATCATGGAGCACCGCCCCGAGTGGCGCCATGACCTGCCGCTGGTGAGCGAAATCACCACCAAGTGGTACTATTCGAAATCCAAGTATTAAGTACTTGACAGGTACCTATACACCCTGCTAGATGCGCATGCGGCACCGAGAGCGCGACCGACAAGTAGCCCGGATCCCGGCTATCTCGGCGTCCCGCGGGGCGCCGAGCGAGAATGGATCAGGAGACCACCATGAGCAAAATAACGGATGAAGTGACGCGCCCGATTATCGGCATTGAGAACAGGACAGGCCAAGAGGTTTTCGACATCATGGCGGACCGCTTCCGCGCACTACGCTCTAAGAGTGAGGCTGTGGGGGTGCCGACAGTCGCCGACGTTATGGCCCAGCTAGATGCCGCTATCGAAGCTGAGAACCGGCACCATGCGCGCCGCAACGAAATGCTGGCCACACTGATCGCCAATATCGAGAAAAGCGAGCCCACTCCAGAGTTTGCCATCGCGCTGCGCGAATACGTGCGAACCGAGAGGCCAAAGCTCACCCACCCCGCCCCCGCTACCGTGGTCAGTGATGCGACATTCCAGAGCCGGGTTGCGGACGCCCATGTTGCGCTGTTCCATGACGATCCGACTGATCTGCCAGAACGCCGTGACCGCTTCTATGAGGAGGCGACGGAGACGGCGCAGGCTCTCGGCATGACTGAGGCCGATGCTCACGCGCTAGTCGCCTACACGTTCAGCCGTCCGGTTGGCGAACCGACCAAAGAAATCGGGGCGGCTGCGCTCACGCTTGCGTCGCTTTGCGTAGAGGGCGGCTGGGACATGATGGCCTGTGCCGAAGCCGATCTGGCCGTACTCGTGACGCCAGAAAAGATTGCCAAGGTTCGCGCCAAACGCTCCACCCGCCACGGTCGCGGCACTCTCCCTGGCATTGTCGCAGCTCTTACGGAGGAAGGCGCGTGAGTAAGGATGAACTGGACCAGTTCGTTGCGGACGCCATCGCGGAGGACCGTGAATGGGAGGCTAAAGCAAGCCCATCGTCGCGCTATCAGCCCCGCGTGTTGGCGCGTTTCGAGGGGGGCAAGATCATCACAAGGCGACCATTTCGATACAAAGGACACTGGTGCGTCAGGAATTGCGGCATCGGTCGATTGATAAAGCCCATGCGTGAAACGAACGGCTGGATCGTTTTCCAACTCGATTACGGGCGGATGCCATGAGCAGCAACATGCGTATCTGCGCGGCGCTTGCCATAGCGTTCATGATCTGTGGGACCTACGCCTATTTCGCAATTCAGTACCGCGCAGAACACACCCCCGCAGGCCGCTCTACCCTCAATGGGGAGGAAGGGAATGGCTGACACCGTTTACTTCATCCTTGCGCTTTTGTGCCTTTGCGCTTCGGGTTTTTTAGCGTGGCTGGCTTGGTGGCTGTGGCATTACGCGCCGACACAGGACGATTGGAATTACTGGGATAAAAAGGACCGGAACGCTGCCTTTTTGAAGGTGCTCCGCAACCGCGCCACCCGCACCACCGGAGACGACAAATGAGCGGGCCCCAGCTCCGCGAGAAGCCTCTAGTGAGCGCCGCCAGTGGTGGACGCCCCAAAGGGCCGATCTCGCCAGACACCGACCAGGTGACGCGCGCCGTCATCGAAGCGATCGACGCCACCGGCTTCACCGACGGCTATGTCTGCCAGCGCGCGCGCATCGGGCGCAACGAGCTCAGCCGCATGCGCGGCGGGCAAGGTAACCCCACCGTAAAAACGCTGGCCAGGATCCTGGCCGCCGTCGGCATGACGTTCGTCGTGCTGGACAACCAGAGACTGAAACCAAGGAGGATGCTGTGAGCAGACATGGGATGAACTTCGGCGTGCGCGCCGCCCGTAACATCCAGCAGGGTGTTGCGCGAGATGAAGAGGCCGCGCTGGCGGAGATCCACCGCGTCAAGCGCGCTAACCGCCACATCCGCAGCACGGCGCAGCATGAGCGCGACAGGCGCCCCGTCTGGCGGCCCGGTGACCCGATCCCCGAGTGCCACATCCGTAACCAGCGCCTGCGCGACGCAGCTGCGGCAGCTGCCCAGTGACCCGCCGCGAGCGCATAAAGGCCAAGATCGCCGCGCGCGTCGTCGAAGAGCCTGCGCCAGACTGGATGCCTGCTGAGCTGGGCCCCTGCAAGATCTGGCAGGGCCCGCACAGCGGCAGCGGCCGCGGTGGCGACTACCCGCGCATGAGCCTGGACGGGCAGACGGTGGCCGTCCATCTGGTGGCGTGGACCAATGAGCACGGGTTCATCCCCGGCAAGAAGCAGATCGACCATCTCTGCCGCCGCCGCATGTGCGTGGCGGACAAGCACGGCGAGCTGGTCACGCACAAAGAGAACCAGAAACGCCGCGCAGCTGCGGCAAAGGAGACGACATGAACACCATGCACCTTATCGGCGCAGAAGAGGTAAGCCGCGCGGGGCACAACATGGCCGCCGCCGCTAGCGACATGCAGCGCGCCGCCGGCGCGTCTGAGTACGCCCTCCAGCAGCACCAGCAGTTCATGACCGACTGGCTACGCCAGTTTGAGGCTGTGCTATCGAGCGCGCTCTCGACTGCGGAGACCTTAGCCGATACAAAGAAAGGCCCAGCCGCACCGTAGTGCGCTGAGCCCTTCCTCCCCAACCGAAAAGATCATGCGATGACCGAAACGATTAAATCAACATATAGCGTACTCGACATGCGCTTGCAACTATTGTCGAACGGCTACAGCCCCCTCCCAAACATCGCAAAGGCCTGCATGGTCAAGGGTTGGCCGGGTCTTCCCATGAATGAAGAGACCATCCGATCGTGGAGCGACCGCAAGAACGGCGCCAAGCGTTTCGAGGACACAGGCCTGCGCGTCGAGAATGGTCTCGCCGTGGTCGATCTGGATATCAATCATGAGGTAATCGATGTCGTCGCAAAAGCGCTTGAACAAGAAGAACCGGATCTGGCGCGAGCGCTCATTCGCTACGGCAAAGGCTTCAAAGAAGCGTGGTTCATCCGAACAGACGAGCCCTTTACGCGGCTCCACACAAGACGCTGGCTTGCGCCTGATGCTGACCTCGAAAGAGATGGCGCCCAGGTCGTGGAAGTATTTGGAGGCGCTTCTCCAAGACAGTTCGGCGCGTTCGGCGCCCACACCAGAAGCCCTTCAGGCGACATTGAAGTCGCATACGAGTGGGCGGAAGCGTCGCCGCTGAACACGCCGATCGCCGACCTGCCTGAGATCCCCAAGGCGCGACTGATCGAGCTGGTCGACATGATCGAGCAGATCCTCGAGCGTGAGGGCTTCACGCCTGTCCTGCGCAGCGTCAAGGGAGAGAGCGAGGCGACGCGCGTGCACGACCTGCTGCCAGAGCACACGTTCGAATGCAACGATGGCGTCGTGCGCACGCTGGGCGAGCTGGAGCAGGCTGCAGGCGAGGAAGGCCTGCGCTGCTCGGCAGCGTGGCTTGAGCCAGGCGCCAACCACTCCCTGACGCGCTGCATCATCGGCCTGACACACGGTGGCGCCCTGACGATCTGGGACGCAGCGACCGGTGTCTCGCATATGTCTGCTGCCCTTGCCCCCGCCGACGCTGAGAAGCGCCAACTGGACACGGCTGCCGTCGCCGCTCGCCTGCGCCGCCTGGCTGAGGTGGAGGAGGAGCGCAAAACCAAGCGCCGCGCCAAGCTGTCGGCTGAAGACGAATACACAATGGTGGCCGCCAAGCTGACGCAGACCTACGCCTACTGCAAGGGGCGCCAGCTGCCTGTCGTGCCTATCTGGGCTAGCGACACCGGTGAAGGCTACTCGATGACCAACTTCAGGACAGAGATGCTGCCCTATTGCGGCACGGAGATCGGGCCGCGCGGTGGCGAGAAGAAGATCAACCCCGTCGACATCTGGGCAGCCAGCCACGCGCGCATATCGGTGGAGGGCATGCAGCTGCGCCCCGATGCAGCACGGCCGCTGTTCGTCGACGAGCACGGCAAGCAGTGGGTCAACACCTACACGCCACCGATCCACGCCGATGCAGGCGGAGAGATGGCGACAGGCCACCGTCTGCTCGCCCAGCTGCTGCCTGACCTGGAGGAGCGCCGCTGGTTCACCCAGTGGCTGGCGCATAAGTATCGTAATCCGCATATCCCGGGCCCAGCTGTTGTCATGGTGGCGCGAGAGATGGGCACCGGCCGCGGCACGCTGGGCGAGCTGCTGCGCCAGCTGTTCGGCGGCGCCTATGTGCGCACGCTGTCATTCGACACCTTTGCCGGCCGCACCTACCAGAGCCAGTATAATGACTGGGGCGCTAATTCTCTGATGGTGCTGGTTAATGAGAGCTCGACGTCCGATGGCGGCAGCGCCTATAAGGCCAAGCACGACACCTATGAGCGGCTCAAGGAGACGATCGACCCGCGTCCGATCGTGCGCCACTTCGTGGTGAAGGGTGAGAAGGCTTTCTATGCGCCCGGCTTCACGTCCTTCCTGATCGCCACCAACAACCCCGACGCCCTCCCGCTGCCCGCTGGCGATCGCCGCTTCTGGGTCGGCACCAATGGCGAGCCGCGTGACGTCGAGTTCTGGGACGAGATCAATGCGTGGATCGAGAACCCCGCCAACATCGCCGCCTTCGCTGACTTCCTTGATGCGGTGGACCTGTCCGACTATTCGCCCTTCGCGATGCCGCCCATGACAGACGCCAAGCGTGCCATGACGGAGATGGCGTCGAGCGATCTCGACCGCGGCTTCGACGCTGTGCTCGCCAACATGGTGGCAGACCTGATAACGCCGGAGCAGATCATCGCCGGCATGATCCAGGCGCGCGATCTCTACAATTACGACTACCCTGACAAGTGGCAGGCTATCGCCAAGCGCATGGTGCAAACCAAGCTGATCCGTGTCGGTGTGCCGCGCGGGCAGAACTGGCTGCCGATGATCGACAACAAACGGTACAGCGTCTATGCGCTCGACGCGCGCAAAGCCAAGCAGTGGACGACAGCAGACGCCCACGCGCTGCGCGCGGAAGTGCTGCGCAACGGATCCCCAGCGGCTACAGGTCTGCCGGGCAACGTGCTGACCGGAATGTTCCGGCAGACGAAACAAGGAGACGAGTGATGAACAGCCCAACTGTGAGCGTGGCGGTGACGCATGCGGCGACCGGTGAGACGATGCACATCAGCCTGCTGCATCTGGTGGCGGTGCTGCCCGTGAACGCCGTCTACACAAGACCAGGCGACGCGCCCGGCAGGGCAAACGCAGTGGTGCTGGTGTCAGGCAGCCTGTACTATGCAGTGACAGAAAACGTCGCCGGGATCGAAGCTTCGGTGGCGAGCGCTTTCGCCGATTAGCTGCAACAACTTTCCTGCAACAAATCACCGACCCTGCAACAGGCGCGCCGAGAGGCGCGCCTAAATTATGATCCTACAGCAATAGTTTTGGGGAGCTCGCCGGCGCTGGTGCAAAAAGTTGTTGCAGCTGTTGCGCGATTGTTACCAGTTTTCGAGGGGGTGTGCGACCGCTAAGTGTCTGATTTCACAGAGGTAGTAGCAATAGTTGTTGCATTGTTGTTAATATATTTAGTAGATATCATATATAATACATTAAGAGAATATATGCCTATCTATGTCTATATAGCGCCCGGACCCAGGCCAAAAAAGCAACAATGCAACAACTATCGCTAAAAACACCTGCTTCGCCAATGGCTTAACCCTCGAGAGCGGTGCAACAACGCGGCGCAAACGGAAAAGGCCGCCCCGAGGGGCGGCCTTTGCTCGATCGAAGGCGCGCTGCGCTAGTGCTTTGGTGCGTAGATGCGCGACAGGGCGCTGAACAGGATCTCAGCGGACACCTGACCCGCCATGTGCCGTATCTGGTGCTGAGCCTTTACGACATCGGCGTCGCTGAGCTCCAGGGTGTCGCCGCTCTCGACGTGCAGCAGGACGTTGCCGCCCGTGCCTGCGCCGTGGCGCGAGAGGCGAAGCTTGCCGTTCAGGTAGTTGGTGGTGTCGATGATGGTCATAGCAGTCTCCTAGCGCTTGGTTGGGTTGTAGCTCTTGATCGTACCGATCTTGAATGTATCCGGGTAGGGCTCATCGTGCTCCCAACCAAAACTGCAGTACTGCTTGCCGTGGATGTTGTCGCTAGCCTCGCGCACGGCGTCAGCCCGGCTAATAGGTTTGCTGAACGTGAGCCGCACGACGACGGTGTGAACGCGCGCTTTTGCCATGTCAGTCTCCTAGCGCTTTGTGGTTGAGGTGCGCCCCTGCAGCAGGGCGTGGATGAGGCGGGCTTCCTTGCCGCCGATGCGGCGGCCGGCGCGGTTGCTCGAGGCGATGGCGGCGTTGACGGCGGTCTTGCTGTAGGTGGCCATGTCAGTTCCTTTGTTTGATGCACCACAGCTAAACCCAGTACAGGTACCTGTCAAGTACTTATTCCATTATTCTTCACCAGGAGCTACATGTAGCCTATGAGCACAAACGGCAAACCAGCACATCAGCGGGCCCTCGGCCCAGACTACGAAGCACCGGCACCAGCGCAGCCCGTGCCACGTGCCAAGCGACGCGTCGGACGGCCTGAGATAGAGCTCGAGCCTGAGATGGTGGCGATAGCCAACTACATGGCGCGCAATGGTGCCACGGTGCCTGAGATCGCCAAGGAGCTCGGTGTCAGCGAACGCAAAGTCTATGACTGGTACAAGGAACACCCTGAGTTTTTGCAGTCCGTAAAGGAAGGCCGCCTCACGTTCGACCAGCGCGTGCTGTCGTCGCTCGGCCAGCGTGCCGTCGGCTACACCTACGAAACCGAGAAGGTTTTCAGCAACGGCTTCCGTGCCACCGTAACCGAACACGTGCCTGCAGATGTCGGTGCCGCCATCAACTGGCTGGTCAACCGGCAAGGGTGGCGCCGTGGCGACAACGTGGTGCAGGACGCCATGGACGCTACGGCCACAGCCCCCGCCGGTGAGCCGCCTAACACCCGCCAGCTGGCCCTGGCCGCCATGGCCCTGCTCGGTGCCGCTGTGCACCAGCCTGAGCCAGACGCAAAGCACCAGACCGTGGACGTGACGCCTAGTCGCGTGTACGATGCGGATCCCAATGAAACCGAGGAACCTGACGATGACACAGACGACCCCGACTTCGACATCGATTGACGACAAGGCTGCCGCGTGGCGGCGCCTCCGCAAGTGGCTAGGGTGCAGCCGCAACACAGAGTGGGCGGAGGCGTACCAGGACGCCGCGGCGCGCGCGGCGGTGGAGGGTGGCGGTGTGATGACCTATATCGGCTTTGATGTGGGGCGAGAGACCCCGGGCGTCGCATACATCCCGCCGGCTGAGCTGTACCGGCAGGTGCAACCATGACTGACGTCAAAGCATCGGCCGAGAGCCAGGTGCGCCAGAAGCTCGCCTTCCCCGACTTCAACCCGCCAGCGCAGATGGGCAAGCTCTACACCAAGACGTGGAAGGCGCCGTTCATCAACGGCGTCACCGACGAGTGGACCAACCGCGTCGCCGGCTACTGGGAGCGTCTCGAGCAGAAATACGGCCTGATCTGGTCGCGCCCCGTGATCACCTATGACGATGAGACTGGCTGCATCTTCACCGCTGCCACGATTGTGGCGATCGTGCCCGGTGAGCGCTACAGCGTGGGAGACGTGCATTGACCATTCAGCACGTCGCAGCGTACCTTAATCTGAGCTTTGCCAACCCGCTATATTGGCCTGTGCCGGCGCTCAAGCGCCTGCTGCGTTTGCACGAGCAGCAGGGTTACGGCGCATTCCAGCGCCGTGTTCTCCAGATGATGTCGCGCGGCGCAAATTGACCGACACACCCCTCACGTTCGAAGAGATGGAGCGGCGCATCAACCTGATGACGCCCGGGCAGCGTGCTGAGCTCGAGAAGAGCGTGGCGCCCATGCTGGCCAAGGCGTGGCTGCCGCAGATGGGTCCGCAGACCGATGCCTACTACAGCCTCGCCGATGAGACCCTCTATGGTGGTGCTGCCGGTGGCGGCAAGTCCGACCTGCTGCTGGGTCTTGCCACGACCGAACACTACAAGTCCGTGATCTTCCGCCGCCAGTCCGTCGACCTTGAAGGCCTGTGGACGCGGCTGGGTGAGATTGCCGCCGGCCGCGTCATCAAGAGCGATGCGACCCGCAAGCGCATGAAGCTCAACGATGGGCGCCTGATCGAGTTCGGCCACCTCGAGAAGCCAGGATCTGAGAAGACCCACCAGGGACGTGACCGCGATCTGTATGGCTTCGATGAGGCTGCGCAGATGGACGAGTTCAAGGTGGCCTTCGTGATCCAGTGGCTGCGCTCTATCCGCAAGGGTCAGCGCACGCGGGTGGTGCTCGGCACCAACCCACCTATCCCCGAGTACAAGGATGGCAAGCTGCTCGACACAGGCACCGGCGCCTGGCTCAAGGAGTGGTTCGCGCCGTGGCTCGAGGACACCTACCCGCTACCGGCCAAGCCTGGCGAGCTGCGCTACTGCTTCATGCGCACAGAGGGCGATCGCATGCGCACCATCTGGGTGGATGGCCCGGGTTGCTACGACCTGACCACAGGCGAGGCTCGACCAGATGCCACCGAGGACGACATCAACAAGGGCCTGGTCGCGGTGGCCAAGAGCCGCACGTTCATCAAGAGCCTGCTCAAGGATAACATTTTCCTCAAGGACACAGGCTACGCTGCGCGCCTTTCGTCCACGCCTGAGCCGCTGAAGTCGCTGCTGCTGACTGGCTCGTTCACCGTCAAAGGTGAAGACCACCCGTTCCAGATCATCCCCACGTTGTGGGTGCTGGCTGCGCAGGAGCGGTGGCGCAAGCGTGTCGCCGCTGGCGAGGACAAGCGGCTGCGTCAGCTGGTGTTTAGCGGCGACATTGCGCAAGGCGGTGCCGACAGCACCGTTCTCGGCGAGCTGTACGAGACAGATTTCTTCGGCGAGCCGCTGACGCAGGCTGGCCGCGAGACGCCAACCGGCAAGGAGGTGATGCAGCTGGTGCTCACCCGCCGCAAGAACAACGCGCTGATCGTGCTCGACGGCACTGGTGGCTGGGGCGGCTCGACGCGCGACTTGCTGTCGACACACCACCAGATCGAATGCGAGATGTTCGTCGCCAGTCGCAAGTCGACGTCGTGGGTGAACAACGGATTGTGGAAGTGCCTGAACGGCCGCGCTGAAATGTGGTGGGCGTTCCGCGATGCGCTGGACCCGAGCAGCGATTACGACATCTGCCTGCCGCCATCGACCCGCCTGATGACGCAGCTTACCGCCCCGATCTTCATCGTGAAGGGTAAGACCATGCAGGTCGAGGAGAAGGACGAGGTGCGCAAGCGCGTCGGATCCTCTACTGACGAAGCAGACATGGTCCTGCAGGCGTGGATGTACCGCGACCAGGCACTGGCCGCACGCATACAGGACGACATCGACATCGTGGACAGGATTGCTCACGGTGTGACGCCGGCGCAGCGCCGGCGAGAGCGCGCTGCACCCGTTGAGTTCGACGACCCACTAGGAGATTTCAGATAATGGACTTCCGCGCCCTGATACCCGTTCTGACGTTCTACCTCGCCGCTATCTGCGCTGTCGTGTTCGGCGCAGGCTTCGCCATCGCGTGGATGATACATGGCTGAAGTCGTCATCAGGTCAGCGTGCGTCAGGGACGCCAGCTTCGTCATGGCGAACCTGCGCCCGCTCGACCACCTCGAGGCGTTCTGTCAGCTGCCAGACGGTGTCACGTCCTGGCAGCTGACCTACGCCATGCTCGGCGCAGGCAAGGCGTTCGTCGCCTACCTCGACGATCAGCCTGTCATGGTGTTCGGCACCAGCCCGATCAACGTCTGCACGATCAGCCTGTGGGCGCTTGGTACCAAGCGATCGCGGCGTGTGATCCCCAAGGTCACGCGCTTCATGCACGACTACCACATCCCCGATCGCATCGATGAAGGCTTCACGACGGGCGAAGCGCGCTCTCTGGTGCAGCACCACGACGCGCACCGGTGGATGACCAATTTCAACGCTGAGCCGTCGGGCGAACCCTTCGTCTACGGCAAGGGTGGCGAGCTGTTCCAGCTTTTCCGCTGGACGGTAGCGGGCTACCGCAGTATACGCAAAGGGCAAGGAGAAATCGCATGAGCACTCTACAAGGCATCGGCGCGCTCGTCTTCGGCGCCCTCACACTCCTGCTGATTGGCGTCACGGCGATCGTCTTCGCAGACAAGACCGCCATCCTGCTGATCGTTCTTGGTGGTGCAACCGCCTACGCGGCGCAGCTGTTCTTCTACTGGCAGTCGCTGTCAGCGGACATGCAAAACGCTGAAGAGTGCGCACGATACGGCAACATTTTGTGGGTGGTCTGCCTCGTGCTCTCCGCCCTGTCCCTGATCTTTTCGCTCTGGATCTAGCCATGTGCATGCCCGCCCAGCCTCAGTACCAAGCGCCACCAACCGTGGCACCTGCACCGACACGGGCGGACATTGCCGCAGCTAACGCTGACGCCAAGGCCAACCCGCTCAATCTGGCGGTGGAGGCACGGCGCACGGCGAGCAAGCGGCTGAGCACGTTCGGCAACATCAAGACTTCCGCTATGGGTGACGCAGGCTACGCCACGTCGTCCTTCGCAAAATTCGGCAGCCTGCCGACAGCCGCTTAAGGAGCGCAGACTATGTGTCTAGGAGGCGGGGGGTCGACCCCTCAATACCAGCCAGCGCCAGCAGCCGTTGCACCCGTGCCGACATACGCACCGACACCGGCAGCAGACGCACCACCTGAAGTGGCGGAGCTTGATGCAGCCAGCAAGAGCCGCACCGCTACCAAGAAGCGCCTGGGCGTGTTCGGCAACATCAAGACTTCTGTCTATGGCGACAGCGCCTACGGCAGCGCATCCAAGGTCGCCAAGTTCGGAGCGGTGGGCGCATGACCATCATCAACGATTGCATGGACGAACAGCAGCAGCTGGCCACCGTCAAGGCGCCGTGGGACAACTACCACCGCAGCGTCGCCGCGTGGGTGCTGCCGCAGACCGAGCAGTTCGACAGCATGGTGCACAGCGGCGCAGGCGCCGCCGGCGTCATGGCCGTCACCAACACGCCTGTGGCCGCTGAGCGCTCCAAGCACATCTACGACATGACCAGCCTGTGGGCGATCGATCGGCTAACCGCTGGTCTCGTCTCGCTCAAGACGCCTGAGAGCGACAACTGGCATGATCTGAACGTCGACAGCGACTTCGGCTACGCGCCGTCCTTCGAAGAGAAGACGGCGCTGGAGCGCACCCGTGACTACATGTTCAAGGTGCGCGGCAACCCCAAGTCTGGCTTCTGGCCTGCCCATAAGGCGGCAGTCAAATCCATGTGCGGCTTCGGCGATGGCTGGCTGTTCATCGAAGAGCTGATGGGGTCACGCACCCCATTCCGCTACGAGTTCATGCCGCTCCCCGAGCTGTTCCCATCCGTGGGCCCAGACGGCCAGCCCGATCGCATGCACCGCGTGTTCAACTGGACGGCCAAGCAGATCGCCACCAAGTGGCCAGACAAAGCCGGGCAGAAGGTCATCGACATGGCCAACGACGCCAAGCGACAGCATGAGCGCATGCCGGTGCTGCACTGCGTGCGGCCACGCACTGACCAGCTGCGCGGCCTGGGTGTCAAGGGCGCAGCCTACGCCAGCTACTACATCCTGCCGACCGAGAAGCACCTGATCAATGAGAGCGGCTACTGGGAGTTCCCCTTTACCCGCTACGCATGGTCGAACCACGGGCAGCGCGCATTCTGCGAGGGCCCCGTCGCTCTCGCCATCGCCGAGATCCAGTCGCTGCAGGCCATGGCCCGCGATGAGCTGATCGCGTCGCAGATGCTGCTGCGCCCACCTATCGCAACACACGGCAAGAACTTCACCCGCCTGAACTTCAACGCAGGCGCCGTCAACCCGGGCCTGATCAGCGGCGACGGGCAGCCGCTCTTCGCCCCGCTGAATGCAGGCGTTCGCCCAGACTTCGCCCAGTCCATCATCGAGAGCCGCCGCAACAACGTCCGCGAGATGCTGTACCTGAACCTGTGGCAGATCCTTGTGAGCGAGCAGAGCGGTTCGCAGGAGACGGCAACCCGCTCCATGCTGCGCGCTCAGGAAAAGGGCGAGATGCTCGGCCCCGTCGGCATCAGCCTGAACGAAGGCCTGTCACACAACATCGATCGCGAAGTCAGCATCATGGGTCGCAAAGGCGCATTCCGCCCAGGCAGCCCGCTCGAGATGCCTGAAGCCTTGGCAGGCAAGGACGTCTCGCCAGAGTTCACCAGCCCGCTCGACCGCCTGCGCCGCATGGGCCAGGTCACCGGCATGCGCTCGGTGCTCGAGATGGTACCGCTGCTCGAGCAGGTCAAACCCGGTATCAGCAAGCGCATCGACGCCGACGAGATCCTCGAGATCACGCAGGACGTCATGGGCGCGCCAGCCAAGATGCTCAAGGCACGCAGTACTGGCGAAGAAGCCAGCGCCGCTATCGATCAGCAGTCGCAGGCTGCCGCCCAGCTGGGCGCCACCCAGCAGGCTGGCGAAGCTGCCGCTGCCGTCGGCAACGGTGCCAAGCAGATAGCGGAGGGCGGCGAAGCAGCCGCCAACTCACCAGCACTCCAGCAGCTGCTGGCGTCGGTGTCAGGGCAGGCGGCGTAGATGCGCACCATTCTCGACATCCTGCCAGCACACGCAGCGAGCGATCCAGCGATGCAGGAAGCGCGCATCGCTGAGGCTTATGCCGCCGTCTTCACAGGCAACGGCAGCGCAGACGATGCTGGGCTGGTACTTATAGACCTGGCGCAATTCAGTCGGTACTATGATACCGCACACATCAAGGCGTCGGCCGATCAAGTTAAAGCGATCGACCAGCGCCGAGCCGTCGTCCAGCGCGTGCTGGAGGCGGTGATCAAATCAGGGCACTCGATTGAAGGACTGCACGGCGCAGTCCTGCGGGCACCCACAGAAGCTATCCCCGAGGAGGGATTTTAGAGATGACTATTCGACGCACAGGATCTGCAATGTCGTTCATCCCGCAGCCCGTATGGGATGCGCCGGGTGATGCCACGCCCGGGGCCGCCGTTGGCGATACCCCCGCAGCGGGTGACGCAGCAGGCACTCCAGCGGCGGATGTCGGCGCAGGCGACCAGAATGGGTCGGTCGCCTTCGATCCTGTGACGGCATATGCGGCCCTCGACGAGGAAACCCGCACGTGGCTCCAGGCCAAAGGTTTTGACAAGTCTCCCGTTGAGCTTGCCAAGGCCGCACGTTCGCAAGAGAAAATGCTGGGCGGCGCTATCAAGGTGCCCGGCAAGGACGCAACACCCGAAGAGCGGGACGCCTTCTTCAACAAGCTGGGCCGTCCCGACAAGCCTGAAGGTTACGAGTTCAAGGTGCCTACCGACCTGCCGGAGGGCTTGCCCTACGACGCAGAGCGGGCCACCAAGCTCAAGACCGATCTGCATGGCCTTGGTCTGACCAAGGACCAGGCAGCTGCAGTGCACGACATGTACATCAACGAAGTTGTTGGTGGCGCGTCTGGCGCAGCAGAGAAGCAGGCAGCCGACAACCTTGCCGCCGCTGAGAAGGCAACCGATGCGCTCGTGAAGCGCTGGGGCCCTCTCGATGGCGACACCGCCAAGGCAAACTTCGAGCTCGCAGACCACGTGTTCAATGGTGTTCCCGGCGGCCAGGAGTTCCTGACGGAGCTCACGGCCAAGGGCTTCGTCGGTGAAGGCAAGGTGGTTAAGTCCGAAGCGATCGCCGTGTTCCTTTCGAACATCGGTGCAGCACTCTTCATGGAGGACGGCGTCCTCCGCGGCAACCCAACAACTGTCGGCAATCCGTTTGTCGACGGCGAGGGTGAGAACGTGACCGAACAGATGCGGTTGGCCAAATCAGACCCTGATCGCGCGCGCAGCTTGATCGCTGCCGCTGGGAAAAAGCCTTCAGACTTCGGTCTGAAGTAATAGGAGCTAACGCTTATGTCTACCGTTCGCCTTTCCGATGCAGTCGAACCGACTGTCTTCAACAACTACATCTCCAAGAACACCATGCAGAAGTCGGCCTTCTACGGCGCCGGCGTGTTCCGCTCCGACGGCGACCTGGCGGCCAAGCTGGCCGGTGGTGGTCGCACGTTCAACGTTCCCTTCTGGAAGGATCTGGACGACAGTGAGCCTGACGCCGCTTCGGATGATCCCGATAGCCACGCCGTGCCGTCCAAGCTGAGCTCGGGCACCGACGTCGCCCGTCGCATCATCTGGACCAAGGGCTGGTCTGCTGCCCACCTCGTGGCAGAGCTGGCCGGCGCCGATCCGATGAAGCGCATCAGCGAGCGCGTGTCCGAATACTGGGCCCGCCGTCTCGACGACGCTGCCATTGCCACGCTGCGCGGCGTCTTCGCCGACAACGTGCTCAATGACGGTGGTGACATGGTCGAGGACATCTCGATCGACACCGGCGCCACGCTGACTGCAGACGAGCTGATCTCCGCGCCAGCTGTAATGGCTGCTGCTCAGACCATGGGCGACGCCAAGGACCAGCTCAAGCTGCTCGTGATCCACTCTGAAGTCGAGACCCGTCTCGCCGAGAACGATCTGATCAGCTTCCGCCCTGACAGCACCGGCACCTCCTTTATCCCTCACTACCTGAACTACCGCGTTCTGGTGAGCGACAAGGTGCCTGCCATCATGGGCGCCAACAAGGTGCGCTACCACAACTACCTGATCGGTGCTGATGCACTGGGTTGGGCTGAGAGCGCCGTTGCCCGCCCAGTCTCGGTCGAGCAGGATGAAAGCGCCGGTGACGGTATGGGCGTCGAGACGCTCTGGACCCGTCGCCAGTTCGCCGTGCACCCATACGGTGTGAAGTGGACTGACGCCAACGTCGGCGGCGAGTTCCCGACGCTCAGCGAGCTCCGTCTCGCCAGCAACTGGGACCGCGTCTACGCCGAGCGCAAGCAGATCCCGATCGCTCTGCTGATCACCAACGGCTAAGGCCGCTGGCAGGCCGATATCGGTATCCCGATATCGGCCGCTACCGACGCCGGGCGGCACCCGGCACCATGAGTGTCCAAGGATCAAGGATCAAAGACCATGACCACCTTCCGCAAGTTCTGGCAGGAAAAGCCCCGCACGGGCTACGCCGAGTACTTCAACGACTTCCTGAGCGCCAGCGACTACGCCGCAGGCAACTTCACCATCACCACTGTCGAGGCGGGCGCCAGCTCCGCCACAGAAGCGGTGAGCACCGCCTTCGCCGGCGGCGCCTTGGTGCTGACCAACGACAGCGCCGACAACGACGCCGACTGGTTGCAGACTGTGGGTGAGAGCTTCAGCTTCACCCTAGGCAAGTCGACCGAGTTCGAGATCCGCTTCAAGCTGAGCGATGTCACCAACACTGACTTCATCGCTGGCCTGCAGATCACCGACACCACGCCGATGGCCGTGACGGATGGCGTCTTCTTCCGTAAGGCTGAAGACGATACCTACCCAGATCTCGTCGTCTGCAAGAACAGCGTCGAGAGCGTTGTCGCCCTGCCAGACCCGCTGGTGGACGACACCCTCGTCACGCTGAACTTCTACTACGACGGTACCGATAGCGTGCAGGCGGCCGTCAATGGCGTCCGCGTGGCGTCGCTTCCGATCACCAACCTCCCCGATGATGAGCTGCTCGCGATCAGCTTCGGCTTTGCCAATGGCTCCGCCGTCGCGCACGTGCTCACCGTCGACTACATTCGCGCAGTGCTGGAACGGTAATCCGCCGTTTACTGAACTAGCATAGCGCGTGTGGCGCGCCGCTCTCCTCGGGGCGGCGCGCCAAAACAAACCGCAACAGGAACCCTATCGATGTCCGAAGAAACAGTACGCCGGCGCCCTTCAACGGTGTCGAGCCGTGGCGCCAACCGCGACAACCCAGATACGCCAGCGTCGTTCACCGAAAAGAACGACGGTGCCCCTACGACTGACCGCAGCCGCCGCCGCGCCAAGCAGGCCGCCAACGCCGCCCAGTCCGTGAAAGAGGCAGCCAAGCAAGGCCCGACTAAGGCCGAGAAGAAAGCTGCCGCTGAGCTCAAGGCTGCGCAACCTAAGCCAGCCACCGTCGACCGCGCATCTGTCCGCAAGACGGCGCAGGCAGCCAACGCCGAGCGCGCCAAGACAGAGAGCGTCACGCTGGCCGCCACCTCGTCGCTGCCTGACGTTGTGCTCAAGCCAGGCGAGCAGCCCACGCTGCTGCAGCTGCGCCGCATGAACCGCGCCACCACCAAGGCCGTCCGCAACGACGCCACTGAAGCTGCCAAGGCTGCAGGTCGCGCCGTCCGTGACGTGCTGGTCGGCCGCGGTAAAAGCCGCACCCTGCAGCGCCACGAACGTGTCGCAGCCTCGCAGGCCGCCGCTGCGACCGCAGCTAACGCCGCGAAGGAGTAATCCGGCATGGCCTGGAACAACACGCAGCGCCAGGCCTTCGCCGCTTACGCCGAGGCGGAGAAACGCCGCAAGGCCCGCAACACCCTAGCAGCGGGTGGGGGGTGGACGCCGCTTAGCTTGGGTAGCAATCTTCTTGGCTGGTGGACCGCCGATGACGTGTCAACGCTTACGCTGGTGGGCTCGGCGGTCTCGATCTGGCGCGACAAGAGGTCCGGCCTCGAACTTACCCAGTCTGTAAGTTCGGCAAGGCCAATTTATTCTGCAGCTAGCTTCGGTGGATATCCGGGTCTGACGTTTGACGGGATCGATGACCGGATGTTCGCCAACAGCATCTTCGGGTTTCCGTTTGGTTCTAGTGCATCCACTCTTTGGGGGCTTTTGCAACAAGATGCCTTAGCGGCTGACACTACAATTCGGCTCGCAGTGGCCTACGGAGGCAAGACGGCCAATGATCGCAGATCAATAAACAGGATTGTTGATGCTGGTGTTAACCGAGCTCGCGCGGCTGCGGGTACTGGTTCGGGAAGCCCTGGCGTCACAGGGTCTGTCGTTGATTTATCCAGTAGGCATGTCGTTCGTGGATTAATCGGGGCGGATGCAAGTCAGATGAATGTTGACGGGAGTGGCTCGGGCACGGTGTCTGCGGTGCCAGCAACGGGGACCGACCGTTTTGTTGTTGGCGGAAACACCGCCGACTCCGGGGGGAATTACTGGAACGGCAAGTTTCGTGATGTGGTGATCACCACCCCACTACCAACCAATGACGCCGCTACGCTTGAGGCGTGGCTACTCGCAAGGAGAGCGCTCTAATGGCCAACCGTGTTGTCATTTTCCCAACTGAAAAACTGGTCGAGGCGCAGAACTATGCTGCCGTGGTCGATGCTCATTATGCCGCTAATTTTGAGCCTGGTGGGGTGTTCTGCTACATCAACCCAGACGCCGAAGGCCAGCACGTTGTGCCCTACTACGGCCCGCCGTGGGAGTTCATTACTGGCCAGCCATTTGCTGAGCCTGCCGAGTGCGCAGCGGCCCGCGTTGATGGTGTGATCCACGACTTTGCGATCTGGCCCTTCGAAGAAGAATAGCCCCAACACCCTCACATCAAGTGCGGGGTAGCGCGCACCCGCCACGCTACGGTATAGTGCTACCGCCGACGCAACCAAAGGTGACGTAAATGCCCTCCACAATGACAAAGCTGGAAGTGTGGAACCTGGCGATCGACGTCATCAAGGACACGGCGCTTCGCACCACTGGCGACAGCGCGACCACGGCGCGCTGGCTCGAGCGAAACTGGGGGCACACCGTCCGCAGCGCCATGCGCGCCTACCCTTGGAACTTCGCCAAGGAGTACCACTCGCTATCGGCGGAGGCTGCCGCCCCGCCCTTCGGCTGGTCCAAGGCGTACAAGCCGCCCGGTGGGTGGCTGCGCGTGCTGCCGCCCCGCCGTAACGGCCACCGCAACGGTGCCCTGATCCAGCATGAGATCGTCGGGCAACTGATTTACACTGATGAGAGCGCCCCGCTGAAGGTGGTGCTGATCATGGATCGGTCTAGCAACCCCGCACTGTGGGACGACCTGTTCATCGAGCTCGTGCGCTGCCAGCTGGCGCTCGGCATGGCTAATAAATTCACCAGCAAAAACAAGTTCATCGAGCTGGCGTCACAGATGCTGGCTGCAGCCAAGGATGAAGCAGAGCGCATCGACACCTTCGAGGGGTCGGCTGAGCCTGTCGAGCAGTTCGACATCCTCAAGGCGCGCGGGCTGTCCTCAGACAACTACGGCAGCGGCGGGTATCGCTGATGTCGGGCCCCATCCAGGTAAACTTCACCCGTGGCGAGATCACGCCGCTGCTCCACGCACGCGTCGATCTGGACCACTACCGCGGCGGCGCCGCAGCGCTGCGCAACTGGATCGCCCTGCGCTTCGGTGGCGTGACGCGTATGCCCGGCACCCTCTACTATGGCGCCGCCAAGTACGCTGACCGCCTGCACCGCGGCATGCCTTTCCAGTTCAAACGATCGCAGACCTACCGGCTCGAAGTCGGTCACGAATACATCCGCTTCTGGAACGTGAACGGCCGCGTCGAGAACCCCGTCGACACACCGGTCGAGGTGGCTACACCCTATCAGGAAGAAGACCTGCGCTACATCCAGCTGCGCCAGATCGGCGACGTGGTGTACTTCACCTGCCCCGGCTACTACCCGATGACGCTGACCCGCTTCTCGGAGATCAGCTGGGTATTCGAGCGCTACAACAATGTCGATGGCCCCTACCTCGACATCAACACCACCGCCAGCACGCTAGACCCTTCCGCCACATCCGGTAGCGTCACGCTGACGTTATCGTCCGCCACTGCCATCAACGGCGGCGCAGGTTGGGTGGCTAGCGATGTCGGCCTGCCTGTCCGCTATCTGGAGGCCGGTGGCCGCTGGTATTGGTTCAAGATCACAGCTTGGACAAGCGCCACTGTTGTCACGGCCGACTATATGGGTCGCGACGATGGCGACATCTCAGCCATGCCCGGGCATGCGGCCACGGTTAATTTCCGCGTCAGCGCGTGGTCCGAATACCAAGGCTACCCTGCAGCGATCGGCCTGAACGAAGACCGCCTCGAGTTCGCCGGCACCGAGCGCCAGCCCACCACCGTGTGGGCGACGATCCCCGGCGCCACCGGCTACGCCGACTTCACCGTCAGCTCGCCGCTGGTCGACGACGACGCCCTGACGGCCCGCCTCACCGGCGGCCAGCTCAACGGCGTGCAGTGGATTGCCGACGGCAGCGACACCATCCTCGGCACAGAGGGCAGCATCCGCGTGCTGGGCCGCGCCAACGACAACGCCGCGTTCGGCCCTAACAACATCCGCCAGCGCAATGAGACTGAAGTGCCGACAAGCTTCATCCCGGGCATGTTCATCGGCAGCGTCCTGCTCTTCCTAGATGTCTACCGCTCGCAGCTCTACGAGGCGATCTACAGCTCCGATATCGAAGGATACGCGGAGAAGGAGCTAAGCGCGCTGAACGAACACCTGTTCGCCTACGGCATCACGAGCATGGCCTACCAGGCCTCGCCATACAAAATTCTGTGGATGACGACGGAGGCGGGCGACGTCCTCGCCGTCACCTATGACCGCGGTCAGGAAGTGTTCGGTGTGACGCCCTGCGACCTGGGCCCGAACGCGTTTGCTGACGACGCCGTGTCGCTGCCGGGTACAACCCGCGACGGTGATCAGGTGTGGTTCAGCGTGACGCGAGAGCTGGCGAGCGGCACCGTCTGCAACGTCGAGCTGCTATCAGCATTCTTCCGCGCCGGCATCAGCGAGCAGGCGCTCCCCGTCTACGGCCACTGCGCGGGATCGTACAACGGCCCCGCCACCACAGGCGTAGCCGGGCTGGACCACCTGGAGGGCGACACGATCGGTCTGTGGGTTGACGGGTTCGACGCCGGTGACGTTGTCGTAACCGGCGGCGAGTTCACGCTGCCCGACATCAAGCCAGAAGGCGAGCAGATCGTCTGGGGCTTCCGCTACTCCAGCCTTGGCCGCACGCTGCGACTGGCCGTCGACAGTCAGGGTAACACGGCGATCGGCGGGCTAGCCAACGTCAGCCGCGGTCGGCTAGATGTGTACCAGACGGTGCAGATGCGCGTCGGCACTGGCGCGCTCACCGTCGAGGACTACGACGAAGGCCTCGACTTCCTGCGGTGGGATGACGACAGCGAGCAGAACCCTTATGAAGAACTGGTGTTGCGCACCGGCAGCATCGACGCCGTATTCGACGATAGCTGGGAGAACCGTGGCGTGCTAACGTTTGAAACCAACTCAATGCACCAAGCCACGGTGCGCGCCATCACCATATTCCCAGAGGGGGAGGATTAATCTATGTGTCTGCCCCCCGTAGCAATGGCCGTCATCGGCTTGGCTGGCTCCGTCGTTCAGGGCATGGGCGCCGCCGCCGCGGCTAATGCGGAGGGGGCGTCGCTTGACGCGCAGGCGCAGGGCAAGGCGCGCGACGCTGACGCCGAGAAGCAGGCCAGTGCTTACGAAGTAGCGCGCACCCGGGAAACCGTGCAGCGCGCTCTCGGTGGCCAGCGCGCAGGCTTCGCCGCCAACGGCATCGCCTTGAGCGGCAGCGCTCTCGATGTCATCGACGACACCGCCAATGAAGGCGACCTCGACCTCGCAGCCATCAAGTGGAACAGCGACGTCAAGATCGACACCCTGAAGTACGAAAAGTCATATATGCAGGAGAACGCCAAGGTGGCGCGCAGCACTGCAGGTCTGGCGTTCCTGTCACCGGTACTCGGCGGCGTGGCTAAATTTGGAGGCTCGTTCGGCTAAATGGCGCAGATCCCTAACTACCGCGCCGGCACCGCGCTGAACCCTACACCCACCCCGCAGGTCGAGGTGAGCACTGCAGGTGCTCGCGCCCTGCAGAACTTCGGCGCCTCCGTCAGCGACTTCGCTGCAGTGATGCAGGACCGCCAGGAGAAGAAGGACACGTTCAAGGCGGAGAACGCCTACCGCCGGCTGAACATCGAGCTCGAGAGCGACCTTAACAATCAGGCGCAGAACGTGCCGGAGGGCGGCGCCGGCTTCATGGATGGGTTCGTCGCGAACACCTTCCAGCCCAAGCGCGACAAGTTTCTCGACAGCCTGCCAGAAAGTCTTAAGCCTCGCTTCACCGAGATCCTGAACGACGAGACCGGCGCCGACTTCGAGCAGTGGCGCACGCGCGCCGCTACCGTGGAGCGCGACGAAGGTTACCGCTGGGCCAAGAGCGAGATCAACATCACGCAGGGCCAGATGGCCACCGCCATCTCGATGAACCCTGAAGGCTACGACGACTATCTGAAGTCTGGCCAGTCGCTGATTGACACGTCGCCGCTGCCGACGCCTGAGAAGGCGCTGCTCACCCAGCAGTGGGAGGAGACAGCGCAGGTCGCCTATCTGAACACGCTGCTCGAGAAGGATCCGCAGGGCGTGCTCCGCGAGCTGGGCGTCGACACGCGCCAGCTGTCGCCAACGACGCAGTTCGACATGCTGTCGAAAGCTGTGCAGTGGCAGGAGAGCTCCAACAACCCGAACGCCGTATCTGCCAAGGGCGCCATCGGCCTGATGCAAGTCATGCCGGGCACAGCTGCAGACATCGCCAAGACGCTGGGCGACACCAACTTCCCCGCGGGCGCGCCTGAAAATGTTATCCGCGCTTACATGTCCAACCCCGTCATCAACAAGATGTACGGCGAGGCGTACCTCAAGCAGCAGCTCAGGACATTCGGCAACACGCGCAACCCGATCGAGACTGCGCTCGTCGCGTACAACGCAGGGCCCGGCACCGCACAGAAGTGGGTCGAGAGCGGCTACGACGACGCCATGCTCCCCAAGGAGACGCGCGACTATAAGGCCAAGATCCTCGACAGCATGTCCTCGCCCCTGGCGAAGGGCGACCCATCCAAGGTAACTTTTGTCGGTTCAGGCACAGGGACTGGTAGCGACGCACACGTAGAGAAAGTCAACCCCGATCTCAAGAACCGCGTTGCGGATGCCTTCGCGACGATCGGCCTGGACAAGGTCCGCATCACGTCGGGCTCGCGCAGCGTCGAAGAGAACAAGGCAGTCGGTGGGGCGGAAGGCAGCCAGCACGTCCATGACAACGCCATGGACATCGACGTGTCGGGCATGAGCCACGCCCAGCGTGTGGAGCTGATCAAGTCGCTGAGCGCTGCAGGCATCACAGGCCTGGGCATCGGCGCCAACATCATCCACGCCGATCTGGGCGGCCGCCGCGCATGGGGTTACGCCACATCCGCTGGCGGCGGCGAAGTGCCGAAGTGGGCCACTGCCGTCATCGCCGACCATCTGCAGGGCGTCACGCCGCGACCGCGCGCTGTCGACAGCCGCTTCGCTTCGCTACCATACGACAAGCGTCAGGCCTACCTGAACAGCGCCGACCAGGCCATCACCAGCCAGAACGTCGCTGCCGCCAAGGTCAGTGGCGCGCAGAAGGTTGAAGTTCGCAACGCCATGGCCAACGAGATCGCCTCGATCCGCACCAGCGGCAAGTCCACCGGCCAGCTGGATGAGGGCGCCATCGCCACCGTTCTGGGCGAGGACGACTACCTGACGTTCGCCAGCAAGCGCGACATCGCCCGCCGCACCTTCACCGCCGTCGACGGCATGTCGCAGATG
>Ga0196901_1000069_pt1 | contig 46820 bp, 55 predicted proteins | sample CB_VirMetaG_FD_169099 | JGI IMG/M metagenome (GOLD analysis project Ga0196901, IMG submission 169099) | Freshwater to marine saline gradient viral communities from Chesapeake Bay - CB_1504_1 Viral MetaG (v3) (version 3) | ecosystem: Environmental > Aquatic > Marine > Coastal | place: USA... | reverse complement strand
GTGGTGGGGCGGGGGCTCGGTGTGGTGGGTCGAGAGAGGGTCTCACTTAAGTTGGGCGCTGTGACAGTTGGCTCAAGACCTAGTTTTCTCTCGATGAACTCTCTGATTGTAGCGTAGCGGTTTTTCAGGTTTTCTTGGCGCTCGTATGCGCTGCGTGGATATAGTCTCTTTACGTCTTGTAGCATCGAGGCCATGACCTTTAGAAAACGTCTATCATTCGGGTCTTGATCCTCTGCAAGCTCGTTAACAAGCTTGATAAGCTTCACGTCTGCGCTTTCTGCTTCTTTCGGGCGCTTGCGATTCTTGGGGTTGATCGTGTTCAAGCGCTCTGACTCTGAGAGCGCGTCAAGTACACCTCTCAAGCGCTGAGTAGGTGCGCTCTCCACCTCAGGCATCGTCTCAAAGTTATCAGCGCTTGGGTGATCCTCGTGCGGTGTGACTGTCTCCGCGCTCTTTGGTGTCTGAGCTGCGCCTTCGACCTCTAGCGCGAAGTTTCGCGCATCTTCAGCGCTCCTGAACACAAATCCTTTAACATAGCGAGATTCATATCGTCCACCATGCTTCTTTGCTATCTCGAGGCGCCTGAAATACTCATCTCGATCAGTGCGCTCTTTCTGCTTCGCTGTGAAGAGCTTCGCGCCTGTCTTCGTGTGCGTGTGCTCACCGAGCTCAAACTTCGTGATTTCTTGGTGCTCGTCGTGGCGCTCATCATGATCTTGGTCCGCGTCTTCGATGATCTGTTGCGCTGTCTCTATGAGTTGGTTTCTTGGTGTGGTCTGCGTGGTCTGTGCGGTTGTCTCGCCTAGCGCTATGTTCACCTCTCTCATGATGTGCTGCGCTACGCTCACCGCGTGTGTGTTCTCGTTCTTGTCACCCGGTCGGCTCTCTCTTGAGTTGACCTGTTGCGCCTTTGTCCTGAGTGTCTCTAGCTCCTCGCGTGAGCGTTGCGCTAGTGGTGTTTTTGTATAGTCGAGTGTGAGTGCTAAAATGGGACGGTCGCTCGGATCGAGGATCTTAGGCGCGCTGTCTTTGAGCTTTCGCGCTACTGCTGAGATCGCCTCGAGATATCTTTGAAGCTGCTTGGGGTCGAGCTTAGGTGGTGTGAGCTTAAGAGTAAGAGTGCTTGAGCGTCTGTCTATTGCCGCTTGGATCTCCTCATCTGATGCGCCTTCTAAACCTTCCTCTTGAATTACCTGTAGTCTAAAGGCGCCCTCTGAGCCGTACTCTTGAGGCGAAAGCGCCTCTATCATGCCTTGCTTGCGCCCTTTACCTGATAGATAAATACGCGCTTTCTCACGGTCTGTGTCTTCGTTCCTGATCCATAGATCAGCGCCTTTGAATCCGGCGTTGAGCAGCTCTTGATGAATCAGCTTAGCGAGATCTGCGCGCGTCTTCGGGGCGGGTGTCTTTGATCGAGGCGCGCTCTCAACCTCAGGCATCGTCTCAAAGCGATCCTCACGCGCCGTCTCTGTGGTCTTCTTCTTCTTAGGCTGCTGATAACGCTCATCAAGCTGAACGCCTGCGACCTGCGCCGCTTGTCTGAGTCGATGGAGCGCAAGACCTAGCCCGCGCTTTACACCTTTACTCTTGATCTTCTCTACTTCCTTACGGCGCTTTTCAACGTGCTCTTGCTCTGCTTTTCCGTGTTGGCTTTTGAGTAGCGCTCTGAGCTCGCCCTTTGAAATAGCTACAGGGGTCATGCTTGGGCGTGAATCGTGCGTGATAAACACCTGATCACCCTCTACGCGATCAATATGAAAGTGTCCGCGTCTCCCCTTCCATGTCAGTTTAAAGGCGCTACCTGCCTCAAAGCTCGCGCGTGAGATACCACCCCCTTGATGTTCTGCGTAATAGTACCGATAACGCGCGCGCCCTCGCTTATCAGTACCCACACGCTTTCGATGGGTGTATTTATGACCTACCGCTTTTTCGAGATCATCATCGTCCTCTTGATCTAAATAATGGTAGGCGCTTTGGATTTGATCAGCGGCGCGGTCGATCTTGCTTTGTACCCACTCGGCTAGATCCTGATCATCTGGCGCGTTCTCAAGCATCTCTGCGAGTTTGTTCGCATACTCCGCGAGCAACTGCGCGCGGCGACGTGTCATTGGTATGTCTTGATAACCTTTTCGATTAATCGCGTTCATGATCAAATCTCCTCATCGATCTCGATGTCATCATCTTCTTGGTTGGGTGGTATAAGGCCGGGGATCTCTTCGCCCTCATCCTCTTCACTTTCGCCGGCGGCGGCCATTTGTGCTGCGTTAATGTAGCTTGCATTTAGCAACATATCAGCTATTGGATTATCGAGCGGTTTAAGGTCAAAAGCTGCGCGCGCTTCGTTCACGGTCATGTAAGAATTAACCTTTTTTGAGATCGCGTCTAGGCGCTGACTCTCGCTCTCTACATCGAGGCCTACGAAGCTCAACTCTAAGTGAGGCGCTAAAGGTGTAATGATCCAACGGTTTATCCATGTCTCTAGTGACCGGAGTAGAGGTCTGAGACCTTTCTCTTTACTGTACTCAATACGTTGCGCGGGGCCACCTTGATTCAGTGCGCTTGATTGTCCCTCATTACCGAACACATAGCCTAACTCAGCGGGGTCCATTTGATAGAGCGCACAAACCTCTTTGATGAGGAAGTTGAGCCAAGAACTATACTCCATATCAGAGTTTGAGTTGGTCATGTTGACGCTCTGAACTTCTTCTTTTGCTTCGGGATCGAGTTGAATAATCGGTGTCTTCTTTGCACCGTTCCCACCCTGCAACATTGAATAAAACTCGCGCCTGAACGCTCTAAACAGCGCGGGGCTCATCTTACTCTTGATGGCTAGGATTCCTGATAGATGTAAACCGTGTGTAAAGTTGGCGCTGTTGTACGCCTTCGCCCTCACCATGTCTATGATCGTTGGCGCTGCCTCTTCGATTTCAGGATAACCATATCCATTCGATGAGATCTCAGAGCGCGGGCGCCGGATGCCAAACGCCATTTGATCTGCGTCAAACTCAGCGACCACTCGGTTATCAAGCACTTGAACATACGCGGTTTTTCTTGGATCTCGTTGACCTGCTCTTATCTCTGCCTCTGTAGGCGCGGCGCGTCTGATGGTCGCTGAATCTACGGGCTTAAATGCAATCGGGCGCCCGCCTTTGTGGATGATCTCAAAACAGCACTGATCAAGCGTCAAACTATCTCGCGTGATCTGTCGCAAGAAGCCTTCAAATGTTTGATGACCTACTATCCGCGAGTCACCACATCTCAATAACCATTCAACGATGGCCTTGATCTCTTTGCGGTGCTCGTCTGTGAGCTCCGTTGACTGATCTCTTAGCCTGATCACGAAGCCTGCTGCGTGTCTATCGGGCTGTGGTCGTGCGAACTCAGCAACTTGACTCACGCGCGTCTGAATGATTCCGCTGATCAGTGGTACGCGCGCTAATTGTCGCAGCGTTGCATAACTGAGCGCGCCTTGTGTCCCTTGGTGAGCGTCGCCCAACAACGCGCTTTGATAACTCAGATTATGATCTGTGCTGTATGGGTTGAGCTCATACGCCTGAGGCGTGCCGGGTTTCGCTTTGACTAGATCCGTCATCGCCTCGATGGTGTTTTGTATGTCGCTCATGGGCCCTCACAGTTATTCGGCTAAATCGACCTCCAACGGTCGATAAATGAACTTGATTTTATTAATCGGTCGAAAACATCTTACCACACCTTCAACGCGTTTTTCACTCGGTGTCTCGCCGAAAGCGTTGCCTTCGACTGTCCACGCGCCTGAGAGATCATCCTCAACCTTATCAATGATCGTGATGTGATCCCCCCAACGTTTATTCGCGCTTGTCGAGATGACCATAATATCACCCGCGCGGGCGTTCTCAAGGCCTTTGATCTCACGCGGTGTGCCTTTGGCCCATTCCCTCAAGCGATAAGTGCTTGGAAAGCTCTTTTTTCTGAGCTTGGGTAAAACACTGATCCAACACCAAGCAGCGAAGCAACCACACCAAGCAAATTTGCGGTTTTGGTAGGTCTCTTGCCAAGTCCATCCCGCGCCCTCTCTGATATATCGATCAAGGATCGGGCCATCTGATACCTCTCCTACAGGCTCAATGATCTCCTCGCGCCATTGTGCGAGCCCACGCTCAAGCGCCTCGCGCCCTGCTTCCTCGCTCGCGTATTCAGTCGGGCGCTCTACGCTTCGATCTTTATTTAATTCATTCATTAACTTGGCGCGTTGCGCTCTTCTTTGGTCGTGTTCCATGTCGTCTCTACCTCATAAAATGATAAGTGGCGAAAGTAGCAGCGCACGCGCTCAACGTGATCACTGCTCCAATAGCTGCGGGTTTGAATGTCGGGCAATGCTCCGTAGAGCACAAAGCCTTGAGCGCGTTTAGCGCGAGCTCATGTTCTGCGATCATGCCTCTAACATCCGTCTCAAGTTGTCGGCGCGCTGCCGTTTCTTCTCGTAGCTGTTTCTTCAGCTGATCGCGCTCTGCTCTGAGCTCTGCGAGCTCGCCTCGATTGCGTGTGAAGAGTGAGCGAGAGATCAATACACCCGCTTGAGGTGCCTGACAACCTCTCGGTAGTCGCGCGGGCTCATCATCGCTCAGTGTTTTCGGGCAAGGTGCGCTGATCTCCTCACCTGAGCTCTTGATCCATATCCCCGAAGGCGCAGGGCTCAAGATCATGATGAGACTTAAAAGTCCTGATCTAACCATGTCTCAGCCTCCCTCTCTCCACGCTCGCGCGCTGCGTGCTTGGTGTCTATGAGCTCTTGAGCGCGAGCTTGAGCGCGCTCTTCATTCTGCTTGATCTGCGCTTCGATTTTTTTCTTGCGCTCTCGATGTGCTGCGCCCGCCGCCACAATCACGGCGCCCGCGCCCGCTGTCTCTCGACCAAAGCAAAGATAACAGAGGATCAATATACCTATGATCATGAGTCTTTTCTGTGTGGTGGTCATCATGGTTATTACTTTAGCTTATAACTCATATTAGATAATCTCCCATTCAGTTGAGCCCGCTACGATTGTGATTGCGCTATATGCCACATTCATTACAAAGGTTGCAGCACCATCAATCGTATCACTACCCGCGTTGATCGTTGTATTATTTGATGCATTACGAACTTTTACCCTTATCTCATCACCATCCGTTACAGAGCTGAGTGCAGGTAGATTGATCGTTACTGCTCCGCCTGAAGTATCTACCGAGTAATGATACCATGCTTGAGCAGTAACGGGGGATGACGCTGAAGTTATGGCCGAGTAGGTATAGTTTGTACCACCGCCACCCGCGCTACCTAGTGCACTATCTATCGCGCTCAAGTGCGTGCTCAACGTGTCTGAGCTCGTAGCCGTGTAATTTGTCGGCGTGATGTTACCTGTCAGATCATCACTCGTTGAGGGTGTGATTGGGTTGATCGTTGACCATGTTGAGCTGCTGCGTTTGCTCAATGTGATTGTGTCATACTGAGCGAGAGTCGTTGAGGTCGCGCCGTCAAATGTATCCGTTGATCCTCTGTTTAGTGTCACTGTGCCTGAGCCCGCGTTTTTTACAGTGACTCGATAGTCAGGCTTACAGTCACTGAGCGTCGGAAGTGTCACTGTTACATTGTTTGCGGTGTTGACAATGTACGTTAGGTGCTTCTCTCGCCCGTGTGAGATGGTTGCATTTGCGCCTGTGCTGTCCTCTGTTGTCTCATATGTCGGGGTATGTTGACCGAGACGGTAATACACTCGTTTATCTGTCCCTGATACATCTTGAACAGTTACTTCTACTTGTACGCTCTCCCCGGGCTTTAATGCGATACTTGAGATGTTTACATTCTCAAATGACCATAGATACGCTCTATATGCGACGCTTGAGACATTTAAATAACTATTTGATAGATTGACGGTTAAACTTGATGTCCCTCTATTTTCAAAATAAATTCGTTTACCATCGAGATCTTGGATGATGCTCTCATTATTGTATCGATCAGGTAAACTTATTGTTCGGGCTGTCGTCTCTGCGTATGTCGTCACATATCGATGAAATGGTCGTACAGTGTTTGAAATATTAGACGTCAACACATAGTCACCATGAATTTCACCCGCACTCAAAAAAGCCTTTTTGACGCTGCTATATGCTAATGTGTCCGCGCTTGACAATGATGATGTTGCCGCCTCAACTTCAAAAGCTGGCGAGTGGTATAGATACCATTCCACCGGTGACCCTGCGCCCGCTTGATAAAGTCTGATTGTCCCCTGTGACTCAACCGTAATTTGATCTCTATATGTCGCTACTGTCGGCGCGAGTGTGCCATCAGCATAGTAAAGTTTCGCCTGTCCACTTGTGTCGTAAAGCTCGATGATCACTGACTGAGAACTTAGATTTGTAATCTCTATCGTGTCTCCATCTGTGCTGCCACTGTTCGGCACTCGTGCCGTCAACGTGCCTGATGTAGCAGGGTCAACTACATAGTTTGTATTTGCACTTAGGTTTACCACTGCCGAATTATTAATGACTGTAGGTGCTGTCGCTCCGCCACTTGGAGCGCTAAACGTTACAGCGCCCGCGCCATCTGTCGTGAGTACGTCGCCCGCGTTCCCATCCGTGATTGGTAGAGTATAGACGCTCGTTGAGCTCTGATTACTCGCGTTGCCTACAAAGAATTTACCCTGATCAAGATTTGGCGTGGCGGCACTTCTACCCGCGCCGCCTACAAAGATCACACCCGCCGAATCCGCGCGTACTACCCGCCCGATGTTTTGAAGCTTGGCGCTAGATCCTGCCGGTGGGCTCGCCACTAGCGCGCCCGCTGTCGTGCTTACATAGAGCGTGTCTCCCTCGCTAAATGCAGCGGTGTTCACATTTTTGAGCTCTCCGAGTGAGATGATCCACACATCTGCCCCCGCGTTGCCGCCTGTCGCGATTAGACCCGCCGCAGGCATAGTCCCCGCGCCATCTGCGTCTGCTAATAGCACCTCTGGCACATCGCCGCTGACACCTGATATGTAGACCGCCTGGCCAATGGTCATCGCGCTCAAGCTCGCGTTCTTCGCCTTGAATACAAGTCCGCCTGTAAGCTGACTCGCATAGACGCGGTTAAATGGCGCGCCCTCATCTCTTAGGATATCTGCTAGCTGTTTGCCTTTGATCCGCATATGATTCTCTCTCTCGCATGGTGTCTATCTATGCTGAGAGAGTAACACTTTTCAGGCTCTATGTCACCTGCCGAGATTAGGCGTTGTAGCGGATCTCGATGATATCATCTGTCTCTAGTGTGTAGTGTGTCGATCCGTTCCAAATGAGCTCATCCCCTGAAGCGATATCAGCGAGCGCGCGCGCTGTGGTGCCACTGTCGCTCGAAAAATAAGCTTCTGTTGTCTTCACTCCATCGCCTAGCTCGATACCCACACCGTTCACAAGTACGAGTACCGCGCTATCATCGAGAGGGGTTGCCGAGATAGTGATCCCTGTTCCCGTGCCATCTAATGAAATCGAGCTCGCCGCGCTTCCGCTGTCGAGCTGTGGTACTGATGCGTCAAGTTGTCCGTTCGCAGTGTCCGCTGTGAGACCGTCGCCCGCGAGCGCCGTTAAGAGCTCATTTCGTGTGATCTTTCGGACTCCTGACGAGTCCACCATGACAAAGTTGTGAGTGCTTGCGAGACCTGCCGCAAGTACCGCGCTCATGTTGTCGTCGTCGAGCTCAAGACCGGATGAGCTTGATGCAAGACCACCATTACTCTTGAGATTAAGCGCTACCTTGTTTGATGCTGTCGTGAACTCGTTTGTGTTGTTGAGATCGCTCAAGAAAGTGAGCGCTGAGATCTTGCGTGGCCCGCTTACACTCGCGTCGTATACAGCGATTGAATCACCACTTGCCGCCGCGTCTGCAACTGCAGTTAGGCCATTGATGTCAAGGTTGAGTGTGTCGCCGCTCTTTGAGAGACCGTCGCCCGCGGTGATCTGCCCTGCTCCGCTAAACTGAATGAACACGAGATCATCAGTGTCAAGCGTTGGTGAGCTGCCGTCGCCGTTCGCCTGTAGCACATACGCGCGGTTTTGATTCGTTGAGCCATCCTCGACGAAGACGAAAGCGCCTGTGTTGAGATCTGCGGAGCTGTCGGCGTCGGTTGCGCGCGTGAGCTCTGCGGCGGTGCTTCCATCACCTACTACGCTCACATAGTAGATTCCGTTATTTGATGCGGTGCTCTGGTCCTTCAAAAGCACGCGATCATTGAGCGCGAGGCTCACGCCGTCAATCGAGATCGCGCCGGTTGAGCTCGCGGTGAGAACATTCGCGCTATATGATCCCGCGAAGTTTGCCGCTGACGCGACTACTACGCTCTCCTTAAAATCGAGCCCTGCCGCGGAGCCCGTGGTTACAGAGTCTACATAGGCCTTATTGGCCGCGTCATTGTTTGAGCTTGGGGTTGCTACACTCACTGAGCCTGATGTGAAATCAAAGCTGTCTGTGAGGTCGATCTTTGCCGCCGCAATGCTCGCGTTGGCAATCTGTTTTCCCTTGATTTGTGCCATGTTTCGGCGCTCCTTATCAGGTGGGGGGTTATCGAGGTTGATAGAAGATTTCGATCACATCTCCGGTCTCAAGCGCGTCTGCGGAGATCCAAGTGAAGGTGCGATAGTTATGCGAATACTCAACATTGATCTGTTGAGTCACACCGTTGAGCTTGAGGATCGCGAGCGCGTCGCCGTCAAGATCTGTTGCGGGCTGTTGGCCTATCGTGAACTGAGTTTGGGGCGCCGTGACCGTGAAAAGCTCAAGTTGCCAACCTTGCGAGCCTCCGCTCATTGATGATTGATCGCCTGATAATGTCGCCATCTCAAAGACCTCGCGGCCATGTGTTTAGTGTGATGGTCTGCGTTGCGGGTGCAACGGGGACGCCCGCGAACTCGATCTTGAGCGCGTCAAATACAGGCGCGCGATCAACTAATATCACAGCGTCCGTCTCTAGTGCTCCTGAGACGTGCTCGATGAAGTTGGGCGCTCCTACGGGGCGATAAGATACCGTGAATGATCCCCCCCCTAGATCCTTCGCGCTCACTTGTACATTTCGATGACCATCGCTAAAACGTTGGCCGAAATATGAGCTTGGCTCGATGATGAGCTCTGCTCCTCCCACCGAGGTGAATATATGTGTCTCTATCATCAGTGCTCTCCGCTTGTCGTGTAGCCGGGTAGTAATTCACTCCATATTGTATCATGAGCGGCGCGGGTAGCGTGATTAGAATATTCATCGTGCGTCATGATTTCGCTCTCATCTCCGCTAAATAGGCGCTCATCTGCTGTGCCTTGGATCTCCGTTCCTCCAAAGTCCATCGTGTAGGTAAACGCGCTTTTACGTAACCAAGTCTCGGCTATCCATAGGGCCATCACAGTGTCATCGTGTTTCTCTTTACCGAGATTGTAGAGCTCATGGATCAGTGGCTCTAAGCGCTCGCGGTCTGTGTCTGTGGCGCTTGGAAGGATGATTTTATCGTTCTCGAATAGGACTGAGAGCGCCGGCACACCTTCCCAAGGATCAGCTTTATTTCGCGCGTGGGTGATGTGTGCTTTAAGTGGTAGATCACTTGATCGCTGCAATCCTAGATAATGGAGCTCGCCGAAAGCGTTTTTTTCTACCGCGACCACGCGCGGCGGGCGCCTAAATTTCGCGTACTCGCCTTTAACACGCCCTTGTAGCTCGGTGGGGCTCATGCCGCGCTTTCGGAAGATATCGATCAAGTAGCGGTCGCCCGTCTTTGAGTTCCTCCCCCATGTGATCCCCACGGTATAATCTGTGTCTCGTTCCTGTGCGCCTTGTGCATCTGTCACTAAACTAAAATCCCAACCTTGAACGAGATCATCAACCTCTGCGGGTATGTCTCCTAGTCGATAGCGTTTACCACGCTCCATCGCTCTCTCTAGCCACGCCATTTTGAAGGCTGCGCTTGATTCATCTTGTACTTCGTTCTGAAACTCACGACTGAAAAGCCGTGAACCTACCGCGCGGCGCTCAAGTAAGAGATAATCTAACGGCCTCTCTTCAGGCCATAAACATGAGCCACCTTCAATGTCTACGCCCGTGATGATCTCGCGCCCGTTCTCATCGGTGTCCGTGATGAAACTATAGCTCTCAGGCCAATTTGGGATAGCCTTGTCATGCATCACTCGATAGGTTGGATCATTGATCAGGTGAGCAAATAGATCATCGTGGTGTTTCCTCGTACCGATAACGAGTATCGATCCACCTCGCGAGAGCATAGGCGCCACAGTACCGCGCCACCATTCGCGCGTTTTTGATCTCACGCCCGCTGTATATGTGTTTCGATCATCTTGGATATCATCACAGATAATCAGATCAAAGTGACCACCGGTCACGGATCCCCCCGCGCCGATCACCTCTAAAGAGGCGTCTACGCTCTGTCGGGATCGGTTGAGGTAGATCAAGTTATTGGTCCACTTGCTCCCCTCGGCTTGAAATGGGGGCGCGCCGTCTAATGGATCACTCGCCCAATCTTCAAGGATCCTTGAGCTCTGTAGTAGTGAGCTCACGCGCCTCATGCGCTTCTCTGCTTGTCCTTGACTCTCCGATATCCATAGGATCCTGATATCTCGATCAAGGCAAAGCGCGCGGGTCGCGTAGGTGATCGCGGCCTCTGTCTTTCCATGATCACGCGGCGCTAAGATCAGGGTTTTTGCTTTTACGCCTGTGTCTTTGGCTCGGACCGTGGCGCTCTCCATCGTGTCTAGCCATCTGTCGCGATGATCAGCGCGCCTCATTCCGCAGTAGTACGCATCGAAAAACTGCGGGCTCGCCGCGCTCAATATCCGGCGCCCTCGCGCTGTCGCTAGTAGCTGTTGAGTGTCCATTGTTCTTGATCACCCTTCTTTATGCTCTCTCCATAAATCCGCGTCGGCGGTGCGCTGGGTCTTGCCACCGGCCGCGAAAGAATACACGCGCGCTCTTGACCACGCCACCTGAGAGGCGCCGGGGCGGTGTCCTGTAGCCCACGCGGCCGCGCCTCGCTCATGCACCTCTTCGATGATCGATCTCTTGATGCCTGTGAGGCGCGCTACGGTGTCTATAAACTCTTTAGCGCTGTTACCTTTCATCGCCTCGCGTACATCAGCAGCTAGCCGCGTTCGCGAATATTTGCTCGGGCGTGTCTTCGCGTCCTCATCGCTCGGCAGCGGTTCATAAGTGCGCTGTGAGGCGTCTCGCGCTCGGCGCTCGAGCTCTCGCTTGCGTTGGGCTCTCTCCTCACCTTTGAGCCCGCTCAGGTATTTAGCGGGCACTTTAGGCGGGCGCGAACTCTCCGCGCTCTTGAGCAAGTCTCGGCGCGCTTTGCTCATTTAGATGTCTTCCTCATCATCCATCTCATCATCATAATCCATATCATCACCCTTGCTCATTGCGAGTGGGCTCATGGGCTCCGCTCCGTTCGCGGCGCGGGCGCTCACGAGCTCTTTAAGGTCGCTCGTTGGCATTTGCTCAAAGATCGCCATCACTTGCGCCTTCTTGATCTGTCGATCGCTGAGGAAAGAATCGAGCTCTTCATCACTCAAATCATCAACCATCGAGTAGACCTGATTCATCATCTCGCGCCGGCTCATGCCCTTTTCCATGTCCTCTTCTTCTTCATCCTCCATATCATCATAATCTTCTTCATCGATGGCTTTTTCGAGGTCATAGCGCGAGCCTTTTTTCATCTTTTTTGGCGCGGATGGCTCGTCGCCGCGGTCATCATCCGCAGTACCGAAGAGCTCTGCCATAATCTCATCGAGTCGCTCATCACTCATCTCGTCGCGGTCGTTGTCTGCGCTCATGCGCTGTTTTTGGGGCTTTGATGCCTTGCGGCCTTTGATTAGATCTACAAACATATCTCTCTCCTTAAAATTCGAGTACGGCTCTAAAAATTAACTGTCCGAGATGATCATAATCACTCTCGTATTGGTGCGCGAGTATCATATATATCTCATCATGATCAGGCTCGATATCATGTATCTCGATATATGCGCTCATCACCATCTCTACCGTGAGCGCGCCCGATGGATGCGCGTATGAGCGATCGAGGATAAAACTCTCGATGCTCTCTATAGTGTCGTCTGCGTCATAGTCGATCATACGCGCTCCTCGTAGATAGTCGCGGTTATATTATCATGTCTGCGCTCTTTGATATAGCTCGATGAAAAAAATTAAAAATAAAATTTGACGTGGGGGGGGTTTTTGAATTATACAATCTCATAACGATTATTACATATCGTAACTCGACCAACTCACAAGGATCTCTCAATGCAGACTCTAGACCTTCTCTCACAAGCTCATGACCTCCGCGCCCAAGCTGACGCCCTCGCCGCTCAAGCTCTCTTCGGTGATCTCTTCGCTAGTTCAGGTGATCAGATCCAAGCGCTACGCGATCAGGCCGATGCCCTCGCCGCTCAAGCTCAAACTCAAGAGAGCTCGCCTCAAGCCGAGCTTGATCAACTTTTCTCGTCTCTCTTTGCTTAATCTCTCAACTCCCAACTCACACAAGGATCTCTTATCATGAAATTCATCAATATTAATCCTCATAAAAACCAAGTAAAACGCATTAAAAACGCATCTCTTAAAGCTCAAGTATGGGCCGCTGTCATCCATTCACTGCCTGTTACTTTTCATGATCCTGATGCGGTGCGCCGCGCGTCTCTGCTCGAAACTGTCACTCTGACAGATGGTTCCTCAGCTTATCGGCTCGCCGTCCCTGTCTTTGGCTCACGTTTCCGAACCGATTGGGTCAAGTAGCCTACTCAACTCACACAAGGATCTCATTATGTCTCGTATACCTTTTTTCGATGATCATGACCTACTCGATCAATGGCACGATGAAAATCGAGCAGGAAATGGCTATGCTTTCAGTGATCCCGATGATCACGCCTGTCAAAATTCCATCTATACCGCTGCCGAGTCGGAAGGTGCTCAAGTCATCTGTCGCTTAAATACACCCAACTGTTATCTCGTCATGTGGGATGGTCAGTATCATGTCGTGGCAGACTGTCACGGATGGTGGGCCTGTCGCGTCAGTCTTTAAATTTTAAACTCACACAAGGATCTCTCATCATGGACTTCGTAACTAAAGAAGAATTAGATCGTCCCTCTCTCGTGCTCAATGAATGGATAAACGCTCTCGATGCAACTACCCCGGAAATTGATGATCTCATTAAACAAATTAAAAACAATATCATACAACTCCATGACGCTTTCGAGCGTCAAGATGCCGAGGCTTATCACTCCCTCGACAACATAAACTCCGATCTCTTTGGAAAGCTTGATTGGTTGATCGTCAATCTTTAAATTTACTCCAACTCACAAGGATCTCTCATGTGTCTCTCTGATAAATACCCTACTCAGTATGATCTCAAACCTATCATTTTAGATGAGCCGACCTCATTATCAATCACTGATCTTGAGCAACGCGCGCTTAACGCTGTCGATCTCGTTGAAAAGATCTCTGAGCCCATTAACCACTTCTCGCTCGCTCGTGGTGCTGTCCGCGCTGTCGCGTTTGTTGCTCGCGCTCGCCGAGGTGCCGCCAAATGAAAACAATCAATGGAGCTCTGAAAGTGTACGCCGAGACGTATCAAGATGAAATGAACGCGCGCTCCGCTTTTGTCGATGCTATTGCGTACCTGATCGGTGGGCGAAAATGGTCTTGGGACGTTTCGCCTCACGCTCTCACTGTCCGCGCTGGTGAATTGATTCTTGATGGTCACCGTTCACCATCTCAGCAAGCTGTCATTGAGCGCTCTGTCATTGCACTCTCTGATCGTTTGCGTGATGACTTGGTGATCTATGTCTCTGATATATATGATAGCGTCGAGTGTAAGTGGATCGAGTTTTTACGCGATAATCGAGGGGACTTAGAGAGCGAGATCGCATTATCAAAGATTTGGCGCGGGTCGGCATGGGCGCCTTGTGGTCGTCATATCATGCTCTCGCTCGATCCTATCTATGATCTGATGTCTCAAGATACTGATCGTGAAATATCAGATCATGAGCGTGAGGAGAACCGATTATTTGACTTCGATATTAGGAAGGAATTAAAACGATGTTAGATCGACGCCTGAAACATGATCTCTTCGCGCTCGTGGTGTGCATTAGTGCATCTATCCTCATCATTGGCTTTTTTTTAACTTGGCTCGCGTCTCCCATCACTGATTTAGAGCGCTGTGCTGTGTCCATTCATCGTCTCCCCATGCCAAAGAAAGTCCGTGCGCTGAATTGGCCCGCTACTCGCGCTGTCTCTTATCGTGATGGTGAGCGGTGGTGTTCTATCGTAGGTGCTCAAGAAGGGTATCGGCGCGCTTTGGAGCTGCACGATGAATAGTTTACAGAAACGAATAAAAGATAATGTCTCGCAAGCGAGCGCCAACATTGCAGTGTTACTGCCTTGTGATCATCCCATGTGGGAGCGCGCTCATGAGATACCTGAGATCGCGTCTAGCGCGTGCCGTTCCGATTCTGCTGTCGCCCGTGTCCTTCTCGTTCGCGGGTTAGTGCTGATCGAGGAAGGTGCAACACTGCCAACACTCACGATGGGGAGAGCAACCACCTTTCGCGTCGCCAAGTGGGTAGATCAGTATCTATATGATCTCGCTTGTGCGCGACGGTTGCCGATGCGTCATCTTGCTCAAATGGCTATTATCACTGCGCTTGACTCGTTGGAGGTGTGATGATTTTACATGGTGACAGCATTGAAGTTCTAAAGACTATGGAAGAGTGTTCAGTTGACGCGGTGGTCACTGACCCCCCTTATGGTCTTGGTGACACGTCGCCTAAGATCGTAGCAGAGTGTCTGCGCGCTTGGTCATGCGGTGAGACGTGGACACCGAAGGGGCGCGGTTTCATGGACAAGAGTTGGGATGCGTGGGTGCCACCTCCTGAGCTGTGGCACGAGGTGCTACGTGTGCTCAAGCCCGGAGGTCACGCGCTTGTTTTTGCAAGCTCGCGTACTCAAGATCTCATGAGTATCTCGCTACGATTAGCGGGTTTTGAGATACGTGATACTCTACAGTGGCTCTATGGATCAGGTTTCCCAAAGTCACACAACGTTGAAAAGTCAACAGGTGATGCACAGTGGGCGGGCTGGGGTACAGCGTTAAAGCCTGCTTATGAACCCGTCATATTGATACGCAAGCCCTTTGAATCCACAGTTGCAGACAATGTACTTGAGCATGGAACAGGGGTAATCAACATTGATGCTTGCCGTGTTGGTGATGATGCTAGAGTCAACCCTCGGGCCCGCAACAAAGCAGGGGGTAACTCATTAGGTTTATCTGAAAGGGGTATGCCACAAGATGCACAAGCGAGTGAGTGTGTAGGTCGATGGCCTTCAAACGTGATACTTGATGAAGAGATTGCTGACTTATTGAGTGACAAGCAACGTTTCTTTTATTGTGCGAAAGCAAGTAAGACTGAACGTGAGGCGGGTTTAGCGGGCTCAGTGGGTTTCGAGCATACCCCACGCGCAAACACTCATCCAACAGTCAAACCTCTCGATCTCATGCGTTACCTAGTGCGCTTGATCACTCCACCTAATGGATTGATTCTTGATCCATTCGCGGGGTCAGGGTCTACGCTCTGTGCGTGTGTGTCAGAGGGTTTTCGCGTGGTTGGTATCGAGCGAGAACCGGAGTATGTAGAGATCGCGCGCGCTCGTTTAGCTCATTGGACTCATGAGGCCAAGAGTGAGGAAACAAAGATCGGTGATCAGCTTAATCTTTTCGCCGCGCTCGATAAGCTCTAAGGTATTCACGCTGCTTTTTTTTGCGCTCTTCGCGCTCGGTGGGTGTCTCCGCGTCTCTTCGCGCTTTTTTATATTCACGCTCTTTTCGTAGTGTTTCTTCGCGCTCGGTGGGTGTGAGGGCTTCTCTCCGCGCTTTTTTGTACGCACGTTGTTTTATGAGTCTTTCTTCGCGCTCCGATGGTGTCTCCTCTTCGCGTTTGAGCTTTTCAATATAGCGTCTGTATTCGAGTCTTTCTTCGCGCTCCGATGGTGTCTCTTCGGCGCGTTGTCTGCGCTCGTACTCTCTCCGCTCCGCTCGGTATTTCGCTGTCGTGGTGTAGGTGCGCATATATGCGCGTCTCTCGTCTGGTGTCTGCGTCTGCGCTTTGCGCGGTCTTCCTCTGCCTTGTTTCATTTTTTTTTCTCTGCTTTTCTAACCTTCGGTAATTCTCCATTATCGAATGTTAGGATTTTATTTTTTTTAGAGGTTTAAAAGATGCCTGTTTTTAGGGCTTTACTCGTTATCGTCATCATCTGCACGTCTACTTAAAGCGCGGCTTGCTATGTCGCCTATCTGCCTGAGCTCATCACCTGTCAATCCTGCTGCTGCTGCGTGCTCTGTCCAACTCCCTTGGCTCACTTCGATGCGCGCCTCTAGCGCTATCTTGTCGGCGCCTATGAGGCTCTGCCGGCGCGCTAGTGCATCAAGAGCGAGCTTTAGTCCTCCGGCCTTGATCCGCTCATCTCCTGAGCTCTGCACTAACGCTAGTGCTTCACGCGCTATAGCCTCAGCCTCTGCTCCTAGTGAGAGGGCCATTGAGCGCCGCTGCTCTTCTGTGATCCCCCTCTCTAATAGCGCCTTCCACTCACCTATGAGCTGGTGTGTCCACCGAACCGGCGCGCCTGTGATCTTTGCGAGGTCTTGCGCGTTAAAGGGTCCCGGCCACCTGCGCGCCACTTGATCAATATAGCTGATCCATTCGGCGCGTGTGTCTGCAGGGGCGCGACCTGTGAAAGCCTTCCCGATAGTGTGATCAGGTAGCGTGGGCGGAGGGAGCTCCCGCGCGATCTCCTGAGCGAGATCAACAAGCGCTTGATGTCTATAATATGGATCTGAAGCGGGCGCGATGATCACCCGCTCAAGTGCGCGCGGTTCGGGGGGCGCGGGGCTCTCCTCGCGCGTGCGTGTGAGGGGCGTGGGGTGGCGTGTCGCGCAAGACCGTTTTAGAGCTTCCTCGCTCTCTTCTTTGATCTTCTTCTGTCGCCTTGTCTCCCTATACTTTTCCTGATCAGGCTCAGAGATCAATCCCCACTGATCAGCGAGCTCAGAGAAGATCTCACGGATATTGAGCCCGCTCTCAGCTTCGTGGGTCATGTCCTCGATATAGCTAGAGAGCTGAGTGAGCCGCGCTGTGTTATTTTTTCTAGCTCGATAGATCTCAATCATCATGAGACTGAGCCCTCGCGCTGTCTTTACGCCTGTGAGGCTGTTAGCTCTTGCGAGCTCAAGCGCCTCGTACCATTGCGCCGTCAAAAGTCTCTGCCAAATTGCTTGATGCGCTCTCGTTGCGCCTTTGATCTTCTTGATCTCATCAAAGAGCTCTTCACTTCGTTGGGGTGTTATCGTGCGATCATCCATGATGTCTTCTCTCTGAGCATCTCCGCGTGTTCCGCGACTTCGCGCGCGTAACGGCTTTTTGATCCTGATCCGTTAAATTTCCCTGCGGCTTCTTGTGTCGATGTACTGCGCGCTCGGTAGTAGCTCCACGCTCTGAGACCGCTATCTATTGCGTCTCGGTCGCTCTTTCGTTTCCAATATTTAGGGATGGCTTGCAGCGGTCCGCGCTCGCCTGATGAGCCCACGAGATCAGTACGGTGTCGTGTCTCATGTTGACTGACTGCGATCACCTCATAGATGTCTAGGCCGTGTTCATGAGCTCTGTGAGCTACTAGGCGGCATACACGGTGTGCTTTGGGTGCGCTGGTTCTCAGGTAGCGTTCACGTGCTGATTCACTAGATGTCTCTAACGCGCTCGCGTGTACACTGATAGCACATAGCAAACTGATGAGTCTTTCAATCGTGACAGGGATGATCATATATCTCCTTTTTTTTGTGTCGAGTGAGAGTGAAGAATATAGCCCGCACTAGCAAGAATCTCAAGAGCATGATTGAGCCCATAGGCGACCTCCGCTCTCCATCCTAGTGATCTCAACTCTTCGAGCCATATCCGCTGATGTGGGGATAAGCGCCCGCGCTGTTTGCCTGCTGCCTGATCTCGTTTCAGCTCAATAGCCATCCCGCTGCCGATCCCTGAAGGTGGGGGGGTAAAGATCAAGATATCAGGCACGCCGGGTTTGAGACCTTGTGCCTTCAAGCTTGCGGCTGTCCTCTTGTCTCGCTTGCCTCCGTTGGCGGTGGCTGTCCACAATAGATTCGCATCATCGAGTATCAGGGCTAACTCTTTTTGGATCTCTGCTTCGGTGATCATATTGCTCCTTTTTTTGAGGTGTGTCACTTTGTGTCACTTTGTGTCACTTAAAGTGGCACACCTTAACCTTATGATAAATATAAATAATTAAAAAAGGTGTGTCACTTTGGTTTTTGCAAGTGGCACACCTTAACCTTATGATATATATGGATAAAATAACAAGGTGTGTCACTTTAGCGCGTTTTTTCCCTATTCCTTATATATATATGTATATACTTTTCCTCTGTTTCCTTATGCAATATCATAAGCACATGGCGCGCTTTTGTTTTTTCTCACGTAAAGAATTAAAAAAAGAGTATAAAGTGACACACCTTGTCCTTTTTCCTTTACATATCATAGAGTTAAGGTGTGCCACTTTGTTTTTGCAAGTGACACACCGAAAAAAAAAGCTTTTACATATCATAGAGTTAAGGTGTGCCACTTTTATTTACAAAGTGACACACCTACGGCACAAAGTGACACACCTTTTACATCCATCTTGACAAACTCTTCAAATTAATATATTACCTACGGTAATATATTAAACGTTATCACTCTATATTCTGCGAAAAATCCAACGCCTTCTGAGCTCGTGTATGATCCATGATGTGTGCCACTTTGTTTTTGCAAGTGACACACCTTTTACATCCATCTTGACAAACTCTTCAAATTAATATATTACCTACGGTAATATATTAAACGTCATCACTCTATATTCTTCGAGAAATTCAACGCCTTCTGAGCTCGTGTATGATTCATTGGGTATATACAGCGTCTTGATGCCTGCATGATAAATGGCCCGTGCACAATTCAAACATGGTGCAGTAGTGCAAATCATCACAGTGCCTTGAGTGCTGGCTCCGTGTCGTGCCGCGTTGTATATTGCGTTTTGTTCGGCGTGATAGCAACCGATCGCGGGTTGGTCTCCACTCTCGATCTTGAGTTGATCTCGTAGGCATCCATCCCCACCACATAGATCCGGGCCTTTGCGCGGTGGGCCGTTGTATCCATCCGCCACAACGGATAAAGTCACCGGATCAATGATGAGGGCGCCTACTTTGCGTCGCGTACATGAAGATAACTCAGCGAGTGCCTGAGCTTGTTTAAGACGTGCGTGTATCTGTTTTGATTTTATCATTTTCATTTCACATTACTGTTTTATGTCATATAATCGATAGATCAGGGTAGAGAGTGTATCACTACTCCTTGTTGTTGAGTTAGAGATTGCGCGCTTGATTCAGTGTCTTTGATGGGGAATCAAGCGCGCTTCTTTTTATTTGTTTGGTAGCCATTCTTTGACGTGTCTATCGAGCTCAACATCATGCTCCGTGAGATGTGTTGCTCTGAGCTGTGCAAGCTCGGCGATCATGAGCGTCTGAAGCTGAGTTACCTGATCGCTCTTAAGTTGTAGCGAGATCTGAGCGTCTCTTAATCGAGCAATAAGCGCGGCGCGGTCGGCCTCTTGTCGAGAGAGTTGTTCTTTGAGCTCTTCAATTTCTGCGGGATCGCGTCCGCTTGCTACTGCGATCATCGCGCTGATTGAACCGGTCAACACTCCCAAGATCCCCACCAACACATCACGGTTTTTCTCAACGATTTCCACGAAGCTGAGAAAGAGGATCAGGAGTAGAATCAGAGTGAGATAGATCACTGAAAAGAGCCAACCTCGCCGCGCTTTAAGTTCGGTGAGTGTTAGAGGTTGAGAGGGTTGTTGAGAAGGCTGTTGAGAGGGTTGTTGTTCGGTCTCTTGCTCTTGTGTGGTGGTCATGATGATGATCCTTTTATGAATTCAATGAAGTGTCTGAGATGATCAAGCCATATCCACGGCGCGTGATCAAATCCCCATAGTCTACGCGCGCTCGGTCTACTGAGCCATATCATAGCCTTGACGATCAAGATCATGAGAATGATAAAGGCTACTCGATAAAGTAGCCAAGTACTAATCTCTAGCGCTCTCATGTGTCTAAGATGGCTCTTGACTTTGCGCGGTCCTCCTAGTCGCTTCACTTTATCCGATCCTTGCGGTGGTTGGAGGCTTGCTGTTGTAATCCCTACCGTGTAGATCGTGACGGGCTCTCGTACTCCCTTAAATCGATAAAGGCCCGCGAGCGCGTATCGTGTGAGCTTGGGCGTGTGTGCATTAGTGCGTCCTTTCACCTCTCTGAAAGCAGCCTCGGTCAAGAGTACCTGACCGGCTCCACTGAGACTCATCGCGCGCGCGGCTATGTTTTTAGCGATCCCTTCAAGCTCAATCATCTTAGCGCCAACGATCACATCAAGTTCATGCTGCTGAACCTCTGCAACGATACCGACATGAATCCCTATGCGTGTTTGTAGGCGTATCTTTGGAGGCACTGTTGCTTGATAATGGAGCGCAAAGTTTACCGCGTCAATGGTGCGCTCAAATGAGAGCAAAAAACCATCTGAGCGGTCAATCTCACGTCCGCTGAATCGGTGCATAAGCGAGCGTGTCAGGCGGTCATGATATTGGAGCCATTTCGCAGCTTTGAGGGGTCCTGCCCGTTGCACAAATTGAGTCGAGCCGATGAGGTCGAGTAATACGATAGTAAGTCGGCGCTCTCTCATGTCGGGTGTGATGATATGTGGGATCATGCGCGCGCTCCTCTGTGTCTGTGAGGGTGTGGGGCGCTCTAATTATATCATTCAGATCTCGTCCTCATCATGATATTGCTCAAGTGTTGCATAGGCTGCTTCCTCTTCCACAGTCTCTAAAGGTAGGTCTGGCGCGTATTTCCTGATCGCTTTTAAGTTGATCTCATACAGTTCATCAAGTGTTGAGATCTCGCCACAGCTCTCTAAATGCTCGTTGAGCGGTGTCGGGCACGACTCCGTTTCCGAGCAGTCTAAGCTCGTCTGTGTGATTATCCACGGATTTTGACAGCTCGGCATAGTCCATCCAATCGGCAAACCCATCAACGTCTCCACCCAACGCGGATTGAGTTTCCCTGTGAATGTTCCCTCGTGTACCTGATCGGGTAGTAGAGCTCCATATCTCCTCTCCTTGTAGCCTGAGGATTGCTTGCCTTTGTAATCTCGTGTTGTCGGTGTCGACCACGTCATTGTCTCTTGGTGCTCCCGTACTACAGCTTGATATATCTCCACCGCTTCGGGATTGACTTGCTCTCTCAAGTTTGAAGGGACTGTTCGTCCTTTGCGAACAGTTGTCGCTTGCCGCATCAGAACCTTTTTGCTTTTCTGCGCAAGGTGATCGAGCGTGTTTGGTGTCGCCCATTGTAACCCTTGGAGGCTCCCATTGATATGGTTCTGCGCCTCTTGGTGCAGGATATGCTGTGTTTGTACTTGATTTGGTAGGGATGGTGAAAACCCTCGCGCTTCTTTTCCCTGATCTACTCCCTTGTGGTCTCGTGCTTGTGGTGTGTTCCAAAACTGACCCTCTCGACTCTGTGTCTCTGAGCATTGATGAAACAATATTGCGTCCTGACTCGCTGAGATCGGAGCGCACACCCATGATGAACACGCGCTTTCGTTGATGGGGGGCGCCGATTTCACGCGCTGAGAATACTCCCGCCGTCGCATCGTAACCCAATCGCTCCAACTCGCGGAGGACATGGAGCAAAACGGGCGTACCTTCGGGATCACTCCATTCGTTTGATTTGAGCTTAGAGCCGATGATTCCTTCGACATTTTCAAAGAAAACAATGGTAGGTCTGCCCAACTCTCTGATTCCTCGAACAATATAGGGCCACAAGTGTCTTGGGTCTTCATCTCCTGTGCGTCTACCTGCTCCCGAAAATGGCTGACAAGGGAAGCCTCCTGAGAGGATATCCACTCGGTCATTAAAGAGTTCCCATGGGAAGGTTTTGAGGTCTGTGAAAATAGGCGCCACGTCGAGCAAGTTGTTCTCAATCTTTGAGACCAAGTTTTCGATGACGAAGGCTTCGATCTCCACATAAGCGACTGTTCTAACATCTCTGAGAGCTCTTGAGAGTCCGATGTCAATGCCTCCGTATCCGGTACAGAGTGAGATATGTTTAAGTTCTTTGGTATGATCCACATTCATTTAGCCTTTTGTTCCTCTCGTCTCCTACGTTGCCATTCTCGCTTCTTTCTTCGTCTTTCCTCGCGCTCTTCTAGCGTCTCATTCGCGAGTCGTTTTAATCGTGCTTTTTTTGTCGCAATTCGTTGTTTTTTGAGTCTTTCTTCGCGCTCCTCAGGTGTCTCTGCATCTCTGATGGCTTGTGCTTTTAATCGGTTAAAATTTCTAATATCTTCTTTCTCAGCTTCGGTGAAAACGGCTCGTCTCATTTGTCTCAGTTTTTTTGCGCGTGCTTTATTCTCAGGTCTCGCGCTGTATTCACGCTGTCTTTTGAGTCTTTTCTCGCGCTGTTCGGGTGTTTCTTCACTCATCGATTTGGTCTCTATTCCCTTTGATTTTCACGACGTGCCAAAGCCTCAATCTTGCGCTGACGTGTGATGTCTTGAGGTGCCTGAACGGGTGTTTCATTTGTCAGCGCGTGAATGATCTCTGTGTAGAGCGCTTCACTTTGTTGTCGTGTCTCAGGGTCCATGTTTTTACCGAGTTCAACGAGATGATATTGCAGTCGTTTTTTTAAATAGTGTTGGTTCATTTTTCTTTATCCTTTCGAGTGCCTAACATGCGATCAAGGCGAGCTTGTCTTTGTCCATCAGTCATTTTGCATAATAGAGTGCATAATAGCGTTTATGGTATTCACGGCAGTATTCACGGTGTGCTTCACGTTGTTCATCAGTCATGTTCGCATAATATCTGCGTGTTGCATCTTTTATCTTGCGCTTTCGTTCTTCTCTCTTCTCAAGAGACAAGTTTTTACGCCATTCACGTTGATATTCACGCTGGTATTCACGATATGCTTCACGTTCTTCATCAGTCATGTTTGCACGTCTAGCACGGGCATATAAACGTGCATATAGTCTGTCTTTTTCAGTTCTCATTTTTCTTTATCCTTTTTCCTGTTTTGGTCGTTGTCGAAGTCAAACCAAAGCTCTTGAGCGAGCTCCATGATCTGAGGGAAATATAGTGAGAGATGTAGTTGAATCGCGTGGGCGATGGTGCGCGTCTCTGTTTGTGTGTGGCTGTCGATGCGTATCTTGATGAAGCGTAGCCAATTTAACAGGTTAGCGCTCATGTAAAACTTTGTCATGACGCTGAGAGGGAGTACAAGGCGCGCTTCTTCGCGTGCTACTCCTGATTCAATGAGATCATGATAGAGATCAAGGCTTTGTGTCTGATGATCCTTGATGCGCTCAATGAGCTCATCACTGTTAGGGTGAATTTGATCTGTTGAGCATTGTAATAACCGCTCATGTTGGGTGTGGAGCTCTTGTGGCGCGTAAAAAGTGATGTCTCCGGAGGTGTAGCGTCGGCTGACCTCATTATAAGAGCACGTTCGATGCCTCATGATTTGCCGCGCTACGTAGAGCGGGCAATGGATGAGGAACGTTGCGCCCGCGTGCTCAAAAGGCGAGGTGTGCCCATTCTTGAGCAAATATCGAGCGAGTTTAAGATCGCGCTTTGGGTCGGGCTCATAGCTGTCTGTTAGGGTGCTCACTCGCGCGGCTCGAATGGGTGTATGATCATCACCGTAGTGATCAATATATGTCACGGAAATATTTTGATTCATTTGATGTTCCACTGATTCATGGTCTTTTCTTCTTGGATGAGTTTTAGACTAAAGTGAGCGATAGGATTTGTCACTTTACCTGCAGGTCTTTTTCTTGTCTTTTTCACGTTGGGTTGAGCAGAAACCGACCGAGTAAACGCTGTTAGACTCATTTTTGCAGCGCCTGATTGTCCAACATCTTCAGCCCACATTTTAAACGCTCCCCACAAATCCCGCGCTGATGTGCCTTGGTCGATGTCCACAAGCTCACATTGCGAATCGATGAAGGCAGCGAGAGAGTCAGTCTCTACGCGCCATGATCCGCGCCATTGATCGATCATCTTTTGGTGTCTATAACCTCCGCGCTCGATGTACTGCCTCGCGAGGTCTAAGGCCCAAGGCACAAGGATATCATACTCAGCGCGTAGCTTATCGAGTAGCTCAGGGTCTCTGTCCTCGCGCGTGAAGATGTGATGAAATTCAATCGGAATCAAGCGGCGCCATAGTCCGTGAGATCGATCTCTTGAGGCGGGCAGGGTGTTAGCGGCGAAAAAGTGTGCGGCGCGTGGGATCATTCTAAAGGGTTTCTCGCCCTTGTTCTCTACCGTGATTGCATCCCCTGAGATCATCGCCTTGATGGTGTCGCTCTCTAACAGATCGCTCTCGGGCATTTCTGAGACCACGTTTACGGCTGCGCCGAATAACTGAGCTCTACTAAAGCGCTCTTTCATGGCTTGGGGTGCAAGGTGCGCGGTGCGCTCTGCGCCGAAAAGATCAGTGATGAGTGCGGCCAACACGCTCTTGCCGTTGGAGCCGGGACCGTGTGCAACTAAAGCTGTTGCTTCGCGAGTACAGAGACCGAGTAAAGCGAGCCCTAACCATTCACCGATTGTGATGATCTTCGCCTCAATCTCTTGTTTGATTGTCTCCTCTGTCTCGTCAAACTCAGGTGTATGATAGAGCGAGCGCGCGAGGAATGAGCGAGTAAATACAGGTGGCGCTTTGGGCGCGTGTCCTGTGTCCTCATCCTCCCAATACATGAGCAGTTGAGGTGAGAGCTCATAATCAAGCGCGTGGATAGCATAAAAAGCGGGTCCGCGCGGTTGCACTTTGAGGCCTGCGAGGCCTGCGCAGATGAAATGTTGACCGAGAACAACACCCATCGGGGCGGTGTCAAATGGTGTCTCGATCTCTCCCGCGCCTGTGACGCTCGCGAGCATTTTAACGCCCGTTGTTACGGTCGCATGTTTGATCGGGATGGGGCGCCACTCGCCTTTATCATTTTCATACTGTGCGCCCTCTAATTTAAGAAATATCCGCTCAAGCTTGGAAGGTCTGTAAAGTTCCCATACGCCTGTCTCATGTCTGTAGCGTCGCAATCCTTCGCCGTGCCATATCGGCGCGGGTTCATCTCCCATTGATTCGAGTACCGCTTGTGCAATTTTAAGATCATCGAGGGGCGCTGTAAAAGTGCGGCGTAGGGGTTTAAGTTCAGGGAAATCGAGCAGGTCAACAGGGGCTGGTGGTGCGATCCCTTCCGCGATCTCTACATCATCGTGAATGGTCGCGAGCTCTAGCGCTTGATCTACATAGCGTATGAGCTCGCCTTTCTGGGCGCGTCTACCGTTGCATAAATGACGGTCTAACACTGCGCCTAGTTCTCTGAGCAGGGCCTCATCTTGTACCCAATGAGAGAGCTTGAACACTGCGCCTCTGAAGAGATCATGGCGCTGCGTGCCGTCCAGCTCGCGTGTCTGTAGATCGTGAGGGATGATAAGTGTGGGCTTTTTATTTTTCGGCGCGCGTGATGCTTGACCTTCGGCGCCCTCCCGCGCTGTCGCGCTTTGGGACGCCTGCGGTCTGCGCTCACTGTCTGCCGCGCTTGCGCTGTCTCCTACTGATTTTAAGTGTGTAGTCCATCTGTCCGCGAGGATATTGATAAACTCAATACTCATGTCTTCAGGGTGAATGAAGAGTTGCGCAAAGTCAGCGGTGACGCGCTCACCTTTTTTATAGATATGAGGCGCTGCGAATCCTCGCGTGATCTGAGTTGAGCCTTTATCAACATCGACCCGATCATACTCGCTGAACATCTGCTCAAGCTGTAAAAAGAAGGCGCGGCGCGCGCGGTCTCCTAAGGCTAGATCTACAGGAATCTCAAAGATGAGGCCGATTCGCGCGCCCCGCAAGGTGCGATAATAGAAGGCACCTTGCATATTTTTAAAGGGTTCAATGATACGCTCTACAAGCTCAAAGAAGTCTTGGCCTGAGCGCGCTTCCGGGCTCTTGTGTGCGTCTTTGTCATCGAGATCAATAAAGATACCACTCGTGAAGAGATCAATATCAAGCTCACGTTTAATGAGATCAGTGTTGAGCCCTCGCCCTTCGCGCGATGGCCGGAGCGGTTGTCCACCTTGTGCGGCGATAGGATATAGCCATGCCTCTTGATTGTTTCTTGTGACAGTGCACCAATCAAGAGAAAGCGCCTCTCGAAAGTTCATTGGTTTCAGTTGGTTAGGGTGAGGTTCGCCAACCTTCCACGCGCTAGGGGTCGAGTAGCGCCCGTTGTAATAGCTCACGGGTAGAGCGCTGATGATCATGTGATACTCCTTTTTTTTGAGAAAGAGAGACTCAGAAATAGAGACTTGACGCGCGGGTTGTCAAGTGCTATTTTCACAGATCTGATACATATCCTATTTTACAATCTACTAACCAAGAGGCATGAGAATGAGTAAAAGTAAATTCATTGAAGCGCTTGAGGAAATGCAAGAGCCGGAACAGGAAAGAGTGAACCATCCTGCACACTATCACGCTGATACAATAGAAGCTATAGATGTGATTGAGGCATGGGGTCTTAATTTTAATCGCGGTAACTGCGTGAAATACCTTTCTCGGGCAGGACTCAAAGACCCTACGCGCGAGATCGAAGACCTAAAAAAAGCGCTATGGTACTTGAACCGCGAGATCGAGAGATTGAGATCATGACACATTCTCATCGACATCATAGTATTAAAGAGACACGTCAAGAGATCTTGAGGGGCATCAAAGCTACTTTGGAGACCCTGAAACAGAGTGATGAGGCGCCCTTGATCGTCGCAGCACTTGAGAGCCAATTAAACGCGTTTTTGCTCACTTTGCCTGCATCATATCGAGGAGACGCGCCGAATGACTGAGCATAAACAATGGAGCTCAACGAGCCCTAGCCAAATCTCAACTTTCCGAGATTGCGCGCGCAAATGGTATCGTGAGAGCGTGCTAGGAGAGCGCGCGCCGAGCTCACCAGCAGCGGAGCGCGGAACGCGCGTACATGAGCAAATCGAGCAGTGGTTAATGAACGGGATCGCGCCGACAGACGGCACAGCGCGCGCGATGCTCAGACACTTACCCCCCGGCGGTAGCGTGAGCCCTGATCATGTTGAGCAGTCATTCGACATTGCACCTCCCGGATGGGTCGCGCGAGTGAGAGGCCGTATTGATCTAATCGACCCTACCACGAATCAGATCATCGACCACAAGACAACCGCGACACTTGACTATGCAAAAAACGAGCAGGATCTAGCCACAGACACTCAGGCGATCATTTACAGCGCGGTAGCGTTGAGTGGCGCGCTAGGTATTGAGTTTAGTGAACCGCTTAGATTTGTCCTAAGCTACGGTACAACGCGAGGCGCAGTCAAGACAGCGCTCGTGAGCCGCACCTTCACGCGCGCTCAACTCAGCGAACCGCTAGCGCGTATAGGTAAGGAGGTCGCAAAGCAAAAGGAGACATCGAGCGCCCTGCAGTGGTCAGAGGTCGAACCCAACTATCAGAGCTGTGATAAATACGGTGGTTGCTTTTTTCGCGATGACTGCACGCAAGCGCAGCGCGCTTTGATTCAGGTAGCGGAGCCCTCACAAGCTCAGGTGAGCTCATTCATGAGCGCGCTCAGAGGTGAGACATCATCTAAAGTGATCATCATCGAAGACAGGCCAGCGCTTAAAATCGATGATGAGTTAGATCTGAGGGGTGCAGCATACGAGCAAACGAACCCACCGGATGGACTACCCGACCGCGAACCCTTGCCCGAAGATCAGCAACCCGCGCGCCGCTTACCTCGTTTTAGATGGAATGACAAGAGCCTATCTCAGATGAAAGCACCTGAACTTATCGAAGCGATCCACGAGCTCACAACGATCATGAGCTCACAGACGCGCGCAACGTATGAGAGCCAAACGGCACATTTGACACGAGACACCATGAGCGCAAACCGTGAGCGCCTTGAAATCCTTCACAAAATCACATACGGGATCACAGACACACCGAAAGAGACACCTACAATGAGCCAAGATGATTTTTTTGCAGCGTTTAACGCATCCGCAAAAGTGCAAGAACAAGTACAAGAAAAAGTACAAGAAGAAGTACAAGAACAAGTACAAGAAGAAGTGCAAGAAGAAGTACAAGAAGTACAAGATATATTCTCAGCGCATCGTCAAAAAGCATGGATCCAAGCAGGTATAGACGGCGCTGAGGCAACAGCTGAAGAAGACATAGAGCCGACAAGCCAATATCACACACCATCTACAATATTATGTGTAGATGCGCTATGCTCTATAGGAGAGAGTGCAGATCTCTTAACAGAGCTCGCGCCGTGGATAGCCGACATCGAGCGGCGCCACAATCAGCCAATCTCGTTAATTCAGTATGATGAGGGGTGGAAGCAACTAGGCGCCCGACTCGCGAGTCAAAAAGTTTGGCTCTTCTCGAAAAATATTGTAACGATAGAGAGCTCTCACCCGTTATATAGACACTGCTCACACGTTTTATCCGCGTTGGCTGATATCACGATAAAAGGAACACGTTAAAAGAAAAGGAACGAAAAAATGAGTAATTGGAATAACGATTCATGGAACAATCAGAGCAACGGATTTAACGGCGCTCAACAGGGTTTCAACACGCCTGCAACATCATCAGTTTGGGATAATTTTGAAACTGTTGACACAACACCAAACAGAAATGGATATTTACCGCCAAATCTTGACACTCATGTAACAATCATCGAGCTCAAAGTAATTCAAAGCGTGAAAAACAATAATCGCCCGGTCTTTGTCGCGACCATCGAAACCGAAGAAGGCGCGCGTTATGATTGGGTGGCCAAAGCTGATGAGCGCCCCTACCTCCAAAATATTAAAGCTCTCGTTTGTGCAATTAACCCACAAGGCGACCCGCGCTCATTTGGTCGCGCGCTGATGGAAGCGCTTACAGGGCCGGATCAGCAAGCAGCAGGAAAGCGCGTACACGTCCGCACAGAAACAATATTGACACGCAACGGCAACGAATTCACGAAATGTCATTGGAGCCCAGCGCGCTCGTAAACAACACCCTATAAGGCGCCCGCGCCGATGGTGAAAAAATGAAAAACTTAACAATCGATTGTGAAACGGAGCTCATAGGCCAAGGGCGTAAGGCGCCTCTCATAGCGTGCATGAGCGCGAGCGATGGACACGCGCACCAACTCTTGAGCCCTGATGATGGGTGTGATCTGATCGAGAAATGGGTAAGGCTCGATCAAGGTTGGTTAATCGGTCATAATATTGCTTTTGACCTCGCGGTGATCATACGCCATCGACCATCTTTAGCGGCTCCAATTTGGCGCTTATATGATCGCGGGCGTGTATGGGACACAGGTATACATGAGCGTTTATATGCACTCTATCATGGATGGACACAACACCCTGAGATAGGGCGCCCGATCATCTCACAAGGAGTAAGCCTCGCTCAACTCGCAAGAGGCTTGCTTGGGATCGATATCTCTGATCAAAAACTAGACCCGAAGAGCCCGCGCTATCAGTACGGTAAGCTTATTGATGTACCTCTCGATCAATGGTCAGAAGAGGCGAGAGAATACGCGCTAGAAGATGCAAGGATCACGCACCAAATCTTTGAAACGCAACAAGAGAGACTCACGAACGTAGAGCACGTCACGCGCGGGCCTTATCGCTACCTCGCGAGCTATGACATCCAAACGCGCGCAGCATGGGCGCTTCATCATCTTGAGCTTTGGGGGTTACGAACAAGCTCAGAGAGCGTTGAATCTTGGCGCGATGAGCTCACCGCAGAGCGAACTAAACTTGAACGAGAGCTTGTGGAATTCGGTTTACTCAAGGCCGATGGTAAACGCAACATGAGCGCGATCAAAGCAGTGATCGAGGCGAGTTATGGAGAAGACACACCACGCACCGAAAAAGGCGCCGTACAGACATCAAGTGAAGTATTAGAGGAGAGCGGAGAACCGATTCTTAAGAGCCTAGCTAAATGGATGAAATTAGATAAGTTATCAGGAACATTTGGCCCAACAGTTGAAAGCGCCACAGAGCGCCCGCTCAACCCTCGATGGAATGTGCTTGTGAGAACGGGGCGGACTAGCTGTACGAAGCCCAATTTACAGCAACTACCACAAGAAGGTGGTGTGAGAGAGTGCTTTAGACCTCGTGAGGGGTGCGTTTACATCGGCGCGGACTATTCCACAGCCGAGTTAGTGGCACTTGCTCAAGTATGCTTAAACCTTGGTCTTTCTTCAAAGATGGCGCAAGCTATAGCGCAAGGTCAAGATCTGCATCTTGCTCTCGCTGCTGATCTTGCGGGCGTGACTTATGAGCGCGCTCTTGAGCTCAAGGCCGCAAAAGATAAACAAATACTCAAGCTCCGCAAACTTGCAAAAGTGCCTAACTTTGGTCTACCGGGAGGGCTTAGTGCGGGCGGTCTTGTCGCGTTCGCGAAAAGTGGCTATGATCTGGCGATCACTGAGAAAGAAGCTGAAGACCTCAAGCGCGCTTGGTTCGCTCGTTGGCCTGAGATGCGAGGTTACTTCGATCATATAAAAGAGCGCGTCAATGTGGGCCATATCATCCAACACTACAGCGGGCGCCGGCGCGGCGGTGTCGGTTTCACAGATGGTGCTAACACCTATTTTCAGGGCCTTGTGGCCGATGGTGCGAAGAGTGCGCTCTATGATGTCGTCCGCGCTTCATGGATGGAACCTAAGAGCCCGCTCTATGGTGCGCGTCCGGTATTATTTATCCACGATGAGATAATTTGTGAGGTCGAGCTCTCGCGGGCGCCCGCTGCCGCTGATGAGCTCGCACGTCTCATGCTCAAGGGGATCAAGCCATTTGTGCCCGATCTTCCAATCTTGGCTGAGGCTTGGTGCTCTCGTCTCTGGCGCAAGGGCCTTGAGGAAATGCGGGATGACTACGGGGTCCATATCGTGCAGTAGACCCTCTTCAATGTCCATCGTTGTGAAGATGATGTCTGCATGGTTAAGCTGCATCTCGTCGCGCAGCATGACGAGCTCATGCAGGATCTCTGCGCGGGGGTCTGACTCCTCATCTGATTCTTCCAATTCCTTAGACTCTCTGAATCTTCGCGGGTCGGGCGGAGGCGAGCACGCGCGAAGTGAAAGAGAAATAAGAATCAAAAGTAAACAAGTAGTAATGATACGAAGCGCTGTTGTCATGGGCTACCTAGCTTGACTTTGAGCTCTTTGATGTCTTCGGCCATCGTTGCATTTTGCGTGCGTAGTTCAATAATCAGACCCTTGATTTCTGTGAAGACCTTCATGTTTTCACGGTTATCATTTTCAAGCTGACTGATTCTACGCTCATGGTCTTGGCGCTGATACTCTGCTCTCGCAAGGTCACTAGAGAGCTTAATGACCCACGCTAGCGCGGGGATGGCAAGCAAAGATAGCCCGCGCCACAACCATTCAAGCGCTGTTGGCTGATCAATGGGGTTACTCATCCTTATCCCCCTCTCCTGCTGCCTTACTCACCTTGTTTTTGATGATGCCTACGATAATACTATTCAGGGCGCCTGCACCAAGCCCGATGATCGCGCCATAAAGCGCGCTCGCGCTATCCTCTGTCACTTCAGGGTGAATGATGGCGCCTACGATGGCGCCAACAATCAAGGCTATTGATCGAAGCGCTAAAACACGTTTTGGGCCTTCTATGTTGAACATCTTCAGGAGCGGGCGGCACCATTCGACAAGCGCCCACGCGCTAATCGCTGTCCATGCAAGAGTTTCTAGGGGTAAGAGAGCGGGGTTAAGTTCCATGATTCACCTCACGGGCTAAAGGTTCGGCGAAGTCTCATTCGGAGCTCGACGCCTGCGGCTAATAGGTCACTAAATAGAGATCTAATCGAGGGGCCAAAGTCTGAGCCCTCGAAGTAAAGAGGATAAGGAGGCTGGCCTCCGTTGCGCTCGCTCTCTGTCGAGCTGAAAAGATCAAGGATATGCGCGCCGTAGGGGTCATTCGTGCGCGCGTCTGCGTTCTCGCGCCAATAGCTAGGCGGTGTGATCTCTGTCTGAGGTGAGATCATGTCGATGATCACTGTACATTGCGCCTCTTGAGTGCGCCCGAATTGCGCCTTTAAAAGTTCGGGTTGTGGCTCCCTGATCACAAAGGGTAGAAGCTCAACATCTACGCTCTGAGCGCTTCCGCTCGTGGGGGCGCCGGTGATCGCGAGAGATCGCGCGGGCGAAAGATAAAGGCGAGATGTGCCACTATCATAATGAGTCGAGTGATAGAGCGCGCCTGATACTCTGATGAGGCGCTCTTCTCCCCACGCTGCAGTAATATCAGGTGAGGTGAGATAGGGCGCGCTCGCGGGGGTAAGTGTCGCGGTGGTTTCCTCCATGAGATGTTGGAAGAGTCCACTAAGCTGATTGATTAGCGCGGTGTAAGACCCTCTCACGCTGTAGAGTGTCTCATGAAGAAATGCGCGCTGTGAGAGGTGTGGTGTTTCGGTTGCTTGCAGAGGTAGACCGTAAAGCGTGGCTAGAGTCTCAAGATAATCTCTCGGCGCGCGGTGAATCTGAGTGTCTGCGCGGGCTTCTCTGAGATGGCTTTCTTCACGGAGCATAGAGAATCACCTCGCTGAGTTGCGGTAAGTCGCGCTTAAGACCTTCACTCAAGGTGAGCTGAGATCCTGAGATTGAATATGAGTATAGATGAGCATTAATACTCACTTGTCCATTATCAGGCAAAGCGAGCAAACTCTCAAGCTCTAGTGCGGTTTCCCCTCGTACATGATCGCGTGCTAGCACTGTCTGCGCGCTGCCTACATACTCTTGAGAGATGCGCCCGAAGATGTCTAAGATCTGATGTAGATAGGGCGGTCGATCAGGTGTACTCGTCGCTAGATCGAGAGGATCAAGCCCGTTAAATCTTGCGCCTGTGGCATAAAATGAAGGTGGTAATCTGCGCGAGATGTAGCGCTCTTCGCCTCGATTATCAGGCTCAATTACTAGCGCTGTGCCTACGGTGTATGTCGTTAAAAAGTTTGGGCCACAATGAAGAGTAATCACATATGAGCCCGCCGGCGCCGGTGGCGTGTACGCTTCTAAATCACCTCGCCTTTTGATCAGATCAGGCCCTCGCCCCGCTATCCCTGAATAGAGATATGTAGTGACGCCATCTACATCTATAGAGAGACGATAAGGTGAGAGCGCGTCTGAGAGAGGGCCTGTGAGCTGGATCTTTGCGCCGCCTCGATGATGCACGCGCGCTGACCTAAGCTCAAGATAGATCAGCGCTTCTTGAGTCGGTGAGCCATAACCAAGCTCTTGGACCGTACCCGCGAGGCTTTCAGGGTCTCCATAGCCGAGCCCTCCGCTTTCAAAATCTCCATAGCCTTTCATGTCAACTCTCCAAGCAAGTGATAGAGATCGCTAAACCTTCCATCGCTCCGATAGTAGGTACTCCCATTTGTAAGCCAAACAAAGTACCTGAGCTAACACTTAATGCAGGGCTAAAGGTGTATTTTACAGAGCTCGGTGAATAGTTACTTGGGCTTGTGATTGTAAAAGTTTGAGTGTCACTCGTGAGCGTGTCAATTTCCCAATTAGCAGGTGAACAGGTGTATATATTAAAATCAGCGCTATTTGTTGCTTGTCCCGCGTTTCGTGCTGCGATCGAGATATGCTCAATCGTCAAGTCAAAAGGTGCTCTGAAAGGTCCAAAAATAGCTTCCACTTTAGCAGGGTTAAATCCGTTTTGGAGCGTGGCCCCACTAAGATCATACCATTGTGTGATATGTCCGCTATACTCTAAAAATCGTACACTAGGACCGGCCGCGCCATCCGCTCCATCTGCGCCATCTGCTCCGTCAGCGCCTGCGGGTCCTACCACTGAGCCCGCGTTGATGGTCGAACCGTCATCAAGCGTCAAGATGAGCTCACCTGATCCGTTTACGGTCGCGGTGTCTATCCCGTTGTTGATCGTGAGGGTGTCAAGCGTCGCTGTGATAGTGTCTAGCGCTGTATACCAATCTCTTGAGCCGATAGCGGGCAGGCGCAAAGATCGCGCTGCGCTCTCGATCTGCAACGTACAAAAGGCGCTCGCGGGCGCTGTGCGTGGGTCGGTGTCGCTTGTCTCAGCTGTCGCAGTGTTGGTCGCGACCACGAAGAGTCTAACATCTCCCCAAGTATCACTCACGTTTTGCAGCGTGGGATTTTGTGCAGTGCTGCTTGATAGGCTCGCGGTCTGTCCTGATCTCGGTAGTAGAATGGACCATGCAAAAGTAAAGCTTGCGCTAGGGTCTGCGCTGTCTACCGCGCTCCCGAATACGCTATAGCTTTGAGCGGCAAGAGGTAAACTGTGTGTGATTGTCGGATCAGGGTTCGCTAGGGGGTCTAGGGTCCATCCCGCGTGCGCTGTAACTGTCATGCGTCTACCTCTTGTATCGTGAGTTGAATATCATAGATGAATTTGAGCTCTGAGCTTACGAAATTTGGATCTATTCTGATGATAAATGGGATAGTTTGCGTGTATGTCGCAGGCGTGCTGGGAGCCGTGGCGGGGCTGATCACTCTCGTTCCTATGATAGATCTTGTCGGGGGTAGATCTGTTGAGAGTGGGATATTTCCTGAGGGTAGGGCATAAACGACGCCATAATCAAAATCGAGAGGGTATAATTGAGTGGCTGTCGTGTCTGTCAAGCTATCGGGCGCTGTCGGTGCTGTAAGTGGTCTGATATTGTGGCTCCATAGTTTCCACGCTTTACCGCTCGCCGGTGTGGGTAATGTGACTACAGGGCGCCTAAGAGCGAGCATGAAATCAGCGCTGTTGAGGGAAGCATTGCCAAGGGGGTATGCTCCGCTCATATCAGCGCCATCGAAAATTAATGCAGTACCTTGAGGCGCGTCAATCCGGGAATATGATGTGTTGGCGGAGCTTGACCATGTAGCCTCTACTCTGATTAGGATATGTGAGAACGTCTCAAGCTCTGTCGCGCGGTCTTGTACTGCCTGATTTCTCGTTTCTAAGCGCTCGATCCTGAGCTTAACTTCTTGATTTGACAGTGGGGGCGCGCTGTACCATTTGTCAGCGTTGGGAGTGTGGAGGATATCACTTGAGCCAAGATTCGTTAACCGGTGAAGCGCAAGTTTAATCGCGCTCAACATACCAAGCAGACCATGAGAGGTGCTTTGTGAGCTCGTTTCTACTAAATAGTCTCGCGTGCTTAGTAGAGCGCTACTCAGTCCGGGCTGCGAGAGCGTGATAGTCCGCGCGTCTGCGTGGTCAAGTGCGCTGATATAGGTATGGGTAAGAGCTCCTCCGCTATCTACTTCATAAGTTAACAGCGGTGTCCATTGTCCAATATCCGCGCTTGTCGTCTCGGCAGGCTTTGTCACGCCTGCGGCGAACTCTACACGCTCTCTATATCGTGTCGTTGGCGAGTAGCTCACCTCTTGAGCGCTGCTGACATCCCAACGGCGACGGGCGCTCGTGTCGCTCGCTACTCTGATTGATCGAGCGTAAAGGGTATATGTGGTGCCTACGGTGCGCGCTGCGCTGATGTCTACAGGGCTGTTGATGTGAGAGCTCGCGCTTGAATCAAAGCGAATTACGCGCGCTTCGGGCGATAAACTGTTCCCGTTACTGTCGAGCGGTGTGCCTCCCTCAGTGATCTCTAGGTAGCCGAATGAAGAGAGCGTCAATAATCCATTGAGGTGATCATATGTGAGAAGAGGCCCACTCAATAAGCCTCCATCGTTAGCGCTCAAGTCCGCTGCGCCAAGTAGCGCGCCAAGTGCTCTTCGATCATATTCATAGGCTAGATCTGTGAGCGCCTTAACATCTTCAAGGTCTGCGCGCTCTAGCGCTTCAAACTTAACTCTATCCATTGTCAAATCTCCTCAGGGCTTGGAATGATAGTGAGCGCGCCTAGTCTTATCACGCGATCCGCTGATGGATATATATCACCGAGCGTTTGTGGTATAGCGTCATCGCCCGTACCTGCCACATATAGCGCGATATTTCGCACGCCCTCAACGCTCATGATCATCTCAATGAGCCGCGCTACAAATAAAGGCTCACCGATTCGGTAGGCGCTTAGTTCATCGATGAGTGATGTCTCTACGCTCTGAGATAGCGCGTTGAGCTCATATCCATTCTCGGGGGTCAAGTGAATGTCGGCATCAAGTCTCATGATCGATGGAGGGTATACTCTTACGCGCGTTCCTGCAGCTCTCCATCCCGGCGCGCTTGTCGGGTTGGCAGGGTCGCCCTCAATAATCCTCTGTATTGCTGCAATAGGACCACCAAACACTTCATAAGGGCCTAGTGTCCACACGGCGCCATCGGGTATTGCATCAGAATCTAAATAGATTACTCCGCGCTCAGGTACACTCACATATTTCACGGGGCTAACAGTGCGCGTCAAACTCGTTATTGGGTCGGTATATGTGATCGATAGGGTGTTGACTGCGGGGGCGTCGTGATAAATGACAGTAGGGCCTGTGGCTGTCGCGGTGCCTGTGTACTGTTGGCCTGTCGCTGTCCGTAAACCTAATGTTCCTGAGCCATCATCAATATAAAGGTAACTCATGCCCGCGACGTGAGGATCTTCATAGAGCGAGGCTAAAGTGATTCGCTCTTCTCCCTCATAACTCAGCGCGGCATATTCAAGCGCGGGCGCTTGGCAACGTGCTAGGCTCTGAAGGTAGAGCATAGCGCGACGTATCAGTGCGCTGTCTGTCTCTTCTTCTTGGCCGTTCGTGAACGCTGCGCTATTTGTCACGGTTAGGAGTTGAGAGGGTGCGTCTAAAATGGTGTCGATGCGCTGAGAGGCTATGTTTCCCGCGCGTCCTGATTCGCTCGCGTCAACGGTGAGATCTGCGCTCGTGGCGCCTGCGCTGATCACTGTCTGAGTTCTCACAGAGTAAATGATATCAGGGTTTGATGACGCGCCGAAACTCGCACCTGCCTCTATGGTGAGGTCTGATCCTTGCGCTAAAAGCGTGACTGTGAGCGATCCGCTTGCGGTGGTCGCGCTCAATCGGCTGATAGAGTCAGGAGGAAATTCCCCAAGGCGCTCATCAAGCTCCGCGCCTGTTGCGTTGCGAAAATCGAAGGCGTCTCTCACACCTGCGATCCGGCGCTCTGTCGATGACGCAAGCGCGGCCATACTCTGAGCGAGTACATCTATCACACTACCTTGCGCGGTGTCGTCTAGCTCGCTTCTCGTGATGAGTGAGCCAAGGAAAATCCGCGCTAGCTCGTCGCGTTCTCTCGGTACATACATTAAATCACTATCCTCTCACTGAATATCGCGCCCGCTACAGCTCTAAACTCTAGTGACGCGCTAAGATGATCTCCTCTATCAGAGATCTCTATCACATTCACGCTCTCAAGTCTTGGGTCTCTTGTGAGCTGCTCTCTGATGTGAGCGCTGAGATATCCCGCGCTGTCTGCTGTGATCCGGTCTCCGATTCTCTGCGGTAGCCCATAACCATCTAAAATCGGGGTCTCTCCTTGTGTAGTGGTGAGACGATGGCGCGCGGCCTGCTCAATGTTGAGCGATCCTTTTACTGTGGTTAAGTCCTGCGCTTTGAGTTGTAGATCTCCCGTTTTTGGATCAATGAAGAGGTCTTGGCCATAGGGCGAGCGCTGATCTCTTGTGGGCTGTGTCTCTGTGTCTCCTACGATGGGGAGTAGTACAAGATCACCCTCACGGGCGAGGATTCCGCGCGCGTTGTGACGCTCTGATAGCCACCCGTTAATACGCTGTAACTCGGGCCATCTCTCTGGCGCTCTATAGAGTCGATTTGCCAATACTCGTAAATCTTCGCCGAGTCGCAAACGATAAGATGTCACTGCATCACTCACGCGGGCGGGGCCTAGCTGCGTTTGTGTGATATGTGGGAAGGTTGGAGGGTCAAGTGTTCTAAGTGCATCTAAAAGCGAGTATGGGGCGCTGACTGCGACGCTCTCCGCCGCGCTCTCAATATCTTCGGCGAGTCCTAACGTTGTGAGTAATAGTTGCCATTCTGCGCTAAACTCATCATCGTATGAAACCACTTCGTCAATAACGGAGGTAACAAGCGCTCTCACTCTGCCCGCTGCGCGCTGTATCTGCCTGATGATATCAATCGGAATATCAGCGAGCTCTTTTGCGGCCTCCACGGTTCCGCGCGCGGCGTTGGTGAGCTGATCTAACGTACTCAGTAGGGGGGCGAGACCTCTTCTCACATAAGCATTAGCGCCTCCCGTGATCAGTTGCGCTGCGGCTGTGGCGTTTGCTGCAAGTTGTATTGCTACTGTCACGGTATTTAAAATGCTCGCAAGATCAAAAGATGTCTGTGTGCTATCTGCGTCATCATACGCCTTTAGTTGCAAGGTCCATGCAGGCGCTAAATTATCACCGTCTGCGGTGCGCTGTATCGTGAGGGCGTCAACCTCAACAAATAAATGCAGATCCTCATCAAGCGCACGAAAAATGAGCTGATGAAGATCAAGGGTAGCGTTGGCGCTCGCACTGAGAATAGATCTCAATTCAGCGCTCGTTGGTGACGCTTCCGCACCTTCAAGCGACGCGGCCTCTTGATACTCCTCTAAAAACTGACGAAAAGAGATCAAGATCGCGGGGCCAAATGCGCTGATGATTGCGCCTTCCGCGGTCATCGATGGTCGCGCGTCATATCCCGCGCTGCCTGAGAGCTCAATAGAGCGCTCTCGATAGCGCCCTAACTCTCTGATCGGTCGCTCTCCCAGCGTGTATGTGATCTGAGATGGGGCGCTTTGGCTGATTGTGAGCGCCTTTGGTGGTAGAGGTAGCGCGATGCTCTTATAGAGCTGTCCTCCGCGGTGCCACTCGATCAAATAGCGTGTGTTAATCCGCGCTAGACTTGCGAGTGGTCCGGGTAATGTGATGCCTGTGTTGAGCGCCATGTTACCTCTCGATCGTTGCGATTTCTGATGCTATTGTATCATTCGGCGCTGAGATTGTCGCGATATTATCTGAGGGTAATGATACTTGACTTAGCGCGGTTGGTGCGCCTGATACTACATCAAGAGAAGCGGCAGCAACTACTTGAGCGAGCGCTGATTGGAGGTTGAGCACTGCTGTTCTGAGCTCTGTTAGGCGCGCTTGATAGGTCTCGAGAGTGTCTATCGTGGGCTCTGCTATTGCAATATGTTGTTGTGGTGTTGAGCCGTGTGATATTTCTAGCGCGCCTTGTATGCGTGTTTTGGGTGTGAGATATAGGCTATCATCACCTGCGATAATTCGGGCGCCCGCGCTCTTGATCTCACTGTGATCTATCCCGATTTGATTGGCGGGGTATTCGCCGGCGCTCGTGAGCTCGATCTCTTCACGGTAGGTTTGACCCTCTGCGAGTGCTCCGAGAATGTAGGGGGCGCCTGCTCCTTGGGTGATCGTCAAAACCTCCGCGTTGAGCTTCGGTGTGCTCATGCGGTCGGTGTCTGATCCACCGAGAGAGATGACTGTACACCCGGTGTAAATGACACCTGATCCATCAACCAAGTCACATTCGGGAGTACCATTTATAATATATCTATCAATCACTTCCATCACGCGAAGAAACACGCGCTCGCGGTTTGCAAAACTCTTAATCATGGTTCACCTCGCTGATAGAATCCGCGTGTAAATGATAGTGTAGATCGGCGCTCAATGATACTGTTCGAATAAGCGCTTGTGCGGTGTGTCACCGTCTCAACATAACACACTAAAAGCTCTGATGTTTGGGGGCCTTTGATCTCTAATTTCACCCATTGGCCCGCTCTGATATCGAGGCGCTGTTTGATTGTCGCGGTGCCTGTCACATAGCGGTGATTATCGCGTGTGATACCGTCCACTAAAGAGATGATATATTGAAGCTCTTGATTAAGAGAGCTCGCTTTTGTTGCTCGTCCTACAGGTAAAAACGGCCATTGGCCGCGGTAGAGCCTGAGCCCTGCTCTCTCGATGTCCTCATTATCGAGTGTAGGACGTCCAAGAATCCCAAAAGGATCTACGCCTCGCGAGGCGTTCAGGGGTGTGTCTACATACGCCCCGTTAATTCGATCTTGAGAGCGCACACTATAACCAACCTTGATGATCTCATAAGCAGAGACCTTAATAGATACGTTGCGCGCGTGCTCTTGGACTTGTGGCGCGTCGGGGTCTACTCCTTGATTCGTGATCCGCTCAAAAATGAAGGGTTTGATTCGATACATGATCACGGGTGTGGAGCCTAGCGTGTTTGATATTTGGCCATCTGTGACGCTCTGAGGCTCAAGCGAGGGGTAGAGCTCAATGATACTTGGGTCTGCGTCAAATAGTGCCGTGATCACGCTCCACGGCGCGCCGGATGGTCTCACATGGCTAGCGTTCAAAGCGAGGCCAAACACTGATCTATAGAGGGCTACTCTTTCGGGGGCGTATGTCCTCGCGCGCGTCAAACTCGATATGATGGGGATGGCGTCTAAACTCGCTCCGTCTGCAAGCGTCTTTGGTAGTCGATAAGCGGCGCTCAAATATTGATAGATGGTCGAAAGCACGCTGCCAACGTTTCGTGAAGTGTGAAAGGCGCTCTTGACTGTGCTCTGTAGCAATCGTCCGTAAGCCTGCACGTCATAAATGTGACCGGATAACTGTTGCTTTGCGCTCAAATAGAGCTGACTCTCAGAGATGGGCGCTAAAAAGCTTTGCGCTGTCATCGAGATGAGGGGCGCTGTGATGAGTCCTGCGCTCTCCTTGTCACTGCTCGCCTCTACTCCATACGAAACAGCGGTCAAGCGCCCCAAGAAGATCGCGCGCTCTACCGCCTCAAGCTCAATGAAATCAGAGATCACTATCCATGCGTCAAGGTCAATCGTTGCGGTGTCTGCGTAGTGAGGCAGCGCAAAAGGGATCATTTCTAGTGGGATCTTTAGGTCAATCATCGCGCTCTGATAGGGCGCGTATAATCCTATCTGAATCTGCGCGGATGTGGTGTATGCGCTGATGTCATAAATCAGTTCGTCTGTATAGAGTTTAATTTTCATTGAATCAGTGCCAACAACTTATCAAGCGCTTTGCCAATCTCATTAACTGCTTGAGTCGTCAATGAGCTGATCTTTAGCTGCATATCTGTGATCTGTGTGAGTAGTTTAACATTCTCGCTCATTGAGATTGTGTTGCGCTCCATTTCGGCGCCAACTTTGATCATCTGCTCGAAAATCTTTTCACTGTCTGCGGTTCTGACAGCTGCAATGGTTTGTCGCGTCTGCTCTGCCTGTTGGCCTGAAAGCTTTAATGATTCAGCCACTTGGTCAACACTCAAGCGGTCTTGGGCCTGCACGCCGCCGCCTTGCAAACTCATCAGTCCGCGCGCGTCTCGTGTGCCGATGCCGGGGATTGCGCCGATTGTTGCTTGCGCGAGTCTGCCTCCTCCAAGTGTCCTCGATATGATTCGAGGGATTGCGCCGGGGGCCTCTTGCAGTTTTTCGGCCTCTTGCATCGCGCCTAAAAGATCACCTGAGCGGCTCATAATATCAGCAAATACTGACATCTGAGCTATTTCCTGAAGAGGTGCCGAGATCTGACCAAAAGCGCCCGCGCCTACTCCTGAGAGCGCTTGCATAATCTGCATTGGGCGTTGGCCTCGCTGTCCTGTCGCTGCTCTAATACCCGTGAGCGTTTCAACAAAGCTCATATTTCCCGCGCTAATACCGCGCGCTGTGAGGCTTTCAACGAATCCTCCAAGCTGGCCTAGAAAGCGTTCTACTCCTGCACCTCTGAGATCTAACTGATTCTCTGCTATGTTTTTGAGCGCAAGGCTTGAATTAAGCGCGCTTCCTACACTTAATCCGATATTCTGACTGAGAGCGCCCGCGAATCCTGCGAGGCTCTGTGAGCTCACCCCCGTTCTCTCTGCTGCGGCTAGTCGCATCAAACGACCTTGATTAAGATCTGTGGCTGTTGTTTTTAGACCGGTTGCGCCAGCGATCCCTAACATAAATTGGCGTGTTTGAGTGGGGTCAAGACCTAATCGAGCGAGCCCTTTCTCTCGCGCTGTCGCGGTGGCCCTCGCGTCTCCTTCGATCACTCCGCTCATTTCAGTTTCGAGGGCTTCGAGGCCGAGTACATCACCCAAGCGCGCCTCGCGCGCCTGAAGAGATCGACCGTACATCTTCATGAGCTCGCCCGGGATGGTGCCTAGTAAAGCGCCTGCAATCGGTATTGTAACAGATTTACCAATATTGGTGAGCATTTCACCGAAACGGCTTGTGAGAGAGCTCATGGTCTGCGGGCTCGTCATGGCATGGATGCTTGCGCGCGTCTCATCTTGAAGAGCCTGTCTAAATGCGCTTATCTTTTGCTCTCTACGCTTGTCTTCAGAATCATCACTACTCGGCGCGCTCGGTCCACTCGGCGCGCTTGGTACTGCATCAGGTGACATCTTGAGGCCGCTGAGTCCGTCTGAGATTTGACTCACAAGCGCGGCCATCTCTCTGAGTGCCTGCAGCGCCTCGTTATCGTCAATTTTTACTTTGATCTGTGTCTCTTGAGCCATATCTTTAGCGCTCCTTGTAGAGCTCGCGCTCTAATTCATCGATCCAAGCGACGCCCGTTTGAGCAGGCTGATCACTCTCTAGTTGTCGCGCGTGGTGTGGCGCGGCTTGCGTAAACTGCTCATCTGTGAGCGTCAAGAGATCACGCTCTAAAAGTTGCGCGGGGTGTAGATTCGGGCGCGTGGGGTCGAGCGGGCAAGGCTCAAGAGGTAGGGGCTGAGAAGCTTTTAATCCTGATCGGGCTCTCTTGATTTTCGCCCTCTGCCATGTGTCCTCGAAAAAAGGCGCGCTCATGCGCTGACACCTCCTCAAAAACAGCGAACAAGAGGGGATCATAACGCCCTATCCATTCGTCTAGCCACGCAGGCGGATCTAACAGCGCTTGAGATAGCGTAGCAAGTGCATAAATTCTGAGCTTTGCCATTGCAGGTAGATCATCATATTTCTCAGGGGCGCTGAGTTGTACAAGCGCGCGATCTCGCCTCAAACTCTGCTCAAGGGTCAAGATGCGCGTTGTTACTGTCGCGCTGAGCTCTTGATTCTGAAGCTCAAATGAGATATGGAGTATCTTTTCAAGATCTGTGATCTCTCGCGCGACCGTTTGTGGTGGTCGCGCTTCACTCTGTTCTTTGATCTCACTTAGCTTCATAACTCATCTCTCTTATCTCTTACTCGTTAGGGTAAACGATTTTTCTAACTTCAAAGCTCAAGTTTTCGCTGAAAAGTGAGGCGCTGTCTACCCTAAAGTTTCTCGTTGTGGGTCTGCACCCTTCGAGAGTTAAGAGTGTGTCTCCGCTGTTCTCGTCAATCACGCTCATATCGATCCCGCCAGCGCTCAAGATGTCGCTCGTTGAGCCCTTCTGCCACGCGCCGTTATCCTCTAGCGCTTGTCTGCTGATTCGGATCGCGTCAACTGTCATCGTTGCGGTGCGGCGTACAGGGATGATCTCTTGAGAATCAATCTCTCCGATCACGTCAACGCGCTGAGTTTGGATATTTTCAGAGATGTTAACACCTGTCGCCCATCCGACCTCTTGACCGGTTGAGCTCAAGAAAACTTTACAAGATGCGCCGCTTATTCCTCTATATTGTGGCATTTTTCAGACTCCTATTAAGCTGTAATGCGTACCGCTACGGCGGTGATACTGATGAAGTTAAGAGGCTCAACAGGCGCGACCTCATAGCTGATCGCGACCTCGTCTCCAAGGTCTTCAAGTTGGATGTTTTGGAACGCCTTGATCACTCCATCTCTCACCTGAGCTGTAAGCGCGCTTTGAACCCTTGAAGAAATTAAGGGGATTTGGCTTGCGCGCGTCGGGCGTCCGATCTGATCAGCTAGACTGTTGCGAAGATCTCTTACAGAGGTCAAGATCGACTCATACGCGCTGATCTCTGAATAAACAGGGTTATTATCAGTGAGATAGGTTGTGATCGAGCGCTCAACACGGGGGCCTAGATTATCAGTTGAGATCGCAATGATACCGCTCTTGAGCGCCTGCTCGATGTCTGCGTAGGCGTCCCAAGTTTGCGAAGTCTCAATGATGCGTGGGCGCTTGCGTGTGAGAGGCTCGCCAATATCTGAGCCCGCTTGCATACCTGCCAACATGAGCGCGGTATATTTCGGGCTCTTGGTCACGGTCTTTCCGCGTGGGTCAATGAGCTTGATGCTCTGCGCTGCAAGCGCTATTCCTGCATTGTTTAAGCTCGCCGCGCGTGTCTTCACGTTCGCTAGGCTCTCGCTTGATGCAATAGCACAATAAGCTTGTCTCTCATAGCCCGCGTTCGCGCTCGCTGTGAGGTGTGCTCCAAGCTTGCTTTGTGAGCTCGCGTCTTCAGTGAAGAGAACCACGATTTGAATATCAAGGTTCTCGATGCTCGCTAGTGCCTCTTCAAAGTCAAGTGTCAACCCATCTGATCCACCGCTCGCAGTCTGGCTCGTCGCGCTAACTGATGGCGCTGCTGATGAGTTGTCAAGCGTCGCCTCTGCGAGTGTAGAAGAACTCAGCGCTTGCTTAAGTAGATATGCAGGCGCTTTAAATGTCTCTGTAGATGCAGCTCCGATGGTGCGCGTGATATAATCGATCTCATCAAGTGCAATCTCTGAGACCTCGATAAGCGTTGCGCTCACGTCGGTGAGCTCGTTCGCTAGCGTGATAAAGTCTTTGAGCGTGGGGGCCTCATCGCTGTCTACAGTGAGCAGCGCCACAGCGTTACGCGTGAGTGTCGCGGTTCCGCTCTCGATGGTCACTATTAGATCATTCACGCCGTCTTCGTTCTCGATGCTGAAAAGCGCGTTATTCTCGATCTCAAAGCTCTCTGTGAGCCCGTTACGGTTTAAGCTCAGCGTGTGTGTGTCCCCTGCGATCGCGAGGGTCGCGTTTAAGCGGTTTCCCTTCGCGCCAAAGATCACGCTCTTGAGAGTGAGAGGCCCAACATTAAGGGATGCTTGAGCAGTAGTCTCTCGCGCGTTCACTAATCGCACACTCGACGCGCCCGCGCTCACTGCGGGGTCATCTGAAGGTGAGAAAGCGAGCTGAGCGAGTAGAGCGAGGTCATTATCACTCAGATCATAAGCGCTCATGCTGCGACGTGATGAGAATAACTTAGGTGTATGTGAAGCAACGCTTGGGAAGTCGCCCACAATCGCAATATTTCCGCTTGCAACATCTCCGCCCGCAAGCGCGCTCGCATCGATCCGCGTATAGATACCGGGTCGCGCTGTGCGTGGGAATCCTGATGAGTTGAGAATACTAGGCATTTTCAGCGCTCCTTATCTCTCGTGTTTAGGGGTGTCATTATAACTGATATTTAAAGGGGTGTCACGCGGCCTCGTGGCGATAAACCTAAGCTCAGTGTACCGATGATCTCATCAGGGCTGAAAAGATTAATTCCCGCGCTATCGTGCATCATAGCTGAAAGTGTGAGGCGCCTTACAAATACCCCCAACTCTTCAGCGGCTAACATCTCTTGCGGTGCGAGCTCTGCTACATTCTCGAATTGAAAAGTGAGGTAGCCATTAGAAACAAAATCTTTTCTCAGTGCGTGAAGCGCTGTGATAATGAGCTGGCCTAAAACCTCTGTCGCCTCTGCGCCTGCGGTCATCAGCTCAATCTGTGCGGTCTGATTGCTGATTGTCTGCTCAACTCCTAGCGCTGATCCCCCTAGTGGACGGTGGATCACATTTCGGCTCATCTGCTGACATACCACAAGAGGCAAACTCTGAGCGCCCGCGGTTGCGTGTGGAATCACTTTTGGAGGCTTTTCTCTGAGCTCCACAAGAATCTTGATCAAGCTCGCGTCATCATGCGCCGTGTTGTAGAGGTGCTCTAGTGTCTGCGCTTGATTGGCAACGTCAAGGTAATAATTGAGTGCGGCTCTGAGCGCTGTAGTCAAGTGATGGTGGATCATACGCCCGCCGCCTCTGCGATCTCATTGATATTATCTGTGACAATCTGCGCGAGATTCAGCGCGGGGCGTCCGGGATGTTGCCATGCCTCAGGGCGTTTGTAGCTCACCGTTCGCCATGTCGCATATGTAGTGTTTGATCCCGCGCGTGATGCGCCTGCTTCGGTTGTGATCCCTACTAGTTTGACCATGCCACTAAGCGCGTCTGATACTGATCTTACGCCACTTTTATTTATATAATACTGAGATCGCCCGCTGTCCATACGTGCGCCATAGATCAGTTTACCTTCACTGCCGCTCATGGTCGCGCTCATGCTCTTAGCGTCATCATAAGCCGCGTTGTCTCCCATACGCCTGATCTCAGCAACCTTTTTTCTGAACATGATGAACCGATAAGGGCGCCCGCTCTTATCTCTCCTGATCGGTGCCGCGCCCGGCCTAACAGTTCGCAAGAGATAATCTCTCATGTCATGCGGTGGCTGCCCTTGCTCTAAAAGATTAGGCACGATCCCTTGTAGCGTGACAATCACAAGATCAGGCGTCGCTTGCGTGATTGTGATCCCTCGCTTGTAGTCTCTGAGCACTGAGCCGAGATCATCGCCCGCTTCATGCGCTGTTGCCTTCCACGCTGCCGCGATTGCTACAGCGAGACGCTTTGCGCGGGCCTCTCTGCTCCGCTGATCGAGTCCATATTCTCTGAGATCAATCATCGCGCTGTTCCTTCAGGTGAGCCATAAAACTCTAGTTGCGCCTCTGCATAGATC
>Ga0196901_1000068_pt1 | contig 46916 bp, 41 predicted proteins | sample CB_VirMetaG_FD_169099 | JGI IMG/M metagenome (GOLD analysis project Ga0196901, IMG submission 169099) | Freshwater to marine saline gradient viral communities from Chesapeake Bay - CB_1504_1 Viral MetaG (v3) (version 3) | ecosystem: Environmental > Aquatic > Marine > Coastal | place: USA... | reverse complement strand
GCAATATAGTCTTTACCAATAGTATTGGCAGCACCAGGACGAACCAAAGCGTTAGATGCGGCGAGTTCTGCAAAGTTCTTGACACCCATCTTAACGAGTAGGTTAGTGTAAGGAGTCGCTTCACACTGGAAGACTCCCTTAGTGTAACCTTCCGATAGCATCTTATATACGTTAGCATCCTCCATAGGAACCTTTAGTAGTTCGATAGTCTTGCCATCACGTTCCTTAATAATCTTAAGAGTGTCCTGAAGTACAGACAGAGTCTTTAGACCCAGAGCATCAATCTTAATAAGACCAATACGCTCTGCCTCTGTCATGTCTACTGCTACTACTGGAATACGTTCTTTAGAGCCTGGGGATGAGCGAGTTTCCATTGGAGCAAATCGGAAGATAGGTTCCTTAGCTGTTACAACACCAGCGGCATGGATACCAGTACCACGAATACGTCCACGAAGTTGTTCTCCATAGATCTCTACCTCTGGATACTTCTCACGGAACTCTAGAGTTGATTTGGCTGTACAGTATTCATCCCATGTATCAACAAGCTTGAGCACCTTGTTAACATCTGTTAGCGGAATATTTAGGACACGTGCAACATCTCGAACTACACCCTTATCTTTAAACGATAGGAAGGTTGCGATAGATGCTACGTGACGATACTGGCGAACCAAGTAATCTTTAACCTCTTCACGACGTGAGTCCTGAATATCTGTATCAATATCTGGGAAGTCATTACGCTCAGGGTTAATGAAACGGAAGAATAGCAAGCCATGAACGATAGGGTCAATGTCTGTGATACCTAGGGCATAGCAAAGCAAGGATCCAGCTGCTGAACCACGTCCAGGACCAACCATGATATCTTCCTTCTTGGCCCAAGCAATCATATTGCGTACGACTAGGAAGTATGGACCAAAGTTCTTATCCTTAATTACCTGAAGCTCTTCAGCCAAACGTGCAATATAGTCATCTGTATATACGCCACGAGTCTTCAAACCCTCTGTAGCTAGCTCCAGTAGCTCCCCATCTGGGTCTTGATACTGAACTGGTAGCAAATCTTGGTGGTCTTTGATATCATAATCTTCAATAAGATCAACAATGTCCAGAGTATTCTGATAGATGTCTTCACGGTCAATACCCTGAGATTCCATTGCAGACTTCATCTCATCATATGAGAGTAGGTGAATGTCAAACTTATTAAATGACATAGGACGGTCTTCACCATATAGGTAATCTAGACGTTCCATCATGTCTGTATACTCAGCAGACTCAGCATAGGTAGATTCCTTCTGAACCTTGTTACCGTGGCTGTTTAGCAGAAGCTTAAATTCCTGAATCTCTTTCTGCTCTGGACCTGAGTGGTGGCAGTCTGGAGTGGTGATAGGCTTAATACCAAACTCATCTGCAAGGTCTAGAAGAATCTTATTGACTTCTGCACCATTGTGAGGCATAACTTCAATGAAGTAGTTGTCTCCAAAGGTTTCTGCACACCACTTGATGTGCTCTTTTGCTACAGCAAGATTGTCTGCCTCAATTGCCTTAGCTAGAAAACCAGAAAGACATCCTGATGTAATGATCAGGCCCTCTTTGTATTCTGCAAGGATATCCCAGTCAATACGTGGCTTCTTGTAGAAACCATCGGTCCAGGCAAGTTCGTTTAGCTTATTAAGGTTCTCTAGTCCAATGGGATTCTTGGCTAGGATTACCAGGTGATTGTAGTTTAGGTTTAGTAGGTCAGTCTTGTCCTTTTCTTCATGGTCAAGACGGTTCTTACAAATATATCCTTCGATACCTAGGATTGGTTTGATACCTGCTTCTTTTGCAGCACGGTACATTTCACGGTGTCCAGATAGCGATCCGTGGTCGGTGATTGAGATAGCTGGCATACCCAGTGCTACGGCTCTGTCCACATATTCTTGTGGGGTTGCAATTCCATCAAACAAACTGTAGTGTGTGTGTACGTGGAGACCTGCGTAATTCATATAAGTCTTTCTGTTAGTTTAGAGTATTAATTATTACATATTAAGTTGTGTGTGTCAATAGCAAAAGGAGGATAGCTTTTACACTATCCTCCTGTTCAACTAATTTATATTACCAGTCTGTGTTTGTAGAAGTGATAGATGTTCCACCATCAAAGCCGAAGTAGAATGACTCCTGCTCTGAGTAAGGAACTTCACGAACAACCTTCTCCAAGTTGTGGAACTCGTAGGTTCCCCAGTTGAATGGCTCTGCATCTGGCTTGCTTGGCATCAAGACGTAGTTGGTTTCAGTTCCCTGACCGTTACGCTTTAGCTTCCACTCTAGGTTAGAGATAGAGCCAGTGTCTAGTGCATATTCACGAATATTGTTGAATGCTGACTGCTTAGAGATACCCTGTGACCATACGGCTACATAAGGATCCTCAGTACCGTCATCAACGATTACGTTGCAGTAGAAGCGTAGACGTGAACGCCATCCTGACTTAGGCTCCTTGCGAGCCATCTCACAGCCAAAGCAACGACCTTCTGAGTCTACTGTACAAGCAGCCTTACGCTTGTAATCTTTTGGATTGGTGTGTTCTGAGATTACGACAGATAGGCCACGAGCCTCTGCGTAACTTGCTGAATCCTGATCTAGCTCTTCGACAAATCGAACCTTTGCAGATTGTCCGTCTACTAGCTTTACCCAGCGAACCTTAGCTCCTGTGTTTTCGTATTTTGGCTTATCCATTAGTGCACCGATATCTTTTAGCCCTCGAATTACGCTCATTTTATTTCTCCTTTGTTGTTTGGTTTATTAGTTTAGCATACTTGCTATGGCTTTGTCAAATGAAAAATCAAGATTCTTTATTGCTTCATCTGACATGTCGCCAATGTCTTTATATTGTTTATCTAATTTTACTACGGACACCCTAGCTCCAAGACGTTCTAAGATCTTGTCCTTCATGTTTCCGCCTGCTTCATCATTGTCTGCAATAACAATAATGTTATTGAAGTATTTTTGTAGTAGGTCTGTTTGTATATTGGATACGTTGGCACCCAATGTAGCTACCGCTGGAAAACCACACTGGTCTAAGCGAATAGCATCGAAAGACGATTCTACCACATAAACCTTATCTGCGGTCTTAACTCTGTGAATATTAAATAAAGTTTTGCTCTTAGGTAAACCAGGAGTATTCTTAAACTCTTTACCCTCAATAGATCTACCAACAAATCCAATCTCCATACCATCTGGAGAGTGAACTGGAATAGTTACCATGTCTTGCTTTTCAGAAAATCCTAGACCAAACTTCTTTACAGACTCTTCTGTAATAAGTCTGCCAGTATAGTAACGCATTGCACGTGGAGATTCTAATGCCTGATTATTTAATCTCTTAAGTGTCAGCTCATCAAATTGAATATAGACTGGCTTATCTAAAAGCTTCTTCGCAATATCCTGGTCAAAATTACCTTCTTGCTCTTTGCTTTTAATAAATCTAACAGACTCAAAGTAGGTACGAGCCGAGTTATGCATTACGAACTCTACTAAGTCTGCTACCTTTTGACATGAGAAACAGAAAAATGTTCCATTAAACTTGTCAACTTCTCCTGCTGGTGAACGATAGTTGTTGTGATATGGACAGAAGATGATATAGTCTGAATCAATCTCAGTCTCAATAGTCACTCCTGATCCAACTAGGATACGCTTAATCTGTTCTGGAGTATAGGTATTCTTAGAGTACTTCATTCTATCCCTCGAAGTCCTTGTACTTGTACCAGCCCTTGTCAAAGTCTGCCTGCACCATGAACTCTCCCATAAACCCATTACGGTTCTTACGGAAAACACATTCAATGATATCTGAGTTGGTAGCACGACCCAGGGCTAGTACCCAGTCAGCATCGTAGGCGATCTGACGGGACCAAGCAGTCTGACCCAAAGTAGGAACAGTATCAAGCTTGTTCACGTCGTCAGGAGTCGCTGAGGAGATGGAGATGATAGGCATCTCTTCTCCAATAGCCAAAAGCTTTAGTTCACGAGAAAGGTTCTTCATACGAACTGTCTCATTCTCTGACTTCTGGTTAGGGGACATTAGCTGTAGGTAGTCTACAATAACTAGATCTGGCTTATACTGGTCAATCTTTCCACGAATAACTGATGGGGTAACTTCTCCACCAGAATCATTAGAGATAATGTGGAACTCTGGCTTACCAGCTAGATCCTTCTTGTGCCAACGCTTTAGGTCTTCTACGTCAATGTCTCCGTTGCTAAGCTTTCTGTGTGACCAAAGACCTTCACCCATGATTGTAAATACACGGTTACGAACTTCTGTCTCTGACATCTCTAGAGAGATTACTAGTGGTGACTTGCCAGCCTTCCAAGCTTGTACCGCAAAGTATAGAGCCATCCATGACTTACCAATACCTGGATAGGCAAGGAATACTCCAAGTTGTCCTGGCATGATGCCAGCAGGTAGATAGTTATCAAATCCTGCTAGACCAGTCTTAATGCCAACAGAGCCAATGGCATTCTGTCGCTGAACATTCTCATAATAAGCAACTGCATCATCAAGGTCTGTGGCATCAATATCACGAATGGTTGATGTATTCTTCTTGAGTTCTGATGTCTTGGTAATTAGCTCTTCTAGAGCTTTAGTTCCTTCGCCTGCCTGAACTTCTCCTGCAGCAACACGAATGATATCCTTTAGACTGTCGTTTAGATATTCTACCTGAAGTTCTTCTAGGTGATGCTTAGTAGATCCAATATTCTCTGCTGGAGTAAAGTCACGAAACTTTTCTACCACAAGGTTAATAGGAGGAACAGAGCTATTGTTTTCAGAGTAGTTACGAATGAAAGTCCAGATATCATTATGAGTACGCAGCAAATTCTCTACGTTTGCCTGTAGCAATACGTGGATCTGTTTGTCGGCTAGTACTGCCGATATTAGTTTTGCCTCTGTATTATTCATTTAGCCACTGCTGAGCTAACTTTCGTCGCTCTGCTCTCTCCTCTAGGTCTTTGTGGTAGTCTCTTCTACCGTCAATAATCTTCTCTGCATAGTTAGCAAAGTATTTCCATGCTGGGTTACTAGCTACCTGGAAGTAGTAGTCTAATAGGTCATAGCAAAATGGCATACCATATGACTCAATTAGGGCATCTGCTGCCCACTGCTCTACGTTTAGATTTAGCGAAGGCTTCTCTTCATACTTTGCTGTATGGAGCTTGCTGTATCTAGAAAGTAAAGCCATTCGGTCTTTACGTTCTACAGCCATTACTTACTCTCTATTGCTTCAGAGCCTTCTTTAACTTTCTCAACAAGCTTTGTTTCAACGAAAGCATAGATACGATCAAAGGCTTCGCTAGTGGTTTCACCTTCACGCTTGGAGTCTTCTACGCCAATATCAATACGCAATGATTGAAAGTTTCCTAGGTTTAATGTGTAGCCTAGTCCTACAGTTACTTTTGTCTGGTCCATACCCATACCTCTTAATTAAATTGATTCACCCCAGATGGGGATAAATCTGCCATCTTCTGTTCTTGTATAAGTTAGTATACCATCTCCCATCCTGCGTGTCAACTCTTGTTTGGAAGGAGTTATATCATTGGTAATTAGCTTATCAATTCTTGGTCTACCTATGTGGTAGGAAGCAAGTATATCACGAATCTCTCTAACTTGCGACTCTGCGTAATAAGATCTTACTTGCCACCCTCGGGCTCCACCCTTTTGAGATCCTGTTGGAAAAGGAATTACTCCTCGTTTCATTAGGGATGGTAGATACTTCTTGTGTCTGTTCACTAAGTCTGCAGTCTCTCCCACAGTGAAGGCTCTTTCACGATTTTTTTTAAAATCACTAATTAAACAGCTTTCGATTTGATCTTTAATGATGTTATAAACGGACATTATTCCATTGGACCTATTCAAATGATATACCCTGACTAGGTCACCATTTAAAAACCATACTTTTTTATTCCCTGGAATTACTGAAGCTGAGTTGTAGCCTTCATTTTCAATGCTACCTTTTTTGATAGACATGCAGAATCCTTTAGTTGGGCACACCAAGAATAATCAAGTTAACTCCTAGAGTTACTTCACCACTGGCGTTAACGGTAATGTTTCCTTCTACCCTAGAGGTAGTTATAGATTTAATTACAACAGTTACATTCTTGCCTGCAGTAGTATTTCCAACGTTTACCGCTGTAGCCGTAACGATGGGTGCATACTTATAGTCATCTGCAAAATTATAAACAAAAGTTTTTTCGCTACCACTCGTTACAGTTGTAGTACTATACACCTCAAGGTATCCACCAATCATCTTTGCTTCAGAGGCTTTGATGTTTTGTGGACCAGCACTTACAGTATCAATGGTGACACTCTTCGATGTTGATGGAGATATCTGACTGGCTAGATCGTTCACAGTCTTTGCGATATCGTAGATATAAGCTAAATCTAGTGGCTGTCCTCTTTGAGGTAATGATAGTTTTGACATAGTACTTATATTATAGCACTAAAGAGTCTTGATATCAGACACAAAAAGTTCTGCTTCTAGACTTCTAACTTTAGGATATGTAGGAACCTGTACAGCAATCTCTACTCTAGTTGGAGTAAAAGAGATTGAGCTTGTTAGCTCTACAGTTAATGGGATTACTGTGGCATAAGTTGTGCTAGATACTTTAGCTACATACCGCCATTCATAGGGTAGGCTTGGCTGTAAGTGGTCTGTCCATCTAACGTAAACAAATACGGTATCAATGTCATATTCTGCTGGTGGAGACCATACGGCAGTTACAGTCTTATTTGTTGGGTCTACTGCAACAGACACCTGATCAACTACTGGGGCTGTTATGCCAGAAACTGCATTGACTGCAGACCATGGAGAGTATCTTAGCCCTTCCACAATTCTAAAGCGAACATAGTATGAGTTGTCCTCTGCACTGATTGGTGGCAGGTCATTCTTTAGAATTACAATCTTTTTTATGTTGTCTATTGGCATTATGCTACATCCAGAGCAAATCTAAACTCTGCGATGTTTGAAGTATTTATATCTTTCAAAATAGTACTTGCAGAAGCATTCTTTACAATGGTATATCCTGTAAGTCCGTAAAGAGGATTTACAGTATTTAAGTTCTCTAGTCTAATAGCGTCAAGTGATACGTAGTAGTCGTTGGTTGGGGTTCCTGTGCCATCTAGAATGCAAGTGTATACCTTTACGACTGATACATTTGCCCAGTTAAAGGAGCTAGTCATAGTAAGATCTTGAAGTTGCTTCTTTGCAGAATAATATCTATTGTTATCAAAATCGTAAGTTCCTGAACCATCTATGGCATCTATCTCAAATCTAGCATATTCTCCAGATTCTGAGGCATCGCTGCTTGAGAACTCTAAAATTATTCTTGCTGACGATGGACTAGAAACATCAGTTCCTATTTTGTTAATAATAGAGAATGCTAACCTCAGCTCATCTCCTGGAGCATTCTGAGAAAGATTTAATCCACTACTCGCAAGGTGAATATGATTTCCAGACTTCACTATGATTCTTGGGAAAGCTACAGATCCACCAGAGACATAGGACCCAGTTGCCGTGCTAGCGTAAGTAATAGTATCTGTGGTAATAGCTGTAATTACCTTATCTACCATATTATACTGAGTAGGATTCACTCCAAAAATAGTTACTAACTCTCCAACCCTGAGCTTGTGTGGTGTTTCAGTGGTTACAGTTACTAATGTTCCTGTTCCAGCAATAGTTGATACTGAGGATGAGATAATCAGATCTGTTACATCTCCAGCCATTAAGATTGTATTATTTAAGAATCTTGGCTTTTCATATCTTAGATTTCTTTGAGCTGCTGAGAATGTCAGGTTATTGGCATTAGTTTGAAATGCAGAGTCTGTAATTTCTATAGTGTAGGTCTCGTCTGAGTGAAGGGCGTTAGTGTATTTTGCTAACTTTAAAGCTGCGGTCTCAGTATGATATTCCCAGTTTTCATTTTCCGTAAAAGCATATAGGGTTCTACTGTTATTAGCATTAGCTGCTGGATTAGATCCTGCTGAAAAGATTCCTACCTCTGTAATCTCATATCGTTCTTCTGTTGGTAGCTCTGCAGTCAGGACAACGTATGGCAAACCATTCTCGGTAACGTAACCTCTAGAGGTTATCTGAGATCTAAACATTTCAAAAGATAGAGAATCCTTAACAGCGTAACTTGCATAGTCGTGATCATCTGTAGTTGATAGTGGCCTTGCTCCACACCCAAAGGCTATATATGAAGCATAGGCAGGGGCTTGTCCAATTAGGTACTTGGCTATAATTTCTTTTCCAGTATTAGTAATCATTGTACTTATATTATATCATGTTGGTAGTTATATCAGTAATGATAGTTCCAGAGTTGAGTATCTCGACCTGAACCTGCTCTTCTGTGGGAAGGTTAATAAAGTTAATAACTAGATCTCCAGTGATCGGATCTATGTAGACAGACTCTCCATTTGGTCCAGTACCATCTGGATACTCAACCAAATATGCATCTAGGCTTATGGGAAAATTTCTAAAGAAAGCATCTGAGCTATTAGGAATTGAAATAATATTCTGAGAGTTATACTGAGAAAGGATTGCCGATAAATTTCTAATGGGGGTATACTCTAGATTTTGACCGTCAATAGTGTCATGTCTTGATATTCCTATAATCTCCTGCCCACCAATATCCTCAAAAAGTAGGTTAGTCATAACATCAATAGGTACGTCTTTCTCGTCTATTAGAATGATGTCTTTGGTTGCCGCTTTTGAATATTTAGTTACTGAAGAAAGTGGTACGGGAATATTTGGTAATGCTTTAACCATAATTAAACTACCTGACTTAGAAATAGGGTCATCTGTGGACCTTCTGTAGCTTTTGAATACTCTATATTATATACTACGAATCTAGAATCTTCTGAAGCAAAGGCATCTACGCCATCGTTATCTTTCATGTATATACTAACAATGTCACCCAGTTGAATCATAGGGTTAGAGAATATCTTTAGACCTATAGACTTTCTAGGCTTCATTACCTTGTCAACCATCCATCCTAGCAAGTCATTAGCATCATCATAGTTTTGAACATAGGTTGCATCGAGAGTGAACTGATTACGACCATAGGTTGTTCTACTTGACTTGATATCGTAGTACTGAAGGGCAGCTACATCTGGAGATACTAGTCGAGACTCTGTAATATATGTTGGCTTAGAAAAATCACTTAGCTTTGAGAAATAGTCATCAACAGTTATTTCGTTTTGAGACTCCTGAGTAAATGTCACTCCTTGAATTCTAAGATAATTGCCACTAGTTGAGTCCAAGTTTAATACTGTGTCTGTAGAGTTAAAGATTAAGAACTCTGCCCCGTAGGCATTTGCAATAAACCCAGATACTGTGTATCCCTTAACCCTATTATAAGTTGGAGATAGCTTTGCATATAATGCTGGATAGGCCTTATCATACTTAACATTAAAGTACGAAGCCTCTCTCATTATGGTTCCAAACTCTTCAAAATATATCTTATACTTTGGAGGTTCTGCAGAACTAATTCCAGATAGGTAGGTAGCCTTAACAATTCCACTCATAGCATATTTATTAAATGACTCGCTTGCAGTTATTTCATTGTCATCAAAGATTGAATTAGCTGGGGCAGATAATGCTGATACAGAGTTTTGAGAATAGTTTGATCCTAAAGCGTATACATTCTCAAACATTAGTCTAGATGCTCCACGGACAAACAAAGCCATATTGTTATAAATATCTAGAGGTGCCTCATCGTCAACTATGGAAACAATCTTGTTATTGATGTAAAGATAGAATCTTCTATAGGTTCCTATATCCTCATACTCTACAGCAAGATCATAAACTGTTGAAACTGCTTCGCCAGTTATTCTAGACTGGCCAGTAAACCTGCCATCATCTACTAGAACCTGGGAAAGCCCTCCCCATAGTTTTACTGGGATGGCCTGGGCGGATGTTGAATCCTTCATGATTTTATAGAATAGAATGTTATGGATTTCAGTAGTAGACTTATATGACTCAACGTTGTTGTCCGTTAGGGCTACTATCTCAAAATAGTATCCATTATTATTTACTGGATTTACTAATAGTCCTAGTCCACCAGAAGCTCCAGAGACAATGATATCTTTATCAGAGGCCTTGGTATCTGTTGCTGTGTAGTAAAGAGAAGACCCTATAGGACTTTGAGATTTGGTTGTTGTATTCTCAATCTTTCCAATAATTCTAACTCTTGTTCCAAAATGCTTAAAGCTATCAGTCAATGGCTTATTGATATAGGAGATGAAGTTAATTGGTGTATAGTCTGTAGCCAATGATGGTCCATTTACAACCAATGCTGATGACTGTATGGTTCCTGGAATAGTTGTCTTTACCCCAGTATCCAAGGCCTCATCTGAGTACTGAGAACTTAGGAAGTTTCGGATTAGACCATTCCTTGTAGATTTCTCAGCAATAGACTTGCTAGTAGTTAGAGCATTATTGCTCATAGTTTTCCCAGCAAGTCCAACCTCAACCTTTGAATCATTAGTTAGTCTAATAAGATCTAAGACTATGGCAACATCTGGAGTTTCCGTAACTGTAAAGCTATAGAGTCCAGTACCAACATCCTTTATTCTGTTTACGGCATCTACTGTTGAAGTCTTATCCCTAGTCGCTGGCCCCCAAGTCATAGTTATATCGTTGTAAACTTCTAAAACTTGTCCAACAGATACTAAGCTTATGTCAGTTGTTGTTAAGGTTTTTGCACTAGAGGATGCTGTCAACGTTATGGTTTGTGATAAATCATTAAATAAGTAGTCGGACTTCATCTCGCAACCATAAATGTTAGCATTATCTGACCAGTGACTAGCTAGTCCAGCAAAGTGCTCAGATACATCAGTCCCAAATTGTCCACGACCATGCTTATAGACTGCACCATTCTTTAGCTGAACGATAGTTCCTGACTGCTCATAGTTTGGCTCTGCATAGATTCTAACAAGCCCAGTTGGGTAGATCTTTCCATTAAATGGAATTTGAGAGAAGTAGTTGTAATACTCCTGAACACTTGTAATCCAAACATTATTGCCCTCAATGTTTAGGTTGTCTGGATCTATTAGCGAAATCCCTGGAATGCTGTACTGGACCGCATCATACTTTATGACTTCTCCATTAGCATAAAAGTATCCATTATATCTGCTCAACCAGTAAACACCTTCACCAAGGTCCATAATATTATTGATTAGCTTGAAGTCTTTTACTTCTGGAAGACTTGCAGTAAGGTTAGAGTTTAATGGGATAGCACTAAGAGCATAGCTTGCTTGAGTGTCTATCTTTCCATCTACAGACTTTGTATTCTCGGTTCCTGATACTTCCCATAGCAGTACAGGCTTATAGATCCAAGTCTTATCTTGATCAACAAAGCTAGCCTGCTGAATAGTTCCATACGATCGCTCAATGGCTCTTGACTTGTAGATAATCTTACCATCATTATATACCTTATTGTCTTGTGAACTTGCCTCTATAATATTAGCTAGTGGCTGAGTTCCAATCTTTTGATTCTCCAGGATTCCAGATTTTTCAGAATCGTTAGACCCATATAATACGATGTCTGTTGCTCTCTCATCTAGCGTAGGCATTATGTAGTTCTTGCTCATCATAATAAAGTTATTGTATTCATCAAAGAACATCGCACTCTGAGTTGATGTGGCTAACTCATTAAGTACTTGACCGATACTCATATCTGGAGCGATAAAGAAGTAAGGAATGATAGCTTCTTTTTCTCCTGCCACTCTCTTAAATGAGTAATTTGAAAAACCTATCGAATCTAGTAGCATTGATACTGCATAGCTAATAGATGCATTCTTAATTAGTATTTGTGGAGCTGTCAAAGACTCGAAGTAGAAGAAGAGGTCTCTCAGTTTTAACGTAAGCTTTCTGTTATTGGAGTCTATCTCTGGAAAGCCCTCTGAATATAATGTCTTTATTGGTACATAGTAGTCATAACCATCGACATCTAATACCGTTTCGTAAAACTTAATCTGTACATTGTTAGAAATATAATCACTGATAATGCTATTTGAGTTATTTGAATTCCAGGACTGATCATAGTCAAAGATTCCTAAGCTTCCAGTTGAAGCTAATAGCTGGCCAACAGGCATGCCGCTAACTCCTAGGTCTGAGGCAGTCTTATTAACTGTAAAGTTTGTAACTTTATCTGTAATATCTGCAACTAGCCTTGGAGACATTTCAATAAGATCTAGAGTGGAGTCAAACTTATTCATCGTGTTGACAACCAAACGAAGGCCAGAGATATACTGCAGCTCTCTATACTGCAACTCATTCTTGGCACTGCCAATAAAGCTTGCTGGATTTGTAAAGTCTGTAACGAATCTAGTCTGATTATTAATTGTTTCGTCTGCCAAGAACCACTCATACCTTGGAACAAAGGTTTGATATCCAACTGCACTATCTATGTAGATGTGATAGGTTCCAAGATCAGAGTCTGAGTCTTTTAACAAGAAGGCATATCCAGGAGTTGTTTCTACTGGTAATGGAAATGATGAGGAGTATTCTCCAGCATCTATGAATGTGTTCTTATACTCTTGTGGAAGAACTAGTCCATATGCCAACTCCACATAGCCATCATTTTTAATGATAGCTGTTCCATCTTCTCTAGCCGAGTTGCTATCAAAGCTAATCGCATCAATCCACTGGCTATCCTTTAGATACTGAATCTTCCAGTTAATCGGAGTAGTCTGATTTTCAAAGCCATAGAATGGGTCTGCGATCTCTCCTGTGACGTCAGAGTATGGTCCAAGATTAACACTTCCAGTGTTGGTCTGCATCTTCAAAATGACTCTGTTGACAGGCATAGCCTTCCAGTAAACTACGAATGGAGCTGTATCATCAATAGTAAAGGTATTTGACTCTCCTAATCTTTTAGTTGCGATGCCTCTCTCGGTATTCGAGAATGGGGATCCATTAGCAAAGACTAGGCTTCCTGTTTCATTGTAATAAGAAAACTGTGGGTTTGCTCCATAAGCTACTGATGCATTTGGAAAGGTATACTTGTATGTTGTTTCTGTTCTATAGGATGTCCAGTATTTAAATGCGTCATTTTTATCTGACATATAATACCGTGGACGATCTGCCATCTCTGGATTTGTGTAGTGTACAAACTGGTTAGCAGTTTCTAAGTATCTAAGCTTATTTATTCCTGAGCGTGGTCTAAACCTGTAAAAACAATCTTCTAAAGAATATAAAAGTTCTTCTTTTTGTTTTTTTGAAATAAACGCCAGTGGAATATCATCAGCATCCAGGCCTGCATCTATCTTTGTGTCTGCTGCTGTAGCGTCTGTATAGAAGTATCCCTCATCGCTTTCCCCAAATTCATTAGCGAGAGTTCTATACTGAGATGTTGGCTCTAAAGGCCTGTATCTATAGTTTCCAACCTTGTATATGTTTTCAGCAATGTTCATGTTCCATTCAGCGATCACTGCTGAATTACTTAGGACAGTTGTAGAGTTTTGTAGGTGATCTTTTAGAATATCGTTATTAAACATTTAAACCTCTTCTAGAGTAACAGATACATCCCAGAAATCATAAATGCCTCCACGCTTAGTTACAGAATAATCAAAGTTAGAAATAAACATTTCTATTACTTGGGAATACTCGGATAGATTAGTCTTTGATTCTGCATCACTACCAAAGTTAGGATATTTATCATACGATAGATATACCCAGAAAGACCCCTTGTGATTTTCATACCAGTCTAAAAGCTCTGCACCACCTGCACCACCATCAGTTGTATATTCGTACAAGGAATTTCCAGTAGTTGATGAAACTCCAGTCTCTGTAGAGAAGTTTGCTAGGGAGGCGTGAGACCTAGATGGGATACTTGACCAAGACGTTGCAACGGTTAGCTTATCTGCGACGTGATAGGATCTCATACGACCATTGATCATTCGCTCTTTATTTTCAATTCTTGTTGGAGTAAACTTTAACTCTTCACGATTATCGTCTGTTAAGATTATAAAGTTATTTAAGTATTGATCTTCTGTGGGGCTTAGGTTAGAAACATCTGCCCCTATTTCATAGCCTACTGGAACATAGGTAGTTCCATCTTCTGGAACTAATGGGTTCTTTAATACTAGGGTTCCAGAGTTCTCTGCCCACAACATACCCTGTGGTCTTTGATACTTCTGTCTACCAGCCATGTATGCTGCAGTATTAGCCATTAAATCTGTTTCCTCTAATTCGTTGAGAATCAATTCTCTTGATTTCTGTTATGACTGTTCTAGCTATATCATTTGCATTAGCATCAGACTTAACATTAATGTTTACGTCATAATTATTATACACTGAACCGCCAGAGTATGTGCCACTATTTATAGCTTTTAGGTTATCTGCCCCAAAATTGTCTACCGCAAACTTTTTAACAACAAACTCTCCAGGGGTAAGCATGGCTGGAATAGTATCTGTACCTCTAGCAAAACCACCTGAAGCAAAGTACTTAGGAACCATTCCACCAGCAGATAGTGCTGGAACTTTTGACATGGCTGTCTTTAGTAATGCTTCGGCTGCTGTAATCTGTTTAGTTAGTGATATGGTGGTTGCTACTGCTGCAGAGATTGCTGTAGGAGTTTTTGCTGCGGCTCCAGCTTGTCTAGAAGTTGTTCTTCTTACTACCAGACGAGCAATCATAGTGTTTAGACGGTCAACTTCTACTTGAGCTGCTGAATTTGCTGCTGAGGTGGTAGGTCCAGCATCTGTATCTACTCCTGGAGATGTAATTCCAGGACCGCTCAGGTCTAACTTGTTTGCTTCTACTAGTGATTCAGCATAGCTAGTTGCCTTGGTCTTTGTTAGGTCAATAGTATTCTGTAAAGTTCTCCACTTAGACTCTTCGTCATCTAGTGCAGTTAGCTTTATATCTCTTAGCTCAGTGGCTAGACGGATTGCATTATTAGCTGGCTCTAGCTTTGCCTCTTCTATAGCAAAGACCTGCTTCTCGAAGGACAATAGCTGACGCTCTAAGTCTACTCTAGTAAGTCCAGCAGCAGACTTAAGGCTATTAATCTCTGTCTCTTTATTCTTTTCAATAGCTTGTCTTTGAGTTGTTATTGCATTTTCTGCTTGTTTGGCTCTCATTTCTTGAGCCAAGTTTGCAGCAGCAGAGATGTCACCTCTAGATAATGCATCTGCTAGAGATAGCTGACCCTTTTGCTGGTCAGAGATATCCGAGTTAAGCTTCTCAATCTTGTCTAGTGCTTCAAACCTCTTGTCGTAAGCCTTGTTTATCTCTTCTTCTTGCCAAGAAATTTCCTGAAGCCCTGCATTAACATCATCGATATTATATTGAAGATTAGCAATAGCTTTTTCTGCTTCTGTTACTCGTGTTTTGTCTGTCTTAATACTTAGTTCAAAGTCTAGGGTTAGCTTGTCTCTATCTGCAGCCAGCTTGTCCTTAATCTTGCCGTAAAGACTTCCAAATTTTTCTTCTATTGTCTTTGTACCAGCAAGTTCATTAAGGCCATTAATCAATATCTTCACTTCTGCAGATGTTGCCTTTGTGGCAATTGCCAAAGCCAAGTCGGCATCCTGGACAATCTCTAAAGCTCTTGCTGAATCTAGTCCTGCTGCTGTTAGCTTATTAAATGCTGCAGCTCTATTTTTATTTTCTTGAGATGATTTGGCAAGTCCTGCTTGGAAATCTCCAACAGATATCTGCTTAAATGCATTATTTATCCTGGCACCATCAGTAGTTAATTTTGCTACAAACTTGTTGCCAACCTTAGTCATAGTTGAATATGTCTTTTTAGCTTTTTCATCAAGGGAGTTATAGAAGTCTACGAAGCCCTTAGAAGCATTAATGTTGGTAAATGCTTGACTTACTCCACCAAAAATTGACATATCTTTAGTTGCAGAACTTAGAGACCTAGCTAATTCCTTGATGCCTCCAGCAGCATTAATCCCTGCATCTCTAACATCTTTTAGCTTGGATAGTATTTCATTTATAGGGTCAGTAGCTTTTGTGCCACCAGTAGTAGTTGTTTGGGTAGTGGGAGTAGTTGGAGTGGTGGACTCTAACTCTTTATTGTTTTTCTTTTCTAGTGCAGCTAAAGCGGCGGCTTTATTCTTATAGATAGCCTCTTCTTGAGAGAATCCTTCCATAACTGTTCCAGTGGTCTTTTTCTGACCACCAGCTCCAGTATCCATACCCTTAGCCTTCATGTATGCACTTACAATTGCCCAGTCACCAGCAGCAGTCATTTGCAAAATTAATTGTTTAGTTATTACATTGTCTGCTCCAGATATATCTGACCAGGCTTGATAGATTGCCCCAAAGGTCTTTGGATCTTTAGCCTTTAATTCTTGTAGCTGAGTCTTAGTTATAACATCTGGTAAGTCATTCAATGCAGCCATAGCTGTTCCAATAGCGTTTAGTCTATCAGGACTTGTGCTATTAACGGTTACCCGTATTCCAACCTTTTTTAATTCTTGTAGATATGAAATACCATTAACTATATTTTCTAGAGTCTCTGGGTTATTGGCAGTAAAGTTTAATGTAGTATTGAGAACAGTATCTAGGCCACCAAGATTTTTAACCATGTTAGTAAGTAAAGCAGTCTTGTCCATACCGATTGCATTAATAGAGGCATTTATTGTTGCCTGCATAGGCTTATTTGTTGCTGCAGCATTTAGCAATGCATTTACTGTAGTATAGTCCATTGTTCCAGAAGCTAGGGCAATCTGAAGATTAGTCTTAAAGTCAGAGTCTACAAGACCTTGTAGATCTTTTTTAGTTTCTCCAACAAATACTTTTGTAGCAGCATCTGCATCTTTATATAGGTCATCAGTGGATGTTCCTATTGCATTGCTAAATTCTGTACTGCCCATTGCAACAGCTTGAGCTCTTAGTTGCTGAAGTTGTGTAGCATTCTGAGCATTTAGTTCTGCTATAGCTGCGGCTTTTTCTTTTTGAAGAGCTATAGCATCCTCATCTGTTTTAGCATTTTGAATCTTTAGGTCATATTCTCTTTGAAGTGAGTCTAGAGCTCCTTGGTTAGAAGCTACTTGCTGTGCTAATAATTGAGTTGATGCGGCACGAAGTTTATTGTTTTCTGCCATTGCAGCATTTTGTTGAATAAATCCATAGGCTACCGCTCCTGCTCCTGCTGCTAGAGCAAGAACTCCAGGAAGAAGACCTACAATAGTTGCTGAAGATGCTATTCCAGCTCCGATCATAGCTAAGCCAGCAGTAGCGGCAACACCTCCACCGATTACTGCAGTTGCAGATCCAGGAGTTACAGTAGGCTGAATCTTAGAAATAGCTTTACCATATGCTTCAGTTTGCTGACGCATTGAATCTTTTTGTATTGAAAGTCTAACCTCTAATGGATTATCCTTTAAGTTTTCTCCATTAGGTCCAAGCAGTTCATCTAGCTTACCAGTTACTCCAACTTGAATGGAGTAATCTTTCATCTTTTCACTTAATGCTCCAGCAAGATTCTTTGCTTGCTCAGATGTTATAACTCCCTGGGTTGCAGCAGTTGCTAGCTGTGTTCCAATATTTTGACCAATGTCTGTGCCAGTTCTTCCAGACTGCTTCTGGGTTTGAGCATTGCTGACTAGTCCAGCCCCAAAGCTACTAGATAGTAATTGCTCTCCCTCTGTAATTTGTTTTTTAGAAAGTCCAGAAAGGATGGTCTGATTTGTTTTCTCTCTAATTGCAGTAGCACTAACCTTACCTGTTATTTCTGCAATTCCTTGAAGCTTATCCTTAGTCATTGACATAGAGTTTGCTAGGTCTACTCCAGACTGAGTTGCCTTTTTTAAATTGTCGTCAAGTGCCATTGCACCAAAAGCTAATACGCCAAAAGCAGCAACCACTGCTCCGATAGGTCCTGGAAGCATTGACATCACAGATGCCGCTCCAGATATAGCCATGATTGGCCCCATGAGCTGGCTAGCAGCGTCTCCAACTGGACCACCAATCATTGATGCACCCATGGCTAATGAGCTTACAGCCATGCCTCCACCAGCCATGCCAGCACGACTAGGCTTTAGCTTTGACATGAGGTTTGTACGTTTTTGCTGCTTTGCTTGTTTAGCTAATTCTTTTTCTCTGATAACTGTCTGTTGCTCTGCAACAACCTTTTGCTCACGTACTTGAATTCTTGCGTCTGCTTTTCTTTGTCTTGCTGCTTCTGCATTTGCCTGCTTAGTAGCCTGCTCTTGACGCTTTCTGTCTTGACGCATCTGTGGAGTAAATGATTCTACTCCATACCCAGATTGAATTCCCTTTTGTCTACGAATAGCAGTAGCTTTTGTAGCTCTGTCAGCAGATGCTTGCTGCCTTGCTGCATAGCGATCCTGATTTATAAGCTTTTCTACTTGCTTACGCTCTCCACGCATTTGTGGAGTAACTGTCTGAGCACCACCATAATTAGATTGTAGGCTAGTTGCATATTGATCAGATTTAGATAGTCTTGCTGTCTCTTTACGGGCTGCCGTTACTCTTGAACGTGCATCATCTCTACCGTCAATAGCTGCCTGTGGGTGTGGGCTATTACGCTTTTTAGATCTTTGTAGCATTACTGGGTCATTAGCTTCTTTGCTAAGAATTGCCTTTTCGGCGTTTACTCTAGCCTGAGCTTCTAGCTCTGCCTTCTTTTTTGCACCAGCTAATTGTGATGATTGAGAAGTTAGAAGTGCTGCATTAGGGTCAACGATTGTTGCCATAGACTTAGTAGTTGTATATCCACCAAATCTAGATATTGGTGTAGCCTTTTGCTTATACCCTGTAGGATTTCTTCCGCTGACGCTCTTTCTTTCATCCCCGACAACTATTCCAGATGCTGGATCTGTAATCTGTTGACCTCTTAGCTCTAAGGTTTTATCCTCTAATAACTTTTTATATTCTGCTTTTGTAAACTTGCCTCGAACATCTCCAAGAACCTTCTTTCGAGATTCTAGCTGCCCTGCAACCTTAGAAACATCTTTGTCGGCATTTTTAGAAACTTCTAGAATTTCATTAGTGGCTGATTCTAGAATTGCGTCGGTTACTTTTGTTCCAGCTTTTTTTGCAAGCTCCGAAGCCTTGCTTCCAATCTGTGTTTCTATAAGTTTTAGAGCTTGTCTAGCTTCTGGATTACTTGGGTCTAAGCCACCTGCTACTGCAGATGACAACAACTTATCATCTATAGCATTCCATACCGATGGGAACTGTTCTGAATCTACTCCAGCCTTTAGTCTCTGGTTTAGAACACTACTAGTTTCTGCTACTAATGATCCACTAAAAGCAACCTTCTCTTTTACTTGTGGAGCCATCTTGTCATAATTAGGATACATCTCAAGAATTTGAGCTCTTACTTGTGGATCTGTCGTATCTAAAGCTTTTTGTAGGTGAGCCTTATGTAGCTTTGATCCTGCACCAGTAGTACCATCTTGGAATCCTGGAATATTTCCAGCAATCATTCCCTGTATAAAGCCAGAGTATTTTTTGGCCTTATCAGCTGGGATTATGGCTTCTCCTGGAGCAAGCATAGCTGGAACTATATCTCCTGCTCCCTTTGGTCCAGGAACCATAGAGATACCCTTGGCATACTTACCAGGCTTAGGCTTCTTTCCAATTGTAGTTGGAATTGGAGCTACGCCGAATCTTGACTGAGCAGCTATGGCTTTATTATATGCAGCGGTTAACTGCATGAGAGCTGACTTCTCTACCCCAAAAGTTTGTGTGAGTTTTCCATGTACCTGATCTAGAGATGCTGCTGCGGCTGCTGCCTCTAGTTGGGCATTAGTCATGTATCCAGTTTGGGCTCCTAGGGTCTGAGCAGATGCTCCAGACTTAGAGAATACTCCACGTACAGCCAAGAAGCCCTTTATTATTTGAGCAACACCGTTGGCCAACAGACCAAAGGACATGATTGCAATTGGACCAATGGCACCAAGAGCTACTGTCAAGCCAATAATAAATGACTTTCCACCCTCACTAAAATCATTAAACTTAGATAGAAGATCTGTTCCAAACTTTAAGAATGGAGTAACAGCCTTAAGGAATGCTTCTCCTACTGGAGCTAAGGATACCTTTAGTTCTTCAAAAGCTTTCTTAAACTTGTACATTGGAGAATCTTCAATTTTCTTCAATTCTCGCTCAGAAAGGATTGCAAGTTCTGCAGTACTAGCATTGGTTAACTTTAGAACTCTTGATGCCTGGCTACCCTCATCTATTACGTTCTTGAATAGCGTTGAAATACGTGCAAACTGGAACTTACCGAATAATTGTTCAATTGCCCGTGCACGGTTTAGAGGATCTAGAGTGTCCAAAGCTTGAGCGAAGTCAACAACTAGGCCCTTAACGTCACCCTTATTAGCCTCTACTATGCCCTTGATGTTTACGCCGAAGCCCTGTAAGAATTTAGAAGCTGAGGCTGTTGGGTTAATGAGAGATGCAAGACCAGACTTTAGAGCGTTAGCACCTTCAGATGCGTTGATGCCACCTTCCTTCATAGCTGTCAAGAAGAATGATAGGTCTTCTACATCTCCACCAAGCTGCTTGACTACTGGACCAGCTTTTGGAATTGCGATAGTTAGATCTTCAATAGATGTTACAGTCTGGTTTTCAACAGCGTTTAGGAAGTTAATCTTTCCAGCTAGGTCTTCAGTTGCAACACCAAAGGCGTTAGTTACTGAGATGGTTGTCTCTAGGGCTTGTGCTTGCTCTACCCCACCTAGAACAGCTAATCTAGTTGCCTGAGTAACCTGAGCTAGAAGATCTGCCCCCATCTTACCGCTGGCTGCTGCTGTGGCTGCTAGCTCCATAGTCTTTTCTACAGAGACACCATATTTTGTAAACTCTGTAGCTAGTTTTCTAACCTGAGTAATCATGGCATCTGTCTCAGATGTAGCTGTAAAGCTTTCACCATATACACGACGGAATCTAATGGCTTGCTCTTCTAGCTCCATAAAAGTTTTAGCAGCTTGAGTGCCTAGAAGTGTTAGTGGAATGGTAAAACCAACCATAAGCTGACGACCAGCCCACTGAGTGTTCTTACCAAAGTTTAGAAGGTTTGTTGAACCTTGCTTCATTAATTGATTAAAGATTTGCTGCTTCTGAGCAGCCATAGCTGTTTTTGTAGCCAGGTTGTCCATATCCATTATCAGTGGTCTTACTGATATAGATTCTACAGCTCCATTGGCTGCACGACCAAGTTTGATATATTGGGTAGAGATTGTCTTTACACGTTCACGTGCAACTTTCTCAATGGTATTAAACTCATTGGTGAATAGTCTACCAAAGGTTTTTGAGGAGGCTCCAGCATATCTGAAGTACTCTCCCATAGAGAGTTTATTTTTTTCTAGAGCATTAGTAAATGATTCAGCAGAGGACTTTACTCTGGTTAGGCTAGCAGCAAATTGACCAGTTGCATTTATGTTTCCGAGGAGACCACGTTGAAGCTCTCTAGCATTGGCAGCATTGGATGCAGTACCCTTAGCGAGTTCTCGTTGGGTGGCTGAAATCTCACGTTGCAAATTCTTAAGATTTGCTAACGCAGCAGACGTATCAATATTAATATTGATATTTGACTGTATATCAGCCATCCACAAGCACCCTCTTTATTTTATTATTTAAGATTGCTAATTGCAGCTGCTTCTGATAACTTAATACCAGATGCCTCTTCAACGATCTTATATACTGTTGGAAGGTCTAGAAGCTCTTCCAATGCCTTGATATCTTCCGATAACTCTGGCTTATACTGCTGCATTGCAATTTGAACACATGCCATCAAGGCATCCATTGACTTCTTGTTATCTTCTGCAACGTCTGCAATTAGCTCAAACTTATCCATGAAAGGACGAAGTAGAGAGATTTTTAGTGGACGAACTTTGATTTCTGTTCCATCAATTAGAGTAATAGTTTTTTCTTCATTTACGGTTGTTGCCATTTTTTGTTTTCTCCTTAGTTGGGCTTCTATCAATTATAACACACAACAACTATTTTATTCATCTAGTTTTTCATAGCTTAAGCCCATACCAATACCAAAGCCAGCTTTCTGAGCATTAACTCCCTGTAAGGCTAGAACGTCATTACTATCCTTTGCCTGGCCCTTACTAAATACTCTTGCCTTCATGTCTTCCCATGCATTAGTCTGTCCAGAGTCTTTATCTAGATCTACCCCCTGAATAGCTGCTAAAAACTTTTTTTCTTGGTGATCAATGTCTCTTTTAGAGTTAAGGGTTGCCAGCATCTCTGGCATTGAGAGCGATGTCTCAAGCTCTTCGTAGTCTTTCCAGATACCCAAAAGGAAAACTTCTGACTCTAACTTAGCTAGATCTAGTGTTTCCCAAGAAGATCCACTTTCTGTAGCCTGCTCTTTTACAGTTTCATCTTCAATATCACTATTTATCTTTATTCCGGCTGCTATATCTAAGATGGTATATATTGTTGGTAAGTCAACATTATCTTCTAAATCTTCAATTGTTTTTATTTGTGGATAATATTGCTTCATGCATATCCTTGCACACTCTGCCAAGGCCCTAATAGCATCCATGTCATCTTTTGCAAACTTTACTAGTTCAAAAGCCTCCATGAACTGCCTTAGATATTTTATCTTTAGTGGAGTTATGAATAACTCTTTCCCGTCAACAAGATGTATTGTTTTTGTAGTGTATATCGTAGTGGCCATTAGTATAGTATACCAAACAACAAAGCCGCCCACTATTAAAAGTGGACGGCTCTGCCTATTAAGTTATTATTAAGTTATTACGAAGTAGCGGTAACGGTACGATCTACGATCTTACCATATGAAGCAGTGTCGTTTGGAAGCAAGCGGAAGCTTACCTCAAACATTGTTGCTTCGTCACGCTTTGCTGATACTGTAACGCTCTCGATTGAGAGTGCACGGTACGCAACATAGATACGCTCTAGCTCTGATCCAACTGCACAGTCTCCTGTACCAGGACCAACAGCAACGAGACCTCGCTCAACAGGACACTCTCCAATGTCACCAGCAGATAGGTTTAGAACCTTCTCTGACTGGAAAACACCTGAAGCAGCGTTCTGCTCTAGATCGCCTGACTGGCCAGCAAGTGAGAACAGCAAGTTCTCAAGTGTAGCTTCAGCAAATGTAGTATTCAGGTTAACCTGCATACCCTGCTTGTAAAGCTTAGCAACGTCAAGAACCTGGTCAACCTGTACTTCACCGAAGTCAGGCTGGAACTGGATCTCAAGACCATTTGATGTATAACCGACGTTTTCGAAATCCAGATCAGCTGATAAAGCTTCAACGGCACGAGTCCCTGCAGTCAGGGTAGGTAGGTCTGCATCAGTTAATACACCATTGTTATATGTAAACAATGCTGCTGCACCAACGATAATGTTCGAACTTGAACCACGTGTATATGCCATAATATTTCACCTCTTTTTCTTTCATAGAATAGATGGGCGTGTTTCCTCAAGACTAAGTATAACAGCTTATTTAATTATTAGTCAGAGCAGGCATTTGATGATACTCAAAATCAATGATAATCTTATTGCCACCATAGGTTCTTGCTGTTCCAAAGTCAATAATATCTCTGACTTCTTCTAGCTGATATACCCGAAATTTATGGAAATAGAAGTTTGGGCTATGTCCAGCAATTGTGCCCTTATTCTTAGCCCATCTATTAATCTCTTCCGCAGTTTCATCTTCACGGTCCATAAGTCTGAGAACTGTTTCTGTGATTGCGACCATCTTGTCTGTGACTCCTTGCTCTGTAGCAAAGAAGTAATACAGTAATTGCTCACCCTTGATGTGAGGAAATGGTGATCTACGCATTCTAATGAGTCTATCGTAAGTACACATAACACCTTTATATGGAAGATTTACATCATTAATAACTATCCAAGACTCTGTAAGATCATTGATTGACGATGGTGATGGTGGGAAGAATGGTACTCCAAGGGCTAATCCTTCTCCAAGCATATCTTGTAGATATGAGTTTACCCAAAGCATTGGGGTATTTATAACTAGGTCTTCTCCTGTAGTTATATCTTCTGATGAATCATATATAGCCATTAGCCTACCAATCCTGCATTAGCTATCCAGCGATAGCCAGACTTAACACCAATAGCTTTTCCTCCACGACTACCTGCTGGCAAGTCTTTTTTATAAGCTATTGGATTTTTTAGATAATTTCCTATACCACTTGATAACAAGAACGCCTGAGAAAAGTATTGCATAAAACTATTAAAAGTTTTTTCAAATCCTCCCTCTACGAATGGTCCTCCTGGTTGATCTATAGTTATTGGCTTTTTAGTAAAGACAGTCTCTCCATTATCCTCAAAGGCTAGGACTGATGAAAGTCTTGGCTTTATAGTTATTGGAATTCCATTCTCCATGATTCTTGCCTTGTCATAGAAGGGTACATTAGAACCTTCTTTTATTGACGTAGATTGTCTAAATGATGACTTAACTGATAATCCTAGGTTACTTACTGTATATGATAGATCGTATAGTCTAGCTGATGGACTACCGACTCTGTTCCACTCGTACATATGATGTAGAATTTGTGGATCTATTCTAGCATTCATATCAATATAATCTTTCATAGATTCTATGGTACTTTTCCCTAATCCATCTAGGAACATCTTTTTACCAGAGTGAACTCCATCCAAGAAGCCTAATGAATAATTAACTATATTATTCATTTCTTTTTGAAAAGCTCTAGAATCTATCTTCATTCTCATATGTCAGCAGCCTGATTTTCTGAACGACGAATTACTAGCTTGTAATACTCTACACTACCAAAAGGACCAACGAATGGCTCAACTGTTGCAATCTCAAAGACTGTTGACTTGCCCTTTCTTGGGCCAGCAGTCTCCTTATAGATATGATTTCCAGTTTTGTCTCTTATATTTGTTAAGATTATGTTTGTTATTGAGTTATCCATTTGACTACTAGAAACCCTTATGTCTGATTTTACCCTACCGAGCAATACTGACTCCTGTGTAATATTTACATTTGGAGTCACTTCTTCTTTTAATCCAGATCCTGCAAAAGAAAAATTCCCAATAACTGTTTTATCTAAAATCCATTGCTTTTTTACATTGCCATAAACACCTTGCTCAACCAATGGGTAGAATACATCTGCCTGCATTGGATAAGTAAAGTCTGGTGTTTCGCAAGGTACTGCCATTATAGAACTCCGACTCTGGTAATAGACTTCATGTATTTGTCAAGTATCTTATCTACAATAACATTTCCAGTACCGTTCAGAATACTCTTATCAAAGTTGATTCTAAATTGATCAGTATTGTATGAGGTTACGTATCTCATGTAGTAGTCTAACTTTCCACACTTAAGGTCATCCATCAGCATCTCTGTAGCATACTGGATGTCTGGTGGTATTGCACGATACCCCTCATCTAAAACAAAGAGATAGTCGTGACCAGCAGCGAATGTGCCCTGTCTTCTATCATCTGTCCATAGATCTCCTCTAGAGATTGGAACAATTGGCATAGTAGAGTCAATTAGATTAACTGCATCTGGAAATAACTTTACGATTGCTGAGTTATCTAGAGTTACCTTGAAATCATAAACATTATCTGTTGCTGCTAGAGCATCTATGTCATAGACTAATACGTTGTTCTCATAAGCCTTTAGTACTCTGTTTGCATCTCTCCATACTGGCATATAGTCTAGTCCATTACCCACTACCTGCATAATTGACTTGTGGTTATAGAATCCAATACCAGTATAGGTATCAATAAGTGATCTTGCAATCAACTCCCACTTTTTATATTCTCGTATTTCTGTTGCAGTAGTTCCTAGATCATTAGGGTTTGTATACGGACGAATTACATCTAGGTTAGACTCATAAATAATGTGCTCATGGTCAACGTCATAGAATCTAATTAGGAAGTTTCTGTCGTATTGAACCTTGCTGATTGGTAGCTCATAGATAAGTACACCATCTGCATCTGATGTAATGGTTGTCTCTTCTATGGTATGGTCAATTAGATCTTCTACATATACGATATAGTCGTAGTTGGCATCTGGAAGATTCCAGGTTGTAGTTAGTGGATATGGCGGTACTCTTAAAATTTCCATTAGTTTCTGTATGCTCCTGCAACTTCTTCTGGGGTAGCTAGCCTTGTATGTTTATTAGTTAACCATTTTTCAGCCTGAGCTTCAGTTACAATATTATAACCAATAGATAAGCTGCCTACACCATCCCAGTGTAGATTTCTCATAGAATGTATCGCTACCGTTTCAACATTCCTAATGGGTTTTGCTTTAGGAGTCTTTTTATTTGAACTGACAGTTGTTGAGCCAAATGCTCCATCACCAACAGGGCCTAATCCTGGTTGAGTCTTTGATTCTGAATTAGCCATAATGATCTCCTAAAGTATAATTATAACAGATATTAAGCATAAAAAAGAGGGCAGGAGCCTAAGCCCCTGCCCTCCTCTTAAAAGGAACTGTTACAGATTATGAATCTGCTCCAGCATCAGCGAATGCGATTGCATCCTCTTCTTCCCACTGAACGCCGAATCTTACGAATACGGTGTACTCAATGGTGTCCTTCTTTGGCTTGTACTCACGGTTTACAGTGATGTCTCTCTGGAATCCCCATACACGGTTCTGAGGGAATGTAAGGTCTACATAGCCTGCAGGGTAGTAAGGAACTTCCTGAACATCAATTCCGAGAACACGAGTTGTACGTGCTCCACCGAAAGTCTGACCAACGCCATCTAGGTAGTTCTGGCGGTTAGCCTGAGTGCTACCTGGCTGTTGACCAGCGAATGCTTCTGCAACTGCATCAGCAAGGGTACCGTTATTCTTAACGATTCCCTGGAATGCATCTGTACCTGCGTAGAACTTAAGGTTATTCTTAAGTGCACGGTACTTGCGAGGCATTGCAAGAATAAGCTTCTGCAATACATCAGTAGTCCATGCGTTATCTGCAACAGTTACGATTGCTTCATGTGCATCTCCAGTAGTAGCCTTGTTAACAAAACCATCCATAATTGATAGGAATGGGTCTGATCCAGTGCCAGTACCGTTGATAGCTAGGTCTTCAATGTCATTTGCAAATGCATTTGTCATTAGACGAACTAGGTGATCCTCAAGGGCTCCACCTTCGATTCCATCTTCTAGACCTTCAGCAGAAACTTCCCAGTCAAGACGAATCTTCTTGGTTGTAAGCTCTACCTTTGTGAACTGAGCACCAGTGTTGGTGTAGTCTCCGAGTGCCTGTGCGGCAGCACGGATAACACGCTCTCCAACATTGACCTTCTCTAGTTCCATTGTGTTTGCTCGCATAGTTACTCTGCGACCATCCTTGGCGAGAACTGTAGCATCCCAGACGTAGTCGATAAAACGACGTGCCTGCTCTGGACGCAAGATACCTGAACCTGCATCACCAGAAGGATTAACAGCGTTAGCACTTGTAGTGTCACCGAAGTTAGCTACTGGAATGTTCCCGATTGCTCCACCTGTGGTGTAGTTTCCTGGAATGTTTTCGCCAGCGGTTGATCCAGACGCAAATGCGCCTTGACCCTGATAAAGACCAGGAGTTGTTCCTCCTAGTTCACCAATTGTACCTGGCTGGTTTTTAATAATTTCTTGTTCCGACATAATTGTCACCTCCTAAGTGATTTTTTTCTTTAATTAAATAGATCGGCAGTTTTGAGGAAACGTCCGCCCCATAGGGATTCCTCAGATTTATTCATCTGAAGACTTTCCTGTACGATCTCGCCTAGATCGCCAGATTTACGGAAAGCAGTGTCAGCCTCAACAGCGTCAACTCTCTTTCCAAACTCGTTAAATACATCCTTGTTTACAGTGACCTCATTTTTTACTGTAGATATGGACTTGTGTAGTTCTGCAATTTGTTCAGCTTGTGCTTGAACCACTGCAGTTAGATCGCTAAAGGCTTTTGTAACGGTATCCTTGATTTCTGCAACTGCAGTCTCAAGGGCATCGTCTGACTTAGATACGTCATCTGCTGGAGCCTCTTCAACAACTTCTTCAGCAACTACTTCTTCAGCTGGAACTTCTTCCACTGCCTCTGTAACTACCTCTTCTGCTGAAACTTCTTCAACTACTGCATCTGCCTCTGGAGCGACCTGTGATTCTTCAACAGCAGCATCTTCAACTACAGCTTCATCAGCTGAGGTCTCGATAACTACATCATTTGTTGTGTCAGTCATAGGACTTACCTCCTTGTTAATCTCAATTGTATTAATGCCTTTAGCACTATCAACTAAGAACTTTATCATATCTGTTTTTTCGTTATCTGTTTTTTCAACGAAACCTATGTTCTGCATCGGTGTACCAGATACTGGGCTTTGTTCAGACTCATTCTCTGAAAGAATTACAACGCCTGATTCCTTATCCCAAAATACATTCTCAATAGCTGTGTCTACGATGTCTCCTGTGACAACGTCTACTCCATCTACCTTTTCAACAGACAAAACATTTGCGAACTGATTTGCTGGGGTATCTACTAGAGATAGCTCTACCAAATCATATTCCTTAATAATTCTAATAGATGAGTTTGTCTTTTCATCATAAGCATCATCATACTTATTCATTCTACCACCAATAGAGAATCCTGACAAGGTTCCATCAAGAACTTTTTCCCATGTGTTCTGAGCACCCTTTGAAACATAAGCAGATACATAGATACCCTTGAAGAATGTCTTTGACTCTGGGTCAAAATACTTATCCTCTTTAAAGGCTACCATCTTACCTACTGCTAATGGCTGGTGCATTTCACGAATGTTGCCACGAAACTTTGAGAAGGCCTTCATAGAAGCATCTGCAGTTACGATGTCCTTCTGACGATCAACGTTGTCTAGGGTTGCAAAACCAGAGACAATACGGCGTTCTTTATCTACCTTAGAGAAGGGCATTGACAGACGAACGTTGTCGCCATCTGAATCCCAATATGCTTTAGCTATAGTCATGGTAATACTATTATAGAGCCCTTTTTTACAATATGTTAATAACTATGTTAATAACTATTGTGAGGCTCTACCCTCTCCCTGGGCATTGCGACCAGAAACGGTTGTAGAACTATCTGAAGCGTTGTTTGATCTCTCTGAATCTCTAGCTCTATTGCCTGCAAGATTAGCTCTTGCATCGGTAGCCTGTCTTGGAGATAACTCTAGAAATTGATCTCCATCTGGGTGCTGTGGCATACCCAAAGCAGTACGAGCTTCGTTAGGCGTCATAACCTTATTCTTTACATAACGCTCAAGAATTTGTGATTGAGTGATTTCATCAGTAAGTGTGAGTTCATTTAGCTTAAACTCTAGCAAATCTGTCTTCTCTTTAATGATCTTGTTAATAGACTTTTCTAGATTACGCTGAGCTGGTCTAGCTACCTGCTCCTTAAAGGTACGGTCTTGAGCAATAGCTGCTGCAATTGCAGATGAGTCTCCACCACCAATTTTTGATAGTGGTACCTGGTGAGCAACTAGGATATCATCACGGTTACGAATACGATACTCATTAAAGGATGCTTCCTGAGTACCAGTCTCAATCGCTTCCATCTTAAACTCTACCTTATTGGTATCTGAGTCTGCTGGCAATGGAATATATAGAGTTCTGTGGTTTGAACCCTTGAGGCTAGTCTGAAGGAAACGGAACATCTTGTCTTCAGCTTCTTCGGATAGCTTTGCACCCTTTAGAGTAATGATATAACGAGGAACACCCTTATTAGTAAAGTAGTCAATGTTATATTGAGAGGCAAGAGCGTCTCCGTGTAGAGAAGAAATAGCTGACATGATATCAGGTACTCCATAGAAAGTGTTTAGAGGAGAGTATTCCTTGTAGTGAATGATCTCATTAGGGCGTGGGTCATTAGTAATTGGATTTAGATTCTTTGCCCCGAAGTTGCGGAAGTAAACAACCTTGTTTCCAATTATCTGAATATATCCGTCACGTAGGCGACGTACACGCATAGTAGTTGCAGGGATATGACCAATATATCCAATCTCTCCCTTTGTGGTTCTGCTTATTTCTAAGTATCCATTACCAGTTGCCTGAACATCAGTGTAGAACTTCATCATGGTGTTTGTAAACGAGTCATCATTATTTAGACTCTCTAGCCAGTCATGTAGCTCGTACTTAGCTCGTTCAATACGCTTACGAGCTTTATCTGTTGCTGAAGTATTTTCTGATGACTCTAGTGCCATCTGAGTACGCTTAGTTGCTTCAAAGTTATAGCCAAGGCCAACAATGTTCTCTACCTTTGCATCAATGGCTGCGTGATTTGCAAATGAGGTATCGTAGAAGTTTGCCAATTCGTATAGGTTCCATGGTGGTGTAATTACATCAAAGATGCCGTAGCCATTACGATAAACACGACCAGGATTAATTTCTTTAGAGTATGCCCCATTGATTCCAACGTTAATTGCTAAAGCACTATCTTGGTAAACGGCACTATTGACATCTACATTATTATATCCAACAGTCGTATCGATAGCATAATCTGCCTTCTCAATACGGTCTGAGCGACGCTTAAAGTTCTTCTCTAGTCCAGCTAAGCCTTTGAGACTTTCCCAATTCTTTGAGAACGGATCTTGATCTTTAAACTGATCTAGGTTTAGTTCTTCTCTTGGTAGACGAACGTCTCTAATATATTGTTCTTCTGACATTAGTCATCACTTCCATACATAGCAATAGTGTCTTTTGCTGCCTGAACAGCACCTAGGTCATTAAGGTTTGGGATCAATCCCTGCTTCATGCGATCAAGTTGCTCCGCATACTCTTCGTCTGAGATTCTTCCCATGCCTGCGTAGAACTCGTATGAGCCCTCTCCTTGGCCTAGAGCCTTAGCTTCCTGCTCTAACTTACGAATCTGAAGTGCGTCACCCCTATGGGACGGAACGTTTAATACGTTTCCTTGTCCATCTGTAAAAGGCTTGCCGTTAGCTTTCTTCCAGATGTAGATTCCCCAGTCGTAGTTCTTGTCCAAAACTGTTAGCTTTGATTCTCCAACTTGACCAGGGACTTTAAATTTTTCAGGATTCATAACCACTAGTATACCATACTAAACCGCTGACTGTGTAATTGACTTCCAAGCTATGTCTTTATATACCTTATAAGGCTTTGAAAGGATACTCATTGGGCTCTCATCAGCAAAAACTAGCCTATTTGTCCCTGCATAGATATTAAATATCTGATCTGGATCAAGATTACCCTTTTCTGTTGTCAATAGGTATAGGACATTCTTCCAAATAAAGTTATCATTCCAATATGACCATACATAGTCTTCTGATGGTCCATGAAGAACTTCTGCCCAGGCTCTTACCTTAATTGCTTGCTGCTCTTGCTCTGCAGTATATTGAAAGTGAGCTATATTATTTACCGTTAATGGTCCTGTAATTCTGAATGCACCCCTAGTTGCTGGCAGGGAGTTATTATAGTATCCAAAGTCTAGCTTTGTACCAAACTGAATACCGAGAATTGACCATTCATTTAGATTGAGAATGGCTCTTGGAGACCTTAACCCATTAATAAAAAATACTAGACCTTCCTCTATCGCTCCTGTGGTAGTATTTAGGCCATACAACTTGCCTCTTTTACCAATGGCATCGTCGGCAACTAGGTAAAATTTTATGTGAGAACTATTAGACTCTATCTCGAAAGCCTCTATTGGAGTTGATGGGAACGTTTCTCCAGCAAATCTAAGGAATATCTGTAAAGCCCCGACCTTGTAGGTCTCTGACATTCCCTGATTAATTGGCATACTTAGACCACGATTCACTCCAGTCTTTGGCTTTCCCACTACCTTAAAGCCGCTGTGGTTAGTTAAATATAGGTATGGGGTGCTGCCTTTGTAAACTGTAAAAGGATTTCTTCTCTTATAGTCTTCATAAACACCCAACTTTGTATATGGAAGAATTGGAATTCCAAATCTAGAACCAATAACATTTTTAGATATATCATTAAATGCTAGAGAGGCTAACTGCAAAGACTTTATTCTAACTGGGTCATATGCTGAGCCATCTGTAGTTATCTCTATTTGAACTGCTATTGATGTATCTTCAATCGTTATACCTACTGGCAGATAGATAACTGTGTTATTTACTATCTCGTAAGCCGTTATTTTCCAGTCATCATAAATTGGATCTCCCTCTGTGTCATAGTCTAGGATATACTTTCCCGGCTCTATTGTTCTTGAAGATGATGCTGGAATAACTACTGTAAATTCAGCTCTAGGCTTTGTTGCTTTTGTTTTTAAGTCTTGAAACGTTACGTATGTTTTAACTATTGAACTGGTAGTATCGAATACATTATCATTAATTAGTGAGCTATGAGTAAAAGAGTTTGTCTCTGGGTAACCAATATTAAACTGTAGTAGGTCTACCGAGTAATAACTAGAGTTCTCAGAGTCTTTTACATACTTAGAGAAATAAGAGACTGGGATATAGTCTTCCCAGTATGACCTGGTTCTTATGTCTAGTTTGTTTCCAATAATAGACTCTCTCATTATTAGCGTATAGCTTGAGACCTCTTCTATAACGTTAGCATCTATATCTAATATTCCATCAGATCCGAATTCTGTCTTTATACTATCTAAAGCAAAGGCACTAGCAAAACTAATAGACTCTACCTCTCCAGAAAATGTCTGAGAGAAGTCCTTGTTTCCTGCAACATAGATATTTAGGAATTCACGATCACCAAAGAATGATGATAGGTTTTGTCCAAACTGCTCTACTAGAACATCTATATTTATTCCAGCACAAAAGCTTTCCCCTTCTATAATCGTAATAGTCTTTAGGTCTGTAGATTCTCCAGCATAATTAAAGGAATATTTTATTTCATCATCAGTAATGGAGGCTTCTAAATAGTTTCCACTAATACTGCCAATAATCTTGAATAATGTTTCTGTGTTTAAGCTTAAGTTTGATTTTTTAAATACACCATAAAAAGCTTTTACCTTTTGGGAGATTACACTAAAAGAATTAAAGAATATGTGCCCAGAGACATCGTCCCAGGTTGAGTTTGGCTTCAATGATATATTAGTTATGGCTTCAGAATCTATATCTAAATACCAATCTTTAATTGTTCTAGTATTAAATATTACTGATGGAAGAGTGTAGCTTTGAGTAGATACCATGTTGTTCTCTACTGATAAATTTTCTACAATCCCAGAGTTCCAGTTTGAGTTTTCTGGATAGTTATAATTATTGGCATAGTTAGAGAATGCGTAGTCTGCAGAGATGGCCGTTGAGCTATATGAGGAGTTTATGTTGTCTGGGAACTCAACTCCTTGACCGTATACCCATCTTCTTTTAGCAACAACTTCTGGAACTATATATGAGTAAATAGCTATACAGTCTACAGCAATTGGAGATAGGTCTTCCGATGTATAGATCCCAATCCAGTCTTGATTTTTACCATCTATGTTTAGCTTGTCTGGAAACTCCAGGGCTTCCGTGTTAGTTACCATAGAGATAACTCTTTCGCCATTCAAAAGAATGCTCGCTGAGTTTTTACCAATTCGGATATCAAGGAGCATTGGCCTACCCCATTCTGATACTGGATGAGAAGCTACAAAATTATTTATCTTTAGAGTAAGGAATGAATCGTTTACGTATAGTCCGTCATCTGACCCTATTGGACCAACAATCTTAGTTAATGCTTTTGTTCCAGAGTTTACTCTTAGCCATAACTCTAATGTCAGATCCTTATATTTCCCCTCATTGTTTAAAAATCCAAGTCCTGGAAATATTATAGATGGCAATCCATAATTACTTAATAATGTTGTAGAACTACTTGAACCATAGACTAGAGGAACTCCAAAATTCTTAGCCCGTAACAAATTATCATTAATAATATGATAGGCATAGTCAGCATTTACCCCATACTTTGATGTTGGGAAAACCTTTAAATTAGTTGGTAGGGCAATTGATAGTGGGAGATCTGATGGAACTATTCCAGTTGAGGAAGCTGTAAACTCTTCTGCTAGCTGACCCAAAGCAATTCCATTTATTAGCATAGAGTATGTTGGGGATGGGGTTACACTCTTTTTATATATTACTTTAATGAGCATCTTGAAGGTTATATTTTCATTAGCTAGTAATTGAGTTGTTGAGAGTAACTGCCAGGTATTATTTATAGAGATGTCAAATGTTTCAACTACATCGGTTTTAATTAAGGTGGTTGGATCTGTATACGTATATCCAATTTCAAGAGCTGTTATATCTGGTGAGGTTGGATTAAACCAACTAGACGAGGTTATGGTTCCTACCATTATATCTAAGGCTTGAAGATTACTTAGTTCTGAACTTTCTAGTCTAGTTATCGCAAAACTATTTGCCCCTGGATCTGGAGAAACTATTTGATAGGTTTGAGATGTAGCAATTGGACCTACAGTTGTAGAGGTAGTTATTATGGTTCCTGGAATTACTGTACCAGTCAGGTTTGTAGTAGTTATTGACCAGGAGGTATCTATATCTGCAGCATAGGCAGATAGAATAGATGCAAAGTCTACCTGTTCATCTAGAGGCCATATTGCTAGAGGGTGCTCTCCAAAAACTTTTTGGGCATATAGATTAGATGGGATAGACATATAACCTATTTTATCACATAAAGACTTATATAAATAGAAATACCCTGCCAAATTAATAGCAGGGTATCCTATTAGTAGTTATTACTGAACCAGGGTTCCAAATATCTTGATAGACGTTGGAGATGGAGTGTTGACTGTAATCTGTATAAGATTCGAGACTCCATTGTGGATTGCTGAGATAACTCCTAGCGGCCCATTAGTTCCAACAATAGCATACTCAGTCATAGCAATGTTGTCTGCGGTATCTAAGGTTATTAGAACTTCTGATATTTCCGTATGAGTTCCTCTTGCCAATTTTATTAGAAGCTTTGCTGATCTATATGCTGCTGATGAGAATGCATAAACTATTTCAGTTCCACCAATGGTTACAAAAGTTGCCGCTACTTGCTTAGCAATACTATTAATGTCTACTTCTGTAAAGTTTGGAACTACAGCTTCTAGAGCATCAACTGCACGAGTATCCGTAAAGTAGAGAGCTGTTCCCTCTGCGATATCTGTTGTAGTTAATGCATCGGCATATGCTTTGGCATCTACTAATGCTTGAGCTGCAACTCCAGCTGCATCATAGTTTACAGATAATCCAGAGGCAAAGGACTCTGCATTGCTTTGAGCAGTTGAGGCTGAACCTGATGCATCATACCAGGCATCTACGGTTACTCTATCGATAGATACTGAAACTCCGTCAATAGAGATTCCTTCGCCTGCTGTTACTGCACCAGTTCCTGAGAATTGAGTCCATAGCAGATCTTCGAAGGTAGCTGCATAGGTATTAGATTGAACCCAAGAGGTAGAGCCATAGGCGGTACCTTCCATAACAAATATAGCTGCTCCGAGAAGCTCCTCGATATTATTTGCGTCTTCTGTACGAGCAAGAGAGTATGTTGACCCATTATCTACATAAAGGTATAGTCCATTTTCAGATGCTGTAGTCTGACCAGTTAGGAGCAATCTATATCCACTGGCTACTGAATCTAGTGGAGTGTGACCATCTATCACGACAGTTTCAGTTGCTCCAGTTAGTGGAACATTTATAGTTTTTGCAAATAGGTTAGCAGATTCTTTCCAGTTTAGACCTGAAATAGCGGTGTCGACATAGTTATGTGTGGCAATCTGATTACCTTCTGAAACAGAGGTTAGGTAAGCATTGCCAAATGCTGCGTCAAGGACAATGTTACCAGACGGTGCTGTAACATTTACTCCCTCGCCAATTAAGGCCATAGCCCCTGCAAAGGATATATTGTTTGTAACAACGCTGTCTGCCGTAATCTCTCCTGCTGCAAATGCTCCAGATATATCACGTTTTACAACAGTATCTGGAGTATTAAGAGAGGTTGCACTTCCTCCTACTGCTGCAATGGCTGCTGCTGTAAAGTCAGATACGTCTGCAGCTACAACTGTAATATAGTTGCTTGCTGTATCGATAGTCTTATTTATAAGTGTTTGACTGCCAGAATTAGTTGTAGTATAGGTTTCATTTACTGCAAGTTGTCCTAAAGCATCAACCTTAAGGCCACCAGCAGATGCTAGGTCTGCCTCAATAGCTCCAGAGGCATCGGTATACTTAAGACCATCACCTAATGAGTTTCCAACTGCATCCTGGGCTCTTTCATCTGTAAAGTATAGGTTAGTTCCCTCGGTAATATCTGATGTCGAGAACTCGGTAAAGTCTGTAGAAATTGAAAGAACATTTCCTAGATCATTATATCCAACGGCTATGCCAGTTCCAGCACTTACAAGATTTGCGACTCTATCATCTACACGTTCATTCGTATAGTAGAGGTTTGTTCCTTCATCCACTGCGGATGTTGTATCTGCAGAAGTAAGGATTATATTTCCATTGATTGTACCAGATGTACCCTCAACTACTAAACCAGACTTAATTCTAAAGTCTTTAGTTACTGTTGCCATTTTGTTATCTCCTTGGGATTATGCCCTGAGTCCCATACGAGCAAATCGTGCGGTAACGGGCTTAACTGCAGGGTTAGGAATAATGCTTAGGTTTAAGTCATCCCCTACCCTTGAGACATCAACGGTTCCAATATCCCCATCATTGTCTATGATGCCAAACTCACTGATGTTGATATTATCTTTATCAATAAGGATGGAAAGTTCTGTTACATAAAACTTATTATCTCCACTAGTTGTTTTAGCTATCGAGACAATATACTTAATCAGTCTCCAGTCTGAGACCTTTACTGAATCAATAATGGTTGTATTTTCAATACCTGAAATAGACAGCTCATTATTACCCTCTGATCCTAGACCTTTAGACTCTGACAAAGTTTCAATTAGATCAATGTAGTCAGCACCTGTGGGTCTATCTCCAGACTCAAACTTGCTCTTTAAATCACTTAGGGTTATTTTTGCCATGAAGTAATTATACCATGATTAGTATATGTATCATTACTGATATGTTTTCTTTGACCAAAAGTTCTTTTTGTAAAATCCAAATGGAGGATTAGTACTAGAAGAAAATGCTACAGGAATATCATATGGCTTTACATCTTCTACCTCGTGTTTCCAAGCGGTTCTTTTAAATGGAATGGCTTGGGCAATTGGAGTACCCTTTGGAATGATACCTCGAAAATCTTTTTTAATAAAGAATGGGAAATTAACTGGAACTGGGAAGGTGTCAGTATCTACAACGCCACTAAGGGAATAGAAAGGCAGGTCTGGTCTATTTAATGGGTGAACGAATAGAGTACTATAACCCCTTGGGGTTTTCATAACAAAAAGGTTAGTCCACTTCCAAGGCTTATCGGTATACTCGTCTGGAAGAATTAGACCATCAACCTGTTCTTTGTGGTGACTATTCACTAATTTTATTTTTGAAACTTCTTCAAAGTGGTCTCCATTAAACTTTACATCTGCAGCTAGTACAATCATATATCCTGTTCTCATTGAGTCTAAGAATGGCATGCACTTCTTAATAGTTTCTATACCATTAATTGATACAGCTATTTTCTTAAACCATACAGGTAAATACTTTGATGCAGGAGATGGATGAACAATATCCAATCCTACGTGAGTTGAGTAAAACTTAATTTTTTTCATCTATTGACTCATCATCCTTGTTGTCTATATCTTCTACGTCTATAAATTTGCCATCTATATACTTCATATCTCTTTTAACTACTACCTCATATGGATCAAATTCAACTAATGACGAACCTCTTTTTTGTATATACTTTGCAGTATTTTCATCAAGTCTGATTAGCTCTAGAACCTTTTTATTATTTACTATGGCTAAATACTTAAGAGGTAATTCTCTTAAGTGATCTGTAGATGGAGCAAAAGCTAGACTGTCATCGTAAATACTTTCTTTTACTCCACGCATTTTATTTAGGTATCCCAAAAAGATTTCTAGCATTATAGATCTAAAGCTTAACTTATGCTGATGGACTAGATCTCCATATAGGCGTATCTCTTTTTTAGTTGCCATTATGAATAATCCTTCTTTACCCAAAAAAGTTTCTTATAGCCTTTATTTGGTAGTCTTACTGCTGCACCTTGGAGTCCCTCAAGGTAGGAGATTCCACGATCGTTGTTTATGGCTTTCCAGGATGCTCTCTTTATTGGTATTAATTGAGCAAATGGAGTTCCTGCAGGAATAACTCCAGTAAAATCTTCTTTTATAAAGAATGGAACATTGCCACTAGTGGAATACTTGTCAGAATCCATAATTCCAGAAGTTGTCGTAAATGGTAGGTCATGTCTATTTAATGGATGTGTAACTAATATACTCCATCCTCTTGGTGTCTTAAATCCCCAGATTCCTCTGAAAGCTAAATGATTTGGATAATGAGCTATAGGCCTTGGCATATGCTCTCCAGAATCCTTTGGACGCTCGGCAATAAAATTTGAGAGTAAGTCTGTAGAGTTCCAGCCAATATTTAAAGTGTCATCTTCGTTTCTAGAAACAAATATGTCTACTGGAGTTACCAGCATATATCCAGAGATCATTGAGTCTAGGAATGGAACACACCTCTTTAGTCCAGCTGCTAGCTCTCCATTCGGAGCAATAAAGTCTGTTTCTGACTTCTTATACCATTCTGGTAAAAACTTTTTTGCTGGCAATGGTTGGCCTGCATTTTGATATTCTCTATTCGAGAAAAATCTAATTATCTTCATACTCACCTTTTAGATTCTAGTTATTTCAACCGATGATCCTATTATATCACTTTGCTGATATGCTGATGGAGATATACCAATTCCAAACTGAGTGGTAACTGTTATTCCAGTTGGGGTATGGACTAAGTCAGATCCTATTTGAGTAACTAGATTAGTATCGGAGTAGGCCTTTGCTGTTATTGTATTTCCAGATACTTGAACCATAATCGATCCAATTGTCTGTGCCGTGGATATCAGGGCTGAGGTTATTGTACTAACTACTGAGGACGATGACTGACGAATTCTCAAATACTGGGCATAAGCATATGTCGTTGCATTTGTCGATGTCTGTGAGTAGTTAGATCCAACGGATCCATAGTTAGAGCCTACAGTTCCATAGTTAGAGTTTGCGACCCCATATACTGGAGTTCCAGTTGCGTAGTTAGAACCTGTGGCTCCATAATTTGTTCCAGATGCTCCATAGTTAGATCCTACTACGGCATACTGGGTGAAGGGGGCATACTCGTACCCAGTTACCGCATAGCCAGTAAAGTTAGAATAAGTGGTATAAGGACTGGAGAACCAGTTGGTAGTGTATGTAGTAGATGCAAAATAATTAGTAGCGTTTCCTACTCTGGCAGACCTATAATTTGTTGAACTAGTAGTTGCAGAGCGTTCTGTATTTCCAGAAAAAGAAGCTCGATAACTAGTAAACATATAGCCTGATACTACAGCGTTATAGGTCGTTGAAAATCCATAGTTGCTTCCATATGCGGCGTAGTTTGATCCTACGGCTCCATAGTTTGGAGTAACAAATACATAGTTGTTTCCAACGGTAGCATAGTTACTCCCTACAACTCCATAGTTAGATCCAACAATTCCATAGTTAGATCCTGTAGCTGAATAAACTGCATTTCCAGGAATAGTGTTAAACGTAGAATCTACGTCTACCATCCACCAGTCACTGCTACTTTGAACCCAAAGAGCTGCTGATGACCCCTGCAACACATCTTTAATCTTTATGGCATTATTTGCTGTGGGCATTGTTACTACAGCTAAGGGGTAGTCAGATCCTGGAGAAAGAGCTGTTGGCATTGTTGTAGCTTTTGCTCTGCCAGAAAATACTTGGATGATTCCATTTATGGCTGTCCACTTGCTACCATCGGTAGCGATACCTAATGATGATGATGTGTTCGATCTAGAAGAAAAAACGTCCGTAAACCTTTTTCTTACTGATGATAATCCTGACCAAATGTCAAACATATTATATAGCCCTAAGTGATAATGATACCCTTAAGCAATTATATCATTATTTGACTATTTATCTTTATAGTAATAACTCAGGTTGGCTAGCAGTCTTTCGTTTTCTGGATCAGCTTCTATTGCCAGCCTAGTGTAGCTAATTGCATCTTCTAGATTGCCTAGGCTATAAGCAGAGATTGCAGCTAGGTCATAAGGTAAAGATCCCCAGGCAAACTCCTCACATAGATAATCTAATGGCTTTTCTTTTATTAATACTGTCAACTCAGAATACTTATAGGTATTGGCCCAGTCTCCTAGATCATAGTAAATCTGTGCTAATTCTAATAAGGCTTCTCGTCTTCCTGGAGATTCCTCAATTGCAGACTCTAACCAGTAGATAGCTTTTGAATCATCTATCTTAGATAGGTATCTCATGGAGGCTGCCCTCTCTGGTTTCCAAACTGCAGAAGGCAATGTTAGATGACGCTTAAATTCTTTTTTGGCTTCATCAAATTTATTATAGAAGAATAGTTCTCGTGCATAGTAAAAAGCATTTCGATCATCAGCTGGGTCTTCTTTAACCGACATAGCTAATAGTGGCAAATACTGAGATCTTGGCTTACTGCTATCTGGATGATGATAAATCTCTATGTTAGTCCACATTTGGGTTTCTGCTGATGCTCCATAGTAGTTGACTGTCTCATGGACTGGGTGCTTCCATCTATAGTCTTTACGGGAGTGAATCTTATCCCCCGAATATTGTAATCCAGGTAATCCTTTTTCAGCATCTTTCCAGCTCCAAGTGTACTGATATCTTGGTCTAGTAATTTCTAATGAAAAGACAGCCTCTAGACTTTTTCTCCATCCAGGAAGAATTATTTCATCCATATCAAGGGCAATGCAGTAGTCAATATCTAATGGAATGCTTGCTAGGGATGCATTTCTAGCGTCATCAAATCTCCAGGGACTAATAGATATGGGAACAACATTAATGCCTAATGACTTTGCAATCTCAACAGTATTATCTGTTGATCCAGTATCGGCAATCAGGATATAGTCTGCATCTTTTACAGATTCATACCAACGCTCTACAAACTTTTCCTCATTTAATGCAATTGTATATACTGCTACCTTCATACTAGGCTCCTTGTTATATTGTATTTATTATAACATTAAGCAAGGTCGCCAACGAGTACCCAAGTATTTGCAGCTCTCTTAATGAGGCTAGCAGATGACCATTGAGCTCTTAGCGATGATGTTGGAGTTGCATTTAGAGTTACGCCTACCGCTCCAGTAACTGAGACAGTGTTTGGTCCTAATCCAGTTTTAAGAATAGTAATGCTTGTGCCTATTGGAAAGTCAATAGAGGAGTCTAATGGTACAGTTGCTACTGAGCTAGAGGTGCTGCTAAACTCAATTAACTTATTCTTATCTGCTAGTACAAAATTATAAGTTGACCCAGAAACTTGAGAGATCCCAATAACTGTTGGTGCATCGGAACCATCAATACCGTCGGAACCAGCTGGACCTGTAGGGCCAGTAGGGCCGATGTCACCAATGTCTCCAGTTCTTGCAAAAGTAATATAGCAAGCAGTATCTGATGCTGGAGAACCTGCTTCAGAAGTAGAGATAAAGGCTATAGGAAGCGTATACAGGTCTCCTAGTGTCAATACGTGATTCCCAACAATACTAAAATAAGCATATTGAGAAGAATCAGCTTTGCCAGTTAGCTTAAAGGTTCCCTTAATTTGAGAGGAAGAGTCATCAATTGTTTCTAAAAAGGCTGAGATATCAGAGGCATTAGCATCAGTAATAGAAATATACAAATAAGTTGCTATAGCATTTATTTGTAAATATCCAGATGGAAGAGTAACTGGTTCTCCGAGAGTACTCTCGTAGGTATATTCAAAGGTAGCTCCACCAAAAGCTCCTTGTGGGCCAGTGGCTCCTGTGGGACCAGTTGGTCCTGGAACAGTGGATAGTGGCCCTAGTGCTCCAGTTGGGCCTGTAGGGCCTGTAGGACCTTCAACAGTAGAATCTGCTCCTGTGGGACCAGTTGGTCCTGGAACAGTGGATAGTGGCCCCGTGGGCCCTGTGGGACCTATATCTCCTTGTGGCCCTGGAATTATAGAGTCTGCTCCAGTTATACCTATTGGTCCTGTTGGACCTTCTGGTCCTGTGGCACCTATGGGTCCCGTTGGACCAGGAATAATTGAGTCTGCCCCAGTTGGCCCTGTCACTCCCTGAGCTCCGACATTTCCCTGTGGGCCAATCGGACCCTCTGGGCCTGCTGGACCTATTGGTCCTATTGAGCCATCTGCACCATCTGCTCCTGGAGTTCCTGGAATCCCTGCAGAGGAATTTATTATTTTCCAGACAACTCCAGTCCATTGCCAAATTCTATTGCCTATAGCAAAAGACTCGCCTAGTATTGGATCGTCTGGGAAATTAATAGCAGTCATGATTATCTAATTATACCATCTTTGTTATTTTAATAACTTAATTAAAAACTAATGACCATGAAAGATTATTTATTCTATCATGGCCATTAGTTTTTGATTGTTATCTCTATTTACGTCATATCTACGTAGGTAATGATTGGCAAGGTTGCTGCTGTTACGCCGATACCCTGTAAGTTCCAAGTCATCGAGGTGTAACCTGCGATGTGAACTAGAGAACTGGCAGCAGTCAACTGAAGTGTTGCACCTGCCTGTGTGCCAGCCATTGGTGAACCACCGAAGTTGTACGGGCTGAACGTTGCCGCAATGCCAGCCTCTTTAGCGGAGAGGGTAAGCAACTTCTCTGGTACACCTGCGAAAGGCTGAAGTGCGGTTGCGTTTCCATCTGGAATACCTGTTGCTGAAGTAGTGACGGCTTTTGTTTTCAAGTAAACAATTAGAGGAGCATTTGCAGCAATAGCATTTACTAGGTCCGTAGAAGCAACCATGTAACCCTTAGCAACTGAGCTACTGAACAGGCCAGCCCATGCTCCAGAATTACTCAAGAAGCTAGACATTGCTGCCGAGTTAGGCCCAAGTACTGACATAGCGATACTGCTGCCCAACATGATGCCAAGGTTCGGGCTAGTTGATAGGGCAGTTAGGGCTGAAGCACTTGCAGCCAAAGCAGTTACAGCGTTCTTGCTAGCGGCAACCTTTGTTAAAGCGATAGGATCAGCGATAATTGAAGCAAGTGAAGGGTATGCGGCTGGGGAAATACCGACAAGGTTTGCTACAATAGCTGGCAAGTTGGCACTAAAGTATGGGCCTTGTAGAAATGCAGTCCAAGCAGTTGAGGTATTTGAAACAATAACTAATGAACCTGCACTGTTTGAAAGAACAGTTACTGCACCAGCATGAGCTATAATTTCTGACATTGCAATAGCACTATTAGCTATTGCTCCAAAGATCGATGTCTTACCTGAAAGGATTGTCATTGCAGTTGGTGATGCGGCAACCATAGCCATGGCCACAGAGTCTGCAGCCATAATTGCTACAGTCGTAGAGCTTGCTACTACAGCACTCATTGCTGCTGGCTTATTAGCAATATGTGCCATAGACAATGGATCTTCAATTATAGTCTTTATTGTTGGATATATTACTGGATCTACCCCAGCAAGATTAGCCAAAGTAGTTTTTATGTTTGTCTCGTAATATGCTGATCCAGCATAAAGACCCCAAGCAACTGGATTAGCACTAAGTACCTCAAGGCTTGGGATACTATTAGAAACTGAATACATTGCTACTGGACTTACAACAACAGCCTGGCAAGCAGAAGAGGTTTCCTTAGTAGCAGCTTCAAAAATAATGTTAATTGCAGTAGGGCTGGTTGTAATAGCTTCCATAGTTAAAGAGCTTGCTGCCAATCTTCGTGATTGGCCTCGGCTTGATAGTAAGACGCTTAATTCTGAGCGTCTCCCTGCATTTGAAAGGTAGGCTTCTAATTGCGTACCAGAAACAGTTCCAGCTTCTACCGCCCCTAGTAGTCTAAGTGAACGTAGTGTAGACATTTTTCTCCTTGTTAATTGGTCGCTAGAAATGCTGCGAATCGAACAGACTCATCTTCAATAAGATCATCTGCGTATGATTTTTCAATCATGTTCCAGGCATCCAGCAAATCCCATGCTGGTGTCTGCAATAGCCATTGTCCTGTTTCTGTTGTGAAACAGGTTTCATCATCGTCTGGTTCTTCTTTAGAATTTACCCACATAAATAGTCCAAGACTTGGAATAACTGTTGAGTCATCTACTTCAGGTGATAGGTCTCGTATTGTGCCTCTATCATCATAGCTTACTTGATTGAGAGACGTTGCACTTCTAACAATAACTAGTGGGGCTCCATCTAGAATAGACTGTCCATTAATAGTACTAATATTAATTCCTGAGACTAGCACCACTTGCTTAGCATTTAGAGCTGTTTGAGTTAGCGTACTAACAGGTTTTAGGGCATCGGTAGTGTTATCTACATTATTTAAGCCAGTAGTTACCCTATCGGTAACTGCATTAAAGTCTGTAATTGCTCCATTAAGAACGATCTGCTGATCGGCTACCGCAGCGACCAAGGCAGTGGTAGAGGTAGTTAAACTGGAAACAGCTGATTCAATTGTCATAAGATTGTCTTTTCTATTTTGCTATAAGGTTAACAAATAAAGTTTGGGTATCAATTAGGTTTTGTGCCATAGTCACAAGTGGAATCTGTGAGGCATTAGTTGATACAGTAACGGCATCTGCAATAAGTGTTGCTGTACTACTTTTAAGGGCAACACATGTATCCAAAAGCTCTGTGGTCTGTGTTGTTAATAAGTCAATGGATGTTTCTAGTGTCATTAGGCTTGACCTCTTAAGGTTGATTGGGCAATTATTCTCTGAGTTCGAATAAAGTTAGTTGCAGATTTAATTAAGAATAATTCACTAAAACTTCCCTGAATTCCTTGAGGTCCAATCGGTCCTGTTGGGCCAGTATTGACAGCTAAGAAGTTTTCTAAATCATCTACCTGCTGCTGAAGCTCATCTACAGGTCCTATGTCTTTATAACTAATAGGCATTAGCTTAGCTTCCATCCATAGGTTAATCCAGTATAGGTAAAGCTTGCCTCTACACCATCAATATCCAAAAGGGCTGAGTCAAGAATTCCATTTATCTTTAATGAATTATTTAAAATTGCAATGTTATTAGTTCCACAAAGACCTGTTGCATCGAAGATTTTAATCTCATCTCCAATAATTGGGTCTGCAGGTAAGGTCAATGTTCTAGGAATAGAAGTATCTACAAAATATCTATTGCCAGATGCCAGTAGTGAATCAAACGATAGCTCTATCGTTGGCAAAATTCCTGATTCGCCAGCTGCACCAGAAACTTCAATCCAGAATGAATCATAGTAAACAAACATAGATCCTGCCTCGCTATTAAACCAGGCGTCACCATCTACAGGAGTTGCTGGTGGAGTTACCGAGACAATATAGTTACCTGCTGGACCAGTAACCAAGATGATTGAGTCTACATAGTTTTTAGTCGTAGCATGGTCTGGTCCTGTTGGAGAACCTACAGATACTGGAGCACCAAAAGTACCGCCTTCAGCAACCTGAAGACCTTTTTTTACTTTAAAATCATTATTTGATGTAGCCAATATGTAATCTCCTAGAGTATAAGTATACCATTGTTATAGGATGTAGTTATTATATCCAATTACGGCTATGCCAATAGGGGGGACATTTGATGCCGAATAGCTTGGTACTCCGATATTTGTAATTTTAATTCTAAACGGAAGTGTTTGTTTTATCTTAACAGTTCCAGCTTGGGGGATAATCCTAGAAATAAAAGAGTCTGAAGTCTTTATGTTTTTGACTCTTGTTTTTATCTTATCTAAGATTAAGGCTGTAGCCATTAGTCAGTTACATCCTCAAGGATAATCATACTTCCCTGAGTCACTGTCCAAACTATTGAGTTAGCTACCGTTGAAAGCTGAATATCAAAAATGTCTCCAGTCTTAAGCTCTACTGATTCTAAAGCTGTTAAGGATACTGTAAATTCTCCTGGTAGATCATCCAGATCAGCTACTGGATATAGTTCAAGAACCAGAGTTGCATCATCCGTAATTACCCCAGCATTTGCAGAAAGGTTTGGACGCTTAATCTTCATGGCAATATCCCAGTCAGCAACTACCAAAGGAACTTTTGCATCGTCTGTAACGTAAACCTTAAAGGATGCGGTATCTCCACGAACAATTGTCCATGTAACTCTTGGTGGCGTATTGCCAACATCATATGATGCCTGTGATCCTCTTAAAGTAGCCATAGACCAATTATATCATGATAATTTGATTAAGGAATTATGATAATTACTGTTTGCTTTGCGTTTACCATCTATTAATGATATAATTGTATAGAACATCCCCTTAAAAGGATGTTTTTGTTCTAAGGAGGACAAATGATTAAGCTAAGTAACAACAAAGTAGAAATCGTAACTAACTCTATACAAACAAATATTTTTTGATGCTATCGCACTAATAAAAATATTGTAGCCAGAATACTAGAACTTAGTATTGCAACCACAAAAAGAATAAAAAGGAGGTAGCAAAATGAATAAAAAATTTGCTGCAATAATCGTATTTGGATTAACAATGACCACTTGTGCATCACCTGCAATTGGAGAAGTTAGAACAAATAAAACAGTTACATATGATTCTCAGATTAATACTTCTGGGATGATCCCAATGCTAAAAGAACAAAAAGCCAAGCAAACAAAGCTTGAGAAAGATGCCAAGATTGCAAAAGATTTACAAAGCAATACTTTGCTAATGAAGCAGGCATTAAAAAACCTTAATAAACATGTCCAAAAAACTTGGTATGTATTCTCTGGCTCTACTCCATCTGGATGGGATTGCTCTGGAATGACCATGTGGTTTTATGAGCAACTAGGAATTAATCTAGTTCATAGAGCTTCTGTTCAAGATCAGTCTGGTGTTGAAACCAATACTCCTAAGCCTGGAGATCTTGTAATCTTTAAATATACTAACTCTAATCAGGCTTATC
>Ga0196901_1000067_pt1 | contig 47050 bp, 56 predicted proteins | sample CB_VirMetaG_FD_169099 | JGI IMG/M metagenome (GOLD analysis project Ga0196901, IMG submission 169099) | Freshwater to marine saline gradient viral communities from Chesapeake Bay - CB_1504_1 Viral MetaG (v3) (version 3) | ecosystem: Environmental > Aquatic > Marine > Coastal | place: USA... | reverse complement strand
TTTTCTGTACTATACAGGTCATTGGGTTTCGTTTCCAATGAGCAAGTTTGATCTTGGTTGGTTGTATCCGTTCTACAATTGGTGTATGATTAAGTCTGGTGACTTTGATGTGAAGGAAAGAATATGGACAACCCAGCAAAAGGCACACGAGGATTCCTGATTCGCACATTCAACGGATACAATGTTTTCCGTGTGTATGAGAAGGATGGGTCGTTCAAAGACTACAACATCTATCACGATGATCTAGAGATTACCATTGAGGATGACTTCGCTACACTATATGGTGATAAAGAAACTTTAGACTACAGTCCAGAAGTGCTTGGTAAGCATTGTGATCACGAATACGATCACAACGGCGAATGCTTGAAGTGTGATGAACCAATCATAGATCACTTATGATCAGAACGATCTATAAATGGTTGCGTTATTCAGGGATTTGGGTTACAATAGTTGTAAATCCTTTCCACTGGCGTTTCTCGTGGGAAGTCATTAGAGAGGATGACTTTAATCCGAAGATGAACCAAATGTTCTTTCAGTTGCTATTTGTCAACATTCGCATTATACTTGATAATGGTGATTGGTAGTCTGTCTAAATACTCCGTGTCTTTATTGGAGCAGTAACATGGAAATTATTGAAATTAATGGCAATCGCTGGCAGAAGTATGTTGGCGATGAAGGTCAAGACGTTTATATTGCAGAGTTTGTAATTCCTCAGGAAGAACTGCTCGGTAAGTATGTCGATGACTCTTATTATGATATTCTAATTGATGGCGATGCAGATTTGTACTTGCCACCTGTATGTGACATGGTAGATCAGGCAACCTGCGATCATGAGTGTTTGTCTTGCATGGGCGAAGATCGTGTAGCGTTTAAGTTCCGTAAGAATGTGTTCACTGAAGATGAACAGCGTGGTGCTATGGAAGGTCTTTGGGAAGCTGCCGTTGAATCAAACAATCGTGGTATGGCAGCTGGTCCACGTGCCGAACAAAACAACAAGCGTGATTGGGTAACACCTTATCAGCTTGACATCCTTGAATACTTTGAAGCAGGTCAACCGCAGGATATTACTGGTGGTGATCAGCTTGAGTCAATTAAGAAGAAGCACGAAACTGCCAAGTATGAAACACGTGGTGAGGTATGGTTGCGCTCTAAGATTGAAGATGAGTTTGGTTATTACACCAACTTTATGCCTGCCGCTATCGAGAAGATGCTTGGTATGCCAGTACATGAAGCGCAAGACTATGCGAAGATGATTCGTACCAAGTTTATCTCAGGTACATCTTATGCTTCTCCGCTTTGGTCTGGTATCGCAGGTTTCTACGGTCGTTATCCTCGTATTCCTTATGGTCGTGCTACATCTTATGTGGATCACAACCGTGAGAAGTTTGAGAAGTCCTATCCGTTTGCTCGTAAGTTGGAGAAAGAGTTTGCTCGTTTGCTCCCGCAGCGTCATGGATTCCAACAGCAGTTTGCTGACCGACTGGACAATAAGTTTTTGATTGGTGAAGATACCACCTTCACGACCATTACTGTGAACACAACCACGAAAGATCGCAATGCTCGTATGGCATGCCATCGTGATGCTGGTTCACTCAACGCTGGGTTCTCAAACCTCACCGTTGTTACACGTGATGGTATGGATTGGAAGGGTGGTTATCTTGTAGCACCTGAAGTTCGTGTTGCTGTGAATGTACGTCCTGGTGATTTGCTTTTGATTGATAATATGAGAGTGATTCACGGCAACACACCAATTCTGCCACCAGACTCAGGCGAAGATAAGATGCTTCGTATGTCACTGGTGTATTACTTCCGTGAAGATATGGATGGTCTTGGTTCTTGGGATTATGAAATGACTCGTCGTCAGTTCGTTGATGATCGCCGACTAAACAAAGAGCATCCGTTGTGGAAGGAATACTGGAATGGTGTGTCCCCTGGTATGTGGTCTGAGCAAGAATGGTATGACTACTTGACTTCTAAGATGGGAGAGGATACACTTAGACAATACCATCCAGAAGCATTGGAAGTTAAATCTACACTTGAAGGGTTCTTTTCATAATGAAGATACTTGTACCAGTACACCAGTTCAGCAACTTTGGCGGAATTATTAATCACACTGAGCAGTTGATCGCAGGTCTTAAGGATCTAGGTCATGAGGTGACATTCGCTTTCCTCAAACCAACTGCGCAGAAACCTAAAAAGGTTGAGATTCCTACGGATCTTGAAGATGGTTATGAGTTGGGTGCTGGTACAAGATTGCCTGTTCATCAGGGCAAGGGTTGGATCACTGACTATTATTCGTTCCTTAACAAAGAAAGCATCGCTGACTTTGTTAAGATGGCAAACGATCATGATCTGATCATCTGGGAATCTATCTTTGGCTTCAAGAACAAAAGCAGCGAAAGCAACACTGACTGGTTGCCAATGATCGAAGATGTGACTGTTAAACAAGTCATGATCGTGCATGACGGCAATCTACGCAAACTCTATCCATGGGTGTATCGTTTCAAAGATAAACTCGCAGGTGTAGCATGCGTACACGTGAGTGCGTTCGACTCAGCAGCAGTTATGGATATGCCACGTGCTATGATTCTTAATCCTCAAGAGATCGGTGAAGCACCAGAGATCAACTTCGAGAATCGCAAGCGTCAAATCCTATCACCGCAAACCTTCAAGCGTTGGAAGCGTGTAGATAATCTGGTAGCAGCTGTTCCTTATCTCAATGATTGTAAAGTAATCGTCGCTGGAGACGGCATTGAGAGGAACTACATGACCTCCGTCGACAAATGTAAGCCAGAGTATTACTGTACAAAGGAAACCGATCCAGATGCGTCTACAGAGCGTCTGGGGAAGAGAATATGGGATAATGCGACTGATGCTGGTATGGATTACATTGGATTCATTACAGAAACCAAGCGTGACGAAATTTTGCGTGAGTCATTGTTCCTGATCGATCCTTCATGGTCTAAGACATATGGCGAACACTTTAATCGTACAGTCGTAGATGCGATGAAGACTGGTACAGTGCCAATCGCTGTTAATCTTGGTATCGCTCCAAACGAAGATGGTTATGGTTCACTGTTTAAACCAAACGAAAACTATCTGATGTTGAAGTATGACTACACGCCAAAGCAGTACGGCAGCATGATCAATAAGTTTTTGGACATTCCGAAGGAAGTATATGAGAAGATTGCTCGTAACAACTTCGAGTTGATCAAGAAGTTTGATCGCAAGGTCGTAGCGCAGGACTATATTGATCTGGCAGAGGGCAAAGACGCTGGTGTATATGGTACTGTGACGGCACGTTTTGCTGATCCAGCGTTTGAAAGAGCGGCAGAAGAGATGTGGGTGGCTCATTTTGATCCCCCACCAGTCGCTACACTTGAGGATTTTTTCGGCTAAGTCATTGATTTTAAAGGGTTTTCAAAAAAAGTTGAAAATTTTTTAAAAAAACGCTTGACAACTGGGCGAGGTTCGGTTATACTGATCCTATCAGTTGTGGTAACTGGTACAGTCCGCTTGAGGACTGGTTGATTTTAATTAAAGTCGGTTTGACGACTTGCCTAATCTTTAAACTAGGAGTTTATCATGAATTACGAAATTCAATTCGCATCCGTTCGCAATGTAGTTATGGACACCCACGCAGGTGTCATCAATCCTGATCCTATCGGTCAGCGTCCTCCTGTACAATCTGGTCCAAGTAAAGCACAGGGCATCATTGATTCTCTGCTTCGTGGTTTCTCTGTTGGTACGATCACCGTGCGTAACATTGAAAACGACGAGAAGAATCAGGAGATCTATCCTGGCGTCAAGTGGTTGGTACTTGATGGTGGTAATCGTATCCGTGCAATGCGTGACTTCCAGGCTGGTCGTTTCGCTGTCAACGGCAAGAACTATCGCCAGCTTAGTGAGGAAGAAAAGGTTGCACTTGAAGAAACTGAGTTGTCATTCTCAGTCTATACTTGTAACGATGTACAAGCAACCGAGATCTTTCGTCGTCTAAACACCGTAACGCCTGTGAATCAGATCGAGATGATTATGGCTAACGATGTTTCTAAGACTGCACGTGCTATTCGTGAGCGTGTTAAGTCTTACAAAGAGTATGACTACAATGACATTCATCCGATCTTTGAGATTCAAACCAAGAAAGATGGATCAATGAAGCCAATGCACTGGAACACCGACATCAACCCACGTCGCAAGTGGGACGAGTATGTTGGTATCGCCTTCGTCAAAACTCTCGGTAAAGGTAATGTAGATGCAGGTCTTCAAGCAATTGAGAATCTGGTTGAAACTGACCAACCAGAGATCAGCAAGGAAACTTGTAAGACCGTTGACAACTTCCTAACTGATGCACTTGAAACTGTAAAGGCGATGGGTTCTACTAAGAAACTCAATGCTGATGTGTTTGCAGCGTTTCAAGCAGTCTGGTTTGAGTTGTATGAACGCAACAAGGTGTTTTCTATCACCGACCACGATATCTTCGCTGAGCAGTTCTTTATGGCTCACACCGAACTAACTGGTTTGGATAAAAACAAGTATGATACTGAAGTTCGTCATTTTACAACTGGTGATCGCAATACGCTGAAATCCAAGACCGAGATTGTAAAGAAGTTCGCTCGTACCGCTATCAAGAACTTCGCCAATCCAGCAGAGCAGCATGAGGTTGCTAAGTTGTATCTCAATAACATGGACATTGAAGATTGCGTGATGTATCGTGATGAGCGTCGCACAATCAGCAAAGATCAGAAGTTTGAGATGCTGGCGAAGCAGGGTTTCCGTTGCGCTATTGACGGTGAACCGCTCAGTATTGACGACGCTATCTTCGGTCACGATACAGCGTGGGCGCATGGTGGGCAGATTGAGGACGGTGCGATTATTCGTAAGACTCATAATGTCAACATGGGTACGACCACTCTGGATGAGTACCGCTACATCCTTCAAATGCGCAAGGAAGCAGCTGCCTGATTTTGATTCCCGTGCGGGAATAAAACCGACGAAAATGCCCCGAAAGGGGCATTTTTTTACCGATCGGGAATGAAATTTAAGAATGTTGCGTAAGTTATTGATTTCTGGTCATAAACTGCACTTATGTCCTCATAAAGAATCCGAATTTTACTTTTGCCTCCCAATGCGATATGATACGTGTATTGAATGGAGAGAACGATGATTGCAAGTAAAGATATTCTGGCTCGCCTGTTGGCAACCGAAAACCTGACGGTCGTACATGATAACGTGCGCACCGCATCCTTTAATGTTAAGGATCGTATTCTGACGCTGCCTCAGTGGAATGATATGGAGTCCTACACCTATGACCATCTTGTGGGTCACGAAGTTGGTCACGCACTCTATACTCCGATGGAAGGGTGGCACGAATCAGTAAGCACCAAGGGTGCTGGCTACAAGTCCTTCCTTAATGTAATTGAGGACGCTCGTATCGAGCGTATGATTCAGACACGCTATCCTGGTCTGCGTCGTGAGTTCGTCAAGTCCTACAAGAAAATGCTTGCCGAAGGTTTCTTCGGTGACGATCTTGACGCCATCAACAAGTATCCTCTGATCGACCGCATCAATGTGTACTTCAAGTGTGGTGCGTCATCAGGTGTTAAGTTGACCGCTGACGAAATGAAGTGGGTTCGTGAGATCGAAGCAGCGCAGACCTGGGAACAGGTCGTTGATATTGCCGACCGTATGTACGGTGCTGCTAAAGAGCAGATGCAAGCAGAACAGGCAGAACAAGCTGCCGCTGCCGCCGAGGAAGGTGACGAGATCGATCCAGACAGCGACTTCGTTGACGATGGTGACTTTGACGAGGAAGGTGAGGATGATGGCGATAATGAAGGTTCAGAGGACGAGGAGTCTGAGAACGAACAGGAAGTTGATCGAGAAGAACCGAAGTCCAAAGCGGACGAACCATCCTCAGCAACTGACGAAGCGTTGCGTGACAATATCTCCAGTCAGTATGACATGGATCCTTCTATTGAGTTGACCAATGTTTATCTCAACGAATCGCTCAATGTTAAGAACTATATCGTTGACTACAAAGAGATTCTGACTCGCACCTCTGACTTGACGAAAGTTTGGCTCAACCACATTCCTTGGGGCAATCCTGTTTCGCCGCACGAACAGGAAGTTGACAAGTTGTACACCGAGTTCATGGCAAACAACAAAAAGACCATCAACTATCTGGTCAAGGAATTCGAAATGAAAAAGTCTGCCGCCAACTATGCTCGTGCGTTTGTTAGCAAGACTGGCGTGATCGATCCTGTGCTGATGAATTCATACAAGTACAACGATGACATCTTCCGCAAGGCAACGATTGTACCAGACGGCAAGAACCATGGCATGATCATGTATCTGGACTGGTCTGGTTCAATGCACCGTGACATGTTCAACACGATTGAGCAGACGCTGAATCTGGTGTACTTCTGCCGTCAGGTCAACATTCCGTTCCGTGTGTATGCATTTACCAATAAGTGGGAATTGGCTGGTACGGAAGGAATTGAAGACCGCATCAAATATATTGATCTGTTGAACAGCACTCCTACTGGTCACATGCTTCCTGAAGAAAACTATCGTCTGCTTGAGTTCTTCAACAATAAGATGAACAAAATGCAGTTCGCTCGCATGACCAAAGTATTGCTTGGTTTGGGTAAGCACATCTCTGGTGCGCATACTCCGTTCCGTCTTGGCGGCACTCCGCTGGACAACACGGTTGCGATTGCGCCGAAGGTGTATGATCTGTTTCAGAAGATCAACAAGGTTGATGTTGTTAACACCGTGTTCCTGACCGACGGTGATTCGCACTCAATGACTTTTGTAAATGAGCGTATGTATGGCGACGGAAGTTCTCACAAGTATCTTGCTGAGATCACCGACGTGACTGGTTGGAATTGGAGAAACGAAACTCGAAAGATTTTGAATATCAATGACACAGTTGCAAAGAAAAAGTATCGTGTAACTGGCGAAACCAAAACCAAAGTTCTTTTGAAGAATTATGCGTTCCGCACTGGTTCTAATGTTATTGGTTATCGTATTATGTCTGGCAATAAGTTTAATGCCGTTCGTGATTTTGAGAACTTTGGATTTGATTGGAGTAAATCAAATGAATTATGGGACGATTTAAAGAAAGAAAAATATATTAATATCCCAGGCGTGGGTTATTCTAAATTCTTTATTCTCAAAGGCGGAAAAGATTTAGAAACTTCCAATGGGCATTTTGAAGTTTCTCAGGATGCGAAGAAAGGTCAAATCCTTACTGCCTTCAAAAAGGCGAATAAAGGTAAATTGGTTTCTCGCTCTCTGTTAAATGAATTTATTAAAGAGGTGGCATAATGATTAAATCTATTTTAATTATTATGACAGTATTATTATTGTTGACAATTTATACTTATTTTGAACAGTATCATTGGTGCAGTTTATGCCCATAAGTGGGGTTTATGGGGGCATAAAAAATTCCAATTTTACAATTGCCCCAGGATCGGATATAATTAGTCTATTGGTTGAGTGAATAACGAGAGAGGTCTATATTATGAACCAAGAACAGAAGTCGCTGCGTGACGCAGCAATTGCCAAGTTTGGCGATACCGCTACCAAAGCGGAAATTGAACAGCTCGCTGAAGAAATGGGATCCAAGTATCCTCACTTCATGCTCAAGTCCGACTATCGGATCAAGCGTGGTCTGTACAGCCTGAATGCTCAGGTGACTCCTATCACTGCAGCTCGTCCTGCAGCGTCCCCTGCCCCTGCGCAGAAGCATGACTTTGTCATGGACTCAGCTGGTTTCAGCGAGAATTTGATTCCGTCCAAGGATCCCCTGTACGTCCCCTTCGGGAATGCTAAGATGATCCGTGACGTGCTCAAGAGCAATATGTTTTATCCGCTCTTTATTACTGGTCTTTCTGGTAACGGCAAGACCTTCGGCGTGGAGCAGGCTTGTGCCGAGACCAAGCGTGAGGTGATCCGTGTCAACTTCACCGTCGAGACCGACGAGGATGACCTGATCGGTGGCTTCCGTTTGGTTGACGGCGAGACCAAGTTCTTCCATGGTCCAGCGATCAAAGCAATGCAGCGTGGTGCTGTTCTGCTCCTCGACGAAATTGACCTTGGCAATCCTGCGAAGATCATGTGCCTGCAGTCCATCTTGGAAGGCAAAGGATACTTCATCAAGAAGACTGGCGAATTCGTTGCTCCTGCTGCTGGGTTCACTGTGGTCGCAACTGCGAACACGAAGGGCAAAGGATCTGACGACGGTCGCTTTATCGGCACCAACGTCCTCAACGAAGCGTTCCTTGAGCGTTTCCCGATTACCGTTGAGCAGGAATATCCTACTGCGGCGATTGAGAAGAAGATTCTTGCTCGTGTGTTCGAGTCGGTCAATGTCAAAGACGATGAGTTTGTTGAGAAGTTGGTTGACTGGGCGGATATTATTCGCAAGACATTCTTCGACGGTGGCGTTGATGAGATTATCTCAACTCGCCGACTGGTTCATATCGCTCGTGCGTATGCAATCTTCAATGATCGCATGCAGGCAATCACGATGTGTACCAATCGTTTCGACGAAGATACCAAGCAGTCCTTCGCTGATCTCTACACCAAGATTGATGCTGGTGTAGCGGTGGAGGAAACTCCTAATGTTGAATCTGATACTGCAGAGGTACCATTCTAATGGCAAAGGCAAGAAAGAGTTATGAGATTGAGTTGGATGCATTTCTCCAACCAGAAGGAATCAACTGCGTGTTGTGGGAAGGCGATAACGATGAACCGACCATCGAGTTTGTTGCTGAATGGGTTGAGTTGATCAAGGGTGTATTTGAACCGCATCAGGTTGTTGGTCGGGATAAGTGGTTGAGCAAGTTCGACAACCTGCCATATCAGGTTGACTCTGTAGCGGAAATCGGTTATATTATATCTGCGCTCCGAGACACAGCGAATATGATTGAGCACGAACTGCATCAGCATAAGATCTTTGATCGTGAGCGTTGGGTTGAGGAGACTGATATGGATCCTACTCGTGCGCATGAATACACCGAGGATTTAGTGTAATGGGAATGTTTGATTATATCACCTATGGCGGCAAAGAGTATCAGACCAAAGATACTCCAACGCAAATGCTCGATAATTATGAGATTCGTGGTGATGAACTTTGGTACAAAGATACTCAGTATGAGTGGACTGAAGAAGAAGATTCCATCTTTGGTGGTTATCTAAAAGAAGTATCCCACGAATGGAAGTTTCTATCTGACTTCGATGGTGTGATCAAATTCTACAAGTATGAACGAAACGCTGAAGGCAAGTATTACTGCGAAGCAGAATACAAAGCAGTGTTTGCTGATGGCAAGATGGTAAAGATTGCTGAGGTGAAGGACAAGAACACATGACAGAGTTACAGCAATGTGTCCGTGAGTTCTTTGATATGTTGGATTATCAAGAAGAGAGTGACGAGGGTAGATTGTTTCATCCAATCACGATCAACTGCTCTCGTGCTATGATGATTGAGCCAATGAACAAACTACTGGATCGTATGAAGGAATTATCCAATGAACATTAAACACTATCCAATCTTTGACCGTGATCTAATCATTGATCACTACTCAAAGAAAGACGGTGTTGAGATCAAGTATGTCTGCACCTCTGCTCTTGGATACGAATCATCTGCGATGGACATCTTCTATCGTGAGACTCCGCATCCTGAGTTTGGTAATCGTTACTTTGGTATCTTCCCAAAGGGCGATCGCAGTGGCAAAAATGCACCGATGACGATGATCACCAATGCTGATTTGATTGAGGGTCAGACCTTTGCGATGATTGAAGATCCGTATGGCAATCTGATCTACTCGCAGCATCGCCATGACTTGCGAATTGGTAAGGACATGCATTTTATTGATGGTGGTCGTGCGTATGTTCGTCATGGCGGCGAATTGCCATATAAGGTTTTTGTGTATAAAGTAAAGAATGGAGAACTTGTTCATGAGTGATGCATACAAATATGGGACAATCAAGTTGTCCTACGAATACTTGGGTGACGAATATGGCAGCAGTCATCCGCACAAGGTTGAAATGGTTATGAGTAATGATGTCAGCCAAGAAGAACTGCTTGAGCGATTCGAAGGGTTTATGAAAGCAATTGGATATTATTTCAATCCAGGTGAGCGTCTGGGTGTTGTTCCTGATGATATGCCAGAACCAGATGAGTGGATGGCAGATGCATATCAAACCTGGGACAATGCCTTTAAGAACAAGCAAGAGCAGATGGGTGATACAATCGCAAAAGAATATGAGAAAAATGTTCTTCCATAATTGACTAAATATGGCATTGATTATATAATAACATTTGAACTATAACATGGAGAAATTATGGAACTTCAGATTGATTTGAGCGAACTTCGCAAGCGTAAGATTTTTGTTGCTACACCAATGTATGGTGGTAACTGCCACGGTATGTACACCAAGTCCACTGCTGATCTCGCCAAGCTGGGTCAAGCATACGGCATTGACATCAAATTCTTTTATCTGTTCAATGAGTCGCTGATCACTCGTGCTCGCAACTATTGCGTGGATGAGTTTATGCGTTCTGACTACACGCACCTGATGTTCATTGACTCGGACATTGGCTTTGATCCAAACGATGTACTGACACTTGCTGCTCTGATGGATCCAGATGATCCTGAAAATGACAAGCATATTATGTGTGGTCCATATCCTAAAAAAACTATCGCTTGGGAAAAGATTAAGGTAGCAGTTGATAAGGGTTTCGCTGATGAGAATCCAGGCGAACTTGAGCGTTTCGTTGGCGACTATGTGTTTAATCCAGCCGAAGGGCAGTCAGCAGTACGCATCGATGAACCAGTAAAGGTTCTTGAAGGCGGCACTGGTTTTATGATGGTGACCAAGAAGGCATTTGAGAAATTCCAAAAGGCATATCCTGACTACACCTATCTGCCTGACCATGTACGCACCAAGCACTTCGATGGTAGTCGTGAAATCTTTATGTATTTCCAGGCATTGATTGATGAGCGTTCACGTCGCTATCTTTCTGAAGACTATATGTTCTGTCAGTGGATGCGTGACGCTGGTGAAGCAACTTGGATGTGCCCATGGATGAAGCTGTTGCATACTGGCTCATATACCTTCGGTGGTTCGTTGGCTGATCTTGCTGCGCTCGGTGCTACCGCTACTGCCGATCCAGATTTGATTAAGCATATGAAGAAGTGAGGATAGATTATGCAGTTTAAGTACAACGAACCAGCTCTGGTTCAACAATTGATGGAATATATTGAGGACACTTATGGCGAGCATTATAGCCAGAACCAATTTCAAGCGACTGAGTTTATTATTGATTCTGGACATGGTCTTGGGTTCACTATTGGTAATATTCTAAAGTATGCTCAGCGATATGGTAAGAAAGGATCGCCTGATGAGTGGCGAAAGGACTTGACAAAGGTTCTCCACTATGGTATAATGGCTCTTTATATTCATGATCTTGAACACAAGAAGGAAGTAGATAATGAAAATCAGTGATAAGACGTTTGATATTTTGAAGAACTTTTCGACGATTAATCCGTCGATCTCAGTGAAGGCAGGTAATGTACTGCGCACTGTATCTGAGCAGAAGAATATTCTGGCTCAGGCTGTTGTTGATGAATCTTTCCCGCAGACCTTTGCGATCTATGAACTGAATCAGTTCCTCGGTCTTGCGAGTCTGTTTGAGGATGGTGAGTTTGACTTTGGTACTTCTTCTGTTACAATCAGCGAAGGCACTAACTCTTCACGCTACACCTACACTGATCCGTCAATGGTTACTCAGCCACCAGAAAAGAATCTGGAACTGCCGAGCAAGGAAGTATTGTTCCGTTTGTTCTATGCTGATCTGAAGAAGGTAGTGAATGCTGCTAATCAGCTGAGTCTGCCTGAAGTTGTGGTTCGTGGTAAGGATGGTCATGTACATCTGGTCGCTACCGATACTAAGAATCCAACCTCTAATGAGTTCTCTCATGATCTTCGTGCTAGCACAACATCAACCTATGACTTCGTGTTTAAGGTTGAGAATCTGAAGTTTATGGCTGAAGATTATGATGTAACAATCTCTCAGCGTGGTATCTCTCACTTCAAGGGCGACACCGTTGAGTACTGGGTTGCAACTGAAACTGGTTCTAAATATACCGCATAAATTTTAAGGAGTAAAACATGGTAGAAATTAATCTCAATCTTGTAAAGGCAATCGCCAATCTGATCGATGTATGCGCAAAGCGTGGTGCATTTGAGGGCAGCGAACTTGAAGTTATCGGTCAAATTCGCCGTGAACTGTTGACCGCTGCGCAGCCTGCTTTGGAAGAAGAGGCAAAGGCGAAGGAAGCCACTGATGGCGCACCGTTGGCTGACAAAGTTGTGAACTAATTGAGAAAAGTATATAATGAGCAATATTATTATTCCAAGTGATCCTAACTCTCAAAAGAAGATCCGTGATGCATTGCATCAAATCTCTGACTCGATGACTCGTATTGATGCAGAGAAGGATCATATTAAAGATATTCTTCAGCTTGTTGAAGATGAAACGGATGTACCAAAAAAGTATGTGAGTAAGATGGCAAGAATCTATCATAAGCAGAATCTTCAGCAAGTGAAGACTGAGAATGAAGATCTCGAGGCACTTTACGAAACAATCAATCCGTAGTATAATTGGGGGAGTTACGGCTCCCCCAATCTTTGTGAGGTTTATATAATGCGTGAAGAATTTTTGTTCGTGGAGAAGTATCGTCCACATACCATTGACGATACCATTCTCCCTGATGATCTAAAGAAAACATTTCAGACATTCGTTGACAATGGAAATATCCCTAATCTACTGCTCACTGGTTCTGCTGGAATCGGTAAGACAACTGTTGCTAAGGCGATGTTGGATCAGATCGGAGCAGACTATATTGTAATCAATGGATCAGATGAAGGTCGTCTCATTGATACGCTGCGCACGAAGATCAAAAACTTTGCATCTTCAATGTCACTGGCTGGGGGAAGAAAGTATGTTATTCTTGACGAAGCTGATTACCTTAATGCAGAAACTGTTCAACCTGCTCTTCGAAATTTTATGGAAGAGTATTCTGCTAATTGCGGGTTCATTCTTACTTGTAATTTTGTTAACAGAATTATTGCTCCGCTCCACTCTCGTTGCTCAGTCGTCGAGTTTAAACTGCGAAACGCCGACAAGCCAAAGCTGGCTGGACAGTTCTTCAAACGAGTTGAGAAAATTCTAGAACTCGAGAACATTGAGTATGAGCCAAAGGTTGTTGCGGAAGTCATCACTAAACATTTCCCAGACAATCGCCGCATCCTGAACGAACTGCAGCGTTACAGCGCCACTGGTAAGATCGACTCTGGTATTCTGAGCAATCAGTCAGACGCAAATCTGAAGACATTGTTTGATGCGATGAAGAACAAAGAGTTTACTGCCGTTCGTAAATGGGTTGGTCAGAACATTGATGGTGATGTTGCACCATTCTTTCGTAAGTTCTACGACTCGTTGCATGATATTGTAACACCTGCGAGCATTCCTCAGATTGTTGTTACGCTGGCAGACTATCAATACAAGTCTGCGTTTGCTGCGGATCAAGAGATCAACACAATGGCGTTTCTCACTGAAGTGATGGTTGATGCGGAGTTTAAGTAATGGCAAAGGTGAATCCGTTTGACTTCACCAACTCGATCAATCAGTCTAAGACTGATTTGATGCGTGGTACTGCCAATGATAAGATTGCAGAGAAGTCATACAGTCCATTCCTAACTAATCGTGCTTTGTCGTATCATAATGACACCGTGTTCTTTGCCAATGAGATGAACACTCGCCACCATCTGGACAATTTGTTACAGTATGATTTTTTACTAAATATCGTGAGACCTAAGAAGCGATTCGCTAAATGGTCGAAGAAAGATAATGATGGTGATGTGTTGATCGTTAAAGAATACTTTGGTTACAATGATACTAAGGCACGCCAAGCACTCGCCATCCTAACACCTGAACAATTGACCACAATTAGAATAACATTACAAAAAGGTGGCAGAGATGACAGAAAATATGGTTGAGGTTGTCCTCCGTGATGAAGACGACTTCCTAAAAATTCGTGAGACATTGACAAGAATTGGCGTAGCGTCTAAAAAGAATCGTACGATTTATCAGTCGTGTCATATACTCCATAAACAAGGGAGATATTACATTGTACACTTCAAAGAACTGTTCGCTTTGGACGGCAAACCATCTAACTTTGCCGAGGAAGATATTGCGAGGCGCAATACTATTGCCAATCTGCTTGCTGAGTGGGGTCTTGTTGATCTTGTTGACGCTAGAAGAAGTAGTGAACCCGTCGCACCACTATCGCAAATAAAGGTGCTTCCTTATAAAGAAAAAGATGAATGGGAACTTGTGGCAAAGTATAATCTAGGAAAGAAGAGATAATATATTATGACAAATTTTGATATGGTTCGTGAGTTTATGATGGCGTTTGGTCAAGAAGTAAAGACTAAACCAGAGAATCCTGACATCAATACGCAAGCGTTGCGTTATGATTTGATCAAGGAAGAACTACAAGAACTTTGGGATGCGCAATGTCAAAACGATTTGATTGGCGTTGCTGATGCTCTAACTGATCTTCTCTATGTTGTATATGGTGCTGGTCATGCTTATGGTATTGACCTGGACAAATGTTTTGAAGAAGTACAGCGTTCAAATATGAGTAAGTTGGGTGCTGACGGAAAACCAATATATAGAGAAGATGGAAAGGTATTGAAAGGACCAAACTTTTTTCAACCAAATCTCGAGGCAATTCTTTTTGAAGAAAATCCTCAATTATCGCTTGACTTACAGTAAGTCTTGGTTTATAATATTGTTTTGATTGATATACTCTAGGAGAATGATATGGGTATGGAACTTTTGATTGCAATTATTGCAGTTGCTGTTGTTGCTATCCTTTGGGCAATCCGTAAGGATATGACAATTGGTAGCACTTCTGTTGAAGATAAGGTGGCGAAAGAAGACTTTGCTAAGGAAGTCCGTGATTGGGCAAACGAAGCAACTGCTAAGATGAAAGAAGAATCAGTTGTTAGCAAAGTAACTGTAACTGAAACGACTGAAGTAACAGTTGATGTTGACGAACCAGTTGCTAAGCCAGCTAAGAAAGTAGCAGCTAAGAAGAAGACGCCTGCTAAAAAGGTTGCTCCTAAGAAGGAAGCGCCAAAGGCAGCAGCAGCTCCTAAGGCAGCAGCACCTAAGAAAAAGAAGGTAACGCCTGCTAAGAAGAAGGCAGCACCTAAGAAGTAATTCGTTGAAGCGCAACGAAACGGTGGTTGGACTCGGCTGCGATGCCGACATCTCCACCAAAGGGTATTAGCAGATAGTATCCTTTGGGGGGATGAACAGGTTCGACAATCATCTGAGTAGAAGCGTGGAGAATCGTCCAGTACTGACGCAAAACAGAACAAAACTAAAGTAACTGCAAACGATGACAGCTACACTCAGGCACTTGCTGCTTAATTGAGCAAACCTGATGGGGTTTTGGTAGTTCTTCCTTATAACCCAAAGGACTACCACAAAAAATGTATGTGTACAATGCTAGTGCAGGTGTATCAAAACGATGCAGTTGGGCTAGTTACTACACGGCAAAGGACCATACATTAGTTTGTTTAGTGTTCTTTGCCTATTCGTCTAGTGGCAGGACGCCTGATTCCGAGTCAGGAAATCTTGGTTCGATCCCAAGCTGGGCAGCCAATTTTAGAATGGTGACGGTCGGAGACGTTATCATTCAAAAAACGAGGATTTGGTGGTTGTTCCTTGTATTAAAACAACCACCACTCTTGCTTGCCGAAAGGAAGCATTTTATTGTAACTCGCTGAAAAGGAGAAACTTATGACAAACCAACTTATTGGTGGTATCAACTTCGGTCCGCTCTCAAACTTCATGGTCGGTCACGACAAATTGATGGATCGTCTCTTCAATGTAACTGAAGAAGTTGAACGCTCAACAAAATACCCTCCATACAACATCGTCAAAGAAGGCGATAATCACTATGCGATTGAAATTGCCGTTGCAGGATTCAGTCGTGAACAGTTGACTATCGAACAAGATGGCGATAAGATTACTGTAAGAGGTGATGTTGGCGCACCTGATGATGATGTAACTGAGTATGTTTATCGTGGTATCGCAAAGCGTCCGTTCACTCGTGTGTTCACAGTAGCGGATCATGTAGAGATCAAGGGTGCTTCGATTATCAACGGTATGTTGGTGATCACTCTTGAGCATCATGTTCCTGAGGAAATGAAGCCGAAACTCATTGAGATCCTCTAACAAACCAGGGGGACTTCGGTCCCCCTTTTGGATTATGTATGAAGTGGAAAGTCTGGTGTCGGACGCTCGGCACAAAAGTATCTGAGAACAAAAAAGAGGCAGATTATGCTTGCCTTTTTAGGACGATCTATACTATAATAATGTTTGTTACTTGCTTCTTCATTATTGCGAACACGGTGCGGCACTGGTGAAATTCTATACCTCTTTCTTCATGCGTGGTAACTATGTTATCGTGCGTGGCTACAATCATGGCGAACGATTTACCGATCGCATCGAATACAAACCCACGCTATGGGTTCCTGCCAAAACAATGACCGACTGGCAAGCTATTGATGGTCAGTTCCTTGAGCCATTACAATTTGGCGAGATCAAAGAAGCACGTGACTTCGTGCGCAACTATTCTGATGTTGATGGGTTTAAAATTTTCGGCTCTACGCTGTATGATTATGTTTGTGTACATCAGAACTTCACTCAGGACTATGACACTGAGTTTGTTAAAGTTGTTAACATTGACATCGAAGTTGGGTCTGAGGATGGGTTCCCAGATCCGCAGCAAGCCACTCAGCCAGTTACTGCTATCACGGCGAGTATTGATGGCGCATTCTACACCTTCGGCGTTGGTGACTACACTGCTAAGTCTGAGGACGTAACCTACATTCAATGCACTTCTGAGCGTGAGTTGTTGATCAACTTCTTGCGCCACTGGCGTCATTGGGATGCTGATATTATCACTGGCTGGAATGTGCAGGGATTCGATATTCCGTATCTCTATAATCGCATCACTCGTGTTCTGAGTGAGAAGGAAGCAAAGAAACTATCACCTGTTGGTATGATCAATGTGCGTGAGTATGAACAATTCAATCGTAAGCAGATTGAGATTGAGTTGATTGGTATGACAACGCTGGACTATCTTGAGCTATACAAAAAATTTACATACTCTCAGCAAGAATCATATCGACTAGATCATATCGCTCATGTTGAGCTGGGCGAGAACAAACTCGATTACTCTGAAGTGGAAACGCTACACCAGCTGTACAAGTTGGACTATGAGAAGTTTATTGACTATAACATCAAAGACGTGGATCTGGTCAACAAACTCGAAGATAAGATGAAGTTGATCGACATGGCTTTGGCTATCGCATATGATGCCAAGGTCAACTATGGTGATGTATTCACTCAGGTGCGTATGTGGGATGTGCTTATACATAATTGGTTGTACGATCGTAACATCGCAGTGCCACCAAAAGAACACAAGAGCAAAGATACGCAGTATGCTGGTGCATATGTAAAAGAACCGCAGGTGGGCATGCATGAGTGGGTTATGTCTTTTGACTTGAACAGTCTGTATCCTCACCTAATTATGCAGTACAACATCAGCCCAGATACATTCATTGAAGATGAATATGAACACATCACCGTTGACGAAATACTTGACGGCAAAAAGGTTTCTAGGGATAATATGTGTATGGCTGCGAATGGATATTTCTTCCGTCGTGACAAGCAGGGTTTCTTGCCTGAGATGATGGATAAGATGTATAATGATCGAGCGATCGCAAAGAAGAAGATGCTTGAGTCGCAAGCATTGTTGGAAGAAGTTAATAGGAGATTGAAAAATGATTAGGGTAATAGATAACGCATTACCAGTGGAATTGTTTGATGATTTAAGAAATTTTGTAACTTCTCCAGTGTTTCCTTGGTTTTTTACAACCACAACTACAAATGATTATTATTCTATGTACAACGCTCTTACAGCAAAAGATTTTGCGCAACAATACAATAGCGAATTTGCTATTGAATATGTGTCAAAGGGTTCTGCAATATTTTCGCAAATCTTACAAAATTATGAAGAAGATAATTTAAATTATAATTATTTGGTAAGGATGCGATTGGGGTTAATTCACCCACGTCCTATTTACACAAAACACTCAATGCATACTGATTTTGTTTTCCCACACAAAACAGCTTTGCTTTATATTTTAGGGGATGGTAAAAATGATGGTGTAACCACATTTCTTCTCAATGGAAAGGAAGAAATTGTTGCGCCAAAACCGAATCGTCTTGTATTATTTGATGGCGATATTCTACATAGCAGTTCAACACCAACTAACAGTGATTTTAGAATTGCTATGAATATAAATTACACAACTAAGGAAATAGGTGAAAAACATGGAAATTGGTGATATTGTGACAGTCCTTACAGTGGCTGGCGAGTTTATCGGTAAGTTGAAGCACAAGGATGGGGATGCAGTAACGCTCGAAGATCCTCGTATGCTAGTACACAATGAACAGGGAATGGGTTTTGCTCATGGCGTGTGTGTCACAGGTGAGTCTGCTCCAAAGATCGTTGAATTCATGGGTGTTGTTTTGATCACTCCAACCAATGATCAAGTCGTTAGTGCTTGGCGTCAGGCAACCAGCGGACTGATTACCTGATGAAAGCAGTTAGCGAAATGTCTCATCAGGAGTTGCTACAAGCAAAGGTGCAACTTCAGAAGGACATCTCAAAGTACAAGAACCTTCAGTTGGCAAAGAAGGTTCAGTTGAACTCTGCCTATGGCGCACTCGGGAATCAATACTTTCGATTCTTTGATGTGCGTCAGGCAGAAGCCATTACATTGTCAGGTCAGCTGTCTATTCGATGGATTGAGAGACGGATGAACGAATATCTAAATAATCTATTGAAAACAGATGGAGAAGATTATGTCATTGCGTCAGACACAGACTCGTTGTACATTAGGTTTGACATGTTGGTACACAAGTCTTTTGAAAAAAGAGGTGGAGTACAAGAAGTTGCTAAGACCGTGTCATTCTTGGACTCAGTTGCTCGACAGAAAATTGAACCGTTTATTGATCAGAGTTATGAAGACCTTGCTAAGAATATGAATGCCTATGCGCAGAAGATGTTTATGAAGCGAGAAGCAATCGCTAACAAGGGCATCTGGACTGCGAAGAAGCGTTATATTCTAAATGTATATGACAACGAAGGTGTCCGCTATGCGGAACCGAAGCTGAAGATGATGGGTATTGAAACAGTCAAGTCATCAACACCAGCGGTATGCCGTGATGCGTTGAAGAAAGCAATTGGACTTATCGTAAATTCAGACGAGCAGACAGTACAAGATTATATTGCCGAGTTCCGTGAAAAGTTTAGAACACTTCCATTTGAAGATGTAGCGTTCCCACGCTCTATCTCAGACCTGGCTAAATATACCACTGGCAGTAAAGAGTTGGAGATTCCAAAGGGAACACCGATTCATGTCAGAGGTGCATTACTTTATAATCATCTGCTCAAACAACATAAGTTGGAGAAGCGATATGAGCGTATCAAAGATGGCGAGAAAATTAAATTCTGTTATCTACAGACTCCAAATCCTGTTAGGCAAAATGTTCTTAGTGTTCTTTCTACCTTGCCGAAAGACTTCGGTCTAGAAAGTTACATTGACTACGATCTACAGTTTGACAAGGCATTCCTTGAACCTCTGAAGATTATTCTTAACAGTGTTGGGTGGAATCCAGAGAAACGAAGCACACTAGAAGGATTTTTCTCATGAGCGATTTCGACTTTGACTTTGGCTTTACAGCTGTCACTGAAGACGAGCTGGAAGTTGTAAGACAAACTAAAGCAGCAGCTGAATCAGCATCAACTGATGTTGAACACCTACACGATAAGATCGACAAGTTGTACAATATGTTTCAACCGCTGTTAAACAACCTGCGTTTGAATCCAGAGAAGGATTACATCTATTGGCCAAACCGCATGGATAAAATTGAATTGTTTAGCGATAAACTTGACGAAGTATATAGATCCTAGTATAATATTGCTTTCTAATGGAGTAAATTATGAATTTTTTGAAAGATATGGTGAAGGGCATTGACAACGCCAATCTCCTCAGTGAAGGAGGCAACAGCTCTGAGTTCTCAGGAACAATTGATACTGGATCCTATGCACTCAATGCGTTGATCTCTGGTAGCATCTATGGCGGTGTACCAAACAATAAGATTACTGCTTTTGCTGGTGAGTCAGCGACTGGTAAAACATTCTTTGTTCTAAGTGTACTGAAGACGTTCCTTGATCAGAACAAGGATGCTGGTGTTATTTACTTCGACACCGAAGCAGCAGTCACTAAAGACATGATGGCAGACCGTGGGATTGATGTATCCCGTGTGGTGATTGCCGAACCTACTTCTATTGAAGAGTTTCGTACGAGCGCAACTCGTATCCTTACCAACTACATCGAGACGACCGACAAGGAAAAGCCCAAGATGATGATGGTGCTTGACTCACTCGGTATGTTGTCCTCACAAAAAGAACTAGAGGACACCGAGTCAGGTAAGAACGCACGTGATATGACGAAGGCACAGTTGCTTCGTGGCACGTTCCGTGTTCTGTCTCTCAAATTGGCAAAGGCGAATGTTCCGCTGCTCGTAACCAACCACGTCTATGATGTGGTTGGAGCATATATCCCCACCAAAGAAATCTCAGGTGGCTCTGGTCTGAAGTATGCCGCATCCTCTATTGTGATGCTGGGTAAGAAAAAAGACAAAGACGGCACTGAGATTGTTGGTAACATCATCAAGGCAACCATGCATAAGTCTCGCTTCACGAAGGAAGGTAAGAAGTCTGAGATTAAGTTGTCCTATGATAAGGGACTTGATCGTTACTATGGTCTGCTTGACCTTGCTGAGAAGTATGATATTATCAAGAAGGTTTCTACTCGTTATGAGTTGCCTGATGGTACGAAGGTATTTGGTAAGAATATCAACGAGGAACCAGAAAAGTATTTTACACCTGAGTTGTTAAAGCAAATTGACGCTGCTGCGGCAAAGGAATATAAGTATGGACAACATGAAGAACGCCCAGTAGAGGAGGTTGAAGATGATTCCGAAGTTTGAGGTTGTAGAACACCCCAATGGTTTTCACGATGATCATTGGTGCATTAAAATTCTAGACGGTGAATATGCTGGTCTTGTTTATCAATATGATGTAGTTAAGATTGGCGAAGACCTTGATGAAGATGGTAGCGCAACGCTAACATTCAATACAATTACTGTTGACAATCCAAATAATTGTGACTTGACAGAAGAGAATGATAAGGGTATCCTAGGTGGTATTCTAGTCAATATTATTCAAGAACAATTGGAAGCACAAGCGAATGAGAACGGAACATCTGATACTGAAGAATCTCCTGCACTCTGAGGATTATGCAAGACGTACACTCCCTTATCTAAAACCTGAATACTTCTCTGACATCACAGAGAAGGTTATCTACGAAGAACTCGACAAGTTTATTGGCAAATTTAATGCTCTCCCATCAAGGGAGGCATTGACGATTGAGATTGACAATCGCTCCAATCTAAACGACAAGCAGTTTGAAGACATTGCTCGGTATGTTAATACATTGACCGATGAAGAGCATGACGATAAAGACTGGCTTGTAAGTACAACTGAAAAGTTCTGTCAAGAAAAGGCAATCTACAATGCGATTATGGACTCTATCTCGATCATCGATGGCGATGGGAAAAGGGACAAAGGAGCGATTCCTCAGCTTCTTTCTGATGCCCTTGCTGTTTCTTTTGATCCTAATGTCGGGCATGACCTTCTTGATAATAGCGATGCTCGATTTGATTTTTACCACCGTGTCGAAGAGCGTATTCCGTTTGACCTTGATTATCTCAACAAGATTACCAAAGGTGGGGTTCCGAAGAAATCCCTGAACATTATCCTTGCTGGTACAGGCGTGGGTAAATCTTTGGCGATGTGTCATATGGCAACGGCAAATCTCCTAGACGGAAAGAATGTATTATACATTACTCTGGAAATGGCAGAAGAAAAGATTGCGGAGCGTATTGACGCCAATATGTTGAATGTTCGTTTGGATGAATTGGCTGAATTGCCGAAAGCATCTTATGATAAAAAGATGGATCGGATTCGCAATAAAACCACTGGCAAGTTAATTGTTAAAGAATATCCAACAGCTGCTGCAAACGTGGGACATTTTAGACATTTGATTAATGAACTTAAACTCAAAAAGTCATTTAAACCAGATATTATCTACATTGATTATCTCAATATTTGTGCATCCAGTAGAATGAAAATGGGTGGATCGGTTAATACTTATTCCTACATTAAAGCGATCGCCGAGGAATTAAGAGGATTGGCAGTGGAGCAGAATGTTCCAATTTGGTCAGCGACTCAGACTACTCGTTCTGGATATACCAATTCTGATATTGGTTTGGAAGATACTTCTGAATCATTTGGATTACCTGCAACTGCCGATTTTATGATTGCCATTATTTCTAATGATGAATTAAATCAATTAAATCAGGTTTTGGTAAAACAATTAAAGAATCGTTATGGAGATCCAAATACCAATAAAAAGTTTGTAGTGGGTATAGACCGTCCAAAGATGAGGTTGTACGACGCTGAGCAGTCCGCTCAGGATGACCTGATCCATGAGGAGGACGCTGGACCAATCAATACATTTGGGACTCGTGAGCGTCCTGACAAGACCTCTAAATTCGGTGGTTTGAAGGTCTAATAAAATCAATGACTTAGCACCGATCGCAAGTCATTGATTTATAATGGTGGGGGCATAAGTCTATTTTATGCCCTCATAAAAACATTCAGGGAAAAAAGTTCGTCCAGGGACTTTACACCCCTGTCAGGATCGGATATAATAGGTGCATTGATTGAGTGAAAGAGAGAGGACTATATTATGATCAATGCTATTACTGGAAATCCCTATACTGGCAACAACGCTATCGTACTAGAAGCAGCTGGGTTTGACGATCCACGCTTCCTCACCTTCCGTCAGGCTCGTACCATCGGTCGCACCGTCCGCAAGGGTGAGCAGGGCATCGGTCTGATGCGTGTAGTGAAGGTTGAAAAGAAGGATAAGCTGACTGGCAAGGTAAAGAAGGTTCCTGCCCCAAAATACTTCACCGTATTTAATTATTCTCAAACCGAAGAATTGGCGGAGGCATAATATGAAAATGTTTAAAGAATTGGCAGTTGGTGATCATTTCTTTGTAAATGGTAATCATTATACCAAAAAGAGTTCTCGCACCGCTATGATGATGGGTGTAATTGATATTCATCATCCTACTGGAAATTGGTTTTATTTCGGTATGAAAGAAATTGTTAAAAAATTATAATAGGAGAGAGATTATGAATACTGATTATGAGATTATTACCGTTTTGACGGATAAATTAAATAAAGAATTGATTGAATATAATGGTTATGGATATGCCGCTGGTTATCTAGAATCTTTTATTCGGAATTTGGCTTGGAGTATTAATCTGAATAAAAAACAGATTGAATTATTAAAAGGCTCTCTGGAAAATCACGTGCTGGCAGTCCAGAAATTTAATGCCGCATAAAAAAATTTTATGGGCAGGGGACTTGACTTCCAGCCCAGCTTGAGATATAATAGTATCTGATTTGAGGGAGACCAGATAATGATTAAGACGATTACACGAGGCGGAACCGCCGACCAGCGTAAAGCCACCAATTCTATCGCACGATGGGTAGCGCATAAACTCATGTCTAAGCGCATGGCGGATTCACTAGAAGTTAGCATTTCACTATACAAAGATCTTTTCCTTAAGGAAGGATCATACGGCGACGTGGAAGTCCTAGACGAAGAAGCACGCCGACCAAAGCATTTTAAGATCCGTGTCGACTCATGTATGACGCTTCGTAACATGCTTACAACGGTCGCCCACGAAATGGTACACGTCAAGCAGTACGCTACCGAAGAAATGAAAGGTCTCAGTAGACGCACCAGCTTTATTCCGATGACCAAGTACAAGGGCGAACTATACGCCGACCACATGAATTATTGGGAACAACCGTGGGAGTTAGAAGCACACGGATGGGAGCGTGGACTATTTGAAATGTGGGCGGAAGCCAACGACATCTTCAAGCATCCTAAAGAAAACGCATGGGCGTTTGAGGATTTCTACCCACGTGGTTATTGGAAGGATAAGAAATAAAAATTGACTTTTCGAAAGAATTATAGTTTAATAGTTAAATGGGGCGCATGGTCATCTCTCTCTCAAATCAACTCCGACCATGTGAAAAAATGGCAGCGCAATACTGTCACCCCACCTTATGTCTCCTTGTGTTTTGATAGCACAACTTTTGCCGCCTTCGGGCGGCATTTTTTTGTCTGAATAAATAGTGCTATGGCAAGTTCTGGCGCAACCGCATGGGGAAAATACTTTCAAGGCAAAGGCGACCTTCTCACAACAATGAAGAAGGACGCAGGGACATATGCAGCTGATAATCCAAGCAAAAAGATTGGCGACATTAAAGCTGGAGAGAGTGTAATTTATCTAAAGGCTGCAAAATATGAGCAGCGTGCACTTGTTAAATGGGGAAAAGATCTAGTCCGTGTTCCTTTTGATAGTTTAGCCAAGCCAGGAGTTAAAGCGTCTGGTGCAGCATCCCTCAAACCGCAGGCATTTGGCGTTCGTGATAACAAGTATAGTTGGAGCGAATACAAAAGATTGGTCAAAGATTCTATTGAGGAGCGCAAAGACCTTCGTGCTCCAGTTAAAACTTATTTGGCTGCATTGTTTGATTATTATTCTGGCGGATCAATAACCAAATCGAAACTAAAAGATATCTACAGTAAAGTCAAAGACGAAATTCCTATTAATGATATCAATAAAGACTTTGGTGAAGTTCTTGGTCCAGCTGCATGCATTGTAGAAGATATTCTTAGACCAAAGGGTGTTGAATTAAGTAATGGGGCAAAGGTGTATATGCCTGAGCGTCCGAATGAACCATTAATGGATTATGGTTTGTATCAGGGCAACAAACAGTTTGTTATTTCTGCTAAGTCTGGTAACACAACCAATGTGGTCAAACCAGGTGACATTTTAAATCTGTTGAGTATCAATCCAAATAAAGTTAGAAAGTGGCAGCGCACAAAAGAATGGGCATTGCTTAAGATGCTTGCTGAAAATAGTATTTTGAATGGACCAATGATGGCGATTGCTTCTATCTATCCCAATTTGATTGATATGAATGCAGCAGCAACAGCAACGAAACAGAGTTATAATGTTGCTGGCTTTCAAAAGTTTATTGCAACCAATCAATATCTGAGTGAAAGAATTACACCAACTGCCAATGAAATAATGTATGAATGTGAAAAGATGATTATGAAAGAGACCAAGAATGGTACTCTAGACATGAACTCTATTTTTTCTGATGCGATTCAAGAACAAGTTTTATATGTTAAGTTTGAGGTTGGACCAGACGGAACTGGTAAATGGGGTGTAATTGCTTCTGATGACATCAAAGAAATCCAGTCATATGGTAGAGTATATCTTAGAACCAAGAATGGCTACACTAGAGCGTCTGACCGAATGGGCGTTCAAGTATAAATACTGAAAATATTTAGGAATTACTCATGCACTCGTTTAAAGAATATCTAGAAGAAACCGTTGGAACAGCTGGACTTGATTATGAACTGAAGGTGTACAGAGCACTAACAGGCGCAAAGATCAAAGGGCTGGACGCTGGTGACAAACCAGGTGCTGGATTCTCTAGTCATGGCTCTGGTGATATTGAGGCAGCCTACAACGGCAAGGCATTCAATATCGAAATCAAAGCAGGTATGAAAGACCAGATGGGTGGCGGAAGTCTGCGCTATGATCGTAAGAGCAAACAATTGACTCCTTCCCCTAAACTCGCCGCTTCTGGTGACGAAGAAGACATTGCCATTTTGATGAAAGCGGTTGAAGCAAAACTTCCTGCTATCAATAAGTATCTAGATTTTATCGCAAAACAAGAACCAACTAAGGTGCATAAAGATTATGCTAAAGTTGGTGTTCCTTTTGTAGCAAGCACAGCAGCAAGGGATGCCGCTAAGAAAGCAGGTCTCCAAGCAGCAGTACAGGACTATGTTAAACTAGACTCACGCTACATTAAGAATCTTTACAACGGCAAAAATGTATATTACATTCAGATCGGCGGTGCTGGTTTGTTCTACATGGGTAAGAATCCTCTGAAGTTGCCTGTGCCTGAATTTAATGGTGAGATTCAAGTCGAAGTGCGTATTGGTTACGCTGGTGACTCTGGTGGTTCTACCAGTAAAGCGTTTTCTAACAAAGCAGGTAGCAACAAAGTTATTGAAGCACGTCGTGCTGAGTTAAGATGTATCGGTCGTATGCTTACCAAGAGCAAGTCTCCATACAGTTTGGATAATATGAAAGACGTGAAAGAACTGTTTGGCGCAAAATGAAATCGTTTACCTCATATCTAACCGAAGCAAGAGCAGGATCATGGAAAGTAATCCGTGATCTTGTACCAAAACATTGGCCAGATTATGTCGTAAAGGATATGCTTTATCGTAAACTAGAAGATGAAGCGGATCTTGGCACTCTGAAAAGAGAAATCAATCGAATGCTTACAAAAGAAATGCCTGTAAAGCAATGGAAATTGGAAACGATTGATCTTACTAAAGATTCTTTTGACAAGCAAACAACAAACAATCTAAAGCGTCGTGCTGGCGGAAAGAAAAACCCATGGGGAGTTCCGAAAGACGCAGAAAGACACGCTGCTCAATCAAACATTATTAAATCCACTGGGAAAGTTAGCCCAGAACCAATTATTGTTCTACAACGCAAAGATGGATTTGAGATTCTAGAAGGTTGGCATAGAACGATTCAAAATTTGATTGCATTTCCTGATGGGTATAAACAAAGAGCATGGGTAGGTTATCTGTAATGTTATCGTTTTCAACTTATCTAAATGAAGCAAATGCCTCTGCGCTGGAAAAGAAAATGCTGCGTAAAGCGCAAACGATTCGCAATCATTTAGATCGTGGTATTCGTGGCGCAGTTGGTAACAACAGACAAGCACAAAACAATGTTGATGCAATGAATGGTATGATTAAACAGTACAAAGATCAATTCGGTGTTGCTGCTTGGAAGGCATTTGAGAAGAAGCAAGGTTGGTCAGTAGATAACGCTTGGGATTTTTATGCGTAAATTTTCAACATTCATAGCAGAAGAAAAGAACACCCACATGGAGCATCTTGAGGATGCTGTTCTCAATGGTGGCGTGAAAGGAACTCGTGATGCAATTAATCTTCTTCGCAGTCTTAGAGATATGCTTGCTGGTCATGCTGATAAACCAGTCAATGTTACCGTAAAGTGGGATGGTGCACCAGCAGTGTTTGCTGGTATTGATCCAACTGATGGCAAGTTCTTTGTTGCTAAGAAAGGTATCTTCAATAAGAACCCGAAAGTATATAAGACTGCCGCTGAGGTTGACGCTGATACCTCTGGTGATCTTGCCGCTAAATTAAAGTTGGCACTTCAATATCTACCTGAACTTGGTATCAAGCATGGGGTGTATCAGGGCGACTTCCTTTATGCGAAGTCTGATCTGAGAAAAGAAACAATTGATGGTGAGCAGTTGCTTACCTTCCATCCAAATACAATCGTGTATGCTGTACCTGTTCGTTCAGATCTAGGTCGCAAGATTGCTGCATCTAAGATCGGTATCGTATGGCATACAACATACACTGGTGGCTCGTTTGAAACAATGAAGGCATCGTTCGGTAAAGAAATTGCCAGTCAACTAAGACAGTCTAAGAATGTATGGTCAGTTGATGCTACCTTTCATGATGTTTCAGGTAATGCTACCTTCACTAAGAAAGAAACTGCTGAGATTACTAAGCTGCTTTCTGCTGCTGGTACAATCTTCAATAAACTTGACGCCAAAACACTTAATGGTATCTCAGATAATGCTGAACTGCTGCAGAAAGTAAAGACGCATTACAATACCAAAGTACGAGCAGGTGAAAAGATTACCAATGTCCGTGCTCATGTAAGAGATTTGATCAACTACATCTCACAATACTATTCGCAAGAAGCAGGTAAGCGCAAAACTCCAGCAGGCAAGCAAACTCAATTGGAAAAGCGTGTTGAGATTCTACGATTTTTCAGTAATGCGAATCGAGTGCATCTGGAGAATATCTTTTTGATGATGAACTATATAATTGAAGCGAAAGAAATTATCATTCACAAGTTAAATCAAGCATCAAGTGTTGGTACTTTTCTTCGCACAACTGATGGTTTCAGAGTAACTGCTCCAGAAGGTTATGTTGGTATTGATCACACTGGTGGTGCTTTGAAACTTGTGAACAGAATGGAGTTCTCGAAAGCCAATTTCTCCTCCGATATTATTAAAGGCTGGCAACGCTAGTGCAATGTGAATCAAGTAAGGTTTGCGGTTGGATAACCGCAATATCTCAACTCACCGTAGCAGCTTGTGTATTGTATGTTGGGTTTCTAGCAAACCAACACATGAGTCGTATGGTTGAATCTTGGGAAGTGATGGCGAATGCTGTTCATAAGATGCAACAGGATGTTGCTCGCATTGAAACAGACATGAAAGTAATGAATCAAGGCGTCTATAATATCAACGGGAATGTCGGTGATATGAGAAGTAGAATGAATCCAATGGGAATGATGCGTAGTATGATGCCCTGGTAAAATTGATTTCTTATAAATAATTCAAACCTTAAAGGCGACAATCTAATTATACTGTCTGCCATACAATTCGTCAATACCCCAATCAGGTAAGTGTACGCAAAACCCTGAGGAAAATATGAAAAAAGAAACGCAACTTTTGCGCCTAAATCAAAACATTTCTGCCATTCTGGGGATTCCCCCAGCAAAAAATCTTAAACTTGATGGGTATGAGCACCAAACTTGTATGTCTGGTGAACTCAATACATTTTATGGACAAAAACATACTGAAGAAAGTAAAACTCAAATGAGTATTTCTGCAAAAGCACGCCCATGTAATAGAAAAGGTGTTACTCTCAGCAAAAAGACTAAACAACTTATTTCTTTAAACAACGCAGCAGCAAAAAAAATAAAAACTCCTTATGGTGAATATAGAAGCAAGGTTGAAGCTGCTAAAGCACTAGATACAACAACTGAAGCAATTCGTTCTATACTTAACGAAAGATTAGATTCTCCTGTAAAACAGGCAGGTAAATTATTTACAGTTAATGACATTGGGAAAACTCCAAGAGAGTTGGGATGGGATTATGTCTAAGAAAGTTGTCACAACCTTTGGTCGCCTTAATCCACCAACATCTGGACACCAGAAACTCGTTGATAAGATCACTTCATTAGCGAAAGGTGCAGATGCTCGAATCTATCTTTCTCACTCTCAGAACAATAAGAAAGATCCTCTCGATTACAATACCAAAATTGCTCTTGCTCAAAAAGCATTTGGTCCATCAGTAACTAAGAGCAACGCTAAAACAATCATTCAAGTAATGCAGGAACTGCAAAAAGCAGGGTACACTGATGTTACAATCGTTGTTGGTTCTGATCGAGTAAAAGATTTTGATACTTTGCTGAACAAATATAACGGCAAGGATTACACATTTGATTCAATTAAAGTTGTTTCTGCTGGTCAGCGTGATCCTGATGCTGATGATGTATCAGGCATGAGCGCAAGCAAGTTGCGTGCTCTGGCTAAAGAAGGAAACTTTGCAGCATTTAAGACAGGTCTTCCACGCAATCTTCAATCTAGTGCTAAGAAGATTTATGACCAGCTGCGTTCTATTATGGAACAGCCAGAAACTGAACAACAGCTTGACGAGTATGCTGTACTGAATCAACAGCAGCGTCTAAAGCGTGCTCGTATGATGAAGCGCATTGCTAAGAAAGTTGCTCGTATGCGTAAGATTCGTGCCAAGCGTATGGCAGATACTAATCGTTTGATGAAGCGTTCTCGTAAGCAAGCCATTCAGTTCCTTCGTAAGCGTGTTGCTGGCGAGCGTGGTAAAGAATACAGAGAACTCGGTAGAGGTGAAAAGATCACCATCGACAAATTGGTGCAGAAGAAGTCAGCAATGATTGACCGTCTTGCAAAAAGACTGTTGCCGAAAGTTCGTAAAGCAGAAATTGCTCGTGTATCAGCTGCTCGTGCACCTAAGAACGAAGAATACCTAAGAGAAGAGGTTGCTCCAGTGAAATCATTTAAAGACTTAATGGAAAGACGCAAAGGACCAAACGAAATCCGTGCGTTAAACGACATTAATCGAGAAAAGCGTAATGACTTTGTTAAGCATGATCGTATGCGTGATCAAGCAAGACTAAAGGATACGCTGCTTCGTAATCGTGGCATCACTAAAGAAGCATATGAAAGTCTTGAAAAGAAAGCTGAAGCAATTAATGTAAGCATTGATGCAGTTCTTGAAGTGTATGATGCTGCTGAGATAGATTCTTCTAAGAGCGCAACTGAGCAACAACAGCGTTTTGCTGCAGTAAATCATTTTGTTGCTGAAGCAAGAAAGAATGGTCTTGAGAGTGCATGTTGGAAGGGTTATGAAGCAATTGGCACTAAGAAAAAGAATGGTAAGACCGTTCCAAACTGCGTTCCTGTTAAAGAAGAAGTTGATCCACATAAAAATAAATCTGGAAGAATGGTGAAGAAGTCATGGGATTATACTCCTCAAAAAAACACAACTCCTAGACTTCCTCTAAGAACAGCAAAAGAAATTGCTGATATGGTTGGGATTAAAGTAAATCAATTTGGTCTATTGGCAAAAAAATATCCTGATATGCCTAAACCAGTATCAGGCATCACCACATATGTAAGAGGTCGTTCTACCACATATTATGAGCCAAAGGCGTTTTTGAAGTGGGCGAAGTCTAACGGAATCGGTAAATTTGCTGAGATCAACGAAACCATCAAGCATGAAGGTGAAAAGTGGGTTATCTATTCTAAGGATGGCTCTAAAAAACTTGGCACATACGATACTGAAGCTGCAGCCAAGAAGCGTTTGCGTCAGATTGAGTTCTTCAAACATATGAATGAAGCAAAAATTGCTCATGCTTTGGATCCAAAGAAAAGTTTGAAGCATTCTATGAAGGATGTCGGCGTTGATGTTGATAACGACGGCGATGTTGATGACATTGATAGAATACTATCTGCTCCACCTGAAGTTACTGGTACAGAAAAGGATCAAAAGAAAGTCCAGATGGCACTACAGAAACATGGTGAGTTGGAAAAGAAGCACACCAAGGTTGGTGTTGCATATGAAGAAACTCAACTAGACGAAATTGTACCAGCACTTGCTACTGCTGCCAGAATTATCTCAACCGCTGGTAAAGCAATTAAGACTGGTGCTAAAGCAATTGGAAAAGGTACAGCAAGTCGTAGTAGTGTTGGTACGATGGCACTTGAACCTAAAGATACAGCCACATCTACCAGCGATGTTCCTAAGCTGAATGAACTCAGCCCACAAACATTGATCAAGTATGCTTCTAAGGCAGCATCTGATTCTGCTGCTGCTAGTAAAGCAGGTGATATAGAAAGAGCGAAAAAGCGTGAGGCTGGTATTTCTAGAGCAATGGATAAAGAAGTTGCTAGTCGCACCGCTTCAAAACCAGTTAAGAAACCTGATGACTTTGAAAAGAAAGAAAGAACACCTCTTGGTGAAGACGGTTACAAGTGGCAAGACTTTTCTGATACTGAAAGAGCAGAATTGACTAGAAGAATGGATGCTATGGGATTCAAACAGATTAAGAATCCAGATACATTCAACGCTAGAGATGTGAGCCAAAGAAAGAAGTTGGCAGACATTCTAAGAAAACCAGAGAAAGCATCTGACTTTGAACCAATCCAACGCATCACGCCAGCTGAACGCAATGTAATGAACAACTCTTACATTCCAGAAGAATTCAGCAAGATGCTTGAAGATGCGGATCGCACCATTGATCGTTTGCGCTGGGCTGATGTTCCACAGATGGAACCACTCAAGCGTATGTCAAATAATCAGCTGAAGGGTTATGTTCGTGACTATGTAAGCAAGAACAGTGATCAAGTCAGAAAATTTATGGGTGCTGCTGACAGTGGTATGTTTGGTCGTGCTATTATTCAGAAGATGGCGCCAAACTATATTCCAGCAACTAAGTCTATGACTGACAAAGACTGGTCTAATGCTTGGAAGGCATATGATAACATCGATCCTAAGATCAAATCTAATTTGAAGAAAGGTGATGTATCTGATTTTCAGACTAACTCATATGTAAAAGAAGACGCTCAAAAGAAAAATTTGAAGTCTATCCTATCAAAGAAAAAAGAAGCCAAGTCAACTGCTGGTGCTGGCGAATGGGGCACTGATGAGCTGGCTAACAATTACAGAAATCAAACTCCTGGTCAATCTGTATCTGAAGAAACTCTGCAAGAAAATCCAATCATTAAAGGTATTCTTAGCAAGGTAGCAACCAGCACCGCAGATGATGCTGCCGCTATCGCTAAGGCAAAGGCTCGTGAGCAAGCAAAGGCTGCTGCTAAGAAACCTGAAGTTGCTCAAGCAGCAAAAGATGCAGAAAGAAGATCTCAGGCATTTAAAGCATCTGAAGCTGATAGAGCTGAGCGTGCAGCAAAGAATCAAGCTACGAAAGGTTATCAGGGTGCGTTTGATAAGTTGGACACATACAATAAAAAGCAATTCAACTTCGACAAAGATCCACAAGGTGCGATTGATAAGGTAACTGATCTTTCTAAGAATCCAAAGGTTGATCCAGATGTTCGTCCTATGTACAAGGACATGGCTAAGAAGATGGCACATGATAGTGCTGTTAAATCAAGCGAAGCTGGTCAGCGTATGAATGCGCTGAAGGGCGTGGCAAAACCTGAACATAAGGGTACAACTGCTGCTCCATCAAGTTCGCCGCAATCGCAAATGGGTGTTACTCGTAAGAAGTTTAGAGAAATTTTAAATAATCCGCAACACCCAAGACACGATGAAGCAACCAAGTTAAAGACTGAAGAAACTCAGTTAGATGAGATTGGTCCACTGGTTGGTTTGGCTGCGAGAGGTGCTGCTTCTCTGGCAACTAAAGGATTAAACAAACTCGGTAAGTCTGATTGGTGGAACAAAGGACGTAATGTAAGAGTTCCTGGTGAAGATAAAGCATCGCTAAAGACTCTTGCCAAAGACGACATCAGCCAGATGACTCGCAGTGATGCTGCGTTTAAGTCAGGTGATACAAGCGTTTCTAGTTTGCGTCCAATGAAAGCATTTACACCAGATATGGTCAAGACTGGTCCAACTGCAGCGGTTCGTCAGGCAGTTGAGCGTCCGCTGAAGGCAGTAAGCAATCTTATGAACGGATACTGCCCAGAAACTGGTGATCTGATTGAATCTTTGGTTATCGAAGCAGCTGAGTATCAAGGCAAGAAGGTAGAACTAAATAATCCGTTCCGCTTGCCTGCTGGTTCTAAGAAGAAGTTTGGTGTATATGTAAAGAACGACAAAGGCAATGTTGTCAAGGTAACATTTGGTGATCCAAACATGGAGATCAAGCGTGACGATCCTGAGCGCAGAAAAGCATTCCGCTCTCGTCACTCTTGCGATGATGATATTGGACCAAAGTGGAAAGCAAGATATTGGAGCTGCAGGCAATGGCGTGCTGGACATAAGGTGGAAGACTAATGGATGAAGTAATTGAAAAATTGAAGATTGCTTTCGGAACGTCTTTTGCGTTCTATATGAAGGCGCACAACTTTCACTGGAATGTAGAAGGACCACAGTTCTATCAATTCCATGAGTTCTTTGGAGACATTTATGAAGAGGTTCAGGCTTCCTTGGATATCACAGCGGAGCAGATTAGAACACTCGATGCTTATACTCCTGGTTCACTGGGACGTCTTCAAGAACTTAGCACCGTCACTGGTGAAGACAGAGTTGAATTGCCTCCGCTCACAATGGTACAAATACTCCTGGCGGATAACGAAAAGACTAGGACTGCGTTCCTCGAAGCGTTCGCCGCAGCAGAAAAAGAAAATCTGCAAGGATTGATGGATCACCTTGCCGCAAGAATTGACGCACATAACAAACATCGTTGGATGTTAAACTCTCATCTAAAGAAGGTAGGATAAAATGGCTAATCTGATCAATACAATCCGTGGGATGTATCAACCGTTGAAAGAAGCGGATGTAAGCAACTATTCGCCAGACGAACACAAAGATGCATACCACGACCATATCGCAAAGTATATGGACACCAAAGAAAAGTATCATAAGGATGCGGCAAAGGAACACGCTGCTCTTTATAGAGAAAAGACTGGCAAGAGCATCAAAGAAGAAATGGATCTTGATGAGTCACATTTCAAGAAAGGCGACACTGTAATCTGGAAAGGTATGAAGGGTTCAGTTATTTCTTCTGAAGGCGAAGGCGAAGATGAGGTCTACACCGTTAAGTGCGAAGATGGCAAAACCTACCAAGTGCCAGCTCGTCAGCTTGAGGGTATGAGCGAAATGGCTCCTGAAGTTGGTCCACCAGAACCAGTTGGCAGCGGTAAGAAAGTTAATCCAAAAGATGTTAGATGGGATGTTGATAAGACTATTCCTAAGACCTATGACAAGCTGAAAGAGTCTAGAGATGACACAAAAGGTATGAGCGACAAAGAAAGATTAGACTACCATGCTTCAAACTACAAAAAGAGCATCGTTGCAGCAAACTCAGCTGGAAATGATAATGCTCGCAAGCAGTATATGGACACTGCTGCTCAGCACTCTCTTGCATACAATCGTTTGACCAAGGGTGGCGATGTAACTAAGCATAACATGAACGAAGAGTTTGAAATCGAGATTGATGTCAACGATGAACTGTGGGAACAGTTTATTGGAGAACTCAATGAAGAAGGTGTTCAGTTGGATGAATTGGATTGGCAGGGCATCAAGGATCGTTATACTAAGTTCTATGGCGGACTCGGCGATAAGATTGCGAATTCCAAACCAGTTTCTGCTGTCAGCGATGTTGCATCAAAAATCAAGGATCGTTATACTAAGTTCTATGGCGGACTTGGTGATAAGAGCATTTCTGATACATTACCGAAGACCACATCACAAGTCAAAGCAATTGGCAAATTTGCAAGCAGTGCAGCTGATGCTGCAGGTGATGCGATTTCGAAAGCAGTTGATGTAGTTAAGCCATATGCAAACAAAGGTTTTGATAAACTGAAGGCATATGTTAACAAGCCTCGCCCAGCTGCACCAGCTAAACCTGATCCAACCACACCATCCAAATCTAATAGTATGAGCGACTTGGAAACCAAGAAGAAGTTTGCTGGTGCTAAGGCAGACTGGACTGGTCCAGGAAAGGGTGTTGCTTCAAAGACTGCAGCTATGGCTAAACCAGATTGGCAGGGTGCTGGTCGTGGTGTTGCTAAAGAAGAAGTTGAATACTCACTCGATGAGGCAGTTCGTGCGGTTGTACTTGGCGAAGCAAAGAAGATTAGCAACGATGCGATTCATATTGTTCTTGCTAAGACGAAGAACGCAAGAGAAGGTTTGGCTGCTATCAAGAAGGCATTTAATGTCAACGATAAGGAAGCGAAGAAGCTGCTTGATCGTGTTATGAATGAAGAAGTTGAACTTGATGAAGCATCGCCAATGATTAAACCTCCTCAGAATGAGTTTGCGAAGAAGGCTGATGCTTTTGCCCATGCAAAAAAGAATGGTGGTAAGGTTAAGATGAAAACCTTTATTCACCCAACTTCAGGTAAGAAATTTGTTTCTTATGTTGTTATGAAAGAAGAGATTGAACTTGATGAAGCTAAGTTAGATAAGTCTTCACCAATCTATAAAGAATACGAAGCACTTAAGAAAAAGCCCATTGCTGATCTTCGCAACATCATTGGACGCAGTCATCGTGTTGTTGACCTAAAGGGTTATGATAAAGCAGGCGCAATTAGACAAGTCCTTGATGACAGATATGGCGAAAAGAAAGTCGATGCTTTCTTTGGTGAAGAAGTGGAACTTGATGAACTGAGCAAAGAAACTCTTGCCTCTTACAAGAAGAAGGCAGGCGAAGATGCTCGTAAGGCAGACAAGGAAGGCGACTTCAAGCGTGGCGATAAGCGTTTCTCTGGTATTGTTAAGGCAACCAAGAAAGAGTTTGACAAGGCAAACGAAGAGTTTGAACTTGATGAAGCACGAGTCACTAAGGATAATGTAGCCAAGTTGCTAGTCAAGTATGGCAACAATCCTAAGAGCGTGAAGCAGATGGTTGATAAAGAATTTGATCGTGCGGTCAAAGCACACCCAACTGCTACTGCAGCAAAGATTGCTGATGTCATTAGAGTTACAGCAGAGTCTGTAGAACTTGATGAAGCAGCAATGGTATCAACTGATGCGCTGAACAAAGCAGTGACTGCTAAGTTTAGCCCAAGAGTTTCTGCTCAGGTTCTTGGTTATCTGAAGCCAGGTACGAAAAAAGAAGTATCTGTTAAAGACGCAACTGCTGCTATGAATAGAATGAATATGTCGCCAAGACAGATTGCGAATGTAATGAGTGCGTTGAATGAAGAAGTTGAAATCAACGAAGCACCACTCAACATTCCGAAGGCAGGTATGCCAAAGACGCTGAAGCAAATGATGTCTGATTACATTGACAAGACCAGCGATGATAAACTTATCCGTCTTGCCAAAGTTCTTGGTAAGAATATTACAATCAAGGGTAATCGTGTAATCATCGAAGAAACAGAAATTGATTTAGACGAGGAGATTAACATGTCCATTAATACGGTTGACGAAGCCAAGAAATATGGATTGACGCAATCGTTGTTGGATGCTGTTAAGGGTGTCCTCGCAGCGGATGGCGATGTCGATTCCAAACCACTTGATCCTGCTGATCCTAAGCAAGCCAAAGGTAAGTTTGCTGATCGCAAGGACAAAGATATTAACAATGATGGCAAGGTAGATAAGACTGACAAGTATCTGCATAATCGTCGTAAGGCTGTCACAAAGGCAGTTGAAAAGGAAGATGATGCTGAAGAAGTAAAGGGCATGAAAGCCAAGGACGCTGATGATGTTAAGAAGGGCAAGGGAACTGCAAAGCAGGAACCAATCGAAGTCAATCCTAACATAAAAGAAGATTACTGGCATGTTGTTTATAAAGACAAGAATGGTAAGGCGAAAGCAGAAAAGAACTTCAGAGACGAAAAGTCAGCGAAAGCATATGCCAAGCGTGGCAATATGGTTGACCGTGTTGGCGGCAAGTATGAAGTAAATCGTGTCAAGGGTAGCATGGATGAAGAAATTGAACTTGATGAAGCAGGCGAAGTGAAGACTCGCAACAAGACGAAGAAGAATCGTATGGATACCGCTCGTGGTGATCTGTACAACAAGCGCAATAAACTGAACATTGGTCCTGGCGATACTGGTCATGCGACTAGACAACAATCAATGAAGGCACTTGGTCGTGCTTTGCGCAACGAAGAAGAAGAGATTGATCTTGATGAAGCATCTTGCAAGACTATGAAAGAAGCAGAGATGACCGATAAGCAAATGAGAAAGCGTGAAGAAATCGTCAAGTCTATGAAGGACAAGAAGGGCGACTTCGAGAAGCGTTATGGTGATCGTGCTAAGGCAGTGATGTATGCAACTGCTACGAAGATGGCTATGAAGGAAGGTTTTGACCTGACTGATGAGCAGTGGGAAGAACTTGGCGAAGCGTATAAGATCCCTAAGAACTATGCCGCAATGATGTTGAAGAAGCGCAAGAAAGCAAATGATAAGGCACAAAAGGATCTAAAAGATCCAAGTCACAATCCATCATGGGCAAACTCTAAGTCTAAAATGGAAGAAGAGCAAATTGACGAATTGGGAATAGGTACTGTTTTCAACTATGCTCAGAAGCGTATTGGTCAGGCACTTTCTGGTTCTTTGCCAGGTAAGAAGTCTATGGACACTTATGCAAAGAACTTGGGCAATGCTCGCACTCGCTTGGATCCATTGAAGAATGTTCAGAAGCCAGTGCCAAAGGACAATGTTGTTCCTTTTAGAAAGGAAGATGTTGACGCTATGAGCGAAAACGAAATTAATGAAGCAATCAGACATGATCGCTATATTAATGCTCATGGTAAGAAAGCATCAGGAGAAGGCAACTGGATGTTCACTACTGCAGCTCCAGGCAGAAAGTCGAAAGAAACTTTCAGCGGCAGGGGTAAGCTGGGTGATGTTGCTAAGAACGCCATGAAAGCACTCGGTTCTAAAGAAGTGTATGTAATGGAAGCAACAGTTGACACTGCTGATGTTGAAAAGAAAAAGAACATGTCTGGTTCTGATAAGAGCAAGCTCGGCAAGATTGCGGACATGCTCAAGAAAGAGCGTGAGAAACGCAACAAGTAAATTATAAATAGATTACAATTTCCGATTAATTAAGGAGAAATCAAATGTCACTTTGGGGAAAATTTGATGCCAAAGCTGCTTCTGGTACAGGTACAGTTACTGTAACTGCTGCTAACAGCACCGTTATTGGCTCAGGTGCTAGTCTTAGCACGAATTTTGAGGCTGGTGATTACCTGTATGTTGGTAAGAACTGGTATGTTTTCACTGCTATCGCAAACGCAACGGTTGCAACTGTAGTTTCTGCTAACACTGGTGCAGCACTAAAGGGTGCTCAGTCTAACGGTGATTATGTAGTTTCTGAAAAGCCACTGTTCACTACTTTCGCTGAAGCGAAGAATGTTGCTGATGGTAACTCTAACACCGTTTATGGCGTTTCTTCTAGAGAAATGTCTGGTTCTGGTGGTATCGGTTCGATCACTGTTACCGCTGCTGGTGCAGGTTATACAGTTATGCCAACCGCAGTTATCACTGATGCGAACGGCGCAAGCGCAACCACTTCCACAAGAGCGAAGGTTATTACTTTCACTGTTGGTTCTGCTCTTGATTCTGATGCTGGTACTGGCTATGCCAACGGCGATGTAATCAAGGTCAACGGTGGTACTGGTACTTCCGCAAACGCAACTGTTACAACTGGTGCTTCTAACACTTCTGTTGCATCTCTCGCAGTTGTTAATGCTGGTCTCTACAGTGCACTGCCTACATTGACTGGCGCAGCTACCACTGCTGAAACTGGTACTGGTACTGGTCTGAAGGTTGACCTGAGCATGGGTCTGGCTTCTGTACTCATAACTGCTGCTGGTTCTGGCTATGTTAGCCCAACTGTAACGATTGCTAACACTGGTGGTGCTGCATCTTCTGTTGCTACTGCTACTGCTGCACTGGTTGCTTCTGAAAGAGCAAATGTTGCTCACGCTGGTTGGGTTCGCCGCACTGTTGGTACAGGTGGTCGTGCTGGTCGTGTACAGTATGAAACACTGGTTGCTATGTCTAGCATCGGTGGTGACGCTGAAGACGATTCTAAGTTGCCAGAATAAGGAGTTGACGAATGGCTGACAAAAAGGTCTCCGAATTAACAACACTCAATACAGCGAGTGGTGATGACCTTTTGTTGGTCGTCAACGATCCTTCAGGTACACCTGCAAGCAGAAAGATTACTGTAAACAATTTGTTTGGTAATGTAGTTGTTAGCACTACTCATAAAGCAAGAACAACATTTAATGCAAATGTTATTATTGCCACGAATAGCGTAACAGCAACTGCTAATCTTGCAATTACTGGTGGTTTGTCAGTAAACAGTACTGCTATTTTGCCTGCGATTCAAGATCGTATGCAAGTAGCGAATGTTACCAGCTTATTTCATTATACAACATTGACTGGTGTAACACAATCAAATGAAATTAACAACGAATTTAATGTTTCATCAAATACAGTAACTGTACAGTCAAACACTGGATTAGTTGTATCAGTTGGCTCAGCGCCAAGTTCTAATAATCCAACAACAGAAGGATGGACTGCAGGGACTATGGCATTTAGTAATACATACTTGTATATTGCAGTTGATGCTAACACAATTAAGAGGGTGCCACTAAGCGTATTCTAATATGTTTGATGATTTGACGGAAGACAACTTCCTACTCTTTGCCATGAAATATTATGATAATCCGCACTGTACGGATCTGTTAGAATTTCATGATGACCTGAGAAGAATTCGATATGTAAAGCGTTTGTTCAAAAAGTACAAAGATACTGGAGAACTAAAAGAGCGTTTGATATTGAATCATCTTGTTGTACTCTACAATATGTTTGAAAGCAGAGCAATGACAAGAATGTTGTTTCAGAAATTGGATGAGTATTTGTCATATCTGAAACCTTTTTTGGTGTTTTTAAACTATTGGCCAACCGATATTGGATTGGTCAACGGAAAGAAGATACTAGACAGTAACATATCGTTAGATCAAGGCGTCGTTGACGCATTAAGGAAAATTTAATGGCTCAGCCAGTAATGGATCTCTTTTTAATCTATCAGTTTATAAAGAGACTCACCACGCCTTTTGATCAAACCGATGCATTTAAACTTGGTTTAATTGATAAAGATGGTAAGAAGCTGAGAAAAGCAGAAACGAAAGAAGAAAAAGATGCTATGACATACTTCGATCGTTTGATCTTTAATCTTAAACGTCTACTGGGCAAGGTGCCTGGTGGTAGTTCTCGTATTGGTTCATTTGCTGCAGCATTATTGCTCATCAAAGAAAGTGCTAACCCCAAAGAGCACTACACTGATGAGGAACTTGCTTACGCTTTGATGGAGAATATTGAGATGCTTGAGAAAACATCTTATAAAAAACTTAATGAGCTGTTAGAAGATGCGCCTGCCAACGCTACAGGTGCTGCCGTTGCTGGTACTGGCGATGACCCTGTACACTGGAGAATGGATGCAAGAAACAAAAAGACTAAGATGTTTCTTCGCCGTTACATAGAATCAAAAGGTAAGCGTGAAGCAATCAAGAAGCGTAAAGACTTCATGAAACAACTAGGACTCAGCTAATGGCACAGTACCGCATTGACACAAATGAGATGCTTTCCAACAACAAGACCATCTATGAGGTGGTTCAGGTTGGAACTGGTCCAACAGGCAATGTGGTATCACAAGCAAATCCATTTCCTGTAACAGGAACATTTACAACTACAGCAGCAACAGGATCTACAGATGCTTTCGGTCGTCAAAGAGTTTCCAATCCTCTAACTCTATTTGATAGTTCCCATAGGTATAGAGACAATAACCTTTGGAGCACAGCAACCACAGGAACAGCAACAGCAACTTTTAATGCTGCTCAAGGTTTAGTTGATTTGACAGTCAATAATGCTATCAACGCTGAAGTCGTAAGAGAGACCACAAAAGTATTTTCATATCAGCCTGGTAAATCTTTGTTGGTGATGAATACTTTTGTGATGTCACCAGCAAAGTCAGGTCTTCGTCAAAGAGTTGGATACTATGGTGCTGCCGACGGAATGTATGTGGAGCTTGATGGTTCAACTCTAAATTTGGTGGAAAGAACTTCGGTCGGTGGTTCTTTAGCAGAAACCAGAATAGCACAAGCATCTTGGAATGGTGATAAGTTAAATGGAACTGGTGCTTCTGGTCTGACTTTAGATATGACTAAAGCACAAATTCTTTGGATGGATATTGAATGGTTAGGTGTTGGTTCTGTGAGAATGGGATTTATCATCAACGGTCAGTTTATTACTTGCCATACATTCCACCACGCAAATATTATCCAATCAACTTATATCACAACAGCATCATTACCTTTGAGATATGAGATTACTAATACTGGTGCTACAAGTGGTAGTAGCACACTCAAACAAATTTGTTCTACTGTAATTTCTGAAGGTGGTTATGAACTTCGTGGATTACAACAGGCAGTACAAACACCAATCACAGCACCAGTAGATCTGCCCACTCCTGCTGGCACTTTCTATCCAGTTATTTCTATTCGTCTTAAATCTTCTCCAGATAGATTAGATGCGATTGTCATTATGACTGCTCTATCAATAATGGGAGCAGGAAATGGTCCAGATTATAATTGGCAAGTAAGAGCATCCTCAACTACAACTGGAGGAACTTGGGTCAGTGCTGGGGTGGATAGTGCGGTTGAGTATAAACTTGGTGGAACAAGTGTAAGTGGTGGGAGAATACTAGCATCTGGATTTTTTAATGCTTCAAATCAATCTACAGCATCAGTAGATATTCTCAAAGAAGCACTCTTTAAGTTCCAGTTAGAACGAAATGGACTGACTGGAACTCCTTATGAATTAACACTTGTATGTGCTACTAATTCTGCTGGTGCTGATGTTTTTGCTTCACTCGATTGGGAGGAAATTAGCCGATGAAATGGTTGGCTGACTAATGACTGCTCGCAAAGTACCCGCAAATTATGTCTACGACTCTGGTGAGATAGACTACTTTCAACTTATGGAGGATCGTCGTGTGGAGACCGAAAGACACATCGAAAACCTACACATAAGGATCAATGCTTTGAAAGACGAACTCTACGAAGAAATATCTGACTCTCATAAAGAGATTATGAAAGAAATTCGTGAGATGAAAGAAGATCAACGCAAGCATGCTAAAGAAGAATCAGAAGTTCTTCAAAAACTCGATAAACGATTGATTGATCTTGAGCAAACCAGATGGTTGTTTCTTGGCGGAGCAATTGTTCTTGGCTGGCTATTGCTAGGTGGATTAGACGCCATTAAAATCTTCTTGTCATAATTATTGCTTTTGGTTGCCTTTCAGTGTATAATCACTGAATGGATTATATTGATACAAAGTACATTCAACTTGTTTCTGCTTCTTTAGAAAACTTTAAGAACAAGGGCAATGGCGTATATAACATGCGCTGCCCTTTCTGTGGAGACTCACAGACCAATAAGTCTAAGGCACGTGGCTACATTTTCGACAAAGAAAACAAACCAATCTACAAGTGTCACAACTGTGGTCATGGTGCTACTCTATCTAATTTAATTAAACATGTCAATCCCTCTCTACACAAAGAGTACGCTCTAGAGCGATTCGGCACTCAAGAAAGACGCAAACCTATATCTCCTGCGTCAAAACCATCCCTGCGCTTTCAGAAGCGTCCTGAGTATCTAAAAACACCGCTTGGTAAACTCAAAAAGGTATCTCAACTGGATCCTGAGCATCCAGTGCGTCAGTATGTTACCAAGCGTGGTATTCCTAAGCGTGTACACTACAAACTGTTCTATGCACCGAAGTTCTATGAATTTGCTAGACAGTTTGCACCATCAAAATTTACTGACATTGACAAAGACGAACCACGCCTAATAATCCCCTTTATTGATAGGAATAAACAATTGGTGGGATTCCAAGGCAGATCGTTTAGCAAGAATGGTCTACGCTATATAACTGTGAAGATAGATGAAGAAGCACCGAAAATCTTTGGTCTTGATACTGTTGATCGATCAAAGACAGTTTACATAGTAGAAGGACCAATTGATTCAATGTTTCTTGATAACGCAGTTGCAATGGCTGGGTCAGATCTTTCTGCCGAAGCACTTAATGCTCTTGGTACAACTGACATCGTATTTGTATTTGATAATGAGCCACGAAATAAAGAAATTCTCAAGCGTATTGAAAAAGTTGCCGATCTAGGTTATAGTATTGCTTTGTTCCCTGACTATGTAAAAGAAAAAGACATCAACGATATGGTGTTAGCTGGCAGGGATGCAGAAGAAGTTCAAGCAATTATAAGTAATAACACCTATCAAGGATTGAAAGCCAAAGCTAAGTTGAGTGAATGGAGAAAAGTGTGAAGTTTGATATTTTTTTCAACCCCAATTTATATTGCTGAAGTTAATGAAGCAGAAATTATTAATTCTGCATTGAAAAATATAAATCTTCACGATTTTGTCATAGAAACAAAAAACGAAAACTCAGCTAATCGTGATTGGGTTTGCGATGTTCTTACTGGACATAATGAAGATTTTTTGACTCTTGATACGCCATGGGTTAAATTATTTCTGTCAACCATTATTCCTTATGTTGAAAAATATATTCAAGAAATTAATTTAGAAAAATGTAAATATTTGGCAAATATTCCTTGGGTTAATATATACAGGAAACACGATTACCAAGAACCGCACGATCATATAAATGGTGACAATATATTTTCGTATGCATATATGCATAGATTACCGCCAGATAGTGGCAATTTTGTATTTTTAAATAGAAACTCAGCAATAAATTATATTGGACAGCAAGATAATCAAAATAATTTTGTTCCTAAAGTTAAAGAAGGCTCGCTTGTATTGTTCCCATCATCGCTTCAGCATATGGTGACGCCGAATAATGTAGAAGAAGAAAGAATAACAATTGCTGGTAATATTTCAAAGTTTGGAGATGGTGATGACAGTAAGAACATGTGAGTTATATAATGAAGATAATGACCGCAAAGCAGTGGTCTTTGTTGATAAAAGTTTAGGTGAAGATGTTTGGTGTGTTGACTGTTATGATGGTGCACATTTCGTAAGATTAATTGAGTGTAAAGGGCATAGCGAACAGTATGCCTATGACGCAGCAGAAAACTGGGTGAATAAGTGGGGGAGTTTTGCATGAATGTAAAGTTGATTAGTTATAGCAAGCCAAGTGAGGAAATGTCTCACGAAGGATTAGAGAATGTACAAGATCTTATCGCCTACTGCGCTAGAGTTAGCAATCCAAGCAATCAATTTAACACAGAAACTTCCGAACGACTCATTAGATATCTGGTTAAGCACAAACATTGGTCACCACTGGAAACAGTATCCGCCTGCCTTGAGATTGAAACTACTCGAGACATTGCGAGACAGATCTTACGACATCGTTCATTCTCATTTCAAGAATTCTCACAAAGGTATGCCGACCCAACTCAGGACTTGTCTTTTGTGGTTAGAGAAGCAAGACTACAAGATACCGTCAATCGACAGAACAGCGTAGAACTGGACATGGAGAATGACGATAATCGTCGTCTTCAATATCAGTGGGAACAACATCAAAAGAATTTGATCAAAGCAGCACAAGAAGCATACTCTTGGGCAATTGATCACGGCATCGCAAAAGAACAGGCACGTGCAGTTTTGCCTGAAGGATTGACGATGTCACGCATGTACATGAACGGTACTCTCCGCTCATGGATTCATTATATTGAGTTAAGAAGCGCAAACGGAACACAAAAAGAACATATGGAAGTTGCTCGTGCCTGTGCTAAGGTAATCGCAGAGATCTTTCCTATGACGACTTCGTTTGTAGAATAATAACAAGGAAAGAATATGGCAAGAGAACACTTGGGCATCAGCATTGATGTTCGTAGGGACAAATCCCTCTCAGATCAGGCATTCAAACTTTTAACAGATTACTATTGCCGCAAAGACGAGAAGTCACCGCAAGAAGCATTTGCTCGTGCGGCAGTAGCATATTCAGCAGGGGACATGGGGTTGGCGCAGCGCATTTATGATGCTGCGAGTAAAGGATGGTTCATGTTCAGTTCACCAATTCTTTCTAACGCACCATTACCAAATGAAAAAGCTAAAGCACTTCCTATCTCTTGTTTTCTTGCATATGTCCCCGACTCGCTTGAAGGACTCATTGATCACACCGCAGAGTTGCGTTGGCTCTCTGTTAAGGGTGGCGGTGTCGGTGGGCATTGGAGCGATGTTCGTTCTATTAGTGACATTGCCCCTGGTCCTATTCCTTTCCTTCATACTGTTGATGCAGACATGACTGCATACAGGCAGGGTAAGACTCGCAAGGGTTCCTATGCTGCCTACATGGATATTTCGCATCCTGATATTATTGAGTTCATCAACATGCGTATTCCTACTGGCGATGTCAATCGTAAGAATTTAAATCTACATCATGCAGTTAATCTTACTGATGACTTTATGATGGCAGTGATGGATGGTGCTATGTGGGATCTCAAAGATCCGAACGAAGGCACTGTTCGTGAAACAATGCCTGCTCGCAAACTGTGGGAACTGTTACTTGAAACTCGTTATCGTACAGGTGAACCGTATCTAAACTTTATTGATGCTGCCAATCGTGCACTGCCTGAAGCGCAAAAGAAACTTGGTTTGAAGATTCACGGTTCTAATCTTTGTAATGAAATTCATTTGGCAACAAACGAAGATCGTACTGCCGTTTGTTGTTTGTCCTCACTCAATCTGGAGTTATATGATGACTGGAAAGACACATCGCTGGTTCGGGACCTTACGAGATTTTTGGACAATGTCCTTCAGTTCTTCATCGACAACGCACCAGACACAATCAGCAGAGCAAGATTCTCAGCCGAAAGAGAAAGATCTCTCGGACTCGGTGCTATGGGATACCACTCCTATCTCCAACGACACTCAATTGCCTTCGAATCTGAAGAGGCACTTGCTGTAAATAAAAGTATCTTTAAGCAGATTCAACAAGACGCTATTCTTGAATCAATGCAGTTGGCGAAAGAGCGTGGTGAAGCACCTGATCTAGTTGGCTATGGTATGCGCAACGCACATCTAATTGCGATTGCGCCAAATGCTAACTCTAGTTTGATCGGTGGTACTTCTCCTTCTATTGAACCATGGAAGGCAAACGCATTTACATCACGCACTCGTGCTGGTTCGCACTTGACTAAGAATAGATATCTGGAGAAATTGCTTGAGAAACTTGGCAGGAATGACGACAAGACTTGGTCGTCAATTATCACCAACGGTGGATCCGTTCAACACTTTGATTGGTTGGACGATCAATCGAAGGCAGTGTTTAAGACTGCAATTGAGATTGACCAGGATTGGGTTGTACGCCAAGGTGGAGAAAGACAGAAGTATATTTGTCAGGGGCAGTCGCTAAACATTTTCTTCCCTGCTGGCGCAACCAAAGCATATCTACATAAGGTACACTTTGATGCTTGGCGTTATGGATGCAAAGGGCTCTATTATTTGCGTACAGAAACTTCAAATAGAGCAGAGAATGTTGCGCAAAAAATTGAGCGTGAG
>Ga0196901_1000065_pt1 | contig 47510 bp, 50 predicted proteins | sample CB_VirMetaG_FD_169099 | JGI IMG/M metagenome (GOLD analysis project Ga0196901, IMG submission 169099) | Freshwater to marine saline gradient viral communities from Chesapeake Bay - CB_1504_1 Viral MetaG (v3) (version 3) | ecosystem: Environmental > Aquatic > Marine > Coastal | place: USA... | reverse complement strand
AACTCAGGCCGGATTTTTGAAAACTCAGTCTCAAGTAGGTATTAGTAAGGGAATATTCAGAGCTCAAGTTCCATTAGAACGTACATTCCAACCAGTAAGATCAAGTATTCTAAATGCCAAATACAGAACTCAGTTATTTGTTCAGGACTTGAGAACTCAGGCCGGATTTTTGAAAACTCAGTCTCAAGTAGGTATTAGTAAGGGAATATTCAGAGCTCAAGTTCCATTAGAACGTACATTCCAACCAGTAAGATCAAGTATTCTAAATGCCAAATACAGAACTCAGATTTTCATAATGGAGCAGAGAGCAAAAATAACAAAGGCTCAAAAGACTTTGATAAAGGCAAAAAATAATTTCATAACTGGATTGAAACGAGACATTGATCCAACAATCAAAGGAACTGGTAATGTAAATCTTAACTTCAAACCCTCTCAATTCAAAACCCCTCAGAGTTTACTAGATGTAAAATATAGAGTTAGATTAGGACTGGATGATCTTAGACAAAAGAGAGGTATTCTAAAACGACAAGCTGTGTTATCTTATAGTCGTGGTTTGACTGATACAAAATTTGCCATCTCAAAAAGAGTTGATCCATTAATTTTAAGAGCTAAAACTGAATTAAGTTCAACTAAAAAATATATGTTAAAAGTATTGGGGGATGGATCTACTGAACCAAAAGCAGTAGTACCTTTTGAAACCAACCAATCATTGAGAAACAAGTTTAGGAGAGATCCTACCTATGAAGCATTTTATGGTTCTAGTGCAACAAAAGAAACTAGATTTAGAGAGGGATTAAAATCATCAGAGCTTAAACCAAAATTACTAAGGTATCCAACTCAGGCAATAGGAGAAAGAGCCTTTGTTAATTTCCAAAACAAAGTAACCGGACTTGAAAAGGCTGTTAAGGAAATTAGACAAAATAGAAAACGTTTTGTTGGTATAGGAGACTATGCTCCATCTATATCTCCGGCCAAACCTGATCTTCAAGCCTTATCCAAATTCCAAAAATCAACAATCAATCTAGGCCAATCTGTACCTATAAGAAAAGGATTCCAGCCTGTAGGAGAATTTATCCCATCTAAAGCTCCAAAATCTCTAAACCCCAGAGATATGTTTAGATTCAAATCAACTCAAACTAATTTAGGCTGGTCAAAACCTATCAAGAAAAATTATCTCTTTTCACGAAAAGGAGAAAAACCATTTAGATATTTCCAAGATAGTTTAGAGGGAGCATTTAGAGATACACGACCAAAGGACAAACAACTGTTTTCCAGAGCTTCATCAAAAGGTAGGCTTAGTGAAATAGTCAAGATGATAGCAGAAGAAGAAAAGATGAGAAAGAGTGCTAGGACTGATCTTAAAAGAATAATGAAAGGAAAAGATACAGGACTTGATAAGATACAAAAACAATCAAAGGACAGAAGAAAAGATCAAAGTAAGATGGATAAAGAAAGAACTCCTAGTACAACTTTTGGAGATAGAAGTGATGGTGGTACTATACAAAACATTAGAGGTTCAGGACAAACAACAATACAGATTCAAAAACCTGAGACTGTAATAAAGGTATTACCAAAGTCCCAAAAACCTGAAAAAATTTCAGAAAGTGCTACTGTAGGTTCAAAGACAAAGGATGAAAAAACCAAAGTTACAATTATTGCAACTGATCCAAAATTAAAAAGAAAGAAGATTGAACCTAGACGAGTGTATGCTAGAGATACTGTAGTAGTTGAAACTGAATATACTAGACTTGTTCCAGAAGGAAAACCGGAACTTAATACAAATATTGGAGTTCCAAAAGTAAGTAATATTATTTCTGCAAAATCAATATCACGTTTAGGTAGTGTTTCATCAACAAAAATTTCCACCTCTGTATCTCCAAAACTTGATACGAAAATATCTTCAAAACTTGATACAAGAATTTCTTCAAAACTTGATACGAAAATATCTTCAAAACTTGATACAAGAATTTCTTCAAAACTTGATACGAAAATATCTCAGGCATTGGATCAGAAACAACCTCAGGCATTAAAGTCTCCTACTCCACAAAAACCAAAAGTAAGGCAACTAGCAAGACCAAAATCATTACGAAAACCAAAAGCACGATTAGCTTTCAAAGCTCCAAACACTCCTCCATTAAGACAAAGAATACCTCCAGCTATATTACCTCCTATTGATGTTCAAAAGAAAAAAGAACAAAAGAAAGATTCAAAGAAAAGAAAGAGAGTAGAGTTTATCGGTAACGTAAAACTTGATGATATAGAGGGACTTATCAAAAGAGAAACTATCATTACTGGTTCAAAGAAAGTAAGGAGAGCAGAACGTAAAGGTAAAAAGGCAAAGCCTCAAACATTCAAAGTAGGATTTTGGAAGCTGTAGTAGAGGGATTAGTTCTAGTAGCCATAACTGGATTCTTTGGATCATTTATTGTAGAAGTTTGTTATCGTGGTTTTCCATCAAAAAAACATACTCTTAAATAGTACATACTATTTCATACTATTATGAATAGAATACAAGTTATGGTAAATGATGATACATTGACCAAACTAAACGAAAAGAGAGGATCAGTACCTTTGTCGGTATTTGTAAGAACGATATTGGAGAATTCTACAAAATGAAATCAGAACAACAAATCAAAGAGTTCAAGATTGAACTACAAGATTCTTTGTCCAACTGTAATCTAGCAACTGACGGTCAGTTTTTACAAGGCATGATCAGAACAATAGATTGGATATTTGAGGAGGAGAAAAAGAATGACCAGCAACAGTGAGATGAATAGAAGAATCAGAGAGGTTTATGCCAAAGACAAATCTCACACAATTTCACTTGCAGATAATGTAAGAGGAGGTGTTTAGAAAAAAATGAGTTTGTCAGATTATGCAGAAAAAGGCGATTCAGTCTCATTAGCAAAATTGGGCGATAAGGAATTTACAATGAAATTCATTGAAGATTCGGATTATACTCAACAAGATGAGACTACAAAAGGCGTTAAGATAACTACCGTTGAGAATTTTGATATTGACGGAGAGTTTCATAACAAGTTCCATACAACAAGAATCGCAATAGTGAACAAACTGTCTCAGTCAAAACTGAGAGAGGCCATCAATACAGGTAAGTTCACTGGAAAAGTCAAATGTGTTACCAGTAAATCAAAATCTGGAAAAGACTTTTTCGAGCTTGTTGATGCAGGAGAGAAAGCATGATGATGCTTTCAGATCCTGAGTTAGAGGATGAGGAATTTTGGGAGGCCAAAGAGTTTCTCTTTACCTCTCGTCATTCTCTAAAGGAGCTCAATGTGTTAAGGGCTGAAAATGATGAAGTGACATTGGGGAGGGTTACTGATGTGTAACAGTCCCTTAACATATTGGAAAATGAGAGGGGAACTCCCTCTTTCTTTTTCTAAAACTGTGGTTAAGTTAGGTAAAGGTGAGGCAAGTATTCATGAACTGTGAACTTTGTGATAAAGAATTTTTTGATGATTCTGGAGTTCTGACAAAATATTTGTTTCATAAAATAATTTTTCATGGAGATGCTCTAAATTGATACTTGTCGGAACTTTAAGACAAGACTGGCTGCCGGACTTTAATTCTCAAGGGGGGATAATCCCCTCTTGAGATGTTCTCAATGCCATCAAAATTATGCTCAGTATTGGGATGAACTCAGTATTCAAAAACCATACTGTAAGCCCTGCAAGGATAGCAAGCTTGAGATTGGAGATAAATTCAAAGCTAAAAAATTCATGGATTTTAGGAGGCGTAAGGAAAACAACTGGTGTATCCTATGTCAAAAAACTGTCCACGAATTAGGAGAACACATGGAGGAGCATTATGAACAATAGACAACGCATGAGAACATCTAACCAAATGGTCAAGGATTATTTGTTAGAGATGGGGTATGATCAAATATGGTTCAAGCCACATACTGCTAGAAACGACATAGTTTATACGCAAAATGGCAAGTATTACGCCACTGATCTATGGAATCTTTTTGATGGTATGTGTTGGGGTCGAGATCAGTTATTCTTTTTGCAGATGAAAACAAACAAGTGGGCTGATAGAAAACCTATTGACCAGTTCCTAAAAACTCATAACGCAATAGTTTTTGTTTTCAATGTAACTGACAAACTCAAAGCGTGTAACGGAAAATACAAAGTATTTGTCAGGAGGTATCCGGAATGTTAAGACTTTGCTGTGTACCTAAATGTGGTAACAAATTTGAATACAATTCAAATCAAAAATACTGCAAATCATGTTCAACAAAGAAACGATACATACCTTGCTGTGTACCTAAATGTGGTAACAAATTTGAATACAATCCAAATCAAAAATACTGCAAATCATGTTCAACAAAGAAAACAAAGGAACGATACACTAGAGCAAATAAGAAAAGAGGTAGGCGAGTCATACGTTTTTGTGTTGTATGCGATAAGATTATTTCTGATACTAGAAAATTCTATTGTTCTGACGGATGCCAGTGTGTAGCAAGATTCAAAACAAGAGATTATCTTAAAGCCAAGCTCAAAAAAATGGGGATTAGGGAATGAGCCTGATAATTAACTCTCCTGTAATTTGTATGAACTATAATTGTCAAATTGAGCTGAGTAAATATGATCTTGATAGGTTATCAACTCAATTTAACAAAAATAGATTGTGTCCTAAATGCAGAAGAAATAGGCACGTTGATGCCCTAAGATGCCCTGACTGTAAAAACCCATTCCCATATAGAGGTCTAAAACTTTATTGTGATGATTGCAGTCAAAGAAGATATAGTGAACGAAATAGGAGAAGATATGTCGCAAGAAACTCCTGATTGGGTATGGGCTGAGCCTCAAACTCCTGAAGAAATTATGAGTGAGGTCATGCAGAAATACGGATATAATAGATTTTATGTCTTAATGTCAGGAGGCAAAGATTCTGTATGTGTGGCTGACTTTATCTCAAAAAATTATCCTGAGGAATTTGCTGGTATAGTTTTTACTAACACTGGATTGGGAGCAACTGCTACTAGAAAGTTTGTAGTAGATTATGCTAAAAAAAGAGGATGGAAAATTCACATGACTTGGGCTAGTGAAAAAGAACGATTCTATAATATTGCTATGAGGTTTGGTTTTGCTTTTGCCGGTAATCATTCTATGTGGATGGGATACCTAAAGATGCACACTTGGTATTATTTTCTCCATCCAAAAATAAAATCTGGAGAAAACGCTTGTTTTATTTCTGGAGTCAGAAAAAAAGAATCTCGTATGAGAAATAAGATAAAAAAATATACAAAGAAACCACTTGATTTTAACTCAGGACTTCCTTATGTCAAACCATTTTTGTACAAAAATGGATCTCAATTATGGGACTATTTTATTGAAAATGATTTAGAAAAAACTCCAGTCTATGAATGGTTAAATCGTTCTGGAGAATGTTATTGTGGAGCTCATGCTGAAGAATGGGATCTAAAACTTATGGAAAAATATGACCGATTAGCTTTTGATACTATCAAGTGGCTTGAAAAAGAGATGGTTAAGAAGTTATCTCAACTTAAAACATCAACTGGTTTTACTGATAGTCAGATAGCAAATTGGTATAGAATGTACCATGAGCCTACATTAAAAGATAAACTTACTGCAATTCAAAAACAATTAGTTTGTCTTACATATTTCAATAGATGGGGAAACAAGGTATCAACTAATGATATTGAAAATCAACAAACTTTGGCATCATGGTTTGATAGTCCTGTTAAAGTCAATGAAGATTACTGTGGAGAAAGTTGTGTGGTGGACTAATGTTTGACAAACCAATTTTAAAATTTATCAACAAACCAGTTCTAAATTTTAATGATTGGAGAGGCTGTTACGGTGTTTGTATTGACTGTGCAGTTGATATTATTCGAGTTGATAGGGATTCTTGGTTAGACGACAAATGCCATAGGCATAAATTTATGGAGTTGGAATGATTAATGTTTTTCATCTGTCATAACTGTGGGGTATTTGTCAATAAGGAAAAAGGAAAAGCAAGACACTCTGATAACGAATGTATTTTTACTGTGAGAATAGATTAACTACTTTTTCTTTTTGGTATCAGGTACGTCTATTGTTCTGTAATAAGCTGATCTGCTTGAGCCTCTAACTCTAATTTTCTTTTTCATATTTTGACAATCCTGTACACGAATAAAAGGTTTAAACATTACAATTTCTATTAAAGATTAGTTGAACTCAACAAATAATTACATGAATCAGGATGATTTTATCAGAGTTTTAGAAGCAATACCCGATTTAAAAATAAGAAAGTGGAAAAACAATGATGTTAGATTCTTGTTTAAGATAATGTATTGGTCAGCTTTGAGGCCAATGGAGGCAATACGATTAGAAAAAAAGGATTTTAATTTTGAGAATAGAGTTATTCATTTAGGTCATACCAAAACAAGAGAAAATGATCAGGCATTAATTCCTAGAGTTTTTCATCAGGAACTTGCAGCATGGGTTAATACAAAAGAATCGGGCAGGGTTTTCCCTGAACTAAAATACATTACTTTCTATGTTTGGTTAAAGAGACTTGGTAAGATGTTAGATATTGAGGCATGGACAACTCCACAAAGCGAGACTGGAGAAAAAACTGTAGGACATATTTTTAGAAAGTCAATAGGTAAGGATATGATGGATGGGGTTCAAACTAATATTGAGGGAAAACCATTTGAGATACATACAATATCAAAGCATTTACGTCATGCAAAACCCTCGATAACGCAAGACCATTATCTAAAATCATCACTTCAAAGAGTAAAAGAGCAATTCTAAATAAATATCAGTACATTTTAGATACTATGGCGTGATTAAATCTGTCGTTAGAAAAGCCTTTAAGATCAATACTTGGGTATGGGTAATTTTATTATCAATTCTTTTGGTAATTTTTTATGTTACATTTAGTATTCCTGAGGCTTCAGGTATTACTAGAGAGGAGTATAATGAATTAGAGGAATCGGTTGAAAATGCTAAAGAGCAAATTGATGATTTAGTTGAGGCAATATCTGATCAAAGAAATATCATTAATGAAAAATCAGATGATCTTGAAAACTTACAAAAAGAACTAAAGGAAGCTGAGACAAAAAAGAATGAGTCATGGGATTCAATTCAGGAGGTAATGGATCTTGAAGATAAAGTTGTACAGGCCGAGACAGAATACAAAGAAGCTAGACAAAAATTATTTTCTTTACTCAATGAAAAATCAGAACAAGAAAGAGTAATAGACGAACTGGAGAAAATTTTATCCTCCTCAAAAATAGAATCAAAAAAATTTGATACTTCAAATTTAGCTAAGAATGTTGCAGTAAGATTATCCAATACCTGTATTACAGCTTCGGAAAATGGTATTAGTTCTGAGTGTCCAACATACAAACAGCTTGTAATACTTGATACCTCAGATACAAATATCTCAGGAAAATTTACAACGGATGAGAATGGATATTTTTACAGGGACAAAGCTCCAATAGATAACTCATGGAGATACTATGATCTTGATGATGAGTTGAGAGTCTTTATTGATCCACCTCAAGGCATGGCTGAGAGAGTAAAGACCATTACAATACAGTCTAACTTTGATACTTATTTTGTACAGAATGACATGACAGTAGATTCAAAATATGAATTAGTTGATTTTGTAATTAACGGAACTACTTATCAAAAAGCCAAAACTGTTCAAGTATATGAAAAAGTAGGAGACTTTGGCAGGGTAATTTACCATGATCGTTATGTCGATAACTGTAAACACGCAACTATCAACGCTGAAAAATGGGAGATGTTACTAGCTGATACTATACATTATATGAGAAATAATTGTGATGAAGCCCATACTTCTTATCAAGAAAGGGAGGTAATTTACGCAAATTCCACAAACATTGATCTAACTACCTCTCCTAATTGGAATTATTTTCAGTGGCTAGAGGAGGTATCTAACCACTGTATATTCAAGTTTAAGGCTTGTAGTTAAACCCACAATAACAACATGGATAAACTGTAATGGACTGCTTACATCTTTTACAATGTCTCCCATGATAAGCCCAATTAATCCAACTCAATTTTTATCCCCCCATATTTTTTCCAAGTTCCTTTCATGTTGATCCCATGAATCCGATTTAGTTTTACGTTTTCTTTTTCTAGTTTTCTTTGGCTTATCTGACCATATTTTTACTTGAGATTTTTTTGATTTTCCCATAAGTTTTTTGAGATTATCTTGATCTCTTTTGGCTTCTTTTTCAAACTCCCCTAATCCACTGGAAAAAGTTTGTACAGCTTTGTTAAACTGATTCATTCCATTATCAAACTTTTTCATTCCTTTATCAAAGTTTTCTTGAGTAATATGTTTAGGAATTTCCTTTAGTTTTTCAGTAAAACTTTGCTCAAATAGGGGGGGTATTCTTACTCTATGTCTCCTCTTATGTTCTGGATACCTAACCCAAACGTGCTTTTTTGTGGTATGACCAATGATAATTATCTTGTACTTTTGCAGTAGAATCTCCTGTCGGGTATTTACAGATGGCCTATCTGTATGAGCTGGAACATTAAATCTCTCCCATTCCTCAAAGGTCATTTTTTTGAGATACTTCATTCTTCTTTCTCCTTTTTTACTATACGTCTTAAAAGAAATAAGTCTAATCCTATTAGCATTGAGATAAAAACGATATAGGGTATTCGTTCATCTCCCATAAACTCTAGGATCACTTCATTAATTCCTGTACAGCTTGCTCTAGTTTTTGGGCGTGTTCTCTTTTGTCCGGATTTGTCTCAAAGTCAATGTCAGCTTTGATACAAATTAGATCCCATGTGAGACTTTGGATTTTTTCATTCAATTTTCTCTCTCTTTTTCTAATACTGTTTTCATCTGTAAGAATGAATCCTCAACTGTTTGAATTATTAGGTCGTGTACAGCATCAAACCTCATGCCATTACGGTTCAGATACAAAGTAGCTTGACCGACTATCTCAAATAGTTCGTTTTGCATCACTTCTAAGTCGTTAGACATTTTGGAAATTTCCTATCACATCCTCAGGATCTTCATCTTCATCATAGTATTCTTTTTCATCTTCATCTGTAATGAAAACAATTTCTATTTTCTTAATGTCTCCATCTTTGGTTTTTGTGGTATAGACTGGATATTCTCCATCCCCCCATCCTGTACTGGTAAGAACCCCACTGTAAGCTTCTTGTGGTAAATTCATGTCCCTTAATGACTCACAAAATTCTTGCCATTTAGATTCATCATTCAGTTCCGGATGGTGTTTTATGTAACAAGGATCTCCTAGCCAAATAAGGCCACTATCCACACCACAATAACCTACTAATTCTTTACTCATACCTGTACATCCTCAAAGGAGATTAATCCTCCTGAGATTCGATACTAATACAGATTTTTTCATACCAGTCTTGAAACTCTTTACCTTTGCCCTCAGATTTACAGATCCATTCCATAGTCTCGTTTTCTGTTTTCATTTCTTTGTAAGACTCCATTTCATAACAAGTATCCATATTTCTAAGATTTTCTTCAAGTTGATCTTTTATCATTTTCCATGTTTGAGGCTTCAATTTTCAATAACCTTAAACTCTCTGTTTTGTTGAGTCATTAGCATTATTGAAGTTATCAATGCAGTTTTTTGATCGTTGAATTTTGCTACTTTAGAAGTAAAAGGATCAATGTATAATTGATCGGTTTTAACTTCTTTAAGTGAATATGTCAATTTTCTAAAGTCTCCTTTTGTGTACAGAGTACAGGATGATCTTGATCAATGTTTGGGTATGTGGTCAATTTAATAGTCCATACAATGGTCACAAAGTGAGCAAAAAGGAGGTGAATCCTCAACGTTTTCCAATAAAACTTTGATAGTCTCCTTTAATGCCTCTCCTGAAATACCGTCAGATTCGACCAATGACTTTAAGACTTTGTAGAATTCCTTATCATACAATTTTAATTAGTCCTAAAGTAAACGGTATTACCTGATAACTCATTCTCTGAACCGTCATAGCTAGAGCAAATTTGCCCTAATCCATCATAGTCTAGAATCTGTTCTATCCAGTCCTTAAAGCTCGTATGTACAGGATCGATATCTCCTGATTTAATACCCTCAGTGTAGAAATAAGGATATTCTGAGTAATCGTTGTACATGAATTCTCTTACGTTATCCTTGAATGAGTCATAGTCTCTCACTAGATAATATTCTGAATTTCCTGAGGCCTCAATTAATAACGCATCTGTCTCATAAAATTCTGACTCTGTACATTCTATTTCTTCAAGCTCCATCTGTTCGTTTTCTAAAAATTCTTTGATCAATTTTTGATCCTCCTTAGAAAATTCTTTTAGCTCTGATTTTTCCATATCTTAATCTCCTTTTAATTTCCTCTCTCTTTTTAATTTCCTCTCTCTTTTTAATTCCCTCTCTCTTTTTAATTCCCTCTCTCTTTTTAATTCCCTCTCGAATTCTAATATACAGTTTTTACACATGAAACAACGATCAACTTTGTACCAAAACATATAAACAGGTTTTTGTTTTCTGCATTCCCAACACACTACTTTGTCTTGAAAGAGTTGGAAGGGACTCACCCAAACCATTTTATTCCACCTCCTCCAAAATTTCCGACTGCAAAACCGGATACCAATCGTGATCGTTTATTTCCTGATCGTTATTGTACAGAATACCCTTTTTTGTGTGTACACAAACCCCACTTAAACGACTAAGTGTTTTTTTAGTAGTTTGGCTATTCCATCCAGCAAGACTAAACATGATACCGTTTTCTGTATGTTTTGCGATCATATTTCCAAATAGGAATAAACTATTTCCATCCGTAAAATAATTGCCTCCAGATCCTTTAAGTCCGGCCTCAAAGTTTTGTATAACTGTTAAAGAGTCCAATTAAAAATCCTCAAATTTCTCAAAGTTTTCAACGTGGTCTTTAATTCCATTGGTATCAGGATCAGAACCGTAAAAACCATAACAAGAGTCAATTAGATTTTCTATTATTTGGTTTTCTGTTTGTATCTCCTCAGTCAATGTAAAACCCCACACATTCCCCGATAAATAATCGTTGTATATTTCAACTTCAGAGTTTAACATACTGTACACTTTTTCAAGTGTCTTTTTAGTTATTCTTTTTACGTTATATTCAGATTTTATTTTTTCCTTTGAGACATAGATAATACCTACTAATCCAGAGTCGAATCCCTGAGGATCAAACGCCTTAAAGTCTCCTGTACTCATGGTTAAACCTGAATGATCATACAGGTATAAGGGCAAATAGACTATATCTTTTGCAGTTAATCCTAGTTCCGTAAGATATTCAACCGGATCTTTTTGTGTGTCTCCTAGATTATACCTACTATGTGTACAGATCATAGTCCCTAAATTATCCCATTCTCTAGGACTTTGAGGATCGTTATCCGGCACTATTCTTAATACTTGATTTTTGTATCTGTATTCAGTCAATTTTTTAAAAGTCCTCCATTCTACTTTTACAGAGTGTTTTAAGTTCTGATACTTGAGACTCTGAAAAATTACCCTTTAATTTGTAAGAGTCCCCGATTTTTTCAACCAGTCCCAGTCTATTAGTTAAGACATCAAAAACCGTGTTGTGTGTCATAAAGTATGGGTGGGGTTTATCCTTATTCACTTGACTTAAAGAAATTGCGATATTTTCCTTAGTGTCTATAAAATCCGGCATACTTAACAAATGACAAATAAATCTAGGTTTGTAATTTGCGTTAAAATGGCCTTTTGTTAATTGGTCTTTTAAGAGATTAAAATAACTCAATTTTTACTCCCCATAATTGCTTTTTGTTCATCTTGAGTTAAATTATACCCAAAAATTCGAGCATCAAGATCATATAGAGCATTAAATTCTTCATTAAATTCTTGTGTCTCTATTTCCTCAAAACATCCATCATGCCCAAATTTAACATCAAGTTGATCTTGAGCTAGCATGATATTTTGAGTCAATGGGATAAGCTCTTTTTGTTTTTGTCTTAAAAATTCAACAATTTCTTTGGAAATTGAATTTTGTTTTAATTGATTTTCTAAAACAATGTTTTTCAAATTTTCAAAACTCAATTTTTACGACCTCCATTAAAATATTCTCTTTTAGAATATCCGGTTTTAGTTGAATTTCTAGCAACTAAAATTAATCCTTTATCGTTAGACATTGGTAAAAATACGCCTAAAGATATTGGTTTTTCTGAAACTGGTTTAACAGTTTTCATTAAGGCATTAAACTCTTGACTTATGGAAAAATTCCAAGAGTTTGTAAAACCTTGATTTTCGGTTATGTTTTTTGACATGATTTAGATAGTATATGGTAGTATTAAAACACCATCATTTCCACTAGGTTTTTGCAGAAAAAAACACGACTGGAGTGGAAATAGAGGTCATGGTTTTTATCAAAAAATTACGCATGAAAAACCTAGTGGAAATAGAGGTTATTTAAAGACCTGATTTTTTCAAAAATCCCTTATGCCTAATTGCTCAAGTTCCTGACTGGACTGGAAATATAGGTCTTTTAAATACTAAAATTTTCCTTTATGGTTTTTGATACTTGATAATATTATCAAAATATGGGGGGGATATTTGGCCAAATTAACAGATCCAAAAAAATTTTCTAAAGTCTCCGGTTTTTCCTTTATCCTTTATTGTCAAAATGGGGGGGGATATTATCACGATATTCTAGGAGGTTATCAAAAATATCTATTATAGATTTTATTCATTATCTTTAACACGAATAAAATTAAGTAAATATTGAATGTCAACAAATAAAAAAAAATATTCTCTTATAGTGAGATTTTTGGCTATTATATATTAGTCAACAAGTTTTCAAGCGTTTATTTTTCCTATTATCACTAATTATCGTTTTTGAATGTCTAACAGTTTTTAGGAATTTCTAAAACGGTTTTACTTTGTTTATTTTTCCTGAGATTTTTTTGAAAGTTGAATCAAAAATTTTTTTTCAAAAATCCATAGTATCAAAAGAAAAAATTAAGAATTTGTTAAAGTCTCCTTACTGGAGTGGAAATGGCCACGACTGGAGTGGAAACTATGGTCTTTTTCTAAAAAATGAGAAAAAATAAAAAATAATTTGCAGTTCCGGAGGTATGCGTGAACCCTGTACACGCCTGTACAGGAATCTTTAATAGAGATTTTTTGAATGGTTAATTCGTGCAGTCGAGACTTCCGGATGTTAATACAGCATTTATCAAGCATAGAAATTCAGTCATTGAGGGGTTACGCAGTATGGACTATGATAAGATATTTGGAAGTCTCTCAAGTTGGAACGCTTTACTTCCTAGAAATAAGAATGATGATGGCAAATATGTGTACAGAGTGGTAGTATCTGATCAGGAGTTTGAAGAACTGACAAAGATAACTACTGAGGCCAAATGTAATAACTGCAAGGAGTATTGTGATTATAACGAAATTAAAATTATGGATACCGTATTACCCCTAGTTGATAGTATCTTATCAGGACATGAAAAAGAAAAGACATGGGACTGTATAAAATGTAATTATACCAATAGACTATCAGATACAGAAATTGTAGAGGATGCTATCAAAGAACCTTATTTTTTGGGAGTTGTCCCAAAGTATCCTAGACGTAAAGATGGATTACAAGATCGACACCAATACGACAGAAAAGTAACTCAATGGGCATGGAATTTCATAGCAGAACTTGAAGAAAAATCAACGCAGTTTAGAGAGGACTATAAGGAAAATGCAAAAGAATTTGAAGCATGGGATGAGGAGATTGATGGAGGAGAAGAATCAGAATGAATTGTGATAAATGTGGAAATAACATAATTGATGAAAACTATGAAACATTTTTTGTAAGTTATTACAGAATTAATAATATTTTGAAAATTCGTTGTGTTGGATGTAAAGAATCAATGAAACTGAGGGATTTTGGATGGTAGTTGTACAGAGAGAAAGAGCAAGAGAACAAGTCTCAACAACAAAGAAAGACAAGTTCCTACCAACTATTTCCAAATGGAAAGGCAAGGGAGCAAAAGATCCTGTAGCCTTTGTTAGACAGGAATCATTTTTGGCAGCCTGTAAGGAGGTAGTTAATTGGGCTGAAGAAATTGACGTAACTAGAATAGGTATTGTTGGAGATATGCACTCTGGAAAAACTACTATGGCTGAAGCCATAGCCCATGCCATACACTCAAACTCCAAACTTGGATGGGCTGTTAAGATATTCTATGAGGATGATCTGATGAACTTTGAAGAAACTCTAAAGACTCTTACAGGGAATACAAACTGGATTCTAAGATTTGATGATGTATCTTTCTTAGATGCAAAACATAACAAGAAAGCCATATCCAAAGTCAAAGAGGCAGTTACAAAGATTCGACACTTGGAGGGAGGAGAGGATGTTAAGGTTATTCTAATTTACAATTATCACTATTCAAAAGGCCTAGACAAATACCTAAGACAAGCTGACTTTAGATTCTTTACTACAGTAGGTTCAGAGGAGGAGGATAACTTTGAGGGAATTATGGGAACTAAACAAATGGGGTTGGTCAAATTCTTTGCTAAGAATAGACAAAATGGAGTAACCAAAAAACTATTCATGTCTCCAGCTAGAATGAAAAACGGTAAGAAATTCTTTTACAAATGGAGAAATCCATTCATTCCCGTATTGTTTTGGAATAACAATAATCTTAGAATGATTATCAGTCCTACTAGGGAATGGATGCAACCAATATGCTCTATTTGTTCTACTGCAAAAGGCCAAGAGTCGCAAGTAAATGTTAAGCAGTTCCTAGAAGAATATGAATCGGTTTATCCTCAGTTATACAAAAATGCTATCAAACAAGCTCTCAAAGAAGCTGGAATGAATACTTATTCAAAAGCATCAATTCAAGCTAGAAGATTCTTAGATAAAGCCTTAGAGACAAAACAGTTTAACATATTTGATTTGGCAGTAGAATTAGGTTTGACAGTAAAACATACTAGAGTCCATAGAGATCCAAAGAATATCCTACCAAGTATGAAAGAGGATGAAAATGTTTAACCCAATATGTACTAGATGTAAAAAACCGTTCAAAGGTTATTACACTAAATGTAATGAATGTATCAAGGAGATTTTTGAGAATGATTTGTAAAAAATGCCTATTCAACAAATATCATTTTACAGCCGGTATTTGTACTGATTGTTTTCACGATAAATACAAACCAAAGAGAGAGGTAAAACCTAGTGATCCTCCTACTTTAAAAAATCTAAAAAAGTTATGGGAGGCGAGAATAGAATGGAAGATCAAAAACTAAACAATCACGTTAGAGCATTTATCATTGAGAAATATTTTAATCCTAGAAAGTATAACAAACATTATGTGCCTAGAGCCTATTGATGTAGCATTAGTACAGGGTTTGATGTTAGGTGGAATGACTTTTGTTATCGGTCTATTAGGCTACAAAAATATAGTAGCAAAGAAAACCAATAGTGAACCAAACCCCATTAGTAAGCAAGAATCTTTTTCTTGACATTAAGAGATTATCATTTAGATTAAAGTAACTAGATTTTTTTGGTTTTTCGCCATCCCAGTTCATTCTTCTATAACCTCAAAATCCCATTTACCTTTAAGTTTAGAAAGTGTTACTATTGTAATTCCCATACCAACTACTGCAACAATTAATCCTAAAGCATTGATACTATTGATTGGGGAACTGTTACCGATAATATAATGAACACTTATCATACCAGCTCCAAATCCTGACATGACAAATCCCAAAAGTGATAAAAGATAATTACGTTTTAGACTCATTCATCCTCAGCAGTCCTATCAGATTCTTTATTGAGTAATGAATCTATAAATGATCTCTTTGCCTCTCCTTTGAAATTGACAATTCTTTCTTGTTTGTTTCTACCAATCATACCAAGTAGATTTGTTTGGGAATTACCTTTTACTACTCCCATAGTCTCGGCTGATTTTGCATCTAAACTTCTTCTAAAACTTTGACCTACCTCAGCAATATCGTGTTGAAGATCCTCTGCTCTTTCACTGGTCATATTTCTTGGAGCATCATTACCAGTTCTTTCAAATTCTTTTAACTCAAAAATACATTGGCCTAATGTATTGCCATTTACAGATAATAGTTTAGTCCAGATAGTATCATCATCAAGTAACTGCTCTTTGGTTATACTACCGTCTTTTTGAGTAATCTCAGTTGTCTTTTGTGAGGCTGTAATTACTGCATCAATAAGGTCTTGGTTCTTTGGCTGTCCCTCTGGAATCACATATTTTTTAAGATAGGACTGATTTAAAAATACTACTCTTGAAGAAAATACGAATAGTCGTAAAGATTAGTCGATACCAAGAGGATAAGATGCTCGGAGAATTATATCGAGCTGATCCTGATGCTACAGGAGTTTCTTTTACTGTTTGGAAAAGAAAGTATAAGGATGAACAGAAACAAAAGTTATTCCTGTACAGTCATATTGATTTGTTCAAAAGTGTTAAAATAATAAATAACCAATAATTACAGATTAGGCATGGTAAGTGGTGGGGCTAGAAAAATAGATCCTAAATCTAAACTAGGTAAAAAGAAACATCAACCTAGTGATATATCAAAATTTCATTAGTGTCAAAATCTTATTAGGCACTAATTATTTTTTTTAATCAATGAAAATCCCAAAATGGCATCAAAAAGGGTTCTCAGATATTTTCATAGTTGATACTGCAAAAAAGAAAAAGAAGAAAAAGAAGAAAACCATGAGGAGTTTCTAATGTTTATCGGATATGCTCTTACCTTAGGCGTAATAGAACAGAGTGCTAAAACTTTAAAAAAGAAAAGAAAGAAACTAAAACTATGATTTATGATGATATAGAAGTGGGTTCAGGAAAACAGCCTAAACATCTTAGAAGAAGTAAAGCCTCAGGAACTTCAATTACTAGCAGGGCTGGTAGAACATGAATAAAGTATGTGGTAAAGGGGCTTTGTCAAAAGCAGTAAAACCAAAAAAAGGCAAATCAGTTTGGGAAAAGACACAGGATAAGTTTTAAATGGCAATTTATCGTGGAAGAAAAGTTACATTAAACAAACCAATGTTAGCTCCTGAATTAAAAAATAAACAAAACAAAGTATATGTCAAGGATGGAGACAGAGTTAAGAAAGTAGGATTTGGAGATCCTAATATGAGAAACAATAGAGATATACCTGACAGAAAAAAATCTTTTCGTGCAAGACACAAATGCGATACAAATCCTCCAAAAGATAAAACTAAAGCAAGATATTGGGCTTGTAAAACGTGGTAATATGAAATACAAAAAACTATTCAAACATAAACGAAAATCAAATAGAGAAACCTCATCCTTTTCAAAAAATTCTTCAAGAGAAATTTATCAACTAAAAGATGGCAGTACAATTAGACAGTCTTACCTCTCAGGTAGAAAGCAACGCTACAACAAAAACGATAGGCCAATCGGTAAAGAGTATTAGTTCAAGATTTTTATCATAACTAGACGTAATCAAATCGCTAAGGAATCACGCCTGAACTTAGTATCTAGGGAGGGTTATCAGTGTCCTCTCTTATCCCTCCCTAGAATAATCTTTATAAGAATAGTTTTTGCTGATGCTATTGAGGACATGGCAATATTAAATGGCAGGGATTTACTTTCTGCAAAATACACTACTGCAGAAATTTCTGATGCCAATGATCAAGTTCACTATGTTCCAATCAAAAACATGATTGGAGATTATTTTGTAGCAGAGTTAAACGGACAGTTATTTGCTTTTACTATGAAAGGGGCTAGAATCCTCACACATAGAAAAACTGCTACCAAATCATTTAGAGTAGTACAGTTTGATACCTCACATTATTCCAGCATCAAACCTGAAACCAAAGAATTAGAAATTGTGCTAAAGAAAAATGCTCTCCATCCAGTAGATCGTATGTTACATGACGTTCTAAGAGTATTGGGTAGGAGGGAAAAAGAAACCTTTGGTAAGTTCCTAGTGGGGAATCAATCCTTTGATACTGAGGTAGAGGCCAATGATTATCTTGACTCTCTAAATGATGAGGATAAGAAAATAACTACAGTTGATGAGGATGGTCATGAGGTTACTGAGATGTTAAAGGTCAAATGGGATGTACATGATATTGATGATTTAATTAGAATATTCAGATCAAAGGAGGGAGAGTTCCCAAAACAAGTTCAGCAAATGAAACAATACCTAGATGAACTTGACGTTAAACAAGTTGTTACTCCGGTTAGAAAGATTACAGATTTTATTCAGAAAGACCTTATCGCTACAAGTCCATCCTATCTCGGTGGATTACTGCTCAACTATCATAGGGTAAATGGAGAGTTAAGAAAACTAACTAACAGTCCTGAGAAACCTACTGGTTCATTTATGAAGATAGCAGTAATTGGTTTGATAATTGGTATGGGTGTATTTGCAGTAGCTTTCATGGCCAATGAGGGATACTTTGATGGAATAATGGAATTTACTGATAATCTCGGAACTATACAAGAGGGATTCAAAGGAATCCCTAGCCCAACTCAAGGAATACAAAGAGGAGGAGCTACAGCCGGTGGAGGTATTGATTATTCTGATAATGGAATAATGGCATCCTATCCAGAACCATGTAAGTTAAAGGAAGATGTGAATAATGGAGTAGTTGATTACAACAAACTATCTACCTTTGTTCAAGATATGGTTGATGATTTGGAGTGTTGATATGGCATATCGTGAATGTAAAGGATTATGCAAGGATCATTCTTGGTTAGGACAAATCGGTTCAAACATTAGACTAGGACTAAAAGGTATGTGGTATATCAAAGGAAACAAGTATTGTACCAGTTGTCAATATGCCATAGTAACTGAATCAGTCAGGTGTCCATGTTGCGTTAGTGTTTTAAAATACAAACCAAAGAGTGCTTTAAGAAATAGACAAATGCGTGAACGTGAACAAGTGGTAAGATATTGAAACTTGTAATTTTTACAGTCCTTGTACTCTCAATTATTTTTGCATTAGAGATTAGAACCAATATGCTAGAACATGGAATGGAGCTTGATGAGTTTGATCCGTTCTATAATTACAGGGCATCACTTTACCTCTATGAGAATGGCCATGAATCCTATCAGGAATGGATTGATGAATTAAGCTGGGCTGAGATTGGAGGGCGAGATGTTACAGAAACCAGCCAAACTACGTTGCATTATTTTACTGCAATAACATACATACCTTTTGAGGATTATATTTCATTCAAAGACTATACAATAATTCTACCGGCAATACTTGGATCATTAACAGTCGTACCGGTATTCCTACTTACTAGAACAATAACCCACAGATATGAAATTGGATTGATTGCCGGATTCTTATTTGCCATGACTCCAACAATTATCTCAAGGGCTAGTGTCGGATGGTTCAAGTCAGAACCACTTGGAATGTTCTTAGGTCTATTTGCTCTTTGGTTAATCGTTAGTGGTATTCAAAGAAGTTCCTTACCAAAACTAATAATCGGAGGTATTGTTTTTGGTACAGCATTATCATCTTGGGGTGGTGTAATATTCTTCTTTATACCTCTATTCCTTTGGCTATTTGTCATAAAGGAAAACTCCAACAAACTTCAGTTTGGTCTAGCTTGTTTTATTGGAAGCTTTTACTTTACGACTTTTCTATTCCCTAGAGCCTATGCACTGGCCAATGACTTTATAGCTCCGGCCTTAGTTGTTGCAGTAATCTTTTTGATGATTAAATCAAAGTCAAAGAAGATAGCTTACATATTCATAGTTGGACTTGTTGTAGCCGGTACAGTATTGATAGTATCCGGAGAGGTTGAACTGACAAATTCAAGATACCTATCAGCATTAAATCCTCTAGGAAGTGATGTTGATTTACATAACTCAGTAATGGAGCATCAACAAAACAATCTAATGCACTTTGTATTTGTCAATGGAGTCCTATTGTTCTTAGGTATTGTCGGAATACTTGTAGCGATATGGTATAGAATGAACTGGTTTATTTTGATACTAGCTGGCACTTCAATCTTCATTGGTATGAATATGATGAGACTTGAGTTATTCAGTTCACTTGCTTTGGTTATTTTATCTGCAATTACTCTATGGAAAATCTATGAGATATTACTGGTCAAAAAGAATACTAGAATACTTGGCATAATGGTTCTTGGAGGGGTTGTCTTAGGTCTCTTTGTTTTGTATGAACTAGCTGAGGATGTAAGCAGTAGAGAACAGATTATCAACATGGATAATGGAATATGGGTTGAGGCTTTGACATGGGTTAAGAACAATACTCCTGAGGATTCTAAGATAATGGCATGGTGGGACTATGGTTATTGGATTCAAACAGTAGGAGAGAGGGCTACCTACATGGATAACTCTGCTAAAATACCTATGGAAAATTATGCCAATATATTGACAGATGAACCTCAAAGTGGAATAGATAGGTTAAAGGAACTTGGAGCAGATTATGTGATTGTATTTGTCAGGGGAATAGATCATGTGGATAAAGTCGAACTTGGTATTGGAGGGGATTATGGTAAGCTTGAATGGATAGCAAAAATAGGTAATAGAAATACAAATGATATTACTATGACTAATTCTCTCTATACTTTTATGATGCCTTTTGATGATAATTTTGTTAGGGATCAATCCAAGATTGATACTCTAAATAATATGGGAGCTGAACTTGTTTATCAAGTATCAAGCCATGAAGAACAGTTTGCTACAATCTATTTGTATAAACTTAATTAGTCTCCATTTTTCAAAGTAACCAATGAAACTGCCACTGGCTCTAGCCATAATGACGATTATGGGTGTATCCAGTTTGGGTTTCATTCCGGATTCTTTTGCTCAAACAAATGTAACAGTAACAACTCCTACTCCATGCTTTCTAAATTATACAGCCGGTGTTGAGATGTGGGAAAATTGTGGATTCCAAGATGATTATATCTCAGCTACTCTAGTAGGATTTGAATGGGTATCAGGTGGCAACTTTACACTAATGATAGTTACTGTCTTAATCATTATGACCTATCTCAAATACCAAACAATCGTTTATCCTATTGCAATAGGAATAGTGATGCTACCGTTCAGCTACTTTGTATTCCCTGATGAGTTCTTGAGTTTTGCCATAGTAACAGCCGGTATCGGTATCGCAGGTATTATATGGGTAATCTACATAGTCAGAACGAAAGAATATTGAGAGGACAATACAATATCTTCAAGCGTTGGTACAAGTGGAATTACTCTGGAGTCATTACAGTAGTTCTAGGAGTCATTCTAGTTTTTGGAGGTTTGTTTTATTGGCAAGACAATCAGCCATTTTATAATAACTGGAGTTGTGATACTTTGGTAGATTATGTGATGAACGTAGATGTGCCTGATCAATTCCCTAAACATAATGAACTAACTGAGGATCAACACAATCAGGTTCATCAGTTCCTAGATGAGTGTCAGGAGAATAATCGTTTTTCAGCCCCGATAGAGCATCTCAAAAATCAGGGATAATAAAAAGTTTGAACTATGTTCAATGGATAAATACTAAATCGTAATGGAGTCTCTTAATGGATAACTCCTTAATGGGATATGTTGGAGCCTTTATTGCTGTCGCAATCATGCTCGGCATTGGTACACTCATTCTCGGTGGAGCTGCAACTGACTGTAGCACAATCACAGGTTATAACGCTACAGCTGGAGCAACGCAAACCGGATGGTCTCTACAGTGCGAAACCAACAATACTCAATCACAAGCTGGATACAATCTGTTAATCATCACATTAATTGTGTTGGCAGCAGTAGTTGTATTGACCGTTGTCCGTATGCTCTCCTAGAGACATACGACACAATCCTTTTCTTTTTGTTCAATGTTTATAATCAATAATACAATCGTCTAATCATCATGCCAAATGTAAGACCATTGACAAAGAGGGCTAAGGTTAAGAATATCAAAAAAAGAAAACCTAAAAAGTCCATTACTCCAAAAGGTAAAAAACCAAAAACACTCCCTAGATACTAATCTAGGGGTGTAAAAACTTTTTATGCTCACGATTCAAGAAATCCTATATGTCCAGTCTAGTTTATCTTGGTCTTTCTCTTATTCTCTTTGTAATTACTTATGGTGTTGCCTTTACCTTAATGCCTATGATCTTTGGTTCATTCTTTACTATGATGGATGATAATAATTTTGTAATCAACGCTGAATGGCAAGCTCTCTATGAAACAAATGAAGATACAGTTCAGTATCTAGTTCCGTTAATGCCGACAATGGGTATCATCATAATTGTAATCAAAGTCTTAATGACTGCAAGTGCTAGAGGTAGAGATTAGAATGAGAAAGATACTGTTTGGTACTTTCGTAGCCTTAACCTTAGTAGCCTTATCTGGAAACCCACTTGCCATAAACTACATGGCTTCAACTCCATTAATCACTAAAGCCTATGCAGAAAGTACACAGTTTATCGGTTCTGAACGTGGGGATACTTGGGAGAAACAATACTATCAGAATGGAGCAAATGTTCTAGTTTATCATACTTTTGGATTACCTGAGTTTATAGATACCCCTCAAGGCTACAAGGCTTATTCCATTACAAACACTCCAACTCATATCAACGTTAATTCAAATATAACCCCACTATCTTTTGATAAATCAGATTGTACAAATGAAATATACCATAAAGACGGTTCAGGAACTTTCATTCAGGATGAATACTGGAGTGTAGTAACTAACTCCGGTTCTGGATGGAAACTCTATGATATTCTACAGCTTGGCTGTGATTATACAACTGGTAATTCAAATGACGGTAAGACTTTGACAGTTCATAGAGAACATCCAAAGGCACAGTTCTTTTCTCAATACACTTTGAATGATGATGGCTCATTAACAAAGCCTGAACTTACTTTGGTAAATAATGGAGCATATCAAAACGCAACTTTCTCAGGTAATGGTACACAGATTACTCCAGAAGTCATGGGAGGATTTGAAAACCTCAAAGTCTCCTTTGCTAATGTTTGGAAGGGAGTAAGTGCTAGTTCAATCTCCTTTGACGGTACGACATATTCAGGTCAGGACTTGGCTAATCTTTTGCCTAATGGTCAGGCTGTTACTTTGAGAAAGGCACAACTTGTAGATAAGATAATCAACTTTGAGACTTCAGAGGGAAATACATTCATCTACGATACAACTCTAGGTTATAATGATTTAGTGGCTCTGCAAATTACAAGGAACGGAGCAACTGCTGATATAGTATGGGTATATGGAAAGCCTCAGAATATTAATTTGGGAGAGGTTATTACACTTGATCCTACTTTTGGTTATGCTGCAGGTACAGATTATCATGCAATAGATAGAAGTGGAGTATCAAGTGCAAGTTGTACCAAAGGAACTTTGGTTAAATCAACTGTTGAATCATTATCTCTCTATAAAAGAAATTCAGGTTCAGGAGCAAATGATAACTGTATAATTGAAGCGATAATGTGGGATATTTCAAGTATTGATGATACATCAATAATTACAGATGTATCACTTAGATATGATATTGATAGTGCTATAAATGCACAAAATTGTGATTACACAAGTATTGAGGGCGAACCATCAACTCAATCTGCAACTGATTTATGGAATGACATTGATGGTACAGATACTACTACTACAACATTTGTAAGTAATGATTCTGGATGTGCTTCTACTGGTACTGATAAAACACTTGACTTGGGTGTTAATGCTGATTCAGATTTACAGGCTGAATTATTAGTTGATGATACATGGGGTATTGGAAGATTATTTACCGATATGACAAGAGATGGTTCAGATAGAAGATCAGATAGAACTAATGGGGATTATGAATTACAAGTAACATACATTATGCCAATAGTTCCACTAGCCCCAACAAATGACGGAGTAACAAATGTCGGGGCTGACCTACAATACGACTGGACTTTTGGAACTAACTTTAACAATGCAACACAGCCATCAATAGATAGCAGTACGGTCTATGTCGGAAATACAAAGTACCAATACACTCCTCTAGCTAACTGGAACGCAACACAAGAGACAGATATTGGAGGTATTACCACTTCATCTAACTTTGAGGGATTATTTCATTTTGATTCAATTAATTATTTCGGAACTATTACAGAAGAAAATACAAGTGGTGGTTCTTACAGTGAATTAGGTGGTTCATCTAATGATAAATTAAAACTTGCAGAGCATATTACTTCGTCAGGTTCATTAGTTGGAAAAACCATAACTGAAATAACTGTTTCATTAAAAGATACAATAGGTTCTCCTACAGGTACAATTTATGCAAGAAATTGGGATTCATCTGATACCATAAAAAATACTTGTACTGATACATTGGATGCAAGTACAGTTACAGGTACTTTTGCTGATTATACTTTTACAGGATGTAATTTTGAAATTGAATCAGGAGATAGATTTGGATTACAATGTGATGGGTGTGATGCTTCAAATAAAGTTGGATGGGAACGTAGTACATCAAACACTTATGATGGAACAAATTCAGTTATGGCTACTCATAACGGGGCTTCATGGTCAGATTCCACAGGATTTGATTTTGTATTTAGTGTAGAGTATAATGATGAAAATAATAGTGGGTTTTATGATTATTCAGGTAATGATGACCATGCAGAAATCATGAATCCAATAGATACAATAACATTTGATAATTCTGCAACAAACAGTGTTTTCTCACCTCAAGGTTCATCATTAACAATATCATCATTTACAGTTGCAGATAACGCCAATAAAATATTGATTGTATCAACTGGCACGTATAATGGTTCACCGACAGTTTCAGGTGTAACATGGAATGGTGCAAGTGAATCATTTACAAAAGCAGTAAGTCTTGCAGGTAATTATGATGTTGAAATATGGTATTTGGTAAACCCAACCGCTACAACAGATGATGTTGTAGTTACTTTTTCTGATTCAACAGCCGGTAATCGTGGTGCTGGTGTTTATTCATTTTATAATGTTGACCAAACATCACCAATAGGTGTAACAAATACAGTTGTTGGTGGGACAACTACTTCACCAAATGGAACAATAACCCCAACAACAGAAGGTTCAATGATAGTTGACTCGTTTTACAATGGATGTGGTACTGTTTCAGGTGTTACAGTTGACCATACAGAGGGTTGGACTCAATTAACTGGCGGTACAGATAGGATATTCTCATCACAGTATGATTTAGATCCTACTATTGGTAGTTCTAATGACATAGGTCGAGATGGTACTTGTTCAACTTCATATTCTATGGTAATAGCAGAAATCAAACCATCATCTGGTTCTGCAACCATAAAATCATCTCATATTGATACCGGACTCTCCAATGAAATCCAATTGTCAAATGCAGGACTTAACGTTACAAGTTCCGAGTGGGGAATTAGTGGTACTGGAGACTGGTCAATAAACAGTATTGTTACACTTAACCAAACTGATCCATTCACTTTCCTATCCTTTGATTCGGGTTCTGAAGTCAAGATAACTTTGGATAATGAGTTTATTGATTTGACTAAAGGAGGCAGTACAATTTTCAATCATACTTTTACTACTCCTTTAACTTCCACAGCTTATGTCGGAGCTGATTACACAAATGATTTTAACACAGATGATGGTACACAAACTGGTACAGTTTATTCAGTTGATACTGCAACTGATGAAGAATTAGATGGTGCTAGTGATAGAACAGCAACAAATCATAATTATACTTTTGATTTACAGACTTTGTTAGGCGAATCAGTAGGCGATACATGGGGGTACAGATTTACCTTTGATGGCACTTGTTCAAGTGGTAGTAATAGTGCATTTACTTTTGTTATGATTACAGATGGTGATGCTACACGAAATGGTCATACTTCCGGAGCTCAAAAGGGAATTGGTTTTGATACTGTTAATTGTGATTTGCAAGGAATTATTCAGGATGCACAAACTCCAATCAGTTCATTAACTGGAACTGTTAGTGGTTCAATTTCTGATAGTACGACTTATTACGTTCAGATAACTTCGGAATCTACCGACGACATTAATGTTTGTGTTTCTACAAGTGATTCACATTCATGTGATGTATTGGATTCTGATATTAGTCATGCTAGTTTTTCAGTAGCACTACGTTATCTTAAATTCCAAAACTGGACTATTGCCCCTATCGGATCAGTGGGTTCATGGACTCAACAATTTGACAATATAGAGTTTTGTAATAACTCTATTAATTTTGACACTTGTAATCCATATACTCTAAGTCCTCCTCAAGCATTAACAATCACTAGAGACACTTCAGGAAACTATGAAACTTTGATTAATGGTACAGAATCAGTAACCAGTACGGATGCTACAACACTTGGCACAGTTACTAATGACTTGTACCACATTGGATTTGATACCAGTCTAGGTAATAGTGGTACTTGGAGACTAGATGAACTATCAATAAGATCAGATGAACAAACTGCTCAGGATAGTGCTGACTTTGGAGAAAGAATACAGCCATTTACTTATCAGGCTAGTGTAACTGCCCCAACTACAACTTATACTCATACTGGATTTGTCGGAGCAACCGATTCATGTTTCAAGGTTACAGCTTGGAATAGTGTTGGAGAATCTACTGCTAGTGGTATAGAATGTGGTACAGCAAGTGATCCTAGTCCAACCCAACCCACAGGATTATTAGCTACTGATATTTCAGAGTCAAGGATTGATCTCTCATGGGATACTGCTCCAGTCTATGATAATATTACAGGTTATAGAATATTCTACGAGTCTCCAGTAGGTAACGGATGGATAAAACTTGTCAATGATACAGGTACAAGTACCGTTACATATTCCCATACCTCACTATCTACAAAGACACAGTACAATTACATGGTAGCCGGAATTAACGCAACTGGAGTAGGTAGTAATTCTACTGCCTCAAATACATATACTTGGGGTGTACCTGATGCTCCAACTGGATTTAGTATAATCAATCCGACAGTAGATACACTTAATTTGAATTATACTGCAAGTGTACCTTTTGGTTATCCGGTTACTGGTTATGAGGTTTATCGAGACAACGTACAAATCTCAGCCGACATTGGTAATGTTACATCATATACTGACACAGGATTAGGAGCTGTAACAAGTTACGACTATGCAGTAAGAGCTCTCAGTTCCTTTGGTAGTTCTGGATGGGCTAATGCCACAGGTACGACAGTAACCGAGCCTCCTACCAGTCTAACAGTTAATGACTGTTATCACACTTGTACGACTCAGTTGAATCTTGAATGGGTAGCTCCAGTACCGGATACCGGTGTGAATGGTTACAAGATTGAAACCGAGTCTCCTATTGGGGGTGGATGGAGTACACTTGTAGCAAATACAACTACTACTACATTATATTACAATCATACAGGATTGGCCAATGATGGAGTTTTCCATAACTATAGAATCTATGCCTTAACTCCAGATGGCCAATCTGCAGTATCAAACACTTATGCTTATACCACTCACAAACTACCTGACTCTATTACTGACTTGGTAGTAACGGATGATGGATTACTACAGTTTGTTTTGAACTGGAGTGTGCCAAGTAATTTGTATGGTACTTTATCTGGATACATGATTAACTATACTACTCCGGCTGGAGATCCTCTAACTATTGAAACTTCAGATACAGGTAGTACATCAACTACCTATACAAAAGCAGGTAATGATCCTACAGTAGAATATTCATTCAGAGTTTCTGCAGTAACCAATCATGGTACAAACAGTACTCTGGGTAATATCTTCAATTATACTTTAACAACTCCATTGGAGGTAGGAGATTTGACATTTAGCACTGAAGATAATACCAATGTAGTTCCGTACTCTTACATGGTAATTCCAGTAAGTGATACTACAGATACAATTAGAGTAACGTTTGATTCCAGTTTTACTACAGATTGTACCATTGAACAAACTCTAGCCGGTACGACAAATTCCTATACCGGACTTAGTGAAACAGCCGGTTCAGGTAGTTCAGTATATCACGACTTTAGTGTTCAGAATACAGGTAATGATGTTTTAGAGTTTGATTGTTGGGATCAAACTGATCCAACTCAAAACGGTCAATTTCTATTTACTATTGACCAAACAGGATTAACAAGTACTGCCATGCCTTTAGTTGGTCAAGTGCAAAACTTTACTGGAGGACTTTATGGTACTAATGGAGAGTTTGGAGAATTTGACTTAATCACTCTATTTGTTATCATACTTTCTATGCTAGGCTTTAATAGAAAGCATCCAGCCTTAGGAGTGGGATTTATGGTAGTAGCTTTAGGAGCAACAAGATATTACGGATTAATCGGAGATATATCATTAGCAGTAGGTGGTATAGCATTAATCTCTGTATTAGCAATAGGGGTAGGACTAAAGAAATACTAGGTGGATATGAATGATCGACAAAGCACTCATTTTAGTTATGTTCTTTTATGCTGCAGGATTTAGTTTAGTAGGAGTTCAATATACTTTAGCTGATGTTTATAATATTACTCTAGTATCTCCGGTTTCAGGAGCTCCTATTGAATCTGCATTAGTTGGTTACTTACAAGAACAAAAATTTAATGAAACAACTGAAAATATTAAAACAGCTAACTTTACAACAAACAGTACATTTTTTGACAGAGTTGAAACCTTTACCACAGGAGCAGCTTTTGTGGCATGGGAAATTATCGGATTAATGACCGGAACATACATCTTTTACATGATGAACCTTATGTTAGGAGAGGGATTTGATATATGGACAACAGCTATTATTGCATTATATGTAATGTTATTAGCAAGGGCAATACTTGGATATGTGAGAGGAATCTAAAATGGCAGATGTATCAGTTATAGAATTTATTGTCTATGCTCTAGTTGGTTATTCAGGAATAGTATTGTTAATTTCTTCAGCCTTTAGAGAAATTCCTGCAACTGCTTCAGGTTCAACAATTAGAGCTATATGGATACTACCATCTTTGTTTTGTGTCTATATGTTAGCTAGTGCTGGAACTGATATTTACTTTGAAGAAACTACAACTACTTTGATAAATCAAAACACTACAGAAACATGGACTGAAACACAACAAGATAAAATTACTTTGTATCAGCCAGTATGGGTTACTTTACATATTTTGTTTTTCTTTATGCTACTCATATTCTTTATTTGGAACATCATACAGTTATTGGTTAAGAGAGAATGAACAACGGAATACCAACAATAATTATTGCTTCAGTCTTTGTAGTTATTGGAGGATTACTTTTTCTAGGATATGAGGAGGGAGAAAGTATTGGTATCCCTCCTAGAACCGATATATCCCCACTATCAATTCACCTTGATTTAGAACCAAGTTATACTATTAATGACAAGTTTGGTAAGAACAATGATGTTGATGATTCTTGGGAGGATATTTGGAATGGTGATGGAACTATAACACTTCTTACGTCTCCTAGTACATTTACAGTTACAAGTATAGGTGAGGATACTTCTGGAGGTACTGGAGCAAGAACTATTGTTCTTGAGGGATTGGATTCCACTTGGGCTACTCAATCAGTTACGGTTACATTGGATTCAACTACTCCTCCAGTAACAGCCGAGACTTGGTTAAGACTTAATCGTGCTTATGTTGTTGATGTAGGAAGTGGAGGTGTCAATGCAAATGAAATTATAATTACAGCAAGTACTGGAAATTCGACACAGGGAGATATTTTGGCTGGAGAGGGACAAACACAAAAAGCAATTTACACTATTCCTTTGGGCTACACTGGATTCCTTGAAGCTGGTATGGTCTCAAGTCATTCAGGTCAGGAAATAACAGCTCAATTATTAACAAGATTGCCTGATGAGTCATGGAGAGTAAAATATGAATTAATTATTGATAATAATCATTTTGATTTTCCTCTAGTTGGTTCAGCCCCATTACCTGAAAAGACTGACATTAAATGGAGAGCTCAGGGAGCTCATCAAAACAATGATGTTAATGCTGGGTGGAAATTGGTGTTAAGAGAAAATTGAAGAATAGAGTAACTTGCAGTAAATGTGGAACTGAAAATCATTTTGCTAATTTAAAATGTAGTAATCCTGATTGTGAGCACACATTACTACCAAACTAATTTATACTACATAATACTACATTATAGTGAGGCTAGAACCATGAATAACCAATAGTGGCACGAGTTTTGTTTCTCGCATTGACGCCTCAACTTTTTAATTCACGTTTAGTGTACGGTTATGAAAACCATACATTAGAAACCGTACATTGATAGTATCACTCACGCCTAGAGCATAGTATTTCATACCATTACTAGCTATACAGATTTGTATAGCTGTTAAAAAATTCGTGCCTAAATTTCATTTTTGTACTTCTATATGGTAGATAATGAAAACTGTACATACATACATTACAAAATATAACACTGTTTGTGCCTAGAGAGAAAAATGTATGTATGTACGGTTTATTCTGTAATTAAACTCAGAGAAAAAATAATTTGACCAAAATCTTTATAATATAATCTAGTTAGGTAAGTTTGGCGTGAAAGCAATTCAAAACTATTCAATAAACGTAGTTGTTTTAGAAAACTTTAACGATATTGTACCAGCCCAAACTAGATCAAAAGTGATTGAGGCTTTAATGATTCAATTTATGATTGATGAGGGGAATGAGCCCCCTCATACTATGGTCAGTATAGACGAGTCTCCTAACAAGGAGGATCGATAATATGGATACTACCAACAACGATAAAACCTTTGATAAAAATCATTATATCGACTTATTCAAACAGGCTGGTTTCAACTGTTTTCCCCTAGTCAGATATAGACAGGGAGAGGTCAATACCAAAAGGGCTGATACTAGATACCAAGCTAGAAGAACCCCTAGAGACTTGCCAATACTTGAACATGAGAACTATGGTGTCATGGGTACAATAGAAAACAAGGGAGGGGTTTTGGATATTGATGAGAAAGAAAAATACCGATTATTTGCAGAGAAAACAGCAAAGACCTACATGGTTATTGAGAGTGGGGGTGGATGGCATATACCAATCAAGAATTTCTCAGAACAAACAAGTAAGATTGAACTGTTTGATTATCATACTTCAGAGGATAAGGTAGCAGAGTTTCAAGGAATAGATCATTATGTTGTAGGCTGTGGTAGTACGATTTGGCATGAGAAATTACAAAGAGAAGTAACCTACACAAATATAGGAACTGAAAAGATATGGGATGCTAGAGGTAAGGATTTTAACGCATGGATTGATGTTATTGCTAGAGAGTTAGGACTGTCTCCAAGAAAGAAAAAGAATACGAGTTCTTATGCTCATCTCAGGGAGAATTTTAGAAAAGGGGTAATTCCACACTCAGGCCAATCAAACGATTACTTTCATCAAGCCACTTTGGTTTGTATGGAGGATGAACTGACTGTAAATGAGGCTATTGATAAGATAAAGAAAATTTATGATGAGTGGGCTAAGAGTGAATACTATAGTCATAGGACATGGACTTCAGTTCAATCAAAGATTGAATATACTTTTGAACATGATGTACCTCCAAGTCAGAACAAAGGAGGTAGGCCTAAAGGTTCAAAAGAGAATGGTATCGACACAACTAAGATTGCTCAAAGTATTATTGCTGCAAAGGATCTTTATTCCAATCTTCAAACAGAAAATCTCTTTATCAATCGTAATGGATTCCTAGAAAGATATGAGGAGGATTTGGCTAGGGAGTTGATCCAGATATTTCCAGAGCTTGAACCAGCTAATGAAAACTCTATTCTATTCAAACTGTTAAGAATGTCTCCGGCCATACCTGAGACTAATGATGATTATTTTGTGTTCAAGGATGGGGTAAGAAGTTTATCAACAAAAGAAAAAGTTGAAACTGATGAGATAGGTAGTATGGGTTTCAAGGATTACAATTATCTGTCCCCAACAAAAGAGAATGAGCCAAAGAAGTTCCTAGAAGTATTCTTTGGTAATATTCCAGAGTCAGAGCATAAGAGAGTAAAAGCCTCACTACGTTCAATTTTACTATCTGAACCTGATACTAGAATTAGTCTCCTAGTAGGAGGGGCTGGAAGTGGTAAGACAAAATCTGCAGAAATTTTAGAATATGTTTTGGGGGACGAATATGCCTATTCTGTAACTGTATCTCAGTTCATTAATGATCATTTTATACGAGCTCATATTGACGGTAAGAGGTTATTGATATTTCAGGATATGCCGGATACTTGGAAAGATTTTGAAATTATAAAGACATTGACTGGAGAAAATTCTACTACTCAAAGAGGATTCCATCAAGATAAAAAGAAAGTCGTGAATAGATTAAAGGTAATGGGGTGTGCTAATTATCTAGCAAAAATTCCGGCTGATGAAAAGAACCCAATGTATTCTAGGAGACTTTCTCTTTTACATAAAGATCCTCCTTTGATACCATACAAAGAAAATCCAAACCTCTCAAAAGAAATTGCTGATGAGGAGGGCGAGAAAATTATCTCATGGATTTTTAATCTCAAAGAAGAGGATTGTGAATACGAGGATGCTAAAACTGTAAAGGTAGAATATGAGAAACTATCCAGTCCTGAGACAGAATTTCTTGAGGAAAATTATGAGTTCATGGCTGACAGTATTGACTCTATGGGGGTTATTACAATTTTAAAAGAATTTAACAAGAAATACGGACTTGAAAAGGATATGGATTACATGGCAAAGGCTCTAAAGACTGCCGGATATAACGTAACCTATTCGGGATCTATTGTTAAGAATATTGTAAAGAAGATAAAGAAAGAAGAACCAAAAGATAAACCTCAAAGGAGATTCCAGAGTGATGATGATTAAGGAGACTGGTCAAACTGCCTTTTAGACGACAGATAAACAAGTGCAAATGTGGATGTCATTGGGAGGGCATTAACAACTGTGAGAGATGTGCCGGTTATCATAATTCGAGGGGAGGTTACTAAATGAGATGTAAAAAATGTGGGGCTACTCATAAAAAATCAGCATCCTTTGACAACAAACAAATTTGTTTTAGGTGTCGTACTGGATACACTAGATATGCGAGGGGAAAAATATGAGCTATATGCCTCAATCAAAATCAGATATTCATCCAACTCCTGATAATATCTTTGATATTATTTATAACACATGGAACTTGAAAAGAGAATCATTCTTTGATCCATGTCCGGTTAATCCAAAGTTTGACGGACTGTTAGTTGATTGGAAAAAATATAATTATGTAAATCCTCCATATTCAGATTTACCATTATGGGTAATCAAAGCTGTTGAGGAGGCTGACTATGGAAAACTAACTGTAATGTTATTACCATGTAAAACTGACCAATGGTGGTTTCATGCTTTACTTTATCATAAATTTGATATGAGATTCATTAGAGGTAGGCTTAAGTTTAAAGGAAATAAATTTACTGCAACTCAACCTCATTTTTTGGTAGTGATAGTATGACAAAATCACAAGCACGTTTGATTAGACTATCATCAAGATTAATTTCTAGGGCTAGGAATACTCCAACTCTAAATGTTTGTTATACTTGTAAAAATGGATTCAAATGTGATGAATGGGTGGTTACAAAAAAAGCAAGTCATTATACAAAATGGTATCACGAAAAATGTGCTAGGAGTATTAATCTGATATGAGTTTGGATGAAGCCATAAGGCAGTTAAAAATAATGGAAAAAAAAGTAGATGAATGGAAGCAGTATATGAGAGAGGAGTTTGGTTATGAAGATTGATATTACATTCATCAAAAAAAGATGGACTGATGTAAGACTTGGAGGTACTCAAGTATCTCCATTAATTCAAATGGCCAATTTTACCATGATTACTTTTATGTGGATTAATCATATTATTCCGATTGAAATTTTTGCTCCAGTATTTGCACTACTTGGATTGTTATCTTTGTCATATATTGGAGTAAGATTTAGAGCTCATCAAGCAAGTACCGATTATAATTTGGTATTTGATCGACAAACTAGACAGGCTAAAATTCTGTATGAAATAATGAGGGCAATCAAAGAGGGTAAGACAGATGAAAATTATGATAAACAAATGTCATACCTAAAATCTATTAGTTCAGAGTTCAAAGATTAAGTAGTATTAATTTTTCACAAAACTATTGAGGATACTTCATGTATGGGATCAAGCAGCTACAGCTAGCGTGATAGCAAAATGGCAAAAGAAAATTGGTCATACTACTACTGTAATTAAAAATGCCAAACATGACAAAGCCGGTATGACAAAATATTACGGAGGTATTCTAGTCAAGAACAAATATTATTTTATTCTCAAGGCTACTCTTATGGCACGAAATTATGATGTAATTCATTTACATGATGCGTGGTTTATGGTAGTTCCGTTAAAACTTCTTTATAGAAATAAGAAAATAGTGTTACATTATCATGGTTCTTTAATTCGTGATAAGCATATTGATAGTTATCGAGCAAAACTTGAATCACTCGTTGATCTTATATTAGTCAGTACTCCTGATCTATTAGAATATGATTATCAGAAACAGCCCTATTATCTTCCAAATCCGATTGATACTGATCTGTTTAAACAAAGAAAACCACAAACAAACAATAGGTGTTTTACGTCATTAAAAGCAGAAACAAAGTCTAAAGAGATTGACAAATATCTTACAAAGGATTTTGACTATGAGTTTCAAGAGAACGTAAAAGGATATGCTACTGCAATTCCTTATGAGAAATTCCATGAGAAACTAGAGCAGTATGAATATTATGCTGACATACCATTCATCAAAGGAAAACTAATACCCACTCATTCTGTATGTGGACTTCAGGCATTAAACATGGGACTAGGTGTTCTTAGATGGGATGGGGCTCTTGAGTACGGATTACCTAGTTTTCATAAACCTGAGAGTGTTGTCAAGGAATTAGACAAGTTTTATCAATCTGTATTCCAGAAACAGTAATCACAAACAGCAATACATTTTCCCCCCTCGCAGTCATGTTCTTTACATTTACAGAAATTCACACATAGTAGGCGTGTTAAAAGTATTTAATTCTTGAACAATTAGATAATCTATGGTATTAGCTCAGGATGCATCTCAGGTCAATCGTTCTAAACAGATTCAAGATGATATACAATACCGTAAGGATGTAGCAAAATATGAAGCTGATTTGAAAGCTTATGAAGCTGAGAAAGCTAGAGTTGAAGAAGAAAATAAAAAAGCCAAAGAAAAATACGAGGCTGATCTAAAAGTTTGGCAAGCTCAAGAAGCTGAAAGAAAAAAGAAAGAACAACAATCAAGATGGAGTGGTTATGATTCTCAGATTACTCAATATCAAAATCAAATCAAATCTTTACAACGTAAAAGTGAACAAGTTTCTAAAAGAAGTGTACCAAATGTTGCTATTGATAAAGGGCAAATTGCCTCACAAATAAGAAACGTTAGTCAGGAACTTCATAATGAACAAGTCCGTATGCGAGCTTATGGTGGAAGTAGAGGTAGGGCTGAAAAAGTGCAAGCTCTTCAATCACAATTAGCTGGGTTACGAACTAGTATGAATCAATCTGATCAAGTAAAAAACAAACAAAACGAATTAAGAAATATTGGTCAGGAAATTAAAAATTTACAAATACAGTTATCAAAGACTCAAGAACGAAAAGCAGGGGCTGTAGCACAATACCAAGCAAAACAAAAACTTGAATCACAAGCTAGATCAGCAATTACTTCAGCCGGAAATGAATATGCTTATCGAAAAGCAGTATGGGATTATCGTAATACTGATTTTGTTTCATCAAGAGGACTAGCCAAACCTTACATGACTTCAGCTGTTTCAAGTGCTTTAAGAGAATACAGTAGAGCTCAAAGTATTGGTAAGGGTTCATCAATTAATCGTGCTTATAGTAAAGCTGAATTTGCTTTTATGGGAGGCTCTCAAGCTGATTGGAACGCAAGGATACAAGCTGAAGATAGGAATAGAAAATTAGCAAAACGTATGTCAGCTTCGTTAAGAGCTTCAGGTAATAGACAGATTCAATCTGCAATAGATAAAGAGATGGAAAGACTTGGAGGTGGTACTATGGTTTCAGGTACTTTAACCATAGGTACGAATGTAGCTAGTCGTGTTCCAGTTGCTTCCGGAACTGCAGAGAAAGCTCAGGACTTTGGAAAAGGTTTCACTTATGAGACTAGGGCTTTTGGTTACGTTGCATCCGGTCAAGCAGAAATAGATAGGCAACAACAAATAGCAAAATATGAAAGAGAACAAAAACTCAAAGCTGCCGGACTAGATCCAAATGTACCAGCCGGAGGTATGGATATGATTTTGAACCAACCTGTATTAGTTACTCAAACATCCCAACTCGCAGAGCCATCCAAACCAAGAACTCCTGAAGAAAGATTTGAGGCTAGAAAACAAGGAGTGCTTTCAGCTACTCAACAAGAACAAAAAGCTATGAAAGCTTTTGCTGAATTAAACAAACCTCAAGAAGTGGCAAGGTACACTCCTTTTGTAGTTGGAGATAAAGGATTTTTTTCAGAACGTGCTGCAATAAATTACGCCAATCAAATTAATGCAGATCCTACAAAAACAGGTTATACCCCAGCCGGTTCAGATATTTTGGGAACTGGGTTTAGAGAAATTCAAACAAATACAAAGCCTGTATCTGTGGACAAATCTGTTAATCAGAAAAACTTTGTAGCCCCTTATCTCATACCAGTAGAACAAAGATCATTTATTGGATATGGTCAGGATGGAAAACCAATACAAGGATCTCCAGTCCCTCAAGGTAGATTTACTGTAATTACAACAAAGGAAACTACATACAAAGAGGGGGGAGTAACTCTTACTGTAAAATCTCCTAAAGACAGAACATTCAAAGATTATCTTACTGCTCAAAAATTTATTCAGAGAACAAGTCAGCCTAAGGCTGAGTCAGTTCAAACTCCATTATCATTATCACAATTTGCTACTCAAGACATGATATGGAAAGCTACAAGTCCGGCAACTGGAGAGGTTAAGGAGTTTTCCAATAAGAAACAAGCTGAAGAATATTTGGCTCAAGAACAAAAGAAATTACCACTTACTGCAAAAGACGGAGTAATCATACCATATCAAGAAATATACAAATTTGCTGATGAAAAGAATACTAGACTTCAGGAAAAACTCAAAAAAGATCCTGATAACATTGGATTAAACTTAGTTGCTGCAACTGGTACTACTATTGCATTGGGACTGGATGCCATTACTGAGGGTGGTAAGGCACTTGACAAATATTTAATCAATCCAACTAGAGCCGGTATGGAACAATCATTACTACCACTTGTTGAGCAACCAAAAGCTACTCGCCCTGTAACAATGCCTATTCAAACTTTAGAGTCAGCCGGATATGAACAACTATCTAAAGATAGTAAATGGATACCAACGAGTTTAGGTGTACCAAGACTTGAAGTTAGAGATGATCCTTTTGTTATAGGAGGAGCAGTAACCAGTTTTGTTGAGGGAGCATATAAACAATCACAGAAACAAGGATGGGTTCAAACCGGAACTCAGTTACTTGTATTAGCTCCTCAAGTATTTTTTGATGCTAGATCAGTAGGATCAATTTTTAAAAAACCTGTCAAACTTGTTACTGGTTTTGGGTTAAAATCATTACTCAAACCGACTGCAAAAGTAGCTAAGGAATTAGCTACAGAATATGCTCCAGCTAAAGCCTTTGTAAAAACAGAACCAACTATTGTAAAATATGGAGATAATGTTTTCCAACAGCCTACTCCTAATCCTTTTGGTAAGGAGAGAGTAGTACCTTATACTGTTAGAACTACAGCTCAAACTGTAGTTGAAAAATTAAGACAGGTAACTCCAACTACTGCCAAAGTAGTTCAAAAGTTTAATCCAATAGTAAGACCGGTTAGAAGTTTTGTTCAACAATCTAAAATTACTGCTTTTAAATTTCAGGATAAGGTAAGAAGTGGAATCCCATCTGTACCAGTCCCACAATCTGTAACTGATCTAAGTAATCAGTTTAGATTAAGAGTTCAGGACTTGAAAACTCAGGCCGGATTTTTGAAAACTCAGTCTCAAGTAGGTATTAGTAAGGGAATATTCAGAGCTCAAGTTCCATTAGAACGTACATTCCAACCAGTAAGATCAAGTATTCTAAATGCCAAATACAGAACTCAGTTATTTGTTCAGGACTTGAGAACTCAGGCCGGATTTTTGAAAACTCAGTCTCAAGTAGGTATTAGTAAGGGAATATTCAGAGCTCAAGTTCCATTAGAACGTACATTCCAACCAGTAAGATCAAGTATTCTAAATGCCAAATACAGAACTCAGATTTTCATAATGGAGCAGAGAGCAAAAATAACAAAGGCTCAAAAGACTTTGATAAAGGCAAAAAATAATTTCATAACTGGATTGAAACGAGACATTGATCCAACAATCAAAGGAACTGGTAATGTAAATCTTAACTTCAAACCCTCTCAATTCAAAACCCCTCAGAGTTTACTAGATGTAAAATATAGAGTTAGATTAGGACTGGATGATCTTAGACAAAAGAGAGGTATTCTAAAACGACAAGCTGTGTTATCTTATAGTCGTGGTTTGACTGATACAAAATTTGCCATCTCAAAAAGAGTTGATCCATTAATTTTAAGAGCTAAAACTGAATTAAGTTCAACTAAAAAATATATGTTAAAAGTATTGGGGGATGGATCTACTGAACCAAAAGCAGTAGTACCTTTTGAAACCAACCAATCATTGAGAAACAAGTTTAGGAGAGATCCTACCTATGAAGCATTTTATGGTTCTAGTGCAACAAAAGAAACTAGATTTAGAGAGGGATTAAAATCATCAGAGCTTAAACCAAAATTACTAAGGTATCCAACTCAGGCAATAGGAGAAAGAGCCTTTGTTAATTTCCAAAACAAAGTAACCGGACTTGAAAAGGCTGTTAAGGAAATTAGACAAAATAGAAAACGTTTTGTTGGTATAGGAGACTATGCTCCATCTATATCTCCGGCCAAACCTGATCTTCAAGCCTTATCCAAATTCCAAAAATCAACAATCAATCTAGGCCAATCTGTACCTATAAGAAAAGGATTCCAGCCTGTAGGAGAATTTATCCCATCTAAAGCTCCAAAATCTCTAAACCCCAGAGATATGTTTAGATTCAAATCAACTCAAACTAATTTAGGCTGGTCAAAACCTATCAAGAAAAATTATCTCTTTTCACGAAAAGGAGAAAAACCATTTAGATATTTCCAAGATAGTTTAGAGGGAGCATTTAGAGATACACGACCAAAGGACAAACAACTGTTTTCCAGAGCTTCATCAAAAGGTAGGCTTAGTGAAATAGTCAAGATGATAGCAGAAGAAGAAAAGATGAGAAAGAGTGCTAGGACTGATCTTAAAAGAATAATGAAAGGAAAAGATACAGGACTTGATAAGATACAAAAACAATCAAAGGACAGAAGAAAAGATCAAAGTAAGATGGATAAAGAAAGAACTCCTAGTACAACTTTTGGAGATAGAAGTGATGGTGGTACTATACAAAACATTAGAGGTTCAGGACAAACAACAATACAGATTCAAAAACCTGAGACTGTAATAAAGGTATTACCAAAGTCCCAAAAACCTGAAAAAATTTCAGAAAGTGCTACTGTAGGTTCAAAGACAAAGGATGAAAAAACCAAAGTTACAATTATTGCAACTGATCCAAAATTAAAAAGAAAGAAGATTGAACCTAGACGAGTGTATGCTAGAGATACTGTAGTAGTTGAAACTGAATATACTAGACTTGTTCCAGAAGGAAAACCGGAACTTAATACAAATATTGGAGTTCCAAAAGTAAGTAATATTATTTCTGCAAAATCAATATCACGTTTAGGTAGTGTTTCATCAACAAAAATTTCCACCTCTGTATCTCCAAAACTTGATACGAAAATATCTTCAAAACTTGATACAAGAATTTCTTCAAAACTTGATACGAAAATATCTTCAAAACTTGATACAAGAATTTCTTCAAAACTTGATACGAAAATATCTCAGGCATTGGATCAGAAACAACCTCAGGCATTAAAGTCTCCTACTCCACAAAAACCAAAAGTAAGGCAACTAGCAAGACCAAAATCATTACGAAAACCAAAAGCACGATTAGCTTTCAAAGCTCCAAACACTCCTCCATTAAGACAAAGAATACCTCCAGCTATATTACCTCCTATTGATGTTCAAAAGAAAAAAGAACAAAAGAAAGATTCAAAGAAAAGAAAGAGAGTAGAGTTTATCGGTAACGTAAAACTTGATGATATAGAGGGACTTATCAAAAGAGAAACTATCATTACTGGTTCAAAGAAAGTAAGGAGAGCAGAACGTAAAGGTAAAAAGGCAAAGCCTCAAACATTCAAAGTAGGATTTTGGAAGCTGTAGTAGAGGGATTAGTTCTAGTAGCCATAACTGGATTCTTTGGATCATTTATTGTAGAAGTTTGTTATCGTGGTTTTCCATCAAAAAAACATACTCTTAAATAGTACATACTATTTCATACTATTATGAATAGAATACAAGTTATGGTAAATGATGATACATTGACCAAACTAAACGAAAAGAGAGGATCAGTACCTTTGTCGGTATTTGTAAGAACGATATTGGAGAATTCTACAAAATGAAATCAGAACAACAAATCAAAGAGTTCAAGATTGAACTACAAGATTCTTTGTCCAACTGTAATCTAGCAACTGACGGTCAGTTTTTACAAGGCATGATCAGAACAATAGATTGGATATTTGAGGAGGAGAAAAAGAATGACCAGCAACAGTGAGATGAATAGAAGAATCAGAGAGGTTTATGCCAAAGACAAATCTCACACAATTTCACTTGCAGATAATGTAAGAGGAGGTGTTTAGAAAAAAATGAGTTTGTCAGATTATGCAGAAAAAGGCGATTCAGTCTCATTAGCAAAATTGGGCGATAAGGAATTTACAATGAAATTCATTGAAGATTCGGATTATACTCAACAAGATGAGACTACAAAAGGCGTTAAGATAACTACCGTTGAGAATTTTGATATTGACGGAGAGTTTCATAACAAGTTCCATACAACAAGAATCGCAATAGTGAACAAACTGTCTCAGTCAAAACTGAGAGAGGCCATCAATACAGGTAAGTTCACTGGAAAAGTCAAATGTGTTACCAGTAAATCAAAATCTGGAAAAGACTTTTTCGAGCTTGTTGATGCAGGAGAGAAAGCATGATGATGCTTTCAGATCCTGAGTTAGAGGATGAGGAATTTTGGGAGGCCAAAGAGTTTCTCTTTACCTCTCGTCATTCTCTAAAGGAGCTCAATGTGTTAAGGGCTGAAAATGATGAAGTGACATTGGGGAGGGTTACTGATGTGTAACAGTCCCTTAACATATTGGAAAATGAGAGGGGAACTCCCTCTTTCTTTTTCTAAAACTGTGGTTAAGTTAGGTAAAGGTGAGGCAAGTATTCATGAACTGTGAACTTTGTGATAAAGAATTTTTTGATGATTCTGGAGTTCTGACAAAATATTTGTTTCATAAAATAATTTTTCATGGAGATGCTCTAAATTGATACTTGTCGGAACTTTAAGACAAGACTGGCTGCCGGACTTTAATTCTCAAGGGGGGATAATCCCCTCTTGAGATGTTCTCAATGCCATCAAAATTATGCTCAGTATTGGGATGAACTCAGTATTCAAAAACCATACTGTAAGCCCTGCAAGGATAGCAAGCTTGAGATTGGAGATAAATTCAAAGCTAAAAAATTCATGGATTTTAGGAGGCGTAAGGAAAACAACTGGTGTATCCTATGTCAAAAAACTGTCCACGAATTAGGAGAACACATGGAGGAGCATTATGAACAATAGACAACGCATGAGAACATCTAACCAAATGGTCAAGGATTATTTGTTAGAGATGGGGTATGATCAAATATGGTTCAAGCCACATACTGCTAGAAACGACATAGTTTATACGCAAAATGGCAAGTATTACGCCACTGATCTATGGAATCTTTTTGATGGTATGTGTTGGGGTCGAGATCAGTTATTCTTTTTGCAGATGAAAACAAACAAGTGGGCTGATAGAAAACCTATTGACCAGTTCCTAAAAACTCATAACGCAATAGTTTTTGTTTTCAATGTAACTGACAAACTCAAAGCGTGTAACGGAAAATACAAAGTATTTGTCAGGAGGTATCCGGAATGTTAAGACTTTGCTGTGTACCTAAATGTGGTAACAAATTTGAATACAATTCAAATCAAAAATACTGCAAATCATGTTCAACAAAGAAACGATACATACCTTGCTGTGTACCTAAATGTGGTAACAAATTTGAATACAATCCAAATCAAAAATACTGCAAATCATGTTCAACAAAGAAAACAAAGGAACGATACACTAGAGCAAATAAGAAAAGAGGTAGGCGAGTCATACGTTTTTGTGTTGTATGCGATAAGATTATTTCTGATACTAGAAAATTCTATTGTTCTGACGGATGCCAGTGTGTAGCAAGATTCAAAACAAGAGATTATCTTAAAGCCAAGCTCAAAAAAATGGGGATTAGGGAATGAGCCTGATAATTAACTCTCCTGTAATTTGTATGAACTATAATTGTCAAATTGAGCTGAGTAAATATGATCTTGATAGGTTATCAACTCAATTTAACAAAAATAGATTGTGTCCTAAATGCAGAAGAAATAGGCACGTTGATGCCCTAAGATGCCCTGACTGTAAAAACCCATTCCCATATAGAGGTCTAAAACTTTATTGTGATGATTGCAGTCAAAGAAGATATAGTGAACGAAATAGGAGAAGATATGTCGCAAGAAACTCCTGATTGGGTATGGGCTGAGCCTCAAACTCCTGAAGAAATTATGAGTGAGGTCATGCAGAAATACGGATATAATAGATTTTATGTCTTAATGTCAGGAGGCAAAGATTCTGTATGTGTGGCTGACTTTATCTCAAAAAATTATCCTGAGGAATTTGCTGGTATAGTTTTTACTAACACTGGATTGGGAGCAACTGCTACTAGAAAGTTTGTAGTAGATTATGCTAAAAAAAGAGGATGGAAAATTCACATGACTTGGGCTAGTGAAAAAGAACGATTCTATAATATTGCTATGAGGTTTGGTTTTGCTTTTGCCGGTAATCATTCTATGTGGATGGGATACCTAAAGATGCACACTTGGTATTATTTTCTCCATCCAAAAATAAAATCTGGAGAAAACGCTTGTTTTATTTCTGGAGTCAGAAAAAAAGAATCTCGTATGAGAAATAAGATAAAAAAATATACAAAGAAACCACTTGATTTTAACTCAGGACTTCCTTATGTCAAACCATTTTTGTACAAAAATGGATCTCAATTATGGGACTATTTTATTGAAAATGATTTAGAAAAAACTCCAGTCTATGAATGGTTAAATCGTTCTGGAGAATGTTATTGTGGAGCTCATGCTGAAGAATGGGATCTAAAACTTATGGAAAAATATGACCGATTAGCTTTTGATACTATCAAGTGGCTTGAAAAAGAGATGGTTAAGAAGTTATCTCAACTTAAAACATCAACTGGTTTTACTGATAGTCAGATAGCAAATTGGTATAGAATGTACCATGAGCCTACATTAAAAGATAAACTTACTGCAATTCAAAAACAATTAGTTTGTCTTACATATTTCAATAGATGGGGAAACAAGGTATCAACTAATGATATTGAAAATCAACAAACTTTGGCATCATGGTTTGATAGTCCTGTTAAAGTCAATGAAGATTACTGTGGAGAAAGTTGTGTGGTGGACTAATGTTTGACAAACCAATTTTAAAATTTATCAACAAACCAGTTCTAAATTTTAATGATTGGAGAGGCTGTTACGGTGTTTGTATTGACTGTGCAGTTGATATTATTCGAGTTGATAGGGATTCTTGGTTAGACGACAAATGCCATAGGCATAAATTTATGGAGTTGGAATGATTAATGTTTTTCATCTGTCATAACTGTGGGGTATTTGTCAATAAGGAAAAAGGAAAAGCAAGACACTCTGATAACGAATGTATTTTTACTGTGAGAATAGATTAACTACTTTTTCTTTTTGGTATCAGGTACGTCTATTGTTCTGTAATAAGCTGATCTGCTTGAGCCTCTAACTCTAATTTTCTTTTTCATATTTTGACAATCCTGTACACGAATAAAAGGTTTAAACATTACAATTTCTATTAAAGATTAGTTGAACTCAACAAATAATTACATGAATCAGGATGATTTTATCAGAGTTTTAGAAGCAATACCCGATTTAAAAATAAGAAAGTGGAAAAACAATGATGTTAGATTCTTGTTTAAGATAATGTATTGGTCAGCTTTGAGGCCAATGGAGGCAATACGATTAGAAAAAAAGGATTTTAATTTTGAGAATAGAGTTATTCATTTAGGTCATACCAAAACAAGAGAAAATGATCAGGCATTAATTCCTAGAGTTTTTCATCAGGAACTTGCAGCATGGGTTAATACAAAAGAATCGGGCAGGGTTTTCCCTGAACTAAAATACATTACTTTCTATGTTTGGTTAAAGAGACTTGGTAAGATGTTAGATATTGAGGCATGGACAACTCCACAAAGCGAGACTGGAGAAAAAACTGTAGGACATATTTTTAGAAAGTCAATAGGTAAGGATATGATGGATGGGGTTCAAACTAATATTGAGGGAAAACCATTTGAGATACATACAATATCAAAGCATTTACGTCATGCAAAACCCTCGATAACGCAAGACCATTATCTAAAATCATCACTTCAAAGAGTAAAAGAGCAATTCTAAATAAATATCAGTACATTTTAGATACTATGGCGTGATTAAATCTGTCGTTAGAAAAGCCTTTAAGATCAATACTTGGGTATGGGTAATTTTATTATCAATTCTTTTGGTAATTTTTTATGTTACATTTAGTATTCCTGAGGCTTCAGGTATTACTAGAGAGGAGTATAATGAATTAGAGGAATCGGTTGAAAATGCTAAAGAGCAAATTGATGATTTAGTTGAGGCAATATCTGATCAAAGAAATATCATTAATGAAAAATCAGATGATCTTGAAAACTTACAAAAAGAACTAAAGGAAGCTGAGACAAAAAAGAATGAGTCATGGGATTCAATTCAGGAGGTAATGGATCTTGAAGATAAAGTTGTACAGGCCGAGACAGAATACAAAGAAGCTAGACAAAAATTATTTTCTTTACTCAATGAAAAATCAGAACAAGAAAGAGTAATAGACGAACTGGAGAAAATTTTATCCTCCTCAAAAATAGAATCAAAAAAATTTGATACTTCAAATTTAGCTAAGAATGTTGCAGTAAGATTATCCAATACCTGTATTACAGCTTCGGAAAATGGTATTAGTTCTGAGTGTCCAACATACAAACAGCTTGTAATACTTGATACCTCAGATACAAATATCTCAGGAAAATTTACAACGGATGAGAATGGATATTTTTACAGGGACAAAGCTCCAATAGATAACTCATGGAGATACTATGATCTTGATGATGAGTTGAGAGTCTTTATTGATCCACCTCAAGGCATGGCTGAGAGAGTAAAGACCATTACAATACAGTCTAACTTTGATACTTATTTTGTACAGAATGACATGACAGTAGATTCAAAATATGAATTAGTTGATTTTGTAATTAACGGAACTACTTATCAAAAAGCCAAAACTGTTCAAGTATATGAAAAAGTAGGAGACTTTGGCAGGGTAATTTACCATGATCGTTATGTCGATAACTGTAAACACGCAACTATCAACGCTGAAAAATGGGAGATGTTACTAGCTGATACTATACATTATATGAGAAATAATTGTGATGAAGCCCATACTTCTTATCAAGAAAGGGAGGTAATTTACGCAAATTCCACAAACATTGATCTAACTACCTCTCCTAATTGGAATTATTTTCAGTGGCTAGAGGAGGTATCTAACCACTGTATATTCAAGTTTAAGGCTTGTAGTTAAACCCACAATAACAACATGGATAAACTGTAATGGACTGCTTACATCTTTTACAATGTCTCCCATGATAAGCCCAATTAATCCAACTCAATTTTTATCCCCCCATATTTTTTCCAAGTTCCTTTCATGTTGATCCCATGAATCCGATTTAGTTTTACGTTTTCTTTTTCTAGTTTTCTTTGGCTTATCTGACCATATTTTTACTTGAGATTTTTTTGATTTTCCCATAAGTTTTTTGAGATTATCTTGATCTCTTTTGGCTTCTTTTTCAAACTCCCCTAATCCACTGGAAAAAGTTTGTACAGCTTTGTTAAACTGATTCATTCCATTATCAAACTTTTTCATTCCTTTATCAAAGTTTTCTTGAGTAATATGTTTAGGAATTTCCTTTAGTTTTTCAGTAAAACTTTGCTCAAATAGGGGGGGTATTCTTACTCTATGTCTCCTCTTATGTTCTGGATACCTAACCCAAACGTGCTTTTTTGTGGTATGACCAATGATAATTATCTTGTACTTTTGCAGTAGAATCTCCTGTCGGGTATTTACAGATGGCCTATCTGTATGAGCTGGAACATTAAATCTCTCCCATTCCTCAAAGGTCATTTTTTTGAGATACTTCATTCTTCTTTCTCCTTTTTTACTATACGTCTTAAAAGAAATAAGTCTAATCCTATTAGCATTGAGATAAAAACGATATAGGGTATTCGTTCATCTCCCATAAACTCTAGGATCACTTCATTAATTCCTGTACAGCTTGCTCTAGTTTTTGGGCGTGTTCTCTTTTGTCCGGATTTGTCTCAAAGTCAATGTCAGCTTTGATACAAATTAGATCCCATGTGAGACTTTGGATTTTTTCATTCAATTTTCTCTCTCTTTTTCTAATACTGTTTTCATCTGTAAGAATGAATCCTCAACTGTTTGAATTATTAGGTCGTGTACAGCATCAAACCTCATGCCATTACGGTTCAGATACAAAGTAGCTTGACCGACTATCTCAAATAGTTCGTTTTGCATCACTTCTAAGTCGTTAGACATTTTGGAAATTTCCTATCACATCCTCAGGATCTTCATCTTCATCATAGTATTCTTTTTCATCTTCATCTGTAATGAAAACAATTTCTATTTTCTTAATGTCTCCATCTTTGGTTTTTGTGGTATAGACTGGATATTCTCCATCCCCCCATCCTGTACTGGTAAGAACCCCACTGTAAGCTTCTTGTGGTAAATTCATGTCCCTTAATGACTCACAAAATTCTTGCCATTTAGATTCATCATTCAGTTCCGGATGGTGTTTTATGTAACAAGGATCTCCTAGCCAAATAAGGCCACTATCCACACCACAATAACCTACTAATTCTTTACTCATACCTGTACATCCTCAAAGGAGATTAATCCTCCTGAGATTCGATACTAATACAGATTTTTTCATACCAGTCTTGAAACTCTTTACCTTTGCCCTCAGATTTACAGATCCATTCCATAGTCTCGTTTTCTGTTTTCATTTCTTTGTAAGACTCCATTTC
>Ga0196901_1000062_pt1 | contig 47853 bp, 74 predicted proteins | sample CB_VirMetaG_FD_169099 | JGI IMG/M metagenome (GOLD analysis project Ga0196901, IMG submission 169099) | Freshwater to marine saline gradient viral communities from Chesapeake Bay - CB_1504_1 Viral MetaG (v3) (version 3) | ecosystem: Environmental > Aquatic > Marine > Coastal | place: USA... | reverse complement strand
CTACTATGTGGTCCCAAGAAACCGGTAACCCCTTGTCATGTCTCTCCATGGCCTTGGCGTATAGCATCTTCTGATAGTCGCTCTCAGGGTTGGTGTAAGCCTCCCTCATCGCGTTGTGAAACTCCTCTTGACTTGCGTATCCGTTGTAACCCATTAGATTTCCTCCTCATCTAGCCAAGCCTCTAGCCTGTGTCCTTCGACTATAGCATTAGCTGGCGCGGTTGTCAAGCCCCTCCAAGTAACCTGTGGCGGTAGTTCAATCTCGCGTTCGTAGTCCCACTCATTGCAAGCCTCTATCGCCTCCTTGCACACTGCTATCATCTCATAGGGGACTGGCGGATAGTGGTTCGCTCTGAGGTGCCATGTGAGGCTGTCCTCTAGGGTTGCTAGTTCTGCCATCTCCTGTGCCTGTAGTGAACCCATTAGTGGAATCTCCTTCTCAACTCATCTAGCTCTTGGTAAATCCTGTATTGCTCTTGCGCTGTTTCGCTTGTGCTGTCCTTGGCGTTTGCATAGTTGCGATAGTGCCTGTCTCGCAATAGGCGAATCGCTGTGTCAATCTGTCTGGCCTCTGTCCTTGTGACCTCTGCTGTTACCTTCTCCATGTTGCCCTCCTCTGGCGTTATGTCCCAACCTAGCACAACTCTGTGCCTTTGTCAAGTCTGTGAGCAGTTTTCAGACTTACTCAGGTCTAGCGAAATTGTTTTACCCGTCTAGTCGCTACCCCAATTCGGAAAGCAGTTTAGGCACTTACTCAGGTGCTTGTTTAGCTTGGATAAAACTTGTCGTGTTCTGGCGTTGCGAATACCTCACGAATCGAAACCAAGTCCTCCAATTCATAGTCGGTCTTCTCTAGCCACTCTTGAATCGCAATCCCTGGCGTTGTGGCTAGTGAGGCGAACCCCTGTGCCTTGTAGCTGTTGCCTTCGGGTATCGGCCTTCTGAACACTACTGTGTAGTTCTTGAATGGCACTAGACAACCTCCTGTATCTTAGGCACCTTCTGAACCCAACTAACATGAGCGGGCAGTTGCACCTCAGAATTCTTTACAATCTCATAGTGCCAATAGTAAGCATCTAGCCTTATGTCTAGGCTTGGTGCCTCATCTAGCTCCACCATGTAAGTAATCTCAAACTTAGCCATTATCGGTTCCTCCCGTTATAGGTGTCGCACAAGTCGCACCTGTCTGTAACTATGTTGTGCTTGGTAACGCTAGCACACTTAGCGCACTTTGTCAAGAACAATTTTGCCTCCTGTGAACTTGGTTGTTGCATACTTATTCTTGCGAGTGTTGCGTAGGTGTATCGCCTTTAGTTTGGACTCTAGTGTCCGCTTGCTATCTGGTCTAGCCAATTCGAATCTCCTCCTGTTGTGCGTTGTCCCAAATTGCTATCTGGTTATAAAGTGTTGCATACATTGTTGCCTTTGTCAAGTTGCGAACTAGGCGTGTCTTGTCTAGCCAGACTTTACCTGTGGCTGTGTCTGTCCATACCCCTACAATCATACCGCTTTGTAGTTCGCTTGGGGTTATGGCGCGTTCTGCTACCCAATACCCGTCCTCTACCTGAATCGGAATCATGCGTCCGTTTTGATATAGGTAAGTGCCGTCCTGTAGTTTCATTCTGCTCTCTCCACCGTTGCTGTTGCCTTGATAATTCCCTCTACCGTTGTCTCGCTAGAAGTCGTGCCTTTTGAACCTGTAACGCTAGCTATGCCTATTGCTTCATGGATTAGTTTGACAACCTTGTCGGCATCTCCATAAGCCTCTGTGACTATCCATTTACTCATCAAGTCCTCCTTTGAACTTGTAATCAAGCTATCACACTTTTGAATCTTTGTCAAGTCCGTTTGGTAACGAATTGGTAACATATTTAGTTGTAGGTTATCTACAATAGTTTTGTAGGATATCTACAAAAGAATTATGAATAATGTTATCTAACACAATTCGGAATAGTGTTATAAGTCTATCTATTAGGTGCTTACCTGTCAAGTAGGTACCTAACACTATTCGGTGTAGTCTGAGAGTTAGCTGTGAGGAATCAGGCGCGACACGCCGTAAGATTACCCCAAAAGTTGTGAATCTCAGGAGTCTATTAGTAAATAACATTATGTATTATTATAAAATAATAAAACATAAAGTAATGGGAGGGAGGCTAGGCGAAATTATGCGTTTTTAGTCTAGCCCCCCTTGACAAAATTATCCCCTAAGATTTACCGCTATCTGCTCCTCTAGCTTGATGGCTAGGTCTGAACCATGCCCATAGTCTCTACTGTTGCGAACTAGGGTTAGTAGTTGCCAAAGTTCGATGGTGTCTAGGTGTAGTTTCATTAGTCCCTGTACCTCTCTGTAGCCTGTTCTGCGATTAGATAGTTGCCCGTCTGCTGTAGGGCAGTTAGGTAAACGATTAGTTCCCTTAGCTTGCGATTCACGCTATAAGAACCTTCTGCCAATCTGGCGTTCTGTAGCTCTGCTATCAGGGCTTTGTAGTCTGTCATCTCATCTCCTGTTGTTCGGTGACAGGTGAAACGCTAGCACAAGTGACAACCCAAGCGCAACCCCGTTTGATAACGGTTTGATAACGGCCTTGCAATCTGCCAATTGTGCATCAGATAGGGGATAGCCCTCACAAGCCTCAGAATCGTTTCTAACGGCACTTGATACCGTTTGCATACAATCACACCAAGCCAGTTCTGTTAGCCCGTTAGAACGCCTGCTACAATCGCATTACACTATCGGCGCTCGCAAGTCAAGCACTGTTACCAAATCGTTATAATTGCCCGTTACCAAATCGTTATCTAATTGGGGTTGACAAATAGGCGGGAGTGTGCTAGACTAGATACCCACTTCTAACTCCCATGTTTCGGGTAGTGCCGGTTCTCTCCGGTTGCTTATCGGGCCCGTCCGGTGAACCCTACTAGATAGAATCTAGCACACTTTGTTTAGTTTGTCAAGTGCCAGCCTAGGACTTGAACCTAGGTGTCTGCCAGTCTGGCTTTAGCTTAGAAAGCTAGCGCGATTATAACCCCGAACACGATACCCGCGATTAGGATATCGCTCCACTTTAGCCCGGTCATTAGTTCACCCCCCATGCCTTGCGAATCAAGTTCTGGTGTCGTGAGGTTGTCACGCTATACTTAGTTTCGTTTAGCCACTTGGTTTCTGTGTCTGCCATGTAAGCGGCAATCATGGTTGAGTAGCTCATAACTCTGTAATCTGAACCCGCCCAATAAGCGCGGAGACTGTTGCCCTCAAAGCTTTCGCGGTTAGCTAGCTTGGTTGCTATTGTCCTGTAGTTGTCTTGCATTGTGACACTCTCCTGTTCTTGTTGTTGTGTCGTGACTAGCGGGGGAGTTGAACCCCCGCCAAGGCTACCCGCCTAGTCTGCCAGATAGTCACCGCTTGCGGTGAGTTCTGCTAGCAATTCTTCAATCGTTGTATAGTCTTCCATTAGTAGCCCGCCTTTTCCTTGTTTCCATGGTTCCATTCGTAGTGTAGGAATTCGTAAGCCAGTGCGCCATTCTCTTCAATGTCACCCTTTAGCCCTTTTACTTGTTCGCTTGCTTGCTTGTAGCATTCCTCACAGTTGAACATTAGTTCACCTCCTGCTTGGTTATGTAGATTGCATTAGCCAAAATTGTCATAGCCTCTAGCTTTTGCTCTAGGGTTAGTGTCGAACCAAAGTCAAGTTCGTTAGCGAAATTGCCTAGCAATTTATCGGCGTTCAAGTTCATGTTTCCTTGTTTCCTCCCTCAACCTCTTTGGTTGATAGGACAAGACTACCCCATGGCAAACCCATGTCAAGCACATTTCGCGTTACAAAAGAAACTTTTTTATTGGCCATTTGTAGGGCCCGTGGTGTGGGGCACAACCGCGCAAAGATTTTCGCCATTTGAGTTATTTGGCCTGAACACCTGCTAAGATATTTTCTATGAGCGAAATTATTGTTTCCATGTCAGGCATCGGGCAGTACACCCTGAGCCTAGACATAGTTGACCCAGGCATTGACCCGTCAGACGACATCGAGGTATGGCGTGCCGTATTCACGGACCAAGAAGGCCATTCCAGCTGGGAGGTCTACTTCGAGATGGGGCCAGACTACGAGGCATGGGACCTAATAGACGAGGCAATCACCGCCTATCGCCAGACAATTGAGGAGCTAGACTAATGAACTATGGACAGTGGGCACAGTACGGTATCGAAAAAGGCTGGGCAACTCCGCCCTCCTGTGCAACTCACGATGGCATTCCGTACACGGAAGCTGAGGATTTGGCATGGGAGCAGGGCGAAGACCCATGTATTCACATCATCAGACTGGTAGAAACGCCAGAAGATTTAGAGGATATTAAAAGAAATAACCAGAATTTAAACTTTGGATAAAACCAGAAGTGAAAAATTTTTCGCTATAAAATTATAGAAACGGACTTTAAATGTCAAGAGGACTAGCAGATACACCAGAGCCAGGACCTGAAGCAAACATAACTAACGAAGAAACAGAAGAAGCAATCCAGGAATTGTTTTCAATGGTAAGCTTTTTGTTTGCAAAGGTAGATGCAGTAGAAAAGATTCTAGGTCACGCAATTGAATTGCCAGAGTCGGAAGCGGCAGACCGCAAACCACTTAAAGGACTTTAATGAGTAAGGCCATTAGCGTAGTCGACGACATCTTGCTGCGGGCTGCAGCAGGTGGCAAGTCAGGGGATGAGATTGAGAAGCTCACCGGCATCCCGGCTGCCCAGGCTGTGTCTAAGGTTAAGGACTTGTTGGCAACCCGCGACGTCTGGACCGAGATGGAGCAGAGGCAGTTGCTGTTGGCAGAGCTGCACGAGTTGAAGGACAGCTTGCGCTCCCAGGCAATTGACGGCCAGGACCCAGAGGCAGCCAGAGTATTGCTGCGCACACTAGAGACAATCGGCAAGCGGCTTGACAGCCAGCAAACTGTGCTAGATGAGAACCTAATTAAGCTGACGCAGTTTCAGCAGAGGATATTGCTAAGGGCGATGGACGCAGCTTTGACCTTCGCCAAGGGGGAGCTGGCCGAGAGGTACCCGCAGGTGCCAAGCCACGAGCTAGACGAACTGGTGGCAGACGGATTAATGCGAGCAAAGTTTGAATTGATGGAGGATGAGAATGGATAGTGTAAACCATCCAAGCCACTACACCAGCCACCCAAGTGGCGTCGAGACAATCGAGATTACAGAGCACATGGGCTTCTGCCTGGGCAACGCTATCAAGTACATAATGCGGGCGGACCACAAGGGGAACCCGATTGAGGATTTGAAGAAAGCTGCGTGGTACATTAACCGCGAGATTGAGAGGCGCAATGCCGCTGTATGATTACGTATGCGAGAACGGGCACACTAAGGAAATTAGCCACGGGATGTCGGAAGCACCGCGGATGTACTGCCACTGCGGCAAGCCACTTCGCAAAGGGGTAAGCGCACCGGTAATTAACTTTAAGGGTGAAGGGTTCTATTCTAATGATAGAAAACGTCCTTGATAATGTAATTGCGGATTTGCGCAGCCGCAGCCGTAAGCAAGAATACCTGAAGGACCCAGCGCTGTGGGCAGAGGAAGTCCTCGGCAAGCACATGTGGTCCAAGCAGCGAGAGATTGCTGCATCGGTAGTTGAGAATTCGCACACGGCAGTGGTGTCTTGCAACGGTGCCGGTAAGAGTGGACTAGCTGGAATGCTAGCGGTTTGGTGGATTGCAACCCACGACCCATACGATGTGGCGCTGATTTGTTCGGCACCTACTTATGTACAGATTGCCAGGGTTTTGTTCCGCGAGATTCAGGACAACTTTAAACTAGCCGAGAAGCATGGGCACCAGCTGCCAGGTTACATAACCCAAGGTCAGGAGTGGAAGCTCGACGACGGTACGGTAATTGCTTTTGGTAGAAGGCCAGCGGATAAGGACATCGTTTCCGCGTTCCAGGGAATCCACCGTAGGTATGTGATGGTAATCCTGGATGAGGCAGGTGGTATTCCAGAGGACTTGTACACCGCTACCGAAGCTGTGACCAACACCGAGGGCGCTAGGGTTTTGGCAATTGGAAACCCCGATAACAGGGGGACGCCGTTTCACAAGATATTCCGCGATGACCCAACTTGGCACAAGATTAGAATTAGTGCATTTGACACTCCGAACTTTACAAGCGAAAAGCACACGGTACCGCCAGAGCTACTGCCGCTACTAATCCAGGAGGCATGGGTAGAGAAGCAGAAGGTATCTTGGGGCGAGGAATCCGCTAGGTACCGCTCTAAGATTCTGGCTGAGTTCCCAGACGAAGCTGACAACACATTCTTTTCACAATCCAACATCGACCTTGGCATTGACACCGACATTCCAGATGACATGCAGGCTACCGCTGTGCTGGGTGTTGACGTTGCTCGATTCGGTGAGGACGATAGCGTAGCTTACATTAATCGCGGCGGTAGAGTAAGAAGATTAGAAACCTGGTCCAAGGCAACCGCGACTGAGACCGCGAGCAGAATACATAGGATGGCGATAGATAATGCAGTTAGTGAAGTACGTATTGACGCAGCTGGCCTTGGTGGTCCTGTTGTTGACCTCGTTGCCGCTATGGCTGATGGCAAGTATCTTGTTATCTCTATGCTGGGTTCTGCTGCTAGCCCTGATAAAACTCGTTGGCATAATGCGAGGGCAGCAAATTACGATGCACTTAAAGAAGGACTCTCAGCTGGCAAGCTAGACCTAGACCCTGACGACAAGGTGCTACTTGAAGAGCTATTGATGATTAGCTATAAGTTCACGCCCAAGGGTGCAATCCTGATTGAGTCCAAGGATGACATGAGAAGCCGCGGAGTTAAGTCGCCGGACTCCTTGGATGCTGTGGTCTACGCCTGTGCCGACCTGAGTTCGATAATCAACAGCCCATATGGCGACAAAAAGCCCGGTGATTTAGTTGGAATGGACTACACGGCATTAGAAAAGCAAGACCCGTTTCTTTCTACCTGGACGTGGTAGAATAGTTTTACTGCACTTTTAAGGAAAATTTATATGGATTTCAGCAAGCTTACAGAACAATTCGCCGCAATTGCATCTGAAAATGATTTGCTTCGTGAGTCATACGGTCAGATGGCTCAGGCCATCCTGGCATTTGACGACAAGGGTTGGAACGAGATTGCACCTGCAACCCTCGAAGATGGCTTTGCACTGACAGACTTGAAGCACGCATCTAAGAAGATTCGTGAGATTTCAGAAGGCAACCCGCTACTGAAGCGTGGTGCTGCGCTTAGGACTAGCTATGTATTTGGCAAGGGCCTAAGCTTTGGAGTATTGCAGCCAAGGTTCCAGAGGATTGTTGACGACGCTATTAACCAAGATGTGGTGTTCTCCCCAGAGGCACAGGCCATCAACGAGCGTACCCACTTTACCGACGGTCAGCTATTCTTGCTAGGCAACATAGCTACCAAGCAGTTCCAGCGAATTCCATTTGGCCAGATTGGCGGAGTTGTTACCAACCCTGACAACCCAGAAGAGATTTGGTACGTTAAGCGTAGCTGGCCAAGGCTTTCACAAGAGCTAGTGGGCATGAACATCAAGGAGCAGCAGCTTGACGTTTGGTATCCAGCTGACACTTACAAGCCAGCCAACGGCAGGTACGTATCTAAGATTGGTCAGTTCCCAGTTGACTCCCGCTCCAGAATGTTTGTCAGCCGCGTTAACCGCAGAGCTGGTAGAACTTTCGGTACTCCAGATGCACTGCCAGCAATCCCATGGGCACACGCTTATAACGAGTTCCTAAAAGACGGAAGCCGAATGCTAAAGGCTTTGTCTATGTTCGCATGGCAGCTTAAGTCCAAGACTAAGACTGGTGTTCAGAACGCAGCAGCTGCGATTGCCAGCCCACCGGCTGCAGGCTCCACCGCTGTGCTAGGCGCAGACATGGAACTTAGCTCTATGCCAAGGGCTGGTTCAGTTGACCTAACCGACGGAAGACCTTTGGGCTCCATGGTTGCATCGGCACTTGAGGTGTCAGTTGTTGCCCTGCTATCGGACCCAGGAACTTCTGGTGCCTACGGCACTGCACAGACATTGGACGTTCCAACGCTGAAAGCGATGGAAGCACGCCAGCACATTTGGACTTCGTTCTATAGAAGAATCCTTGACTTCATTGGTGTGCGAGATGTTGCAATCAACTGGCCAAAGATTGAATCTGAGCCAAGCCAGCGTTTGATGCAGGCACTAGCACTGGCACACGAGACCGGAGCAATCTGGGATGACGAGTACCGTGAGGCAGTTATCGAGACGCTAGATGTTCCGAGGTTGCACGCAACTCCACCTCCACAGATGGGCGACGGTAGCCAAGATGCAATTCCATCGCAGGGCAACTCTGGTGCAGTAGGTTCGATGCAGGACAATGCAAACGATTTGGAACAGGCTGATTCAAACCCCACAGCTTAAGCATCTGTTATAATTATTTCCAGTGATTAATCTATTGGAGATTTTATGGCCCTAGAGCTAAAAGAGTCTGTTGACTTTGCCCAGGTAAACACCAAGGGCAACAAGTGGCGAGTAAAAGTTATTGAGTCGGGCTGGGGTTCATCTGGTTATTACCCAGCATCTGTGCTTTCAGAGTATGGCCCATCTGTTTTCAAAAAGGGCACTAAAGTATTCATGAACCACCCAAGCATGTCAGAGAGTTCTGACCGCCCAGAGCGTGACGTTCACCAGCTTGCTGGAAAGCTAGCATCCGACGCAACCTTCCAAGAGAACGGTTTGTTCGCAGATGTAGAATTCTATTCCCACTATGCTCCGATTATTCGGGAGATGGCTGAGGATGTAGGTTTGTCTATCCACGCGTTTGGCGAAGCCAACGTAGGAGAGGCAGAGGGCCGTACTGGTCCTATCATCGAATCTCTAGTGGCTGACCCACTAACGAGTGTAGATGTCGTAACCGTAGCCGGAGCTGGAGGCAAATTCTTGACTCTACTCGAAAGCTACACTAAGAAGGATGACGGAGCCCTTGAGGTTTCTGAGTCTGAATCGGAAGGAAATGAAAGCATGATTACAAAGGAAGAGTTTGAGGCTGCAATTGCTGACCTTAAAGAGACCCTTGTTGACGCTATCACTCCACTACGCGAATCGGTATCGGTTCTCGTAGAGGCTGCCACTCCTACCGAGGGTGAAGAAGAGACTGCAGAGGAGACCGTAGAGGTCGTCGAAGAGTCCGTTAACCCCGTAGATGTGGCTGTGAAGTTCAACGAATCTGGCTTGCCTGCACTTGCCCTACAGCGTATTGCTGAGGCACTAAAGGCGGAGTCAAACCAAAAGAGTGTTGATGAGTTAATTGCAGACGAGAAAGCTTATGTCGTCGCAGTTTCCGAGTCTGCATCAGCTCCTGCTGACACCTATGGCGTTATCCAGGAATCAACCACAATGAAAACCACTGATGAGTTTGACGCTGTTGTGTCGCGCATCAAGAGAAAGTAAAGGAAGAGTAAATGTCAATTAACGAGATTTACACCAAGGGCAGCGAGCTTGTCTTCCCAGTCCACACTAGCGTTTCCTCAGGAGACCTAGTAAAGGTTGGCGAAGTAGTTGGCGTAGCCCAGAACGATGCCGTTACTGGTGAGGATGGCGCAACATACGCTACTCTAAAGCTAGACGGCGTATTCGCATTCACCGAGACCGCAGAGTCCGCTCTTGCAGTTGGCGATGTAGCTTACGGAGTTGCAAACGCAACCTCAGGCATTGTTGCTACTGTTGACGACGACTCAGCTGCAACCGGAGCCAAGGTTATTGGTCACGTTACCAAGCTTGGAACCACTCAGGTCCACGTTCGCCTTGTGCAGAGCGCCTAGTCGAGAAGGAAATAGAAAATGACTAACATTACCCCACGCCAGCTAGAGGCAGCTAAGCTCCTTGAGGGCGCTCTACGCGGCGACAGAATGGACAAGCTAAAGCTTCAGGAAGGTATCGCCACAAGCGACCTACCAGAGCTACTAGTCCCAACCCTAAACAAGATTCTACTTGACGAGTATGCAGCTCAGCCACGCGTGTGGGACCAGTTCGCAACTCGCCTAGTTGTAGATGACTTCCGCCCAGTTACCTTCCAGGCTCTTCGTTACGACGACGCTGGTGAGGACAACCAGGGTGACACTTTCCGCGAGGGCTCACTGCCTACCGTTGGCGAGTACGACGAGTACCCAACCGCTGGTTGGTTCAACGTAACCGAGTCGACCATGCGCGTGAAGAAGGCCGGACAAAGAATCCGCTTCTCATGGGAGTCCATCGTTAACGACGGACAGATTGGTCTACTAGAGCGTCTACCACTAGAGATGGCACAGAAGGCTGCTGGCAAAGAGGACGAGGAAGTTACCAAGCAATTGGTTTCAGCTTCTGGCCTAAACACCACCAACTTCAAGTCCGGAAACCAGAACTTGATTTCAGGTAACCCAGTACTTACCCTTGAGGCACTTGAGGATGCAATCGATGCAGCCAACAGGCAGACCTTCAACGGCAAGCTGATTACCCCAATCACTCAGTTCGCACTAGTTGTGCCTCGTGGCCTAGAGATGACTGCTCGCAAGATTCTTGCTGTGCAGGAAGTCCGCACCCAGACTGGCACCGGAGACGGCTCAACCGTCACCATCTCTGCCAACCCAATCGGTTCACGCGTAACCATCGTAGTTAACGACTGGCTAACCAAGATTAACTCTGGTTCCGGCAACTACTGGTTCTTGATTCCAGTTCCAGGACAGTCCCTCAACCCAGCATTGGCCCTAGGCTTCTTGCGCGGTTACGAGAGCCCTGAGCTACGTATCAAGTCAAACGGTGGAATGTACATCGGCGGCGGAGAAGTTCCAGCCCGCGAAGGTTCATTCGACAACGATGACTGGGAGATGAGAATCCGTCACATCGCTACTGGTGGCTTCATTGTGCCTGCTGGCACCATGGCTTCCACTGGAGCAGGCGAATAATCTAACCTTCTTTCTTGGTTACAGAGCCCCTCACCTTCGGGTGGGGGGTTTCTGTTTCTGCTCAGGGTTATAATAATCAACCAATAAAATTTAAGAGGAGGAAATAATGTCTAAAGTAACTGTTTATACTTTGCCAGCTTGCCCACAGTGTGACACCACTAAGAGGTACCTGAAAAGAGAGTTTATCGATTTTGAAGAAGTAAACCTGCAGGATGACCCTGAGGCTTACGAAATGGTCAGGGCTAAGGGATTTACCCAAGCTCCAATCGTAAAGGCCGGAGAGAGCCTCTGGAGCGGTTTTAGGCTAGATATGCTCCAGTCCCTCAAGGCTGCATAGTTTAATGTCGTGGTATAATATATTTAGTTGCGGCTCCTCCTTCTGCAACTGTAAGTAGTGCACTAGATGCCCGCCCTGTTGAGTCCTCTCCGGGGCGGGTTTTCTTTAGCCTAATGATAGAATAGTGTGAAATGATTATTTGGCCAGATAGTAATCTTCCTCCACAATCTCAGGAATGGGCAGAGAAGGTTGAGAAAGAAGTCACCCGCATTGACAAAGCGGTTGGCTCTAGCGGTCGCGGGCGAAACGGCGCATCGGGCACTGACGGTAAACCAGGACCTCAGGGTCCGAAAGGTGAACAAGGTGAACAAGGTCTACAAGGTGAACAAGGAATTCAGGGAGAGCAGGGTCCAGAAGGTCCTGTCGGTCCTGAGGGACCACAGGGACCTAAGGGAGACACTGGCGACGCTGGAGTTGATGGAATTGATGGAGCGACAGGCCCCGCAGGTCCGCAGGGCGAGCAAGGTCCTACCGGTCCAACTGGGCCTCAGGGTCCGCAGGGTGAAACGGGACCTATGGGTCCTATGGGACCCCAGGGACCTCAAGGTGAAGTCGGTCCTACTGGGCCTATCGGTGCAGATGGGCCACAGGGTATTCAGGGCGAAGTGGGTCCTCAAGGTAACTCTGCTTACGAGCTTGCTTTGGCTAATGGCTTTGCCGGGACTGAGAGGGCGTGGCTTGACTCCCTCAAGGGCAAGGATGGAAAGTCCGGAGCCCAGGGTACAGACGGACGAACTGGCCTAAGCGCTTACCAAGTTGCACAGCTTGATGGCTACACTGGGACGGAATCTCAGTGGCTGGAAAGCTTGAAGGGTGCTGCTTATGGTAATATTGATGGAGGAAAGTCAAATAGTTTTTACGGCGGGATTAGCCCGCTTGTGGGCGGAAATGCAGGGAGCTTCTAGTGGCAGTTCAGATTCAGTTAAGGAATGACACTGCCGCCAGCTGGCTGGCGGAAGACCCAATTCTCGCGCAAGGAGAAGTTGGTGTTGAACTTGACACCAATAGAACAAAGATTGGAAACGGCATTGATGAGTGGAGCGACTTACCATATGCCGACGGATACTCAGCTCAACAGCTTGAGACTCACGTAAACAGCTCAACCCCACACCCAGCGTATGACGATATTCAGTCGTTAACACTATTATTCGAGAACGGATTAGTATAATGTCACTATCAACAAATGTTTCAAATCTAGCCACAAGAATTGCGACTGAAGTAAAATCAGTCCGCACGCTTATTAACGGCAATGTCGCAGACCTTTCATCCCTTACCACCACCGACAAGACCAATCTAGTTGCGGCACTAAACGAGCTTAACGCTGCAATTGGAGCCATTGACCTAACTGAGATTATTAGCGATGCCACTACCGCTACCACCACCACATGGTCCAGCACCAAGATTAGCTCATCTATTGATGCAGCTGTATCCGCTCTAATTGATGGCGCTCCTGGTGTTCTTGACACCCTTAACGAGTTGGCAGCAGCACTTGGTGACGATGAGAACTTTGCCACAACTATCACGGACCTAATCAACGCAAAGGCAGACGACGCTGACGTTGTTCACGTAACCGGCGACGAGACTATTGCTGGAATTAAAACCTTCTCCTCGGCTCCAGTTGTTCCAGATGCAAGCTTTGTAATTGCTAAGGTTAACGGACTACAGGATGCACTTGACTCAAAGGCAAACTCAGTTGACGTTGGAGCAACAGACACCAACTATGTAACGACGTTTGAGGCTGGCCTAGTTTAATTAAGGGCTAAAACTTAAAATGTCTCTTGTCTCCCAGATAACAGCTCTTGCGACTAGAATCGCACAAGAGTTCAATTCTGTGCGCTCTGAGATTGCAGCACTTCCAGCGGGCAACTTTGAAACGGGCGTTTCTTTCCCTAGCAATCCATCAGTCGGGCAAACGTTTTTTATGTCCGACACTCAGGTCGCCTATATATTTGGCGGCGAGCAGTGGATTGCAATGACCCCTGTATCGCTGATTGACGGCGGCGACGCCGAGCTGTCATCTGCGGATGTTGTAGATGGCGGAGACGCCTAACAATGGTAGAATGGATTTATAATGGCCTTACCTACTAACGTAAACTATGGAACTGTCGTCGGGCAGTTCTTGCTGGCGTACTCTGACAGCAACGATGCCGACCTATTCCCTGATGGCATACCCGCAAAGGGAAGCATTTACTTTAGGCCAAGCCCAATAAGGCTTCTTGACGGCACAGCCTCGCCTAATCCAGTTACCATTCTCCCTGCAGTCGTAGAAACAACTCTTGACACTGAGGGCTACCTGTGCGGCTACGGGACAACTCGTGGTGTCCGCTTAGTAGCAACTGACGATGTTGACATGAACCCAGTCGACTGGACATGGACTGTAGAGTTTAGGCTTACAGACCAAAATGACGTTCCGGTTTCGCTCCCAAGCTTTAGCATTGCACTTCCCTCCGACACAGAAGTTGACCTAACTGTAGTAGCACCTGTCGCTGCAGCAAATGGAACTTATTACATAGTCGGACCTACAGGGCCTGCCACTGTGCTCACAGTGGGAACAACTACCACTCTCACCCCTGAATCAAGTGCGACCGTAGAGATTACTGGTGATGCCCCTGCTCAGACTGTAAACTTTGGAATTCCGCAGGGCATCGCAGCTACTCTCGATGCTGGGACTACAACTACAACAGCTCCCGGAACTTCTGCTGCGGTTACAAACTCAGGAACAACAGCAGACGCTGTGTTTGACTTTAGTATTCCACAGGGTGCTGCTGCCACTCTTGATGTTGGAACAACAACAACTGTGGTAAACGGCACCCCTGCAGCAGTGAGCAACTCTGGCACAACAGCTGATGCAGTATTTGACTTCACTATTCCAGCAGGACCAACCGGCCCAACTGGTGCCACGGGAACTGCTGCGACTCTTGACGTTGGAACCGTAGCGACAGTAACCTCTGCCGATGACGCTACTGTTACAAACTCCGGGACCACTGCAGCAGCAATTTTTGATTTTGAAATTCCACAGGGCAGGGCTTCGACTTTAGCTGTTGGAACGGTCAGCACTGTTGTGGACGGCAATCCCGCTGCTGTAAGCAACTCCGGGACTGCAGAAGATGCTGTTTTTGACTTCACTATCCCTGCTGGACCTACAGGACCTCAAGGCCCAATCGGGGCTACTGGTGCAACCGGTATTACTTGGCAGGGAGACTGGGATAATACAGTTGACTATGTAAACAATGATGCTGTTTTCCACAATAGTGCCAGCTGGTTTGCATCAGGCGACCCAACTGTTGGTGAAGAGCCTACAGAGCTAGCTACTCACTGGTATCCGCTTGCGCTTCAAGGCGCTCAGGGTATTCAGGGCGTTCAAGGTATTCAGGGTATCCAAGGCATTCAGGGCGAGCAAGGTATTCAGGGTGAGACCGGAGCCACCGGGCCACAGGGTGATGCAGCTACAATCACAGTCGGCACAGTAACAACTGGAGCTCCTGCAGACCCTGTAGTTGTTACAAATGTTGGAACAAGTGGAGCTGCTATTTTTGACTTCACTATTCCCAAAGGTGACCAAGGAGACTTAGGGGACCTTTCTGCTACTTCTCCAATTACATACTCTAGTAACACAATCGGCCTAGATTACGATGCGCTCGTAATTGATGGAGGCTCGGCATGATAAAATTAACTAAGACTGTAAGGATTGATTAATGCCCGCACAAACTGTTATTAAGCTCCGTAGGGACACTGCTGCTAACTGGACTTCAGCAAACCCAGTTCTTGCATTGGGTGAGCCCGGTCTTGAGACTGATACTGGAAGATTGAAGTTTGGTGATGGCTCTACGGCTTGGACAGCACTTGGTTACGGAGACTCAAGCACAGTAGCTGCTCCAATAACTCTTACTGGCTCTGAGATTGGCTTTGACGAAGTTGCTGCAGCTAAGCTTGAGGCACCAGAGCTAACCGCTGTGCAGAATGACACTGGAAGTATAGTAGCCAAAGGTGCTGCTGTTTACATTTCTGGAGCAAATGGCGATAACGCTCTAATATCCCTAGCTCAAGCAGACACGGAAGCAACTTCTACCAAAACTTTTGGTCTCGTCTATGAAGAAATCCCAATTGGCGGTCAAGGTTACGTTGTAACCTTTGGAAGGCTATCGGGTCTAAACACAGATGGCATTGCAGCTGGAAGCGCCGTGTGGCTGTCTCCAACCACTGCCGGTGGCCTTATCTATGGCGCACCGCCTGTAACGCCAAACCACATGGTCTTTATTGGTTACGTTATTCGTAGCCAGCTAAACAACGGTGAAATCTTTGTCGAGGTTCAGAACGGCTATGAGCTAAGTGAACTACACGACGTGCTGATTACTTCAGTTGCTACTGGTGAGGTGATTCAGTGGGATGGCTCCAAGTGGGTTAATGCTCAGCTAGATGGGCTACCATCGCAGACGGGTGAGACTGGCAAGTACTTGACTACTGACGGTACAACCGCAAGCTGGGGCGATGTTGTAACAGAGGTTACTGCTGCAATCGTTGACTCAGCTCCTGCGACTTTGGACACACTGAACGAGCTGGCTGCAGCGCTTGGCGACGACCCTAACTTTGCCACAACTGTTACAGCGTCTCTTTCTGGCAAGTCAGATACGGGACACACGCACCTTCTTGCTGATGTAACAGATGTGACTGCTACAGCAACTGAATTGAACTACGTTGATGGAGTGACTTCTGATATCCAAGGTCAGATTGATGGCAAGGCAAGCTCTAGCCACACGCATCTTATTGCTGACATTACGGATGTAACTGCTACGGCAACTGAGCTTAACTACGTTGACGGTGTGACCTCTGCAATCCAAACTCAGCTTGATGGCAAAGCTGCTTCAACTCACACGCATCTTCTTGCTGATGTAACAGATGTGACTGCTACAGCAACTGAATTGAACTACGTTGCTGGTGTTACATCATCAATTCAGGACCAGATTGATAATCCACTGGCCAGCTTCGTCACTGATGCAACTACGGCAAGAACCTTAACATCATCAGACATGGGTAAGACCATCAGGTTTACTAGCGGGTCTCCTACAGTTGTAACAGTAAATGCCAGCACAGACTTTACGGTTGGAGCAAGGGTGGACATTATTGCAGATGGCGCAGGTGAACTAACGGTTACGGCCAGCGGCGCAACTGTAGCTGGAGCAGAAACATCAACAACATCAGGTAGTTTTACAGTGGGCGCACAGTACTCATCGGCAACCTTGCTGTGTGTAGCGACTGATGAATACCGACTAATTGGAAATGTGGCTGTGGTGTAATGAGTCTTACACTTTTAGGAATTCTGAGTGCACAGGCGGCTGGTGTTCAGCTGATTCAGTATTGGATGTCATTAATAGGTGGCTCAAGCCAAGATGACCAAGGCACAGGGATAGATATTGACTCAAGTGACAACGTTTATATGGTTGGAAGTACCCGCTCGGCGGGTCAAGGTGCTAGTGACTTTTTGCTTGTAAAACAAAACTCAAGTGGCACTGTTCAATGGCAGCGAACATTGGGTGCAAGTGCTAATGATATTGGCTATGGAGTAGCAGTTGACTCAAGTGACAACGTTTATATAACTGGTTACATAGACCCGTTCCCACAAAACCTCTTACTTGCTAAATACAACTCAGCAGGCACTATTCAGTGGCAGCGAACATTGGGTGGGGGTGGTGTTGACTATGGCTGGCAACTAGCTATTGACTCAAATGACAACATTTATGTATCCGGTGAAACACGCTCAGCAGGTGCTGGCAGTCGGGACGTCTTGCTTGCTAAATATAACTCAAGCGGCACTCTTCAGTGGCAGCGAACATTGGGTGGGGGGAGTGATGAATATGGCTATGGAATAGCAGTTGACTCAAGTGGCAACGTTTATGTAGCTGGTCGTACACGCTCGGCAGGTGCTGGCAGTGACGACCTCTTCCTTGCTAAATACAACTCAAGCGGCACTATTCAGTGGCAGCGAACAGTGGGTGGGAGTGGTAGTGACTATGGCAATGCAGTAGGAGTTGACTCAAATGACAACGTTTATATAACTGGTTATTCAAGGTCAACGGGTACGGGCCTCCTTGAACTCTTCCTTGCTAAATACAACTCAAGTGGCACTATTCAGTGGCAAAGAGTTTTGGAGGGCTCCGGCAGTCAAACTGGTGAGGGGCTAGCTTTTGACTCAAGTGGTAACGTTTATATAAATGGCAAATGGAGCTCGGGAGGCTTTGCGTACAACAGGTTCTTCATTGTTAAATACGACTCAAGCGGCACTCTTCAGTGGCAGCGAATATTGTATGGCAACAATCAGCACCTAGCCGATTCAATAAAAATTAACTCAAGTGGTACTGTTTATGTGTCTGGTTATATGGATGTCGTAGGTAAAGATAAATTCTTCCTTGCTGCGCTACCTAATGACGGCAGCCTAACTGGATTTTATCAAATGCAAATCCCCATAAATTATATAGCAGGTTCTTCAACTTCAAGAAGCATTTCACTAACGGCAGCAGCCAGTTCACTAACGGCAGCAACCAGTTCACTAACGGCAGGAACCTCGGCGCTTATAGACGCAAGCGCCGCTTTACCGCAAGACTTTAAAGAGATAGGATAATCAAATGATATATATAAATGCAGAGGGCGAATATCCACGCCACATTGGAGATATTCAGCTGGTCGTAGCTGAATGGCAAGAAGGAGATGCGCTACCAGATGGCTGGCAAGCAGTTGTTGAGACTGAGCGACCAGTTGCAGGGACAGACCAAGTGGTTTACGACTCAGGCCCAATAGATATTGACGGCGTTCTGTCGCAGGGCTGGACAATTCGTGAACTAACCGCCGAAGAGGTAGAGCGCAGAGATGCACCTGCCAGTGCTAGGGCTAAGCTCCTTGCTTTAGGTCTAACAGAAGCAGAAGTCTCCGCTCTAGTTGCAGGGTTGGTGCGATAATCGCTCAAGGCATATAAGCCTGATACAATAGAGTCATGCCAGACGCACCAGATTTAACTCCTCCAGACTACTCAACAGCAGTTGGGCAGGTTCGCCTGCTTATCCCAGATGTAGAGCAGCTAGACAACCTAGCAGACCCAAGTGCCGCAGCGTCTTATATTTTTAACGACTCACAGGTGCAGGCTTTCCTTGCTCTGTATTCAAACAATGTAAAGCGAGCAGCGGCTCAGGCTAAGCTTGTGCTTGCTACCTCAGAGTCCCTTATCAACAAGGTAATCAAGACTGCAGATTACGCAACCGACGGAGCCAAGCTAGGAGCCGAGCTAAGAGCTCAGGCCACTTTGCTACAAGCAGAGGCTGACAAAGACGAAGCCGAAGACTCCTACGAAGAGATTGCTCTGGTTTCGTTTACGACCAAACCGGACAACTCATGGCTCTAAACACTAGAGGAGCTGTAGACCCACGCTGGCTGACCCACAATCAGCCCGTGGGCTATGCTCTGCAGCTCGCAACTGTGCGTATCTACAACCCAGCATCGGGTGACCAGACCTACGACCCTGCTACTAACAGCTTCTCTGGTACATCAACCGACCTTTACACAGGTCCAGCCAGAATTCAGCCGGTATCAAATGTCACAGAAACCCCAGAAGAGTATAACCCTACCGCTCTGCAGAGTGTGCGTGTAGTTCTACCGCTAAACAAAAACACTCTTGAGGGCTCTGACGGCGTAGTCCCAGACATCAGGCCAAATGACAAGATGATTGTCACAGCATCTCCACACAACGCTCAGCTCGAGAAGTTTTCTTACATGGTTATCGGCGTCTTAAACTCTAGCAACGCTTGGGAGCGAACCCTGCTCTGCAGAGTTGACCTGGAGCTAGACCCGACAAATGACTAGGCGTTCCGAGTACGGATATTCAAAGGACAGGTCCAAAGCCTCTGGTCCAAGCTCGCTTAACTTTCAGCTAGACTATTCCGACTACGACCGCAGCCTGCGCAAGGCTAGGCAAGATACTCAAAGACTATCTAAAGAAATTCGTTCAGTAGCAAGGTTTATTAATTCTAAGGGTGGTAAGTCCGCACAGTTCAGGATTATGGAGGGCGACTTAAATATGTTCGCAAGCCAAGTATCCAGAAGAGTGCTGCCAGCTGGAACCGTAGAGATGCAGGTTCAGGCAAAGAAAGCAATGACGCCATTTGCCAGAGACGTTACCAGGATGATGAAGGGCTTTGTCAACCGTATAGATACTGGTACAATGAACAGAGAAGTTCGTTACAGAATTGAGTCTGACGGTTCGATAAAGAGACTCAACATTCGTGTTGGCTGGGTTCGCTTGTGGTACAAATACTTTGACTACCAGGAATATGGCACACAATACATACCGCCAATGAAGGCACTATTTAACACTAGGCTACGTGGTGAAAAGATGTTTGACGATAGAGTTAGGAAGTTCTACAGGGACTACCTACTTAAAGCAGGAAAGAGTAATATCTAATGAGCTTAAATCTTATTGCTATTCACGACCAGATAACCGCAAAGCTGAATGAGCTGCCACAGGATGTCTACGAGACGTCTGCTCCTGACGATGCCAAACTACGCTTTGATGCTAACGGCAGGCTGCTTCCCTACATCGTTGTGCAGTATTCTGACATGTACCCAACGGGAACCGGCAACGGTATTACTGGAGCGAAGTATGATGCCGCACAAAGCTACGCCCTTGTAAGCTGTATCTCAGAAAACGAGAGGGCATCCAGGCAGGTTGCAGATGCTGTCAAGAATAAAATTGTAGGTTTCCAAGCGACTGATGCTGGTGAAATTAGGTTCGAAGGCGGCTCCGTTACTTACGCTGCCCCAGATGGCAAGGCAAAGAGATACGTAGTTGAGATAGGATTCCTGTTTCAAGTTAACACCGTATGGTAAAATAGAACAGATTGGAAGGATTCTAATGGCTTTAGCTATGAATACCCGCACAGGCAAGATTGTATCTGTGCCAGACCACTACATTGGTCACGAAGTTTTGGGCAAAGACCTTGAGGCGCTAGATGGTGCTGAGGCTCAGGCTGCACCAAAAAAAGAAACAAAAAGAAAAGCTAAGTACGTCCCTAACGCAGTAGACGCAGACGGTGATGGGCTAGTTCAAGATGGTACTGAGTGGGAGCGCCCAGTTGGTACCGAAATTGAGGAGCAGCCTGCTCCCGAAATCGATATCGAAAGTAACGAGGAAAATAACTAATGGCTACTAAGATGCTACGCCCAAATGTGGGCCTCTACGTTGCCACCGCAGATGCGTTTGCAGACTGGACAGCACCAACGCTGACCGAGATTACTAGCGCAACCAAGGTGTTCAACATCTCCCCGGCTGTTACAGATGACTATACTCTCAACATGACTGACAGCGACAGCGATGACTCGCTAGCTATTGTTGACAACGCCACTGTACAGACCCCAACCTACAGCAACTACGAGGCTTCACTTGACGGATTCCGTGATGAGAACCTAGCTGCTGACTCTGTGTACAACAAGTTCCGTTCGCTGTTCTCACAGCCAGACGTGAAGTACTACCTAATCAAGCGCGTTGGCAAGGTCCACGATGCAGCATTCGCTGCTGGTGACCTTATCAGCGTCTACGGTGTCAAGACTGACTTCCCAGTAGAGCTACTAGGCGATGGCGAAATGCTACGCACTGGTGCACGCTTCCTAGTAACCGGTGAGGTTCGTGTAAACGTAGCCGTAGCCGCAGGTACTGCTGGTGCAGGTCCAGAGCTTAAGTCTCTTGTAGGAACCAAGTCCACCTCAAACGCTAAGATTAAGGTTTACTGGGTTCCAGTATCCAACATCTCTGGCACCGAGGACGAGTTCGTTGCAGAGCCTTCTGTTGCTGACATCGAGGCTTCAGGTTCTATCGACCTAACTGCTGCTATTGCATTCGACGGATACGAGCTAGGCTCAACCGACTCGAACGCAATCGACGACCGCGGTATCCTAGACGAGGGCCAGGTTCAGACTCGTGGATTCGCACAATTCTCTGGCAACCTAACCTTCTTCCGTGGTATTACCTCGGAGACTTCTGGTGCATACTACGACGCATTCGAGGCATTCAAGGCAGCTACCGACGGCTCACGCCCAGTTGGCTTCTTGGTTACCCGCGTTGGTATCCCAGCGTCTACCGCACTTGACGTTGACCAGGAAGTATCTGCATTCAAGTTCATCGCAGACGCTTTCATGGACAACACCGAGGGTGAAGACAGCGTTAAGTTCATGGTTAACTTTGCCCCTCAGGGCAAGCTTGGTGTTAACGTTGCGACTGTAGCCTAACACCTGAACAACCGGCTGGGTGGGGTTTTGCGCCCGTTTGCCCCACCCAGCCTTTTCACCTCCTAAACGGCGATAAACGGAAGGCGCAAAATGAGCGACAATATTATTAATCTTGCAGAAGAGGCCCAGAAAAAGGGCAAGTTCTCTTTGGCCGATGCCATTAAGGGCAGGGCTTACCCAGAGAAGTCCGTTGATATTTATATCGATGGTGCATCAGCGTTTGAGCTAGATGCGATTACAGCCGCACTCAAGGAAACCGACCCAGCTTCTGCTGAGTACGAAGAGCTTAACAAAGAAGCTGAGCTACTAAGCAAGAAAATCGTTGAGTCAAAGCTTACTTTCCACATGCGTGGCGTTGGCCAGGGAGTAGTCGAAAAGATTACCAAGGAAGCAAACGAGAAGTTCGGACAGGACGGCGGGCTTAACGAGCCAGAGTGGATTAAGCACTACCTCTGTGCGTTGATTGCGGAGAACGTAGTCAAGGTCTCAGACACTGAGGGCAATGAGGACGAGAGCAAGTTCACCGTTGAGGACATTATGGACCTGCGTGACGCCATCCCAGTTGACTCATGGGAAATCCTAATTGACACCATGCAGAAGCTTACTCTAGCTTCTAGCTATTTTGAGTCAGCGACGGACGCAGGTTTTTTACCGAAGTCCTGACATGGGAGGGTAACCGCGGTTACGTAACTGCAATCAAGGCAGCAATAGCCGCTGGTGTAAGGCCAGTGGCTATGCTGTTCCATGAGCAGCCAACAGACCCGTGGACACCCTTTGACTTTAAACTCCTAGAAGCGTACCAGATTCTTCAAGAGGAGACATGTCAGGAATGCGGTAACCCAATCTGGATTTGTCGTAATGAACACGCACACAATGTAGGGTTTAAAGTCAAAACCGCTAAGTGCTTCGCAAAAGCAGAGCTAGACAAGTGGCACGAAAAGGAACAGAAGAAAAAGTCTAGCAAGAAAACGTATGGCGAGTATCCTTATGTCGTGCCTTACACCTATGATGAAGGCGACATGCCCACCCGTGCCTCCTACTACCAGGCAATGATAGATGCGGATACGATAGAATAGAAGCTGACGATAGGTGGTGTGCCGTTGAACATTCGTGCCAGATTAAATCTTGAAGTAGGCAAATTCAAAGCAAACGCAAAAGCTGCGGGTGCTTCGTTTAAGATTATTGCCAGCTCTGCTAAGATTAGCACGGATAAAATCGATGGCTACCTAAAGTCAAGTAGCGACAAGCGCAAAGCGCAAATAAAGCGCACCGAAGCCCAGGAGATTGAGTCTGCTCGTAGAAAAGCAAAGATTCTCTCCCAGATTGAGCTGGAGAAGTACCGCAACCGGGGCGGGATTAAGCCTGGAACAAATGTTGGAAGAAACCTAGGTCTCGAAGAGAAGAAGATTGCCCGCATCGCTCAGATGTCAGCAAAGCAGCGGGCACAGTATGAGCGTCAGCTAGCCAGAGAGTTTAAAGCACTTCAGAAGCAGAAGGCTGCAGACTCTAAGGCGTTTATCAAGCGCAACGAGTCAGATGAAAAGCGATACAACAAATGGCTACGTTCTTCTAACAGGCAGTCAACCAAAGAGTATGTATCATTCTGGAAGCAGGCTTTAAAAGAGAAGTCTGCTGCTGAGAGGAAAGCTAAGTCAGAAACTGCAGCTGTGCAGAAGTGGCTTGCAAACAGAAACAAAGCAGAGACCAAGGAGTATGTAAACTTCTGGAAGGCTGCCCTTAAGCAAAGGGAGCAAGCACACAAGGCTTCTCTACAGAAGATGAAGCAGGATGCTCAGTCCAACAAGATTGACTACTTCAACTCCAAGCAGTTCGAACGCCAGATGGCGGGCGCTAGGTATGCTCTTTACGACATCTCTCGCAGGGCAGCCATGTTTGGAACCGCACTTGCAGGAGCCTTCGGACTAGCCGCCAGAGAAGCCATCAAGTTCCAGTCGGCATTTACTTCGGTTGAGAGAACTACTCAGCTAAGCCTACAGTCAAATATCCCTGAAGTTAGGGGACAGGCGGAAGAACTTAGAAAGACGCTAATCCAGATGTCACTTGAAATACCAGTGGCATTTGAGGACATCACAAAGGCTGCTACTCTAGGTGCGCAGCTAGGTATCGCTGCTGATGCTGTTGACTCCTTCTCAGAGACTGTAATCAAGTTCTCAACCATTACTGGCATCAGCGTAGATGAAGTAGGTATGAGCTTTGGTCGTCTAGCACAGCTGCTGGATGTACCCGTATCTAAGTTTGAAAACCTATCCTCCGCAATTACCTATACTGGTATCAACTCGGTAGCGACTGACCGTGAAATCCTGAGGATGTCAGAATCTATTGGTGCTGCGGGTTACCAAGCCGGTCTATCGGCAGACGAAGTTGTAGGCTTCAGCTCAGCGCTTGCCTCCTTAAAGGTTAGGCCAGAAGAGGCACGTGGTGTATTTACCCGCTTGTTCAGGACTTTTGACCTAGAGGCATCCCTAGCAAGCGAGCGTATGGATAAGTTTGCTGCCATGATGGGGCGAACAACCGAGGAGGCTGTAGCGCTTTACAGGACCAACCCAAGCGACTTCTTTAGACAGTTCCTCTACGGCGCAAATGCAACCGGTGAGCTTAACGTTGCTATGAAGGAACTGGGAATTGTCAACACTCGTGAGCTAAACGTAATCACAAGACTTGCCGGCAACATGGGTGTGCTTGAACAAGCACTAGCAGACAGCCGCGAGCAGTACCTACTTGGCACCTACTCTACCGAGGCATTCGGACAGGTAGTAGATGATGTTGCATCAAGAATTCAGATTATGCAAAACTCCATTCAGGCGCTTGCTGCAGCCGTAGGGGAGCCTCTTGCTGGCGTAGCGGGAATCTTTGCTGACATGGTTGCCAGTGCAGCACAGTTCCTATCGAACATGGGGCCAGTTGGTAAGACGGTAATTGCAATCTTTGGTGGCCTTCTAGCAGGTGCCACTTTGTTCTTTGCCGCCCTAACCGGTGGTATAGCAGGATTGCTTGCACTTAAGTTTGCATTTAAAGCCCTCGCTGGTGAGGGGATAAAGGCTAACATTAGCGTTGGAACCTTTATCGCTTTAGCTAAGTCAATGACCGGCGCAAGTGCGGGGGCTTCCGCAGGTGTGACCGGCTTGGCTGGAAGCTTCAAGGTTCTTGGACTTAGTATTAAAACTCTCCCATTTGTGGGATTGGTTGCCACCCTTGCTACTATAGCAGCTGTGCTTATTGACGCAGGAATTGGAGCCAGCAAGAGTGCAGAAGACTTCTCTAAGCTAGGCAAGGCAGGAGTTGAGGCAGGCGGTGGCCTAAGTGCCGCGATGGAGGCAATGGCAAGAGACGCCGAATTGGGCAACGCGGCAATTAACACGCTAAAAATCACGATGTCAGATGAGGAAAAGCAAGCCAGAGCAAACAAAAAAGCATATATAGAGATGGCTGAGGCACACGAGGCCAGGACTGAAAGCCAAAAAGAGCTTCCAGGTGCATTCGACACAACCACAGGTGCAATCGAAGATAACACTGCAGCATTGCTTGACAATCAAAGCGCTCAAGCTGGAGTATCCGGTGGCGTTGAAATTGATGAGCAGTTAGCAGTTGAGCAGGGAGAAGAGTACGTCAAGTGGCTTGCTCTCGGCGCTAGGAAATATGCCAAAGAAGATGGCTCAACTGGCGACCTGCTTGCTGAGATGCTTGACTTCGGTGTTGGTACAAACGTTGAAGCCAGCCTGCGTGCACTTGGCTTTGACTACATGGAAATGTACACTGCAGCAGTAGAAGATGCTGCAGGTGATGGTGCCGGTGCGCAGACTTATGCTGATGCCTTTGACAAGGAATTTACTGATGCAATTGACGCAGTAGCATTTAAGTCTGGCGCTACATTCTCTGACAGGATTGCTCAAGCTATTGACTTTAAGGAAATAACAGAAGAACAGGGCGCTGCGTTTACGCAGATGTTTGACGAATCTGGCCTGTCAATGCAAGAGTTCTTTAAGCAAGTAAGAGTAATTCCTAATGCTTTTGATGAGGCGGCACTTGCTGCTGATGCGGTTAACAAGGAAGTTGAGAACCTCGCAACTGCAGATGCTATTGAGAGAGTTCGCAATAGTGCAGCTGGACTTACAGAAGATGTAGAAGATGCTGAAGATGCGGTTATCGACCTAAAGGATGCTCTAACAGACCTGTTTGGCGCACAACTTGCCGAGAACAAGGTGGCAGACGCACTAGACACTCTAATTCAAGGCGCACAGAATACTGCTGGTGAGATGGCTGGCCTAACCAAGTCGGCCAGAGAGAACTTCGGAAACTTTGCGTCATTCATTGAGGCTGCAGTAGCAGCTGCCGATGCCGCAGGTGAAGGCGGGCTTGGAACGGTAGATAGAATTGTTGACGCACTTACCGAGATGGAGAATGCTGGGCTAGACGCTGCTGAAGCATTCGATGTTGCCAAGGTCTTTATTGTCAACGCTTTAATTTCAATTAATCCTAAGCTTGAGGAGTTTAGAGCTCAGCTTGCAACCGCTCCTGACCTTGCTGGTATGCGTGCAATTATTAACTCGTTCTACGCGGCAAGAATTGCAGCAGAGGGCTGGTCGATTACTCTTAACAATGAGTGGCAAACTGCAATCAGGGCACTCAGCGAAAACACTTCTCGTTTTAAAGTTAGTCTTGGTTCGGTTTCGACTGAATCCAAGAAGGCTCAAACTGCGCTTGAGAAGCTGCAGGAATTGATTGGCAAACTGTTCAGCTGGACTAACAAGAGAATGGCTTTGCAGGAAAGCATCAACTCTTTGGGCGACTCGCTTGAGGAAAACGGAAATACATTTAGCATCTGGAGCAAAGAGGGAAGAAGCAACGTCAACTCTTTGCTAGATGTAATTGACAACATGGCAGTGATGTCAAACGGCAACCTGCAGGTCTTTGCAAATCAGCTAGGCGCTATGCGTCAAGCCCTTGTGCGTGCCGGTGCACCTGCAAGTGCGCTAAAGCTTATTGACGATGCCCTTAAGAAGACTGGAAAAACAGCTAAGGTATCTAAGAAGGAAGTTGAGAACTTCTACAGGGAGCTTGCTGATAACGACAATGCAAAGAAGTCACTTGCTGAGATAGCATCTGCTGTTGGAAACATCCAGTCCGCTCTAAGGGCCAGCATCTCTGCATATTTTGCTCAGCAGAATGCAATCGATGACATTACCCTTGGCTGGCTCGACATGGCAGATGCCTCAGATGCCGCTAGGGATTCGATTGAGGACGCAGAGAAGTCGATTGATGATGCAAGGCGCACGATTGATGAGGCAAATGCGTCAATTCAAAGCCTCTCAGCACAGAGTAACACCCTTGAGTACCAGCTCCAGATTGCACTGAAATATGGCGACACTCTGAGGGCTGATGAAATTCGCGGTGAGCTTGCTGAACTGAATGCAGATATAGCTTCAGAGCAAGACAACATCGCAGATGCTAACTCCGCTGTGGCTAAATCTCAGCAGGAAATAGCAACAGCACAAGGTGAGCTAGGCATCGGCTCCACGACACGTCAGATTGTAGAACAGAACCGAGCCCTTCAGGACATGGCGACAAAATATTCTGATGCTGCAGCTTGGATGCTGGCGACTGCTGGAGAAGGCGAAGACCTGAACGAGATTATTGAATCTCAGGTAACCGACTTCTATAATAACGCCCTTCAAATGGGCTACACAGAGACTCAAGCATCGGACCTAGCAGATGTTTTGCGCACCGAGCTACTTGCTTCTCTTGAAAAAATCCCTGAAGATGTTACAACTGATATAAACGCGGAGACCTCAGAGGCTCTTGGCAAGGTAACTCAGTTTGCAAAGGATGCTAACGCTAGACTTGCGACAATCAAGGACAAGAACATCACAGTTACCACTACCTATAAAGAGGTGCAAGTTGCTTCTTCTGGAGCGGGAGGCACTGGTGGAAGCGTAATTAGAAGGGCAGCTGGTGGATTGGTCACCGGCCCAGGAAGCGCAACAAGCGACAGCATTCCTGCACTGCTATCTAACGGCGAGTATGTCGTTAAAGCATCAGCAGTCAGCAGATACGGTGTAGACTTCCTTAACTCAATCAACCAGATGAGGGCTTCAACTGCAAGCAGGGTCACAAGCTCTTCTGCAGCTGGCTCATCCCAGACTGTTTACCTATCTCCAGAGGACAGGCAGCTTCTTCGCCAAGCAATTGACAGACCAGTTGCGTTGTACACAGATAATGCTACAATTGCACAATCAGCAAATGAAGGCAATAGAATTCTAGCTCAAAGAGGAATCAGATAATGGAACGCAAGGTATATTTCGGAAACGCCACTAAGCAGCTCTGGATACCTGCACCTAGGACGGGCCTGAACGCCTCCTCAGCGGGTTATTTTACCGATTCGCAACTCCTCAGTGGTCGAGCTTTTATAAAGCGTTCTAAGGCCAGCCACAGGCGGTTCTCTCCTGCCTGGATTGGTCCGCTAAACGCCTCATCAGTTAACGACAGCTTGCACACCGTAAAAGATTACTTCGATGGCATCTATGGAGACGGTCCGTTTTACTGGCTTGACCCATTTGCCGTAGACAGCAACCTGCTTGCGCCTAACTGGGCGTCACCAATGCTAACTCAAAACGGCTGGTCATCTATCAGCTCAGTTGGAACTGCCAGCTTGGTTGATACAGCAACAAACACTAGGAACTATCCTTACAAATCCCTAAGGCTGAGCTTCGGGGCATCTGTGCAGGAGAGCACCGAATACTTTAGAATTATTATCCCTGAAGATTACAGGCTACACTTCGGTTGGCATGGAGAGCAAGAATCCGGTGATGCTACAGTTATCTTGCGCTGTTACGACAGAGACAGCGGAACTACAACCGACGTAGAAACTGAGCCACTATCAGTTACCAGTGCAATCAGGACAAACTCGCAGGTTCGTGGTCGCGATTACTCTATGGTAGATGTAATTGTTAAAAACCCAAGCGCATCTACAAGCGTGATTGATATTGCAGGCATGATTGCACAGGTGCTGCCTGAACTATCTACTGTAGAGCAAGGCGATTTCATCTCAGGTCGCGGAACAAGAGGATTATTGTTCTCTTCTGCACCTACAATTACTTATGTATCTGCAAAGATAAACGATGGCTATGTCGAGGTAGCTACAGACTTTATTGAGGAGTAAGCTTGACTTCCCTAGAAACGGTAAGCGGTAGCGGAGACTTTAAGGATGCAACCTTAATCAGTTTCTCATACTCTGAGGATGCGACCCCGATAAGTGCAGCTAATCTTGATGGCGGTACCGGACAGGTCACCGCTCAGCTTGTCTCTGATGTGACAACCAGGGGTAGCCGAGTTGCAATTAATAATGAAGCCATTTTGTCGGACGAAGAGTACGGCGATGTTACTTTTACAATTAAAAAGCTTTCCTTTAATGATGACTTAGTTTCCATCGTAGGCGAAACCGTTCAGGCAAAGCTAGACGTTGACCGCACCGCACTTCCACAGGGTAGCGATGCTGGAGGATACACTCTCGCAGCTGCGATTGAGTACTATTGCTCCCTGGTTGATGTCGCCCCAATGTTTGAGGCGGGACTTTACGACAAGCTTGACGCAATTGACGTAGACTTTGTTGGCTGGCAGGGTAATGTTTGGGAGCACCTCAAGATGCTCTGTGCGGCATCCTATGTAGACGAAGACGACAGCTCATTCATCGAAATGTACATACTTAATGATGAGCTATGGTTTAGAGAAGGGGGACAATCACAGGTAGATACCTCTCAGATTATCTCAAACGAGACTGTAGAGATAGATGCCTACGATGCTGCGCAAAGCGTATCCGTGGTCAAATACAACACAGACTATAGGGCAAACTCACTTCTTAAGCAGCAGGGTATTGATGAGCTAAATTATGCAAACCTAGAATTCGTGTCAATTGTAGACTCTTTCCAGGTAAGTGCAAACGAAAAGATTACAAGAAGAGTTTTGGTAAACGCATCGCTTGAAAGCGTTGAGCAACCGATAGCTGTACAAACCGTAGCTTTCCCAGTCACATATAGCCAATATGTAATTGTCGCAAAGGACGGAATCCCACTCACGCCAGCGCAATGGAATGGGCAGGGAGGCTCGGTCACCATAGAGCTAACTGAAAATCCTAATGAAATTGAGATTACAGTAGTCGGAGCGAACTATCCAGAGCTTGAGCCATTTAAAATTGGTGTTGAGTCTGCAGGTGGAGATGACTACCCAGCATTTTATGTTCGCGGTACTGGAGTATTCTTTGAAAAGACTGAGCATACAATCTACACCGGTGCCCCAGCCAGCGAGATACAAGATGCCACGGTAATTGATAACCCATTCATAGTTAACGATAGAATACTATGGAGCAAAGGTGTGCGCATTGCACAGGAGCTATGTGGTCCTTCGTTCAGACTAAACCAGAGCATCCCAGTTGGAGTAGAGTTTGGCAATGTTACTGGCTCGATAGTTTCTGCCTTCGACTCTAAGTTCAGGATTGATAGCACTAGCTTCTCTCAGTCTGGTGTAGATATCCAGGCAAGCAGCTATGTAACTTTTGCGGACTTTGATTCCGTATGGAGCGGTTCAACAATTGAAGATTTCAACACCTCGATGAGCGGGATAAGCTTTAACGAGTTCAGCGTGATTGCGTTAGCTAAGGAGTAGCATGACATTCCCATTAAACAACCTGCCAAGTCAGTCTAAGTTCTGGGCCAGAGAGGTCGAGAAGAAGGTCACGAACCTTGAGAACACCCTGAGAAGTTCTGACATTAACAACACGACACGCGACAGCCAGCTGACGGTAACTGCCAATCAAGCGTTGATTGCTGCCAGTCAAGCACAGGCGGCAGCGGATGAAGCTTCTGCTGCTGCGGCTGCTGCAAATACTGCAATCACTGGACTTGGAAACTTGGATGAGCCTACAAGCACCTACAAGATTAATGCTTCTAACTTAACTGCTGGAACTATAAACGCAATTAATATTAATGGTTCTGTTATCACTGGTTCTACGCTTACTACCGCCAGCTCTGGAAGGCGAGTGGAAATTCAGAATACCAATACTTCTTATTATGACGAAGATGGCAATTTTACTGGTCGGATACTTGGTGCTGGTACTGCTAGGGGTTCAACGCTTGAACTTACTAGCGGCGCATCAGGTGAGCTACAAATCTGGAATGGCGGGGTTATATTCTATGGCGCTGGTGGTACATTTGCAGCACTAAGCGACAATGGATTTGGCGTCGGTGGTAATAGGCTCTACACAATTGGAGCTAATATTGAAGCGGACGGCAACTTAGTCGCCACCGGTTCAATGAGCTCCTCATCTGTGAGCACAGGTGGAGTCTCTTGCAGCTCAGTCGGCTCATCTGGCTCTATTAGTGGAAGCTCTATTAGCGGTAGTTCACTTGGCATAACAGGTGACTCTACTCTATCTGGCAGAATCTCATCTGTTGGAACTTATAACGCTACAATCTCATCAGCTGCAAACGTTTTTATCGCATCAAACGGTAACCTTGCAAGAAGCACCTCTAGTTTAAGGTATAAAACTGACGTTCAAGACATAGACTACGGCATGAAGGCGCTTGACCTTAGGCCCAGAACTTGGATTGATAAGGGCCAATATGAAGAGAACGGCAATTCGGCAGAGGGCTTGAGCAGGGTTGCTGGATTCATTGCTGAAGAGCTCGATGAACTTGGCTTTACTGAATTAGTTGTTTACAATGATGAGGGGCAGCCAGAGGCAATTAGCTACGACAGAATTGCAGTGGCAATTATCCCTGTACTTAAACAGCAGCAGGCTTTAATTGAATCGCTGACCGCCCGCATCGAAGCCCTAGAAACTAAATAGGATACAATAGATAACATGGCTATTACCTCAAAAAATATTTTTTACCCTGTGTCTACGGACCAGATTACGCCACTTGAGTCTGTATTTTCGACCATGGCTAGCAGCATTGACGCAGCCCTACCCTTGTCGGGTTCTGAATCTGTCTCATTCAGCGCAGCTGCAGGTAGCACTCAAGTTGTTACCGTTACGTTTGACACTGCGCTGTCGTCTGCTCCGGATAAAATAATTGCAACCGTTAAGGGGCCAGTATCTGGCTCCAGCGCATACATTGCTACAATTACAAACAGCAGTACCACCAGTTTTACTGCCTTAATCTACAGGCTTGGTGGCTCAACTGGAACTCAAACAATCAACCTAGTCTGGGCGGTGATGAACTAATGGCACGTTTGCCTTTTCCTGAGAACACAATTACAGGCGTCTATGGAAGCATGTCTGATTACAGGCGTAAGCATGGACTACAGCCTCACAGCGGTACGGACTTTGCTCCAGCCGGTTCAAGCCGTGGCAAGACAATGATTCCTGCATCAGCGAAGGGTACCATCAAGCTCATACAGTGGAGCAATGTGCTTGGCTGGGTGATTGTGCAGACCGCTTGGGATGTCAATACAAAGAAGGTCGTTTATATCGGCTACTCACACATCAGCTGTGGGACTCATGGCGTTAACTGCAAGGGGCCAAAGGTTCATGGCGAGCACATGCCGATTGATAAAAAGGTTGGGCATAAGCTCGAAGAAGGTGCCGACCTAGCAATAATGGGGAACACTGGGTCAGCTAGCTCCGGTGTCCATTTGCACCTCACGATTTCGCACACGCTGAAGGGTGTGTTCGGAGTTACTTCTGCAAAGTTTGATTTTGTTAAATGGGTAAAAACACAGCAGAAGCCTGCTGTGAAGGGCGCAACAAAAAAGGCACCAGCACCAGCTGCTGCCAAGTCCGTAAAAACCCAGGTCAGGACAGTTTATGCCTGCCCGCACTGCAAGAAGGAACTCAAGTGAACCTAAAGTCAATTTCAAAAAGAACTCTCGCATACATGATTCTAAAGGTTTCTGGAACCTTGGGTGGTGGATTTGTATTTGGCGTTGAGGTCTGGCAAGCAGCTGCTATGGCAGCCTTCATCGGCTTCATGGAGATTAGCGAAGAGCTATCCCGTGCATACGTTGAAGATGGCGACATCAGCGCAGAGGACGAAGACAGAATCTTCGGCAAGGCCGCAGCTGACCACGACGACTCTGATGAAGAACTAATGTAATGAAAGAAAAAATTATGTTCATCCTAGCCGCAGGTGTGATGGTTGCTATACTTGTCGCAATTATCGGAGACTATGTAGTAGCAGGCATCGAGACCAGCGTAACTCGCGAGGCTGTTGAAGTATCGTCCGACGTTATGACCCTTGTTCAAACCGCTCTTGGTGGCGTCATCGGTATCATCGGTGGCTATTTTGGCGCTAAGGGAGTAAAGCATGACGACTCAGACCCAAGTATTAAGTAGTCAATAATGAGCTTAGAAAACGGAAACAATAGGGACTGGGTGGAAGTCCTAGTAGCAATTGGGCGCATCGAGGAAGGCATTAAGGGATTGCGCGAATCAATTGACCGCTTGGACAGAAAATCTGACGCTCAAGACGAAACTATTAATGAGATGCAGCTGGAAATTCAGCAGCTAAAGACTCAGAGAAACACTACCAAAGAGAATGTAGCGCTAGTTGCATCGCTGATTGCGGTTGTAGCTGCGTTGTCAAGTGTCCTGGGGAACTGGGGCGGTTAGAAATACCCGACGAGCGAGGGCCCTACTGCAGAGGTGACAGTAGGGCCCTTCGTTTTATTCTTCTTCGTCGTCGTAATAGAATCCGGCGGCCTCTGCTTTAGCAGCTTCCGCATCGAATATAAAGTGAGCCTCGCATAAGCCACAGGGCTTATCCTCTGTGCATTCTCTATCACAATGCTCGCACCAGAAGTTCTTCTCATCGGCACCTGCAACAACCACTGGGCCACCACAACCACAAATCATGAGCACAGATAGAGTCATGCCCGTTTCTTCATCGGTCATGGTGTAGCCCATGTAGTCATACTCTGGTTCTGGCTCAATGATTATTTGCGGTGGCACATGCAGGCCGAATAGCTTAGCAATCCACCGCTTAATCATATTGACCTTGTTAATGTCTTGTTAATTGAGATGGGACCACGTTGCCACTTGCCGCAACTCTGGCACTGGAACCTTTGGTAGGTACCAGAAACAGTTCTTGCCACGCCTCTGCGCTGTAGGTTGTTAGACGCACAGACTACACAGCCTTCTTCTAGCCCATCGTGTAGTGCGGTATTAGGGTGGTTAGGAATCCAAGGCTTCAGTATCTCATAAAGGTCTATCAAAAGATTGACATCCTGAATCTGGTACTTCTTCATCTCGGTCCAAGCCTTCTTCTCGCCAGCCATGCAGCGTGTCCATAGCTCGAATCCACTGTGCTGAACCTTAGCGCCAACACCAAGTGTCTGGGCTACATAGTCTAGCTTGTTGCTTGGGAACCTGAACTGAGACTTGACAGCCAGCATTAGGTCCATCTCCTTGTAAGGGGACGGTGGCTTCATACCAGCCTGCAATAGCTCACGCTTCAGGTGCTTAGAGTCAAAGCCTTTAGAGTTCCAGCCGACAAGTACATCAGCCTCATCAAGCAGGCGGTGAACTTCCTCAAGCATTGCCTGCTTGCCATCGTGGTGCACAGACTTGAAGGTTACCTTCTTCTCTCCGTACCAGCGAGCGCCGAAACATAGCATCTCGGTTGACTTTTCAATCTGATTGATGGAGACGTTCTGCTTGAACAGCCCCCAGACGTAAGCCAAGTTAGGTGTTGTCTCGATGTCTAAGAATAATATCTTCATCGGTCCAACTTAATGCCGCTAACCCAGGTCTTGCCAGCGTCGCCGCCCCAAGCATCCCAAGCTACACGACCCGGACTTGGATAGCCCTTCTCGCCCGAGTTAAATCCTTCAGCCTTGCTGTCCCCAGCATGTCTTGCAAAGTAAGACTTCATCCTTCCAACGACATCCCTGCTTACAGAGCCACCAGATGCAAGTTGTGCTGCTCGCCTGCGTCCGGTGTCGGTAAAGCCTGACCCAGCCTTGCCCTCGCTAATCCACTTCTGTGCCCTCTTGGCGGCACTAGAGACGCCCTCAGGCACCTTGTAGGTCTTCTCTGCTTCGCGCAAAGCAGACTCGTTAACAGTCACCAATCCTGGCGGAATCATTGCCAATCTGCAGGCACCGTCTTCCTCGATGTCAACAGCAACGGCACTACACTCGATGCCATCTTCGGTCATCGCATGGAATACACAGTTGCCACACTTAACGCCAATTGCACTGTCTGTGTTCTCGGCTGGTGGCAGGTAGTTGACAAAGACACTGCTGGTGTCTGAACCAAACTTTCCAAACTCATTAACGACTCCAAGCATAGAGTCAACGAGTGCCTTCTCATCGCCTTCGAGCTGTGAGTATAAGCTTTGAGTTACTTCTTTAACCCTCTTCTTCACTGACTCTTTCCTTTCGTCGCGAGGGTGTGTGCCACCTGGTTCGATGCCCTCTTCGGTGGAGATTGCAACCATCTGCGCAACTGCAGCGGTCTTAGTGCGGTGACACGCGACTAGCTCATAAGACTCTTTTACAACAGCCCATTTAGTTGAACAGTCGGGATGGTTTTGTGCTATGTAATATGGCATAATTAATCACCCCATCCTTCCGTTAGTACTTGTTTATTCTTTTTATTCCGTAAATATATTATACCGTGACGGACCGCATCGTTTGCGTGGGGCTTGCCCGGTGAGTGCAGGTTCATCTTCTTTAGTACAGGGTCCTCGCACAGGTGCTTCATGCTTGGCTTCTGGTAAACAATTTGAGTAAGTGCATTTGGCCACACTGCCTCTAGTGCGCCGATGATATACACAGGGCTGAGGTCTGGGTAGATGCCAGCCCGCAAATCAAATGACTCACAGACAATGGTGTCAACTGCTATGTCTTCACCCTCATCCCAGTGCCAGTCAAGGAAGCCTTGAAGGCCGTTCGGTATCTGCTTCTTCCATTGGAGCTCATAGGCGTTGTCGCTGTAATCAAAAAGTGCAACACCTGTCGTGCCCCCTGGGTCAAAGCTTAGCATTGTTTTCACGTAGTACCTCCTCTTTCATCTTGGCAATCTGTAAATATTGGTAGCAAGCTAGGGATAGTGTGTACCTGAAACCTAGCTCATACTTCTCTGCATGGAATCTAAGTGCATCTTCGTCATACTTTACGTTGTCGAACTTTGCTTTTCTGCTGTAGTTGTCTGTCAAGCTATTACCTCCAAATAAGTTTTTCTGCCATCAACGATTGCTCCGACTCTTGCTTGCGACCTGAGGGCCTCAACCATGTCGTCGAACTCTCGCTTCTTCTTGTTGCTGAACTTGCGATAGCATTCTTCATATCGAACACGACCACCGCGGTCAACGATGTAAGCCTCAAGTGAGTCAACATCACGCTGCCACTCAGATGCAGAGATAGCAGATGCCATCCTCACTAGGTTCTCGAACCACTCTTCTGAGTAGTAGATTGCAGTGAGCAAGTGGCTGAGCTTTACCTCATCCGACTTGTCGTGCATAGCAAGCAGGGTTGCCGACTTCCACACAGACAAGGCAAGTCGCTGGCGCGATGGCTCAATTGACTCCTTCTCTCTGTGTGACTCAGCGAAGTTACCCATCTCCCACTTGTACTGGTTGAACCTGTCAAGTGCAGCTTGGGTTAGTCTTAGCGGGCGAGGTGAGGGCTGGCCCTTCTTCTGCCAGTAAGTCACAGACTCAAACAGTCCGCGAACCATGGCATCTAGTCCGGTGTCCTTGACGTTAACCTCATACTCATCTGCCTGCTGGATGTCCTCAAGCTCACGAGTCCTGTCCGGTGCGTCAGCAGTCACGTAAATGAATCGTGCCAAGAATCCTGAGCGGAAGTACTCAGTGGTCAGGACGTCGGCCACCTTGCTAGTGATACCCATCAAGTACAGGATGAAGTTGGTCTCAGCCCTCTGGGTCTGGCCTGCATCCTTGGCTGAACGGATTACAACAGGCACCTGCCCATCGTAAAGCTCGGTGTATCGCTCGGCAGCTGAGGCCATGTAGGTCTTGTTCATAAAGTCCTTGAACATACCCTGAACCTCATCGCGGTGCAACAGGCTAGTCTTCTTGTCTCTGTCTGCAAGAATCTTGGTAACACCTTCAGGCGTAGCATCCGAACCAATGTCAATCTGGTAGCCACCAAACTTCTCGTAGGCACGCACAACACGCAACATAAGGTTACGGCTGGTTGACTTACGAGTTAGCGTGGTCTCACCAAGCACCATGAACCACAGGTTCAGGCCCATCTTGCCATACTTTGGCACAGCGTAACCCCAGTCAGAGAACACTGCAGACAGCACTGTGAATGCGCTGGCAATCTGGTAGCTAAGCGCACCATCGGTCTTAGACCTAGCCCATGCAACATACCGGTCGATAAAGCTTGGCGTCATCTCGACAAGCTCACGCTCTTCTGGCGTAAGCATCGAGACCTCAACCTTCTGGAACCTAGCCAACGGTGCGTCATTAGTTATTGGCTCAGGTACAAACTCATCTTGCTCTAGCTTGAAGCTGGCTTGTGCACGCTGGACCTCACGCCATAGGTCACCATCAGCATCAAGCCTCTTGCTCCTGTCAGGGCTGTGGTACTTGTTGCACTTGGCGTGACGAGCAACTGTGAATACTTCTTCAGCAGTCAATCCCTCGCGGAACAGTTCCATCTCAAGCTTCCACAGCAGGCGTGATAGGTCTGCATTGTGTGCTGGCTGCTCCATGTACAGCCCAACAATCTGCGGGTTGTGTGACAGCTTCTCAAGCACCTCAAGAATAGAAGGGAATCCAGCGGGCATTGGTGTGTCAGCAGCCTCACGAATAGGCTCTACCGTAACGTCACCATATACAGACTCAACCTGCTCAAAGCTGTAGACTTCGCCAGTGGTGGTTGCCTCAATGCTCCAAGGGTTCTCGTGCTTCATGTTGCGAGTGTTTGGCAGGCGCAACAGCTTAGTAGTGTTCCAGCCTGACTTGTCACAACCCTGGTGCTGGTGTGCGTAGGCCACCTTCTTTGACAGCAGTGCAGCTTCATGTGGCTCGACCTCTTGGTCAAGAATCCAGTAGGTGTGCCAGCGGTCCTTGGATGTTTGCACAGATATGGATGGCTGTAGCAGGAAGTTCTCTGGAGCGCATGAGTCTGCGTCTGCATAGATTACGCTAACAGTCTTGGCGTTCTCCTTGATGCGACGCTGAGCGTTGAATAGTATTGGTGAGAAGTAAACATCCTGCATAGCGTGCTCAGTAGCAAAGGCCACCATCTCATGCTTTTGCTCTGGGTACTCATAGAACTTCTGCTCCGTAAGCTCTCCTGAAGTAGCGTTACGGATAACAAGTGTAGCGATGCCGGTGCCGTTGCCAAGCACTGCTGTTAAAAAGTCTGCTGTCTTCATATTCCTCCTTTCGATAGCCTCCTGATAGTGATGGTGCTCCGGTTAAGAATCGAACTTAACTATCCGTAGAGATGAAACAGGAGGAGGGAGGACGGATAATCCAATCGGAGCTAGTGTGCGTTGAGCAGACGCACCCCTGCCTTGGATTAAAGGATTACCAAGTTTCCTCTGTTGGTACCGCGCCCAATGATGCGACTAGCGCATCGGTACCTGCGGTTGGCTTATCAAAGCCACCCACCTCATTACGGGCCTCGCCGTTAATGCCTGCGCCTACCTTGACTCGTACGCCAATTGACTTGCCTAGAATGTCGGCAGTCTCAGGCACCTTAAAGTTGCCCGCCTTGACGTCATAACCAAGTGACTTGAAGAAGGCGGCTGCCTTCCAAGCATCGTTAGCTACATAGAGTGGAACATAGCTGAACACTCTGCGGTTCTCATACTGCCCCTCAGAGATGCGGAACTGTACGTTGAACCTTGGCTTGCCCTCGTTAGGGCCGGAGCGAACTGTCTCTTCCTTGATGTCGAAGACGGTTGCGTTGTAGGAGCCTGCTGGTACTGGCTCTAGTGTACCGGTGCCCTTGGACTCCAGTACGTCATCACTGAACTTCAGTGTGTAACTCATTACTTACCTCCTTTGATTAGTGCGAATATCTTCTTCAAGCTTGGGTCGGCAATCACCGGTGGCAAGTTGAAGCGGTTCTTGGTTACTAGCCTGTCAGAAGAAGCAACTACTAGCACACGCTCAGGCGTACCGTCTTCCCGCTTCTGTGCAGTCATGTATCCAATGATGTCAGGGATGCCTGGTAGGTCCTTCTTAGCACCACCTGGGATGTTAGGCACAGTCTTGACAGCACCAGTAGACTCATCTTTCTGGTCTTCTGCGTGAGTCAAGATGATGGAAACGAATGGTGCAGCGTGCATTGCACGCACCAAGTCGTTGACCCAAATCTTCAGGTCACCCCACTTGCCAAACTTGTTGCCCTTATTCTCTGGCTTCTCACCAAAGAACTTCTCTGCCCTATCCATAGCGACACCAAGGGTGTCGATGATGACAGTCTTGTACTTGTGCTTGACAGTTAGTAGGTCATTCATAACCTTGTCTAGCTTCTCGTGTCCGTCCACGTTGATAACGTCTACGTCCTTGAAGTCGCGGGCAATGGCAGATGCGCCACCCTCGATGTCAATTAGTAGCACAGGTGACAGCTCAGCAATCTCTGCTGCAGATGCAGCCAGCCAAGTCTTGCCTCGGCCAGCATCGCCGTAGATAAGAATAGTCTTTGGTGTGTTCAGCGCCTCTGCCTTGTGAATGAACTTCTCAAAAGACAACGCTGGGAATTCAGTTGTTGCGCCCATTATATTTCCTCCTTGTTTATTATACTAACCCATTTACCGAACAGTTAAAGCACTCTGGGTGCCCGCTGTACGACTCAGGATGAGCTCCGCCTTGCAGCTCCTCCCACAATACCACAAGTCTGTCCCATAGTGCAACTGCAATAGACTCATCGTATTCGAATGTGTATTCTAGCACATCCGCCTCGCTAGTTCCATCCCTATTGATGAATACTAACGAAATGTTATCAATTTGTAACCCACTCTGCGTAACACCCCAAGCATACAGTTGTGTCTGCCCGATGTACTTTTGCATTGTGTAAGTGGTAGATGCGTCTTGCTTGGTGCCATCTACCCATGCCTGAATCTTCTTGGTCTTTGCCCTAGTCGAAGTCTTCCAGTCAACCAAGTGGTTGCTTGCTGGTAGCACAAGGTCAGGCTTGCTTGAGATTACACCGTACCCAGGAATCTCACCGAGCGTAATCTTCTGCTCGACAAGTGCACCCTCTAGCTGTGGCGTTGCTACCTTTGAGATGCCATCCTCTAGTGCAGCGTGCACAGCAGTCCCAATCACTGCACCCAACCAGTACTTGCTTGGCGGTTGCTTGATGCCAGCTAGGTCCATAGCTAGGTGCTTGGTGCAAGGGTTGGATATCTGAGATGCTCCTACCTTGTACTGCTTGTCGCGTTCAGTCTCAGTCCTCAGCAGAGATACTGCTAGATTCTTTAAAGTCGAACCATTCACTACCATTCTTGTACCTCCTCCTTGTGTAGTTGATGCCACCCCATATGCCGTACTCTTGCTTGCTTGCTATTGCAAAGTTACCACACTCTTGTATCAGAGGGCAACCATGACACGCCGCTTTGGCTTGTTTCTGTGACACCTTCTCAGGGTTGTCGAACAACTCCATCTGGTTTCTGCATGGCACCTTGGTCACTGCAAGCTTTTCCTGCAGTTCAGCGTAGTACTCACCAGCAAGGTCAGTTAGGAACACGCTGTCTGGAATCGGCACCATGCGAATTGGCTCGTGCTTTGTCTTGGTCTTGCCGGAGTGCTTGTTCTCTTGGTACTTCTTGCGGGCATACCTACGTCTACACTCGCGACAAACTCTAGTCTTGTCGTAAGGTCTGATGAAGGTGTTCTCCTCAGTGAACTCGTGTCCCTGTGAGCAGTGCGTACCCTTAGCCCTCTTGCGTCCCCAAGGGTTAGACTTGTCAGCTGGTTCCCATTTATACTCTGCCATTAGTAACCATCCTCATCGTAGTCGTAGCTGTTTAGTCGTACCGATACCATGCCGTTGTCAGTTGCCCGCTCGACACCTCCGTTTAGCATAATCCTTACCATTGTCATTATGAACACTGCCTTTATCCAAATCGCAAATAACAACACACCAATCAGTGGCGCGATGAACATAAATCCTGGCAGTAAATCCCAGAAGCTTTCCATTACTTGTCTCCCTTCAAGCTTGCCCTTGAGTCCAGCTCACGCTGTAGCAAGGTGTCTAGTTGTCCCTCATCGTAAGTGTCACGTGCCACGATGTCAAACACCTGCACTACTTCCTTCTGTCCACGCCTGCGGATGCGGTCAAGCACCTGCTGGTTCAGGATGTTGCTGTCGCTGTGGCTGAGCCATACTACAGTACGGCAGGCGTCCTGCAATCCGTCCACGCCTTCGGCAATCGCTGGAATCACAGCAACAATAAACCTACGGTCACCGCTGATGAACTCCTGCTTAGCTTCCTCACGCTGTGACTGGTTGGCCTGCCCGCTCCATTCGAATGCGCAATCGGCACCGTACTTGGCGTTAAGCCTGTTGGTCACAAGCCTAGCATACTTCTGGCTGTCTGTCAAGATGAGCATCTTGTCATTAGGGTTGTCATCGATAATCTCGACAAGCGCTTGGTACTTGGTTGATACTGCACCCTCTTCGAAGTACACTTGGTCATCTTCATTAAGGCTAGGCACAGCCAAGGTCATCTGTCGCAAGCGAATGCGAGCAGCGATGGGCACCTCTGCAATCAACGGGTTGTCCTGTAGCCAGACTACTAAGTCCTTCTGGAACTTCAGGTAAATCTTGCGCTGAGCTGGCACTAGGTCAACGTATCTAACCTCATGCACCACGTCAATGCTGTAGTCAGGCTCAAGCCTAACGTAGCATGGCAAGCTGTTGGCGAATGCTCCTGGAATCTTCTCGCCTGTAATCTCCACGTTGCTGAATGGGTTGTAAGCAGTAAGTGCCCACTTCTCTACCCACTTCCAGAATGAGCGCTGAACAATCTTGTCCTCCGGCCATAGGAATCTAGTCACTGCCCAGAATCCTTCGAACCTGTTGCCGAATGGCGTGCCAGACATAGACAGCTTGAACCCTGCCTTCAGAGTCTTGGCTACCTTGAATCCCTTGCTTGCTCTGTTCTGCATGAAGTGGCACTCATCTACCAGCACGATGTCAGGCACAATCTTGTGCCACTCCTTAGTCCTGAAGTACTCGCGTCCAACGAAGTACCACCCAGAAGCAGACTCGGATAGTGACCTGAAGGCTTCGCGCCCCTTGGTGCTACTGTCTATCTTGTGCAACCCGTTTGCGGTGTAATCGGTCTGCCTCTGGATGGTGTCGTGCCAGCCCCAGTAAGTGTTCAAAGGAGCAATGATGAGTACGCTCTTCGCGTTCAGCCTTAGTGCTACCTCGGTTGCCATCAGGGTCTTCCCTGTGCCCATAAGGCTAGCATTCAATGCGGCCTTAGTTGGCTCGGCAACCATCTTCTGAATCGCCTTCTCTTGGTTGGCGTCAGGCGTTAGCCTTGGTAGCTTGGCTCTCATCACTCTCCTTCCTGTGACACTCACAAGTGCAATCTACGGTGACTGCATTGGTCTGGCAGTTCTTGTGGTTGTTGGTTAGACACCACCCAAACATTCCGTATTGCTTGGGTGGGAGTTGGTCTTCTACCTTACGCTTCACTTAGCTGTGATTACTTCAATCAGCTCTGAGGTAAAGTCTTGGCTACCATATTCCTTTATGATTTTTACAATGCGTTCCTTCTCACGCTCAACACCTTGGTTGAACGCGATAGTTGCATTGACGTGAATCAGGTCGTTGAGGTCGCTCATCATACGCTCGCTAATGGGTCTTCGTAATCATCGTCAAGGAATAGCTCTGAGTACAACTGCAGAATTCTCTCCTCTGCTGTGCCGTAGTTCTCAAAGTACTCCTTGCCGTTGGTGCGTGGTGCAGTAACCCATAGGTCAAAGTCCTCATCGTATCCGAAGACAACTTCCTTGCCGGTCTGCTCGCTATAGAACTCAGTCAGGTTGGTTGCCATCTCGTTTATCTCTAGGTATCTATCGTCTCGCATTAGCTATTACCTCCTCTACAATTCCTTCTCTGTATAGTAGTGACTGCATCCAGAAGTCACCATCGGTTACGGTTATGTTCTGTCCGTCATCATCAATCTTGAACGTGGCCTCACCTGTCTGCTTGTCTGGCCCGAATGCAATCAGTCTGACCACTAGGTCATCGCCATGCAAAGCTGAACGCCATGAGGCTTGCGGTGTAACGTCTGAGTCCTGCACACCTGCATCATCCACTAGCTTGCGGATGGTAGTCGGGTCGGATGAACCGTACGCCATACCAATCTGCCTAGCTGAGTGTCCGTCCAGTAGTGCCAACCTAACTGCATCTAGCAAGTCCAGGTAGTAAGGCTCGGTCTCCTTCTGGATGAACTCCTCCACCTTCTTGCGTGCCTCCACTACTGCACTCTTGTGCTTAGCTCTGGCTTCGGTGATAGCAGATAGTCTGCCTGTATCTTCCTTGGCTACTCTTCCCATCTATCTGGCTCCTCTTCTTGGATGTACTGGTCTAAAAAGTAATCACACTTTGGGCATTGCGCATAGGCAATACTCTGTGTGTCATCTGTCTGTGCATCAAGTTCTTGCACGTGTCCGCAACTATCGCACTCGAACTCCATGACAACACTCTTGCTGAAGATGCCACTGCCTATCCACGTGTCTCTCATGAGGCATCAAACTCCACGACAATCAGGTCGTTAGTGTTGTGTGGCTTCTTGCTAACGTAGTAACCAATACGGTTCACGAATGCTCTGCCGTTCACCACTACTGAATCCTCGTCACCATCAACTAGAGTCCATACATAGTTATCTGGCATTGAGTTGATATAGTTCATGTCCTCACCGTAGGTCTCGTACATACGCTCCTCTGGCTCGTACTGGTCGTGCCAAACGTCATCGGTCAGGATGGTTGTCTGTGTCATTAGTAGCTCCTCCAAACTTTTAGTGTCCATCCCTTTAGCCTATCATCAAGTACGAAATCTGTCAAGGCTCTCTCAAGCCTAATGAACTGGTCGGTAATCCACTCAGGATTTTCTTCCGGCGAACCAAACCTGCTTGCCCTGTCAGGGTTCTCTGCATAGTCTCTGGCCTCAAGAATCAAGTCCTGCACCTCAGGAGTCCACGACTCTAGCTCATACTCATCAGCATCCTTCTCGCCACCCTTCTCCCATAGGAACCAATCTACTGAGTAGCCCTTGTGCCAAGTGGCAATCGGAATCTCAATCTGAATGTTGCGGTGAGCGTTGTGTCGCACTCCAATATCAAGTGGCACAATACCTTCTAGTGCGCCAGATACACGCTCATAAAGCCTCTCCTCAAACGCATCAGACATGTAGTTGTAAGCCTTTAGGTAAGTTGATAGTCCCATTAGTTTCCTCCAATACTAATCTCGTACTCAGGTAGTGCATCTACCCACTTCTGTACCCTATCAGGTGTGTTGCCAATTGTCAAGTAGGTTGAGTATTCGTTTTCGTAGTACCCGTCCCAATAGGTGCGGATAGTGTCCCACTCTTCTGAGTCCAGGATGTAGGCAATCACTTCGCGGTTCTGCTTGGCGGTTATCTTGCACTTGAACGGCTTGCCACTTGTCTCATTGGTTCGGATAAAGTCTCCGCCCTGTACCGCTAGCTTGTAAGCCTTGACAATCAGCGTGTCATCTTCCACGCGAATTGCAATCGAATGAATCTTAGTCTTGCTCATTTGGAATCTCCTCTGCAAAGTCTAGGTCAATTGAGTGGCAAGTAAAGTAGCTGTCATCATCCTCTGTTAGCACATACAATCCTGTTGCCATGCCGTCAAAGCAGATAGACTTTACCCACTCGGTCTCAGGCCACCAAGCGTGCTCCTTGCCCCACGCATCCACGTAGGTCATCTCGTTACCCTCTAGGTCTCTGAGTTCTGCATCTGCCCAACCATCTGGCATTGAGCCATCTGCAATCAGGTCAGGTCTAATCCTAGCGTACCCCATCATTGCCTCCTTCAGAATTCAGTTGGGTCATAGTCTTCCCAACTTCCTTGTCCATGTTCGTCTTCATAGGCTTGCTTCTGTGCCTCTTCGATGTCCGCGAACATCCGATAGTAGGTCATGTATAGTTCTGTGAATCCTGTAGTGCTACTCACTTTGTCCGCCTTCAATCTTCTGCACAAGGGCATTGATATCTGCAATAGCACCGCGAATCATTAGCTGTACCACCGCGCTGTATTCCTTCTCACCCTTGGAGTGTAGGTAGTTTGCATAGTCCTTGAGATAGCTGTGGACTCTCTTCTCTTCTTCGCGTGTCAACATTAGATGCTCCTCCAAAAGTAGTAACTGAATCCGGAATTTAGTTCGGTGAAATAGTCCAAGCTTAGGTCATCCCAAGTGGCATAGTAGTCAATCTTTATCCATAATGGCCAAGCTGGTAGGTCTAGCTGTTCGATAATCTCAAACGCAAACTCACCTGTGTCGGGATACTCACCAACATAGTTCTCTCGCTCTTCGTCCGCGAGTTCCTCTAGCTGTTCTTGAATCTCTTCAAGCCCTAGGTGTGTGTAGATGCTATTTATATATAGCGATAGTCTCTCAGGGTCTTCATGCTCCACCCCGCTGTTGTCAATTACTTCTCTAATCTGTGTTGCTGTTGTCATAATTTCCTCCTTATCAGAACCAACGGTTTATAACCTAGCACATATTTATTTATTTGTCAAGTGAATCTATGTAGACTGTTGCACCTTGCAAGTAGTCCAACACATTCTGAATCGCCTGTTCGTATCCTAGTTCGTATCCCTCTAGCTTGAGCTGTGAATCGTCCGCGAGTTCACTCTCAAGCCACGCCACTAGGTCGCTACTCATCTTCCTCCTCCTCTTCCTCTGGCTCCTCATCAAGCTCCGCCTTGACGGACTCTACACAATTGTAGGTTAGCTCTGAGTCCATGGTGTCCCCGTAAGCTGTCCACGCCTTGTCCTCTGCCTCTTCCCTAGAGTCTGCCTCTATGTGTCCGTCATAAGTTACTGTAATCTCTACATAATACCTAGCCATTAGTCCTCCAACTCCTCTACCCATGTTCTTCCGCGCATCATGTTTAGTCCGCGGGATACCTTCTCTGCTTCCTTCTTGGTTGCATACACTTGGTCTGTGTTGTCGTTTCTATACCAACTTGAATTCTTTACAACCCAAGCCATTAGTCTCCACTCCCCCCTAGAATGTCTCCATGTACCTGTGCGTAGCTACCCGCGTGTACCACGCCTTCTGGCATAGGTGCTACTATGTGGTCCCAAGAAACCGGTAACCCCTTGTCATGTCTCTCCATGGCCTTGGCGTATAGCATCTTCTGATAGTCGCTCTCAGGGTTGGTGTAAGCCTCCCTCATCGCGTTGTGGAACTCATCTTGACTTGCGTATCCGTTGTAACCCATTAGATTTCCTCCTCATCTAGCCAAGCCTCTAGCCTGTGTCCTTCGACTATAGCATTTGCTGGCGCGGTTGTCAAGCCCCTCCATGTAACCTGTGGCGGTAGTTCAATCTGGCGTTCGTAGTCCCACTCGTTGCAAGCCTCGATAGCATCTTTGCACACTGCTATCATCTCGTACGGGACGGGCGGATAGTGGTTCGCTCTGAGGTGCCATGTGAGTGCCGTCTCAAGGTCTGCTAGCTCTGCCATCTCCTGTGCCTGTAGTGAACCCATTAGTGGAATCTCCTTCTCAACTCATCTAGCTCTTGGTAAATTCTGTATTGCTCTTGCGCTGTTTCGCTTGTGCTGTCCTTGGCGTTTGCATAGTTGCGATAGTGCCTGTCGCGTAGCAAGCGAATCGCTGTGTCAATCTGCCTAGCCTCTGTCCTTGTGACCTCTGCTGTTACCTTCTCCATGTTGCCCTCCTCTGGCGTTATGTCCTAACCTAGCACAACTCTGTGCCTTTGTCAAGTCTGTGAGCAGTTTTCAGACTTACTCAGGTCTAGCGAAATTGTTTTACCCGTCTAGTCGCTACCCCAATTCGGAAAGCAGTTTAGGCACTTACTCAGGTGCTTGTTTAGCTTGGATAAAACTTGTCGTGTTCTGGCGTTGCGAATACCTCACGAATCGAAACCAAGTCCTCCAATTCATAGTCGGTCTTCTCTAGCCACTCTTGAATCGCAATCCCTGGCGTTGTGGCTAGTGAGGCGAACCCCTGTGCCTTGTAGCTGTTGCCTTCGGGTATCGGCCTTCTGAACACTACTGTGTAGTTCTTGAATGGCACTAGACAACCTCCTGTATCTTAGGCACCTTCTGAACCCAACTAACATGAGCGGGCAGTTGCACCTCAGAATTCTTTACAATCTCATAGTGCCAATAGTAAGCATCTAGCCTTATGTCTAGGCTTGGTGCCTCATCTAGCTCCACCATGTAAGTAATCTCAAACTTAGCCATTATCGGTTCCTCCCGTTATAGGTGTCGCACAAGTCGCACCTGTCTGTAACTATGTTGTGCTTGGTAACGCTAGCACACTTAGCGCACTTTGTCAAGAACAATTTTGCCTCCTGTGAACTTGGTTGTTGCATACTTATTCTTGCGAGTGTTGCGTAGGTGTATCGCCTTTAGTTTGGACTCTAGTGTCCGCTTGCTATCTGGTCTAGCCAATTCGAATCTCCTCCTGTTGTGCGTTGTCCCAAATTGCTATCTGGTTATAAAGTGTTGCATACATTGTTGCCTTTGTCAAGTTGCGAACTAGGCGTGTCTTGTCTAGCCAGACTTTACCTGTGGCTGTGTCTGTCCATACCCCTACAATCATACCGCTTTGTAGTTCGCTTGGGGTTATGGCGCGTTCTGCTACCCAATACCCGTCCTCTACCTGAATCGGAATCATGCGTCCGTTTTGATATAGGTAAGTGCCGTCCTGTAGTTTCATTCTGCTCTCTCCACCGTTGCTGTTGCCTTGATAATTCCCTCTACCGTTGTCTCGCTAGAAGTCGTGCCTTTTGAACCTGTAACGCTAGCTATGCCTATTGCTTCATGGATTAGTTTGACAACCTTGTCGGCATCTCCATAAGCCTCTGTGACTATCCATTTACTCATCAAGTCCTCCTTTGAACTTGTAATCAAGCTATCACACTTTTGAATCTTTGTCAAGTCCGTTTGGTAACGAATTGGTAACATATTTAGTTGTAGGTTATCTACAATAGTTTTGTAGGATATCTACAAAAGAATTATGAATAATGTTATCTAACACAATTCGGAATAGTGTTATAAGTCTATCTATTAGGTGCTTACCTGTCAAGTAGGTACCTAACACTATTCGGTGTAGTCTGAGA
>Ga0196901_1000060_pt1 | contig 47983 bp, 30 predicted proteins | sample CB_VirMetaG_FD_169099 | JGI IMG/M metagenome (GOLD analysis project Ga0196901, IMG submission 169099) | Freshwater to marine saline gradient viral communities from Chesapeake Bay - CB_1504_1 Viral MetaG (v3) (version 3) | ecosystem: Environmental > Aquatic > Marine > Coastal | place: USA... | reverse complement strand
CCAATAAAGTATGGCTTTATGTGTAGTTGTATTTACAATGACTTACAAAAATGTGCGTATATTACCGCCAAAAAGGCGAAAAAAGACATTTTTTTAAAAAAAAGAAAGATTTTAACTACAAGATGTAGTCAATTTTTACATTGGTGGCGGCATAGCCTCGCCAGCAGGTGCGGCGTATTGTTTTTGAATTTTTTTTAATTTTTCTTTATATTCAATGTTTCTTAAGTCAAGCATACGGCGCAGTTTATTAATCTGCTTTAATGTTAAACGAGTTTTACGTGTAGCATCATCGTCAAGTTGAGTGTTATCATCTTGAACGTCTTGGTAGCCTGGTACTGCTTGATCAAACATTTCAAATAATTGCATAGTTTTATTTATACCCCTGGTGGCGGTGTTCCACCTGTTGGTCCTGTACTAGGCATTGGCGGGACTTCGCCTGCTCCAACTTCAGCACCTTCCTCACCTTCAGGCGGCATTTCCATTCCTTCTAAATTACCTAGATCCGATTCAAATCCACCTGGCATAACGCCAACCGAACGCAAGTCGCTGCCTTCAGGACTCATATCTTCAGCAGTACCTTGTTCTTCGTGCCACATTTCTTCGTTCTTAACAATTTCTTCTTCAGTTAAGCCTAGGAAACGTTCCATTAAGAAACGTTTACTCATATATGGTAGCTGCTCTAATGCGCCAAATGTACCAACACGTGCGCCATCAAGTTCCGATTGACGATAAGAAGCAAAGTTTTGCGGAGAGTTGAACTTTAAGTCAAATAAACCAGAGTCAATATTAAATCCTCTCCAACGTAAGAACATCTTAAATTCGTCGTCTAACGTGCTTACTAAAGCATTTTGTAGACGCATGCAATATTGGTTAAAGCGATATTCTTGAATAAGTGCTGTACCTACACGTCCATCACTTAACGGAGTTGCTGAATCGTCTGGTCCAGTTGGCAAATACGAGCTTGGTACACGCAAACCACGTGCCATTTTATTATTAAAATACTTTAAGTCATCAATCTGACCTAAGTTTTCGCCACCCGGTAATGTATCAACTTTAGATCCACGTCCTTCAGCGGTTTGAGGGAAGAAGTAATCTTCGTTAATACTTAGTGGGTTATATGTTGCGTCTAATGCACTAGCACCGCCATTCTTTGTAGGAATACGACGCTGGTGGATTTCATTTTTAACACGTTCGACAAATGACATAGCCATATGCGACGGCATGTTACCAACGTCAATATAAAACACACGACGCTCTGGCGCACGTTGTACGCGGTAAATTAGAATTGCGTCTTCTAACAATTCTTTTTGCTTGAATACTTTGAAGATGTTTTCTAAAATACTTTGTCCAAATGGCCAAAAGTAATCTAATCCTTCTGTTAAACTTAAATGTACAATGTGTTTAGCATCAACTGCTGATTCATTCATAGCAGTTTCAAAACGTCCTTGCACACCGGCACCAGAACTATTAGGTACATTATAGTTGTACTGTTGTCCGTTTGCTGATGTAGGAATGTTCGATTGGAAGTCGTTTGTTGACTTCTGTGCTACAGTTAAGTTTTCAAAATTAGGGTTAATGTCACGAATTACGTACTGTTCAGGCTTTTTACCTTCACTTTCATTTACAATAACTCGTGCTACTTTGTTAGGTTCTACCCAAAACAATTCAAATGTTTCTGGGTCTCTAACAAATACTTGATCGCCATACTTTAATGTATTGCGGAATAATTTGAAAATTCTTTTGTCAAATTGATTTAGTTTAGCCCATTGTTTTAGCTGTTGCTTTAGAATGTTAACTTCGTTTTCTGTTGGTTTTTCGTTAAAGTTAAGTTCAAACGCTGTACCGTTTTGTTCGTTTTCTTGTGTGCAGAATTCAGCAATAATGTCTAAGCAAGCATTGATTTCCGAGTCCATGTCCATTGCTTCGTATTGATTATAACGTTCAACACGGTTTGGATGTCCTGTGTACACCTCTGGTAATACACTTTCATAATTACGAAATGAAAAGTTTGGTGTATTGCTAGTAGCAGCACCATTGCCCAGTGGGCTAAATCTACCAGTGGTATCAGCAGCTCGGAAATGTTTTTTATAACTCATAGCACTATTTATCCATATGATGTGCGGAGTATCTTTTCGTTAATAGATGTATTTTTTTGTATTTCGTTTATCATTGCATCTAAACGAGCAATTTGCTTTTCCATTAAATCAATTTGTGGGCGGAAATCTCTATTATCAGATATTTCAATCGGTATTGCTCTTCCTTCTAACGGAATAACTGCTTCTGTTCCGTGCAATGTAGCACGATAACCAGATTTTGGTCCGGTCATAATATTACCGCGAGCACCTTCCTGTCCGGTTTCCATTGGAGGAATATTAGTTCCCGATGGAGTTGTTGGCATTTGAACTTCCATTGGATCAAGTCGTTGAACAATTCTACGAATACTTGCTAATAACTCTCGATTAATCCCTCCGTCGGCAGTATACAATCCTTCTCGGTTAATTAATGCATCAATTTCTGCCCGTTTTCTAGTAGAAACTGCTGCTCCTTCGCCAGCATATATATTTTCAAGTTCACTAGCAGTCAAGAACGGTTTTACTGTTGCTGTGTCTAGAGACCGACCAGTGCGCTTGATTGCATCTTCGATTATTTTTCCAACTGTTACTGTGTTTTCAGCCTGTACTTTTTGCGCTTTTATTTCTTCTTGTTTTAACTTATCGTTTAACAAACCTATTTCATTATCGATTGCTTTAATTTTCGCATTTATTTCTTGTAGCTCTAGATCAGCGCCGGTCTCGTGAGCAAATTCATCTATCGGGATTCCAGCCCTTTCTCTGAGAAGTCGATTACGTTCAACGTCAAGATCTCTCATTTTTTCTAACAAAGGACTATTAGCAACTGTAACTTCCGTTGGAACTGTTCCGCCACCGCCGGTATTAGTTGGAACTCCAAACGTACTGTTTACTGCTGTAGTTACAGTTTCAATTGCAGAAGCTAACCCTTTTATTACTGTTGTAGTACCTACCACTGATTGAATTAACGCATCAACTTGTATTGCTGCTGTTTCTAAATCAATTGACGCTTGTACTAAATTCTGGTGACGTTCTTTTTGTACTCTTCTTTGTTCGTCGGTTTCTGTTGATGCGTCGGACATTAATCTTTTTTGATCTTTGCGATTTTCTTCTGCTGTTTTAGCAAAATCTCCAAGAGCAAAATTTGCAATATTAGCATTTCCAGCGAATGCAGTAAATGTTCCTGCATCATCACCTATTGCTTGTGCATATTTGGTAAGCATAGGCATTCGTTCATTAACCCTGTCCTGATATCTTCCAAACGCAGCAACACCTTCTGCACCGGATTTTAAATCTTTGGTTAAATCAAGCATTGCAGATCCAGCGGTATTGAATTCTTTAATAGCCGAACCGCTAGTAATGTAGCCTGATATTGTATCCTGGAATGCTCTTGATTTTTCACCTGTTGGGTCAAGTGCAGCAAATACCGAGTTTACCCTTCTAATTTCTGCAACTTCGGCTGTCCTACCTTGCGCTAAGAGTTCTTGCATTGTAGCATTAAATCTTGCATTTGACATTGCCTGTTCAAATGCTACTTGTTGCTCTTTTCTAGACAAGCCGGTTAACCTAGCAATTTCATCTAACTCTTTTCCGTAGGCTATTGTACTAGCTGTTAGTTGATCTTGTTGCATTACTTGGCGTAATCCTCCTCTACGCAGCATATCTGCATAGAAAATCATAGTTTCGCCAATTTCTTCAGTTGTGTAGCCTAAATTACGTAATGGGCGATCCATTCCACCACGTAGTGTATTCATTGCTTTTGAAACTTCGTCAGTTGAACCTATCACTGATCCAGATAACGCAGCTAATGCACGACTATTCTTTGTGACTAACTCGCTAAACTGGTCCATCGGTAGACCGGCTCTAACAAATCGTTCGGTTATTCCCTGGAATCCTTCACTAAATCCGGACCCAGCTTGAGACAGACGTGCAAATGTTTGCCAGACATCTTCAGTTCGTTTAACAGCTAGTTCGAGGCCATCGCCAAGCACTCCAAGAGTAGCAGCAATGGCTTTTCCTGCACCAGGTACTAATCCTGCTAACCCTTTAAGTCCAGCAGTAACACCAGAAATAATCGATGTTAGCATGCCAAAACTATGTTTTCCTTTAGCTAATTCCGCTGCGGTTTCATACGCTGCAACTTTCATTGCGTTTAAGCCGGAAATAGCGTCAGAAGCTTTTTCAAAACTGTTAGATGTTAGTTGTGCAGATTGTGCTAACTTTTTAAGCGAATCTTCGGTAATTTTTCCGCCGCGAGCGACGTGTCCGCTTAGTAATTTAATTGCTTCGATTGCATCTTCAATTGCTTCTTCTGCACGATTATTTTCTTCAGCCATACATTTTTATACCATAAGTAATATGTACTATTTATAATATAGAACTTTATGGAAAATAACCCTTTAACAAATTATTTCAGACGGCCATCGATTTATATTAAGCTACCAAGTAATGGACGTTTCTGGCCACCAGATGCTCTTGTCAAGAACGAAACTGGTGAATATCCAGTGTATCCAATGACAGCCGTTGATGAAATTTCATATCGTACGCCAGATGCGTTATTCAACGGTCAGGCGGTAGTTGATGTAATTCAAAGTTGTGTTCCAAATATTAAAAATGCATGGGCAATGCCCGGGATGGATTTAGACACTATATTAATTGCAATTCGAATTGCAAGTTATAGTCACGAAATGGATGTCGAAACCTCTTGTCCAAAATGTTCTGAATCTGCTAATTATAGTTTAGATTTGCGTAATGTTTTAGATAATTTAAAGACTCCTGACTATACAAGAACTATCGAACTTGCCGATTTATCTATTTCTCTCAAGCCTTTAAACTACAAACAAATTAGCGATAGTAATATTATTCAATTCGAAGAGCAGAAAATGCTGCAGGTTGTTTCTAATAGCGATGTAGGCGAAGACGAAAAGGTAAAACTCCTTAGCGAAGCTTTTAAAAAGGTTGGACAGTTAACTATTCGAGCATTACGTCAAAGTATCGAAAGTATTCAGACTCCTGAAACCACAGTATCTGATCCAAAATTTATTGACGAGTTTTTAAAAAATTGTGATCGTTCGGTTTTTGATAAAATTCGCGACACCGTTACTAGATTAAAAACTTCTAGCGAATTAAAACCACTGCACGTTAAATGTAGTTCATGTGGTCACGAGTATGATCAACAATTTACGCTCGATATGACAAATTTTTTCGCGTAAGATTGTTAGTCTTGGATTCTGACAAAATTGCCGAGCTTATCGAAAATTTAGATAAAGAAATACTTCAGATTAAAAATGAAGCTATGAAACTGGCATGGCACATGCGTGGTAGTTTGTCGTATAACGAGGCTTTAGCTTTAAGTTTTCACGAAAGAGATTTAATTGCTAAAATGGTTAAAGAAAACTTTGAGACAACAAAGAAAACAGGATTACCGTATTTCTAATGAATTTAAACGAAGCAAGACAGTCAATTATTAATTGGTTGCAAAACTTTATCGAAGTTCCACATCCAGCACTTAACGGATTTCCGCCATGTCCATATGCTAAACAAGCACGAATTAAAAATCAAGTTGATTTTCGCTTAGGCGGAGATCCGTACGTTGATTTGTTAACTCTTAGCAACGAAGGTATGGATGATTGGGAAGTTATTATATACATTTACGATCCAGCGATTTGGGGCGCCGAAGAGTTTAACAATCATATTGATGCTGCAAATAACGGACCAATGAAAAAGAAAGGTCTAATTAGTTTAAGTGATCATCCGGATTATCGCGAAGAACAAAATGGAGTTTGTTTTAATCAAGGAACGTATGCATTAAGCATTTGTGCTCTAACTAAAAATTTAGATGAGGCTAGTGCGCAGTTATACAAAAAAGGTTATTATAGCGGTTGGGATCCAGAATATTTAGATGATTTGTTTACGAATAGAAAGGATCCTAGAAAATGATTTATGCTAGGATACGTCTAGCAGATACAAACTATTCATTACTAGATAATTTTAAATTGCTAGTGGATCCGGACCCTATTGAACTAGAACACATTTATAATACGTACTGTGTCCATAAAGGATTTCGATCTGTGATGCCTATTTTTTCTGAAGAATACACAGATCCAAAAAATAATGTATTAGGCTACTATGACAATAACAAACTTGTTGCATTTAGCTTAATGCGTGTGTATAATAGTAGAAACGTTGAAGCAGTTCAATTTGCGTGGGACTATGTTAATCCTAAGTTACATTTAGGTATTAAAAGTTTACGCAACGAATGTGCTTTTTATAAAAGCCTTAATTTTGAATATTTGTATTTAGGTGAAGCATCTGAGTATAAACGTCAAATGGAGGGTTTTGAAATACTTGGACCGAGGACATAATGGACATTTATCACATCTGGGCTGACAAGTCCGAAGACATCTCAGACATTGACTGGGTAACTAATATGCGTGGCTTTCTTGATCATTTAAAACAAGAAGGCAAATGCGAAGGATATCGCATTACACGTTGTAAAATGGGTTTTGCTTCTATTCCCGATTTGCCTGAATGGCATATCATGATGGAGTTTAAAGATATGGCACAACTCGAAGAAGCATTTAAACGTGTAGCACCACTCAAAGGCGAGCTTGAAACTAAGCATAAATCATTTAACCAATATGTTGATGTAATTAAGCATGCTTATTATCGCGACTGGCCAGATCAATTATAAATAACTTTGTTACGCAATGTAACATGCTTAAAAAATGAAATGTGCTTGTCCGAAAGGACACAAAAACCCCTAACTAGTCTGCCTTAACTGTTAGGGGTTTTTATTATACATTTCTAAAAACTTTTCAGCATACTGGTAATGTTGTTTGGGTCCAGGATGTAATTGATCGTTTCCGTAATCTAAAAATTCATCAAAAATTACTTGTTTAAAAACAGGCAGTTTTATATACTGATAGTAGCTATCTAAATCAGCAGACACCCCAAGCATAATAATATCAGCACCAATACTGCGACAATATTGATACGCACGATATATACTGGTTACAGCATCATATATGTTAGTGTCACTATCTAGATACTCCAATAACCATTTTTTCTCATCAACTGTAATGAAATCAGTAGTTAAATGTCTTGCTACTACGTGTTTAACGTTGTTATTTGAAATTACCGTTTTGCGTATGAATCCAGTAATACCCCAGAATACAACATCACCGGACCGGATGTTAGCCCTGCAAATTTGATCACTGGACCATTGGATGCTTGACCCAGGACAACTTAAATCTGTTAACGGTATTTGTAACTTTTTTTGTATAATGTGTCCGAAAGTTTCTGACTTGTTAACACCAATTCCATGTGCAATACTACACCCAGCTACCCACATCTGTTTACTTTCGCGTTGACGCTTAGGAACGTTCAGCGGAAGGTAATGATCAGGTAACCCAATAACATTCTTGTCTTGTGCTATAAACCTTAGATAACGATGCAAATAATCCCGAGATTGGCTGCTAGACCATTTAAGCGGCTCAACCAGGTGAATATTGTCATAGCTATCAAGTACGCTGCGTAAAAGATCAACGGTTTCTAAGTCGCCTGGCGACGAATATGCATTAACAGGAAGATTGTTAAAGTTAATATTTTTAGCAGTTAGCAGCTCAGAGTTAGGGTTTTGTTCTCTAGCATATCTAGCCAGATAATCCCCAATGTCACCAATATATAATTTCATTGTTTTTATTTAAAGAGATGTGCTATGCACATCTAAGATTTTCGCTTACGCTCAATCTTATTGTTTGAAATCCTAATTAAATTAGAAAGATTTTTTATAACACAGTAAATTTATAATGTGTTAGGGGAACTGCTTTCGACAGATCGTCTGGTCATACTTTGCCCAGAGCGGGCAAAGAGAAAAGAAAACACTTTCGACGAGTGTTACCAGTCAGTGATTAAAAGAGATTTAACTGTGCATTATCTTATACAAATTACGTATATGATGTATAGGATAATATACATTAACGGAGGCGGTTGGCCTGTACCCCCTACTCTAGCCTTATATCCAACGGGAGCTCAACTACACCTAATCACCAATGTAGTGAACCTGCGGTTGCAATTTTGATTAACAGAGCCGCATCTTTTAGCCTTTTATCTTGCCATAAAGTAATCAAACACGTTAGTGAACTACAAAAGTGCATTAGTAAAGTTCACAGGCATATCGTATCGACGTCCTGTTAAGGATAGTGATTACAGTCTGCGTCGTTGCTCGCAAATTAGGTGTCCTCCTCACGTCAGAGAGTGTTACCGCTAGTATTCTATTGTCCCTAGCTAGACTTTATCAACGATGTACTTTGAAAGCGGGTTTACTGGGCGCCAACAAAGTTTTATGAACAAATTTCTTTAAGTTTTTCTTGATTGTGCCTTATGCCTAAGAATGTGCCTAAATCTGTTATAATCCAATTTTTTCCTGAATTTATGCCTGAGTATTGTGTAAAACTTGGTGTTAAAAAATGCCTATGATATGCCTGTTCAAATGCTAAAAATGTACCTTTACGGTTGAACTTCATGAACAATAAGTTCACATCTCCGATATCCGCTGCATCCAAGCACTGAGTTATCCAACCGTCAAGAACTTTGCAGTCACCTGTGTATAGTTGATGCCACGGAAAATCTTTGTAGCTCTTACATTCGGCGTTAAATTTAGAGAAACTAGGAGGGGGAACAATGTCTCCCTTTAACACTCTAATAACACCTTCATGTAAGAATTCTTTGCGAGCGTTGTTTGTACCGCCTACATACGCACCAGAACCCGGAACACGAATAAATGTTTCGTTATAAATTTCAGAAAGCTGGTTGGCAACAACTCGTTCCCAATTACTACCTTTCTGTTTCTGTGGGCTTGGCACGTGCTTACTTATACCTTGTAATAATAATGCAATAAATTACCAGTCTAAAACATGACTTTTATCGTCAAGTTTTTCTGGAGTACATTTAGTCTGGCATTCCTGCCATCTAAATGTTAAAAAATCTGTTGTCCAAAACTTATCATTTTGAATTTCGGTAAATGTCCTATTATGTAAATTAAATTGAGATTTAGCCATATTGTTCCATTCTTGATTATGACCATATCTAGTTGCTACCCAACAACACGGATAAAACTCGCCTTGACTATTTAAAAATACTCCTTTGTTACCAATTAAACATATACCAGAGTAATCTGTTTTTTTCAATGACTCTGCTCTTTGAGCAAAAAGTGGTTTGAGCCATTCACTGCGACGTTCTTTATTAGTAAAATAAATTAAGTCTCGTTCAAATCTATGTCCCTCTGGAATTAAGTGTTTGTCCAATGGTTCTAACTCGTCATTACATCCATAACTATCTGGATATTTGCTTCCAAATTTAGTGCTTTTAGTTAATTGGAATAAGTCAAATCCTTGATTTTTAGCATCATTGATCATACGTTCAATGTGCGATTCGTTAAATCGAAATCCAATTGCACTCCAAACACGGTATGTTTGATGATTATGATCAAAAAATGTATTGATTCCTGTCTGAATACTATCCCAGTTACAGTTTAATCTATACTTTTCGTTACTTTCCTGATCCCAACCATCAAGACTCCAATTAATTTCGTCGTTATAATCGAGAATATGTGCAAGATCTATCCACCATTGTTTGTCTTTATAACTGCCATTGGTTATAATAACAATAGACAAATCTTCATTGATATCTTTAATCCAACGAATAATGTCTAATAGTTCAGAACAATATATTGGGTCACCGTCGTTGCCGCAAAATGTAATTTTTTTAATTTGTTCAATAGTATTTTCGCCTAACTGTTCTTTGAAAAATTTTAAAGTTAATTGTTTGTTTAATAAACTTTCTGGAACTTCTGCACGTGGGCATCGTGGACACTTTAATGTACAACGACTGCTAGGTTCAATATGCCAATGGTCTAATGCTATCGAAGACATGTATTCTCTCTCCACTGTGATTCAAATAAAGATTGGTTATTATCAGTTAGACTGCAATTATCACAACAAATATAATATGGTTCAGTAGACCAAGAATCAGTTAATTTCTGATAGTTAGGACTATCTAAAATTTCTTGTAACTCGCTATCAACTGAATATGCTCTATTACCGATCCAACAGCAAGGGAAAATTTCTCCTTTTGCGGTAACATATAAGCTCTTATCGTCGATTGCATGACATTTAATTTGTGCTTTGCGTTGTGATGGTGTGTGAACCGTATACCCTGATGGTGGTTTAATATTATCGACATTTACTTCATTAAACCTTTTAGATATTTTTGTTCTGAACCACGAGAATCCTAATTCTCGTGCTAAATTTCGACAAGCATCAATTTGATGTTCGTTGTGTTTAAAAACTAACATGTCCCAATGGGCACTGCCGCCACCTTTAATAAATGCTTGAGCATTCTCAATAATCTTAGAAAAATTTACATTACGTCTATATATGTGATTTGTATCTTCTAACCCGTCAATACTAAACACGCAGAAATCCTTAGGCTTATTAAGTATCTTGCCTAGATTATACCACCAGGTGGTATTTTGTATTCCACCATTGGTGTTTAACCCTAACTCCATGTCTGAATTTATAGATCTAAAGTATTCAAAGATTTTTAATGTCTCGCTTGATGCCGCAGCATCGCCAAAATCACCACACATAAACATCTTATTAAGATTTTTAATAAAATCAATATCAAACAAATTTTTGCATTGATCTAATGTTAGCGTACTACGTTGTGTCTTATCATTGTATAATTCTGGTCGCTCGCGAGCACATTGCGGACATGCTGCATTGCAGATTGTAGTCGGCTCAATATGTAAGATTTTAATATTAGTTAAGTCAAACATCTGCGGTATCGTATGTTGTAAATCCGTTTTCTTTTACTACTGTTAACGTGTTATGTACACGTCCAATGAGTTCGTCTTTGTGTGATACAAGCCAAACACTCTTAGAACGCTCGCGAGTCATATGCTTGAGAATACCTAATGCGTTCTCGACACCTTGTGAATCTAGCCCATTGTCAATAAGCTCATCGACAAATACAACATTAATTGGCTGATATAATGATTCCCATACATCACGGAATGCCCAACTTAAACTGAGAATAAGTCTGTTACGTTCTCCTCGCGACAAGTTATCAAAATCTAAATCTCTACCTAAGTCTGTAATTTCTACAGAAAGGTCATTTAAGAATTGTACCGTATGTCGCAAGCCAATCTTGTCAAGGTAATGGGTTAACCGTGAGTTTAAGTATGCTAGATTTTGATCAATAATCTTTTTACGAATAAACGAATCTTTGTTTGTAAGCAATTTAAGTAAGAACTCTTGATGCTCTTGTAAATGCGCTAATTCATTTAAACGATCATATGAAACTTCTTGTAACGCTTGTTCTTCCATTTCTGTAATTTGCTCACCGTATGGATCTGTTTCGTTACGACGTGTTTCTAGTTGCGTACGAGCGGTTTCTAATGTATTTTTATGCTCTAGTGCTTCTTGTAGCGTCTTATAAAACGTTTGTGGCTTTGCCCCAAGCTCACCTAGTGCTTGTAATCCTTGATGCGCTTCGTCCCATTGACCCTCGTTAGTAACAATTTGAAGTGCTGCTTGTTGTAAGTCGCCTTCTTTGTCTGCTAAAATTTCTTCGTGTTTAGCATCGTGCAGTTCTTGTCCACACGCATGACACTTGTGATCCTTCAGTGAAGCAATTTCTTTTTCTAATTTTTGAACTTTGGTCCCAAGGCGCTTGTTTTCAGCGTCAATTGAGGTTTGATATCCTTGTAGTGCATCAATTTGTGCTTTCTTTTCGTTATATGCATCAATTTCAGCAAACGCTTTTACTTCTGCTTCGATATCAATATGTTCAAGAGCTTCTATAGATGCTTCATAATCAACAACATCTTTTTGTTGATTATCCAACCACATACGTTGTCTTCGCTTTACAGAATCAATTTGATCCTGAATACGTTGGTTAGCATCTATAACTGCCTGGATACGCAGCTCTTCTTCTTTTTTAAGGTCTTTTGTATTTTTAGCCTGCTCTTTTAATTGTTCTGCTTTTTCGGTAAGCAATGTGATACCAAGCAACTGCTCAATAATATCACGCTGATCGTTAGCCCGCATACTGAGGAAAGGTTCGGTATACGTGTTCAAAGCCACAATGTGTTTAAACATGTTGTGGCTTATACCTAGCAATTCCTCAATAGCTTTTTGTGTTTCTCGTGAATCACCTTGGGCGTTATCGGTTGACTCTTGTTCTTCATTTTCAATGTAGAACTTTAATACGTTAGGCTTGCGCCCACGCTCAATTCTGTACTCTTTGCCGGCATACTCAAACTCTACAGAGCAAAGCATACCTTTGGAATTTGTTTTGTTGATTAAGTTATCGCGTTTAATGTTAGTTAGTGCTACGCCGTAAAACGCATACGAGAGTGCGTTAATAATAGTAGTCTTACCTGTTCCGTTACGAGCACCATCTCCACCTAAATCCATATTGTTGCCTAACACCAAAGTTAGGTCATTGCGGTCAAAATGAACTGCTTGCGTAGCATTACCTACGCTCATAAAGTTTTTAACGGTTAGTGTTTTAATTTTAATCATGCTTTGATATTTTATACGTATTTAGATTATATGTCAATCATAACGATGCAGGCATTGATCAAATAAATCAATTTGATCAGTTAATGCTGCAACCGTACGTGCCTGACAGATTGTGTTTTTGTTATCTAAAATGTTTTCAATGAAAATAAATTTAGAAATAGGATCAATAAGCAACCCATCAAGAAAATCTCCTCGGTCCTGAGATATATGATGCCAAAATTCTGTTTGTTCTGCTCGTAAAAAAGGAACCCAGTCGGTTAGCTGCGTAGATAATTCTAATAATGCTCTCGATACCCCAGGATGCCGATAATCGTCGATTGCTAAAACAGTAGTTTGATCCATTAGTGGTAACACTTTATTGATGTCATGCATTGCGTGTTCGTATCTGTGATTACCGTCGACTAAAATAAAATCGTATTTTTTTGAAAAAACAACATCTGTAGATTCAAATGGTTTATTAATGAAATTTAATTGACCTAGATATTCAGGATAGTGCGCACGAAATAAATCTAAATTGTCAACAGGATCAACAGCATCGACTGTAGCGTTTGAGTTAGCTTCAAAAAATAATCCGGTAGTTAACCCTTGATATATTCCTATTTCTAAAAATTTATTAAATTGAAAATGATTTAATAACTTCCAATAAATTAAACCGTCAACAGTTGAACGCATTGACGACTGTTCGACTATTTTGTCGTACTTTGCATAATTCTTCCAAAATTTAGTATCTTTAAATTTAATCATAAGTTTTGATAAATTTGTAGAAGCAATTGCTTATTATAAAATTCTGAATCTATACTAGTTAATTGATCTGTAATAATTTGGTCAACTGAGTGAAATACAGCGGTATCAACACCTTCATTTTCCGTTTCTTGATTTTTAGATTTTGGTAAAAGGCTGATTTCTCTAATACCATAACCATTAACAAACGTTTCTTTAATGAAGTTTGCTTCTTCATAACTTACATTAATATCTAAATTAACACGAACATGCTGATTATGTTTTAAAACCTGATCAGCATGATCGATTAATGCCGACAAGTCAATTACACGATATGTAGGCTGTGCATCCCACGCAAAGAACTCTGGATTCTGCCCCCATTCGAGTATAGTAGCACCACGTTGTTCGTCGCCTGCGTCAGCAAAGTTATGAGGGAAAGCATTTCCGATATACGAAATGTTACCTTTGTTCTGACGCATATGGAAGTGTCCACTGAACACACGTTCAACGCCTTTAAAATCATCTGCGTTAACTTCGCCTGTGTCGGGCATTTCCACCATAGCATTCATTTTAAAATGTGGTAATTCAAAATGACCAAACACATATTTTGAATTAATCTTCTGAATACGCTTATGGTCGTCGCCAATCAGCCAAGGAACAATAGTTACATCGCCATCAGTAAACCAATCATTAACAACGTGAATGTTAGGTAAGTGCTTTGCCCATTCTGCACCGTGAATATCACGTTTGTCTCTATAATACAAGTCGTGATTTCCAGGTAAGAAATAAAACTGATCAAAAGCAGCACTTAGCTTCTCTAGGCTGCGCAAACTGTAATTGAGTGTGTGTAGGTTAATCGAGGCACGATGATGGTGCCAATCACCCAAGAACATTCCAGTTTCGCAACCTTGATCTTTAGCAAGTTTAATAAACCAGTCTACAAAGTCCTCGCAGTCCTGGTTATGTACAACGCTATTGGATTTTAATCCAAAGTGAATATCCGTAAAGATTGCTGCTTTTTTAAATAAATTCATAAGATATTATTATACATTAAAGTGTTTTAAAATACGATTGGCCCATAATTGATTGCATTTTTTACCCCAGTGTTTATTGTCATCAGCTAAATCAAGTGCTTCGGAACCAAAGTAAAAATTACCAAAATCCAAACACGACGATTGGTCCAATTGCTTATACAAATCTGTTAATATGTTTAATTTGTTAATGATATAATAATCTGGATTGTTGTCAAAATTAAGCATTCTTTTAATTTCCGCCGGGAGAATTATGTCAGCTAACGATGTAATCTCAATCTTAGAGAGATTGTGAATATCCGTAATAAAATTTTGAAATCCGTTAACAAAAAGATAATCAATTTGGTTATGTTTAAAAAAATTTTGTAAGGCAATCATTTTCAGCAACAAATGTTTAACTTCGACATAATCATTGCAAAATTGACTAACTATAATTTTTTCTAGCTGATTTGCTGCTGTTTTATCAGACAAAAAGCCAGTGACCCTGGGCATAATGATAGCAAAATCGTCAACATTATTCTCTCTTTCATACAGCCACAATCTATGCAAACTAGACCATTGTACAATACATCTTTTTGGACGATGTGTTGCACAATACTCTAGTGTACGAAAGAATATTTCATTATTGCTCATACCACCAATAGCGATGTTATCTATTACCCAATTAGTCTTCTTTTTGAGTATATTAACGTATAATAAATCAATATTGCTCTGATTGAACCCCGAAGACTCGCTGTGAGAACATCCGCTGACTAGAGTATCCGCATTAATCATTATCTATATATTTTGTGTCCGGGTTATCGTTTTCAAACTGACGTGTCCACGATGGATTTAATCCATGTTGTTCAAGGATGTCGTCACGAATGTTCTGCATTTTCTTCTCAATGTTTAGTACACGAGTAAACGAATTAGTAACCGCTGCTGTGTAATAAGCAAAAGGATTCTGTGACTTTGCTTCGTTAAACTGTAAGCCAATTTGACAAAGTTGTAGTAATGCTTGCGAACGCATTTCGTCGTTATAAGTATAACCACGCCAGTTGCTTCGTGTAGCGTAACGCTCACAGAGCTTCATATACATCATAGCAAGTTTATCAGTAACACGTCCGTGACTTTTGCTAAAGTGCCCGTCCTCAATAGTGCCCTTCCAGTGGCTACGTGCTACTTCAAATGGGTTTCCTTCTGCATCAATTCTATAATGCTTAAAAGGCGGAAAGTTGCAACGCACAGGAACCATTTCGACATCAGGATCATTTTCATCACAAGTGTCGCAATCTAAATCTTCATCTAAATCCAAATCGTCAAGCAAATCTGCTGCTTTCTTTTTCTTAGGCTTAGTACTTGCTTTTGTGCGCTTCTTAGGACCTAGCGGAATATGTTCATCGGTCATTACACGAATAACAATATCTTCGTTAGTAATAGATTTTGGATCTACAGTTTCACCGGTTAACTTTGTTAATCTTGCTGCACGATTATCACGGGCTTCTTTTAATGTTCGAACATTAATCTTGTCAAAACCGCTGCGTTTACCGTCATCATCTGGTTCAAGGATTAAATCAAAATCCATATCTTGAACCTTGTCGCGATATGCTACAAATGTTGCTTTACTTTTATGAATTTCTGCTAGTATGTCCTTGTTGTTTAAGTAGTTTACTCTTTTTTGTCCAGCCATTTAGGGCTCCTATATCAATACAAGTATTATATAACATCTTTATAAACATGTCAACACTTTTCATAATGTACGCCGTTAATGAACTCCATAAATAATGACATAAGGAAACAACAAATATGGCAACTGTAGTTAGACGTTATAACACAACACGCAACGGTCAAACGGGCGTTGTAACCGAATATGACGACGGCTCTGAATCATTTTCGTGGAGTCAAGAAACTGTCAACAATGTGCAGACTAATTCTGCTGGCCAACCAACTGCCGCTGCTGAAACATATGTTGAACGGAAGTCTACAGTTTATAAAGATACAGCAGAAAGTCTGGCTATTAAAGATTCTAAAGACCGTTTGCAAGCAGAAAGAGCAGCATATAGAGAAACGCTCAAGGATATGGGGTATTCCAACAGAGAGATCCTCACAGATCCTACAATGCGGGAATATAAAGAGCTTGAACGAACATACAACGCAGATTATCTAGCAGCACGACAAGTTGACCAACTCGGAGGAAGTTATAAAGTTACAACTGATGAGTTTGGCAATGAAATTAGCAGAGAAACCCTGTCTCAGGCTGTTCCGCCTGAACCACGATCGCCAACATACAACTACGTCAATTATCCAGATAACGATCCTCAAATCTCAGATCAAGAAACTGTAAGCTCAACTAGCATTCCAGCCACACCAAGTTATGGACCACAAGCAACTTCAAATGTAGCGCCTGATGATGAAATTGCAATTGGATTTGAAGACGAAACAATACCAGAATCGGCCCAGCTTGATAGTTCAAATTATGCAGCTGAACAACGAGCAGCAGTTGAAGCTCAATTAGCACAACGCCAGTCAGAAATTGACGGCACTGCTATGACTGATGAAGAATATGGATATTATGCTAACCCTGCTGATGATCCTAACTTATTCTATGATGATAGTTTAGGTGAATACGTACCTCGTACCGATCGCCCTGAAGATTGGCAAACACGAGATCAAAATGAATTTGTATATAATGATGATACCGGTGAATGGGTACGCAGAGACGAAATGCCTGATAATTGGAATTACGGAACCGAGCCCGTTGCTGATGTACAACGCGATAGTTTTGGTTGTATCATTGGTGTTGAAGAATATGATGATGACTCGGGTACATGTATTCCAATTGGTGGCATTGCTGACCAAGGAACAAATGCTCAACCAGAACCTCTTAACCAGTATGGTTGTGTTGCAGGAAAGGAATATTATGACGCTGACCAAGGAGTTTGCGTTCCTTTTGGTGCGCATGAACAACAAGCCTGGGAGAACGGATGTGACGTAAACTCCGAATATTGGGATCCAGATGCTCTTATGTGCATTAGCAAAGAAGAAGGTCCACCAAGATTAGAGTCAGAAATTGTTGACAACGAATATGACGAGAATGGCTGTATCATAGGCCAGGAATACTATGACTGGGATAATGACAGTTGTGTTCCGTATGATGATACAATGAAGACAGCTTTAGCACATGGCTGCGATCCAGAGACCGAATATTGGGATGAAGAAAATTTAGTATGTGCTCCGCGACCTGAAAACGCAGTAGATCCAGCAGTTGAAGCCGCACAATTAAAACCAAAATCAATATACGAAAAAAGAAGACCCATAGATCCAACTGATTGGAGATTACGTGCCCGGTTAAGTCCATTTGCTACCTATTTGTATAATCATCCAAAAGCAAAACAAGGAATACTTAAACCTATTGCCGAAACAGACGGTGTTATTTTTCCATACACTCCAAAAATTACATATAATGCAGCAGCAAATTATGTTGAAAATAATCTAACACACAGCAACATAAAGCATTATTTCTATTCTGGAAGTGTGGTCAATGACATTCTAATTAATGCACCGTTTACAGCACAAGACACAAAAGAAGCAGAATATCTATTAGGTGTTATGCACTTTTTTAAGGCTTGTACTAAAATGTTCTATGGTCAAGATCAAATGCGAGGAACACCACCGCCGTTATTGTATCTAACAGGATTTGGTGAATACCAATTCAATGAGCATCCGGTGGTATTATCGTATTTTAACTATCAAATGCCAGATGATGTAGATTATATTGCAACTAATATAGGACCGGTAACTAATAAGGAATGGATTGGTAAAAATCAAGAATCAGCCGGTTACCAAAGTTGGGATAGTAAACTCACTAGATTAATTACTAGTCAACTTGACAAAGGTGCACCTCCGATGCTTGAGGACATTCCGGTTGACTTTAAAGATGTAACTAAAACACAAAATGGTGTAACTTACGTGCCGACACGTATTTCGCTTGATTTAACATTCAAGCCAGTTCAAACAAGAAAACAAACCAGCGAAGAGTTTAGCTTAGAAAAATGGGCTACTGGTGAATTATTGAAAAAAGGATTCTGGTAATGGCAACATATTCAACAACAAGTCCATATTATAACACACGTAAAAATGAATTTTACTTAGATCTTATGGCAAATAGACCAATTACAAAAAGATCCGACGATAGGTTGTTTACAATTAATCAAGTTTATCATTTGCGTCCGGATTTGTTGGCGTATGACTTATATGATTCGAGCGATCTTTGGTGGGTATTTGCACAACGTAATCCAAACACTCTAGTGGATCCTCTTTTTGATTTTATTAAAGGAACGCAAATTTATCTACCACAACTCGATACTCTTAGACGAGAATTAGGATTCTAACGTGGCATCAAAAGATTCTGCATATTATGTTGATAAACACGGCGATGTGTTTACAAATGTTATTAAAGATAGTAACGGACAAATAATAAGTGGCATGCGTGTCGAACCCGACACCGGAAACATCTCAGATGTTCCGATGATTTTCATTGGGAATCCTGAACTTACTGCAATTCCTGCTAATAGTAACGATGAATACTTTTCGTGGAAACAAAGTACAAGTTCCGTGGATACTAAAACTAATTCTAGTTTGTCTGACGGTGCATATGTAGATGAAAAAGGTACAGAATATTATATTAGCGACCAGGCTCCGGATACTACAGTACGTGACCTGCCTCCGTTGGCAAATACAGGCCCGCCACCAACATCTGTAAATAGCATTGATCCGCCCCCGCCTACCCCGAGCAGCCCTGGAAATCCAGTCGAGTCGGTATTTAACGCATTACCGCCTGAAGCACAAGCAGTGACACCCGATTCGGCGATTGATGCAATAACCTCAGGACAGTTATTAACTGGTGAAATTCCGCAAGAAGTAGAAGCTCCATTGACTAATGCTGGAGAAATTGTTACAAGTGAAGTTGGGGATGCGGAAATAGCAGAAATAATTAGCGACCCAGAGGATGCAACAACATCTATTCCTGTTGGTGTTGAACCAGCAATAAGAGCATCGGGGGATATGCCAAATGTAGATCAACCTGAATTGTTAACCCCGCTTGATGGTCCAGAAGCTCAAACAACGATTACTAACAAAGAGGAACCAACGACCATTGGCACAGGTGGTATTGGCACCGGAGATAACTACGCCCAGGGATCCGACGACGGTCAAACCAATGGCGCAAACGGAACAGTGGTTGCAGGAGCCGGTGCTGACGGTGGCAATGTTCAAGGAACAGGAACAGGTAGCCCAATTCCAAAAGCATTCATTGAAAAAATTACACCTAGAAGTAATCCATTCAATGGCTTTGCTACAATGACATATTCTGTAAGTGTATATTTTTTAAGTTCAGCACAATTTAGAAAAATAATGACCACTGGTGTTAAAGATGTTGTGGGTCTTGATTTGATTATGCAATCAGGCGGTGCAACCGCAGAAGGTAAAGGGCAATATGGAGCAACTAGAAGTCCTTATTTTTCGCTAGATTATTACATTGATGATATTGAACTAAAAGGGGTGGTATCGGGTACGAGTGTCGGAGCACCGCATAACGTATTTGAAATTTTCTTTAATGTTACAGAGCCAAACGGATTAACATTCCTTGACAATCTCCACGCTGGAGTCCATAATTTTTTAAAGCGTGTTGAAAAAATGTCTGACGATGATATTGGACCAGCCAGCTACACAAATCAACTGTACTTAATGGTTGTTAGATTTTATGGATGGGATGCAAATGGCGAGATGGTCGATGGCACTAAAATTAATAAAACTGAATCAACTAGCGATCCCAAAGCAGTTACTGAGAAATTTATTCCATTTATTTTCAGAGGAATCAAATTTAAACTTGACAATAATTTAGTTCGCTATCGTTGTGAATGCTCGTGCCCGCAATCACATTATGCAATGTCGGCAGCGCATGGAACATTACCGTTTAATGTTGATGTAGCAGGCAATACATTAGGAACGGTATTAGCTGGGTCGGCTAATGCAAAAACTTCAACACTAAATGAGCCTGATGCGGCTGAAACAGCCAGAGATAATGACCAAACAACAGCAGCCCAGCAAAATAATCAGAATAAAAAATCAGAGTATATTAGTTTAGTTGATGCATTAAACAACGAACAACAAAAATTAGTTAAAAAAGGATTACTAACATACCCTAATACATATCAAATTGAGTTTGAACCAGGTTACGGTATTGAGAAGAAAAAAATCATTTTTGATGGTAGTACTAATAAATCTGCAAGTGCTATGCCTTCGACCGACGCAAACCCAAGCGCACCAGAAACTGACCGAGTTAACAAAGAAAATAGAATTGTAAGTTTCCAGGCTGGAACTAGCATTATGCAAATTATTGAACAAACAGTTCGTAATAGTGAATTTATTCGTGAACAACAAAACATTATCATTGACGAAGTCACTAAAAAACCAGTTCCAAAAGATCCAAATAAAAAGAATGAAACATTTGTATGGTTTAAAATTAACACCACAGTATTACCATCAAAGTTAGTTGATCCGATTACCGGTGACTATGCGTATGATATTACGTATACTATTTCACCATATGCAGTTAATACTAATGCCACTGCATATTTCCCGTCAAGTTTTTATAGAGGCGTGCATAAACGTTTCCCATATTGGTTCACTGGAGAAAACACACAAATTTTAAGTTTAAACCAGGAGTTTAACTATATGTACTATACGCAGTTTGGTAGCGAACCAGGTGCGTTAGAAAAGAATTTAGGAATGAACACAATACATGTTGCTAAACGGTATTACATGCCGCACGCTGATGAAACATCCCACGGAGGAGCTAATCGTGTTACTGAACCAGCAGCAAGTATGGCCAGTATTTTATATAGTCCTGGTGATTTAGCAAACGTAACAATAGAAATTATGGGAGATCCGGATTTTATCGCCCAGAGTGAAATATTTTATACTCCGCGTGTTAGACAGAAAGTAGCAGGATTAGACGCCTGGCTTCCGGATGGCTCGGTGAATTACGACGCAAGCGAAGTACTGTTTAGCATCGAATACAACACACCTTACGACTATGATAATGACGGAGTAATGCAGGTTGGCAAGAACAATCCATACAAAAAGTCTAGACTACCGGGTAATGCCGATGGACCAGTGATGTCTATAGCATATAGAGCAAATGAGATTATAACTAATCTAAGTAAAGGTGCCTTTACTCAAAAGATTCAAGGCACGTTGATTTTATGGTCAGACAGCGATAAGATTAAGAGAGACGAAAAAGGAAATCTTGTTACCACTGATACTAAGCGAAAATCAGACATAGCAGAAAGTATGTCAGATGCAGATAAACAAAGATTACTAAAATCAAGTGTAACCGAAACAGACGCAGAAGCCGCTCTTATGGATACTGCATTAGAGCATAATACAGAAATGGACTCAGATCAAACCAAGATGCTGTTAGATCAAGAGGCCGATTTTGCAGTTGAAGAAGATACAGCAAGTGTTCAAGTACCGGATACAGTTTCTGATGATACCCCAGGTGCAACGACAATCGAAGATCACAATGCAGCGATGTTAGAACAACAAAAATTAAATAGTGGGGAACCATTAACAAGTGATGTTCCGGGCCCAGACGCAATTAGTAATCCTGATCCTGTACCAAGCCCGGTAAATGATACACCGGCTACTTCAACCACTGAAGAGTTCAATAATCCTGCACCACCACCGACTGGACCGGGCTGGACCGAACCAGAACAGCTTTCACGTATTCCACCGGGCGTAACAGAAGACCCGTTAACTGAAGGCACTGATCAAATGTATTACTATAAAGGCAAGAATATCAGTGGTCGCACACAAGCAGAACTTGATGCACAAATCCAGGCAATTGATTCCGGAGAGCCGGTTTCCTATGATGCATATGATCCGATGTTAAATCAACGTGTGCGTGTTAATTATGATCCTGTAACCGACACTACTGTTGAAGAAGGATATTACGATGAAACAACTGGTAAGTTTATTAAGGATTAATAACAAGAACTAATTAAAGTTATGGCAGAGAATCTAACAAGAAGCAAAGGAAGACCACGAAGTTATCAATTAGACCGTGGCGGCACGGTCGCTGAATCGGGCCCATTTATTGGCGAAGTTATGAATAACCGAGACCCGGCTAGAACAGGACGTATTCAAGTTTACATTCCAGAATTTGGCTCTAATGATAGATCAGATTCAACAACTTGGCGTACAGTTCGGTATCTAAGTCCTTTTTATGGAACTACTCCGCATTCAGGATCAAGTGAAGGGACAGGGACAGGTAACGGCGAAGGTAATTCTAATAGTTATGGTATGTGGTTCACAGTCCCAGATGTTGGAGTTAAAGTGCTGTGCTTCTTTGTCAATGGCGACGCGAATCAGGGGTATTATGTCGGCAGTGTTCCGGATCCTGATTTGTTACACATGATTCCAGCTGTTGGTGCGTCAGAAAATTTCGTCTTTGACAACGATCAACAAGCACAAAAATTTGCTAATGCTACTAGATTACCTGTAGCTGAACTTAATAATAAAAATGAAGCTATCAGAGAAGCAGCACAAGGATATTCTGAACAGAGACCGGTACATGCAGTTGTTGCAGCAACAATGTTTCAGCAAGGTGTAATCAATGACCGAGTCAGAGGACCGATTGGATCATCAAGCAATAGAGAATCACCTAGTGCTGTTTTTGGTATTAGTACACCGGGGAGACCTATATATCAAAGCGGTGTAAATGAGTATAATATTCGTCAGAGTTTAAATACCGGTGCAGCGACCAAAAAAGATTTTAAAGTTGTGGGTCGACGTGGTGGTCATTCTATTGTTATGGATGATGGTGATATTGAAGGCAACGATAATTTAATTAGAATTCGAACGTCTAAGGGACATCAAATAACACTCAGTGACGACGGCAACTGCTTGCATATTATGCATGCCAATGGCCAATCTTGGGTTGAACTAGGTAAAGAAGGTACTATTGATATGTATGCCGCTAATTCTGTAAATGTTAGAAGTAGCGGGACAATTAACATGCATTCTGACGAAGACGTTAACATTTATGCTGGCAGAAATTTAAGTATGCACAGCAAGAAAAAAACATTTATCGAATCGCAAGATGAAATACATGTGATTTCTGAAAAAGATTTTGTTTTACATAGCGATAAGAAAATAACAATGTCTAGTGATGGAACCCTTGCGATTTCAAGTGAGAGTTCTGCTAGCATTAATGCAGGTGGAAATCTTGTAGCCAATGGCGCATTAGTGTTACTGAATACTAACGGCGCATTGCCAAGCACAGAAGCGAAGTACGCCATTAGAACAACTTTGTCTGATTCTACGTTTGCAGATGCCGGGTGGGTCACCGAACAGTCAAAACTTGATAGTATTTGTACCAGAGTGCCTGCACACGAACCATGGGATGGTCATAACCTAGGAGTTCCAACGAATGTTAGTTATGGTCCAGCTAGTCAAACACAGCCAAATGATTCTGTATCCAGCAAATTAAACTCTGTAACTAATATAGGAGTTCAAAAGTAATGTCAATTAAAGGACTAAACATTAGTGATATTGCTAGTCAAACAACTGTTAAAACTGGAGTTGGAACAATGTCACCTAATCAAGTAGGAACCTTGTTAGCTCAACAAGCTAAAGAAGCCAACTTGTCTGCTACTGAAATATCAGCTACTGGAGCTGTTGGAAAGTATGGCCTCACTCCAAGCGAATTAGAAAAAAACGGGTATTTAAAACCGGGGTTGTTAGACCGTTACGGCAATGACCCAACAAAAATGGAATCACTATTAAGAAGTCCTGGCGCCTGGACTGGCAAAGATGGAATCGAATCGGTTAGCAACGTACTGAATAACGAAAAGTTACAAACTACAATCAAAACCGAATCGCTGAATACATCGTTGAATGAGCTAACATCTAGCGGATTATTAACAGGAACAGAATCTCCGGAGGTTATTGGGTCTTTAACCAGTGTAACAAGTAAGTTTAATATCGATAGTGTTGGAAAATGGCTAAACAATAGTTTACCAGCAGACATGTCATTGAGTATGGATTCAATTGCACGTGGTGCTCAATATGCTACTGAATTTGTAGACTCGAAAATGAGTGCATTATTCGGTGGTACAAGTAAAGCAATGAGTTCCTTGTTTAGTGGAAGTGCTGCGCCTCAAGTAGTAGTACCTAAAGTTGCATCACAAACAGTTAACAGAGATGCAATTGACGATTCGATGCGTTCGCTTATTGGAAATGCTAAAGTTCCAGCACCAAATTACACAGGACTACTAGATCAAGCGTCTGCTGAGTTACCGTCATTGAGCGGAATTCCGGTGGCTGGTGTAGATATGTCTGGACCTGTTGAAGTATGCGAATGCTCGGACCCAACCTTAATTGGACCAAATAAAGAAGAATGTGAGGATGCTGGTGGAGTATGGACTTGTCGAATAGTAAATAACAGTAATAATCCACCGACAACATTGGTATAATAATATGGCAATCAGATTCAAAGGTTTTAGTACCATTAACAAGTATAAAAAATTTACATTAACTGATTATGAATTAGTTAAGCGTGATTTATTAAATCACTTTTCTATTAGAGAAGGCCAGTTACCAGGACGCCCGGACTTTGGAACTAAGTTGTGGAATTTTATTTTTGAACCATCAACTACAGATATTCATAGACAGATTAAATCAGAAGTTGAACGTATTGTAAAATATGATCCAAGAATTAATCTTAACGATATTGTAATTTCAACCGACGAAAATGGTATTATATTGGAGTTAGTTGTTACTATAATACCAAACATCAATCCTCAAGTTCTTGAACTTAAATTCGACGAAGAATCGCAAACAGTCCGATACCTATAAACTACGCCGTTAATTTATTCCATAAATAATACGATTACAACAAAGTAAGAGTTTTATAATATGGCTACAACTTCACGTCAAACTACAATATTTGGTATCGAGGATTGGAAAAGAATCTATCAAACATACCGAGAAGCTGACTTCCAATCGTATAATTTTGAAACTTTACGCAAAAGTTTTGTAGATTACCTTCGTCAGTACTATCCAGAAACATTTAATGATTTTGTAGAATCAAGTGAATTTGTAGCATTATTGGATCTGATTGCCTTTATGGGACAGAGTCTAAGTTTTCGTGTTGATTTAAATAGTCGCGAAAACTTCTTAGACACAGCCGAACGTCGTGACAGCGTAGTTAATCTGGCTAAACTAATTGGGTACACTCCAAAGAGAAATCAATCATCTCGAGGATTCTTAAAGATTACAGCAATTAGTACGACAGAGAATGTTAGAGACTATAACAGAAATAATTTAGCAAATATTACGGTAAAATGGAACGACCGATCTAATCCCGATTGGCAAGAACAATTTAAAGCTGTTGTTAACGCTATACTTGTTAGTAGCCAAACGGTAGGAAATCCAGGACATAGTGCTTCGCTATTAGGAATTAATACTAGCGAATATTCTATTAATCAAGCACAAGGATTCTTACCAGTTATTCCTTATAGTGCAACAGTTGACAATATTAATATGAATTTTGAAGTTATCAGCGGTTCGAGCGTTAATAAAAGTTACATTTACGAGCCAAGCCCACGCACTGGTGCTGATTTTAATATGCTGTATCGTAATGACGGCTTAGGATTTGGTAGTAAAAATACAGGCTACTTTTTCTACTTCAAGCAAGGCGGATTGCAATCAAGAGATTTTGTATTAAGCGAACGAATTTCAAATCGAGCAGTTGATGTTAATATCGAAGGTGTCAACGACAACGATGTTTGGTTATATCGAATTAATCCAAATACAGGCGAAATCATAGAAGAGTGGACGCAAGTCGAAAACATTTATGGAACTTCAACACAAACAACTGTAGCCGATAGAAAGCTATTTTCAGTTTCAAGCCGAGCCAATGATCAAATTACATTAAACTTTGGTGATGGCGTATTCAGTCAAATTCCAGTAGGAACATTCCGTGTATTCGTTCGAAGCAGCAACGGTTTGGTCTACGTTATTAATCCAGATGAAATGCAAAGCATTGATGTATCAACAACATATGTTAGTCGTACCGGAAGACTAGAAACAGTAACGTTCACAGTAGGTTTACAAGAAAATGTCTCAAATAGTCGTGCAAGAGAAACACTGAGCGATATTAAAAATAGAGCACCTGCTCGTTTTTATACGCAAAACCGAATGGTAAACGGAGAAGATTACAATAACTTTCCATATACAAAATTTAACAGTATTATTAAAAGTAAAGCAGTTAACAGATCAAATGTAGGTACAAGTCGTTATTTAGATTTAGTTGATCCAACCGGAAAGTACTCATCTGTTAATAGTTTTGGTTCTGATGGTGCATTATATAAAGATATTTCAGAATCCAGCTTTGGATTTACTTTTGTTGATAAAAATGATATTGAAAGTGTAATTAGAAATCAAGTCGAGCCAACACTAGCTAGCCGACCAAGTATACAATTTTATTACGATCAATTTGATAGATTTGACCTAACAAAGTTTGATATGTATTGGAATTTAAGTACCAGTGGTGTTAACGAAACTACGGGATATTTTATTGATTCATCAGGAATCCCAATGACAATTGGCACAGGAATTGGCGATGATCGACAATTTTTAATTGAAAATTGTTTAGTAAAGTTTACGGCGCCTGCTGGTCAGTATTTTGATAATAATAACAGACTAAGGACAGGAACGCCAACTGCACCCGGCGACAAATTAAGAATATGGGCTAGTATTAAAGATTTAATCGGTAACGGCACTAACGGCGGGCTGGGCAATGACAGCGATGGTATCGGACCGGTAACCATTAATAATTACGTACCTACGGGTTCTGTTGCAAACCTGGTTATTCCGGTATTTAACACCGACCTTGCAACAAGTTTTGAACAATTAATATTAGCTCAGATTGAATTGTACAGAAATTTTGGTATTGGTTATAACAATAAGTCCGGCACATGGTATATTATTTCAAGTAATAATCTTGATGCAGATAGCAATTTCAGCTTAGCCTTTGCGCAGGATTCTACATCTTCGGGCCTCGACGCCAGTTGGCTAGTAAAATTTATTAGTACCGGTACTAGTTATACAGTTACTTCGAGAGCTCTTGACTATTATTTTTCAAGTGTATCAGAAACGCGATTTTTCTTTGATGATAGCCGTGCAGTATATGATACCAAAACTGGTAAAGTGGTAAATGATTTCGTACGAGTGCTAAAAACCAATAGTCAACCAGACAGTAATAATCCATTGAGTAATGATTATGTATTAGATATTATCGGACAAACTGTTGAATCTGATGGATTTGTTAATGATTTTAATGTACTAATTAGTTTTGCTGATACAGACTCAGACAATATTCCGGATAATCCAGATTTTTTCGATGATATAATTGCACCAACAGTTAACCCTGATTCAAAATATGTGTTTTTTGAACAAACAATTGATTTTGATAATTTAGAACGTTGGTTACCACTAGGATCGGGTGTTGTTAATGTTAATTATGGAACTGAAAATGAAATTAATCTCGCTAAGAGTGAATATGCCAATGGACAGATATTTTACGCTTATACAGATCAGAAATTCTTTGTTCTAACAATTAGTAATAATATCAGAACAATTACCGAAACCACTGGATATAGATCATATGTTGGTCGTAGCGATATACAATTCCAGTATAAGCATAATAGTCCAGAAACCAGACGAATTAATCCAGGTGTTACTAATATCATTGAATTGTTTGTGGTTACTGCTAGTTACTATGCTGATTATCAAAAGTATATTTCGGATACAACAAATACCGTTGAAGAACCAACACCGCCAACAATCGACGAACTTTCTCTTCAATACGAGTCGTTAAACGATAGTAAAATGTTGTCTGACAACATTATTTTTAATAGTGTTACTTTCAAACCATTGTTTGGCGATAAAGCAAACACTGCATTGCAGGCCTATATTAAAGTTGTTAAAGTTCCAGGAAGTATTGTAAGTAATAGTGAAATTAAAAGTCGTGTAATTGAAACTATTAACAACTATTTTAATATAGAAAATTGGGATTTTGGCGATACATTCTATTTTACAGAGTTAGCGTCATACATTCACAGCGAGCTTGGTTCAATGGTAAATTCAATTATACTTTTACCGAAAGATACAACCAAATCATTTGGACATTTATATGAAATTAAGTCTACGCCAAACGAAATTTTTGTTAGTGCTGCGACAGTAAATGACGTTATTATTATCGATGATTTAACATCAAGCCAATTAAGAATAACACAATAATGGAGTAAGATAAAATATGGCACGTGTTCGTACAGTTGACTTTTTGCCGGAAATATTTAAAACCGATGTAAATCAAGAATTTCTTGCAGCAACGCTTGACCAATTAATACAAAAACCAAAATTAAAACAGGTCGAAGGATATATTGGTCGTCGGTTTGGACCAGGCGTTAATTATACAGATAGTTATGTATTAGAGCCAACAAATTTACGAACACATTATCAACTTGAGGCTGGAGTAGTATCACAAGATGATATCGGTAAAGCAGTAGACGCTATTACATATCCAGGGTTAATTGATGCTATTGCATTAGCCGGAGGCAATGTAACTCGACACGATAGACTCTTTAAGTCAGAAACATACAGTTGGGATCCACTGATAAATTTTGATAAGTTTATTAATTACGGACAATACTATTGGGTTCCCGAAGGGCCAATGACGGTCGATGTTTTCTCTACTACTATTGCTTTAGTTGACGACTTTGATGTATCCGTAACAAATAATGTTTATAATATTTCTGGAACATCGGGTTCTAATCCTACTATTACATTGGTTAGAGGTGGGAATTATACATTTAGTGTTGATAGCGGTAACTTTTGGATTCAAACACAGCCTGGAGTTGACGGCAAATTAGATTTCGCAGACAATAGATCAAGTCGCGACGTTTTAGGTGTGCTTAACAACGGTTCAAATAGCGTTACCTTTAATGTGCCAATGGCAGACGCCCAGGATTTTTATCATAACTTAACAGACATTGGACAGGTTGATTTAGTAACAAATGATCGGTTTGATAGTATCAACAATAGACTAGTATCTGAGGTAGGTTCTATCGATGGAATCATTGATCTTGATGGTAGAACCATTGCTTTCATAAATCCGGCCCCAGGGAATTCAGAGGATCTGGGATGGCAACGTTTGTCGATGTTTGATAACAGCGAGTATGATGATACGCTATTTTCAGAAACAGAATATTTAGATACAAACGATGAACGATATGCTATATTTAGAATTCGTTATATTACACCACCTGGTGGAACTAGTGCCGAAACATATATTAGCTTAGAAAAATTATCAGACGTAAATCAATTTGAAAAATTTAATGTTGGTTACGGTAATGAGTTCAATGGACTTAACTTTTTTAAAAATGCCGAAGGCAAATTTGAACAAATTCCATTATTAACGTCGGCAATTAGCGTTTTATATTATCAAGACGGATCGACTAGTAATAGATTTGGCATTATTAAGTTAGTTGATCAAGAAGGTGCCGAAACGCTAGACATTGCAGATATTATAGGAAAAGAAACATACACCAGTCCAAATGGCGTTGTATTTACAAATGGACTAAAAGTAAAATTTACAGGCAATGTAGTTCCGACGACTTACGAAAATAAAACATACTATGTTGAAGGAGTTGGCGAAGCTATTCAACTTGTTTTAGATGAAAATTTAATTACTCCTGGTCCTTGGTTTGATAACGTAATTAACACTGACAATCAGCCACAAGAACTAGAATATCTTACAGTTAATAGAGGAAGTAATGATTTAAATCCGTGGAGCAGAGGTAATCGTTGGTTCCACAAAGATGTAATTAATGCAGCCGCTGAATACAATAATACGGTTGCTGTAATTGATAATGAATTTAGAGCTAAAAGGCCAATTATTGAATTTGATGCTGGGTTAAAACTTTATAACTTTGGTACCAATGGTATTGCACCAATTGATGTAATTGATTTTACCCAAACAGATGCTCTATCAAATGTACACGGTACTGCTGGTCTAATAGTTGACGGGTATACTCTAACGACAGGTTCGAGAGTCATTTTTGCTAACGACGAAGACAGCAATGTTAGAAATAAGATTTATCGAGTTCAAATGGTTGATCCTGATGACGACTCTACAGAATACGGAACAATTATTAATTTAATACCAGCTGACGATGCGATAGTTGTTGAAAACGATGTAGTCACTTGTGTCAATGGAACTACACTAATTGGAACGCAATATACATTCGACGGTACTACCTGGACACCATCACAAAGTAAAACAACAACAAATCAAGCACCGTTATTTGATGTATTTGACGAAAACGGTTATAGTCTAAGTAACGAAATAGCATATAACAACACAACATTTTCCGGAACAGAATTATTTTCTTATAAAATTGGAACAAGCGCAACTGTTGATTCAATTCTTGGGTTTAGCTTAACTTATTTGAATATTGATAATATTGGCGATATTGTTTTTGAAAATGATTTTTATAATGATACGTTTAATTACGATAATGTAATTGGTGCCAACGTTAACTTGGGGTTCTTGAGAAAGTATGCAGATAGAACTTCATATACTTCGCATGTTGGTTGGAAAACATCTGCTGAAACAAATTGGCAAAGACAAGTATTTACGTATACGTACAACGGCAGTGATTTAGTACTTAATGTTGTGCCCAAGACTGATTTAAACGTGCCAGCAATCAAAGTTTATGTGAATAATAAATTTGTTAGACCAGCGGCGTATACATATCGCACTACCGCATCTAACACATACATTACGTTTAATAATGGATCAATATCATTGAACGATGTAGTACAAGTTAAAATTATCAGTGACCAGGCGAGTTCAAGTGCATATTATGAGACACCAAGCAATCTTGATAAAAATCCATTTAACGAATCTTTAGATACATTGTCACTTGGAACAATTAGAAACCATTACACATTATTAACTGAAAATCTTAATAATTTTTCTGGCGTTAGTAACGGAGCAAATAATACAAGAGATATAGGATATCTCTCTAGCTATGGTGATGTTATTGTTCAACATTCTGCTCCAACTCCGCTAGCAGCGCACTTGTATAGAAACGAAAACTTTAATTTCTTTGATTCGGTTGAGTACTGTGCTAGACAGTATGAAAAATTTAAGTATCGTTTACTTGATTGGGTAGCGAATACTGAAACCTATAATAAGACTCCAGCGGAACTTCTTGATGAAGCAATGCTGGATTTAAATCAAGGAAAAACATTATCTGATTCGTTCTATCTAAGTAATATGTGTCCTACTGGCAATGATTATACAGAAATAACACACTCAGTGACGTTGGTTAGTACAAACGATTTTGAAACTAACAATGTATATGATTTCACTAAGGCAACCACTGCTGGGCTATTAATTTATTTAAATGACACATTATTAACTAAGGATTATGATTATACAGTTGCTACTGATGGACCACGTGTTACATTCCTGACAACGCTTACCGACGGCGATATTATTACCATCAAAGAGTTTCAATCAACTTATGGAAATTATGTTCCGGAAACTCCAACAAAACTTGGATTATTTCCAAAATTCCGACCAGAAATTATAACAGACGACACATACACAGAAACTCAGACAATGATTCAAGGGCATGACGGCTCTCTCACAGTTGGGTTTGATGATATTAGAGACGAAGTGTTGCTCGAGTTCGAAACAAGAATTTTTAATAATATTAGCATTGATCCAGCAGCCAGCCTGCCAATGGAACAAAACGACATTATACCAGGACAATTTAGAAATACCGATTACACGGATACTGAAATTAGTGAAATTATTAGTGCAGAATTTTTAAATTGGGTAGGATGGCACCGATTAGATTATAAATCGCAAAATTATTCAAAAGATAATAAATGGACGTGGAATTATTCATCTGCAACAAGTAAAATTGATAACAATGTCCTTAAAGGACATTGGAGAGGAATATACCGTTACTTGTTTGACACAGATCGCCCACACACACATCCATGGGAAATGTTAAGTTTCTCAGAAAAGCCAGACTGGTGGGAAGATAGATATGGTCCGGCACCTTATACCTCAGGTAACTTAATTTTGTGGGAAGATCTCGAACTAGGGAAAGTTGCTGATCCAGATAATGAATATTACAAAACAAATTGCGCACGTGAAGGTTTAACATCAATTATTCCAACAGATAGCGAAGGAAACCTACTAGACCCAATGACAGTTATTGTTAAGTCCTATGTAGAAACCGCGTTTGAAAGAAGTTGGAATTCCGGCGACGGCGCACCAGTTGAAACTGCCTGGAGACGCTCAAGCGCCTGGCCGTTTGCTTTACAAAAAATTTATGCGTTAACACACCCAGCGAAATACTTTGCATTAGCTGTTGATGTTGACCGATATACTTACAATCCAACTATTGCTCAATATGCATATGATTCAAAGTACAAACTCAATCCTAAGAATGTTGATGTAGTTGATACAGATAATCCAAAACATAGCTATTTAAATTGGATCATTGATTATAACTTGAATTATGGTGTGCAGTCAAGCGCAGACATTGCTGATTCGTTAAGTAAACTTGATGTCAGACTTTGCTATAGAATGGCCGGATTCACCGATAAAAAATATTTGAAAATTTTTACTGATAAAAGTGCTCCAGATAGTACTAATACCAGTCTGTTAATACCAGATGAAAGCTACCAGGTTTTATTATATAAGAACCAGTCATTTGGTGATCTTCAATATAGCAGCATCATGGTACAACGTACTGATAACGGTTATGCAGTTTTCGGCAACAGCATTACACATCCATATTTTAGAATTCTCAAGAGCACAAACAACGGAAATTACGAAAATATAACTGTCGGTAGTCAACGAATTAGAATACCTAATGATTTTACAAATCAAGTAGTCAGAGTTCCTTACGGATATACATTTAAGACTATTAACGGAGTGGTTGATTTTGTTGTAAGTTATGGTGCTTTCTTAAAACGTCAGGGTATGAAATTTGATGATATTGAAAATAATTACATTTTAGATTGGCCTAGAATGGCGCAGGAGTTTGTTTATTGGGCCAACCAAGATTGGATTGTTGGCAGCGCCATTAACTTAAATCCATCAGCAAATGTCATTGAATGTGAAAACAATTATTCAATCATTGATAGTTTAGATAATTTGTCATTCGATGAACGCCCATTGGATCAAAACCGTCAGACATTAAATAAGAAAGATTATACTGTGGTGCGTTTAGGGAACAATTTTAAGATTAAAATGTTAGCTGACAAATCACTAAGTTATTTGAGAGTTCGGAAAACTAGCTACGAACATCTTTTAATCTTAGATAATACAAGTATTTTCAATGATTTATTGTATCAACCAGTTACTGGATTGCGTCAACAGCGGGTTAAGCTCAATGGTTTTGTAACATTTGATTGGAATGGACAGCTTGACGCCCAAGGATTTATTTTAAATCAGGATAATGTTCCTGACTGGGACGTTAATTTAAGTTACAATAAAGGGGATATGGTCCAGTATAAAAATTCATATTGGGTAGCAGCATCTAAAATATCTCCAACAGGTGAAGATTTCAATTTTGACGAATGGACTAAGATTGATTACAATTTGATTAATAAAGGTCTTCTTCCAAACATCAGTAATAAAGCTGGACAAATTAGGAATTTCTACAATCACGATGTTATTAATTTAGAATCAGATGCCGATTTATTAGGTTTAGGTATTACAGGGTTTAGAAAACGTTCTTATCTCGAGTCTTTGAATCTTTCGGATATTAGTCAAGTTCACATTTACGAAAATCTAATTGGACAAAAAGGAACTCCGGATAGTGTTAATTTGTTCAAAGGAGTTGAATTTGACAAGGAAGTGTCTGAGTACGAGATTAACGAAAACTGGGCTATTAAACGTGCAGCATACGGCGCAACAGACAATAAACGTTATATCGAATTAGAGTTAGATAGCAGAAGTCTAACCTCAAACCCGAGTATAATTGAAATCAATGTTAGCGGAACAGATTCGGATGCTAATCAACTAATTGATATTGACAATATCTATCGCCAAAGTGTTAAAAATACAACAATTAACATTCTTCCTGAACGGACCGAAACAGTAACCGATGTTGGAATGCCAACATCTGGATTTGTGGATATCAACGATGTTGATATTATTCTGTTCAGTTTATCTGATATTGAATCTATAAACGATCAACTCGATTTAGTTAAACAAGGATCGATTATATGGGTTGCAAAATCAAATCGTTACGATTGGAATATCTATCGTTGCCAATCATTACAACCTAAGATTGTAAGTTTTACTGATAACCTAAACGGTACTTTAACTGTTGAATTCAGTGGAACTCATAGTTTATTGGCTGGTGAGTATATTATTGTTAAATTCTTTGATGAAGCATTAAACGGGATTTATAAAGTAAATTATGTTGATAATAGTAAACTTGTTGTTGTTTCTGGAAGCATTGTCGGTCAAGATACAGTAGTAGAAGGTAGTGGTGTTGCTTTTGTATTACAAACAGCTAAGGTAACCCAACCTAAAGATATTGCGAATACAATTTATAACAATAATTTATTTGCTGGAGACAAGATATGGGTTACTGAAACCGTTAACGGTAATTGGCAGGTATTTGAAAAAACAAACCCAAATTTACCAGTTGAACATATTATTACACCTAATGTCGCAGCTAATACCAATTTTGGATACAGTTTAGCACAGTCGTTAAATGAAAATGGAGCTATTGTTGGTGCACCAAACGATACCTCGGGAATTGGTGCATTGCATTGTTATAATAGAATCAACGATGATTTTGTTTTCACTAATAAGTTAACCTTGGGTGCCACAGGAACACAAGGTTACGGTAACGATGTGTCATTAGCATCAACATGGGGTGTTGCCGGTGCAAGCCTAAGTGATAGCGAACAAGGTTATGCAGTAGTAGTACATAAAAATCAAGATACCGATCAATTTGAAGAGTGGCAATTGCTTAATTTGTCGGCAAGTGTAACAGGATCTGACGAATTTGGTCATGCAGTTACTATTAGCGACGACGAAAACTGGATCTATGTCAGCGCATTAGATTCGTCAATGGTATATGCATTTAATAAAGTTACATATCAAACACAAACAGTATCTGTAAATGCAGTTGGTGGCCAAGCGACATATGATTTTAGCGATTATATTGAAGCAGATACTGATATACAAGTTATTGTTGAAGTTAACGGTATAGTTCTCGATCCAATAGATTACGTTTTTGCAGCAGGCACGCTAACGTTTTTGACAATCCCACTGGAAGGGCAGTCAATTGTAGTAACCAGAAGAACAAATACAACGTTAACTGGTGATGGATCAACCTTGGGATTTAGCATCGCTAATTTATATACAGCGCAGAGTATTGATGCATTTAGTGTGTTTGATCCAAGTGGCAACTTATTACGTCCGTATACGGATTATACCTATTCTGCAGGCTCTATCAACTTTACTGTTGCACCAGGTAACGGTGATATGTATTCGGTGAGAGCTAAAGATTATTATCGGTATGTTGGAGTTGTTGAAGCTTCACCGCCGGCCAGCGAAGCTTTTGGCAGTACTATAGCAACTACCAGCGATGGACAGCAGATATTAATTGGTGCACCGGAGGCAACCGTCTCTGGACAAGTCAATGCTGGTAAGGTATATGTTTACGAAAGAAAGGTTGAACGTTTTGTAATAACAGATGCCACAGAAAAAGAATATACAACAACCGCAGCAATTAGTAATCTAAATAATGTTAAACTTAATAACGTGTTATTAATAAACGGATTATACAATGTTGACGATCAATATACAATCGATTCGGGAACAAAAACAGTTACAATTGATAATAATGTAACGTTAACAGTTGGATCAACAATCGATGTTGACACAAACGTTTTTGCAGAAGTACAAACTTTAACTTCCGACAGATACTCTGCAAATTCGTATTACGGAAGTAGTCTAAGTATCTGTAGAACAGATTGTTCAATGTATGTTGGCGCACCAAACGATAGTTATATTTTACCTGATGCAGGAAGTGTCACTAGATATTTAAATAGTTCTCGTGTATTTGGTACTATCACCGGAAACACATCAAACCCAAGCGTAACCATTGGACACAGCATTCGTATTAATAATATTGAAATCATTTTTACAGGAACTACGTTATCTACGGTAGTTGAAGATATTAACAATGCTATTGTACCAAATGTAAGTGCTACAGTAAGTTCGTCAAATGAGTTGGTCATTAATATTATTAATAGAGACGAAGCTCCGTCATTGAGTATGATGACAGTAATGCCTGGTTTGGGAACTGGTTTTACAGATCTTGGTCTAGAGCCATTTGTACAAACACAATATATTGTTAGTCCTCGACCTGAAGAATATAGTTATTTTGGGCATAGTGTCCACGTTGATTACTCTGCTACTAATTTAATCATTGGTGCTCCTCGAGCAACAGCAATATTGTTATCAACGTTTGATTATGAAAAGGATTCAACAGAAGGATACGAAACTATCTTTGATTCTGGTACTACTAGAATTGTCGATCCTGTTACCGATAGCGGTGCAGTTTACACATATGATTTATTGCCAAGTTCAACATATGGTGAATCAGGCAGTTTTGTATTTGGGCAGCAAATATATGACCCTGTTCTAGGAGAAACAGATGTTGATGGTAACAAACTTAGAACATCAGATCAATTTGGTTATCGGGTCCATTACACAGATGGAGCATTGCTAGTAACCTCTCCAGGATATGATTCAGAATCTGTAACAGATATTGGACGCCTATCTGTATTCAACAACAATGAAAATAAAACTGCCTGGGACGTAATCAAAGAACAGGCATTAACTGTTGATAGTAATTTAATCAATAGCGTATACATCTATAACAAAGAATCAAGTCAAATTGAAACATACTTAGATTATATTGATCCATTAAATGGAAAACTATTAGGTACAGTTCGCGATAATTTGGATTATGTTGGTGCAATAGATCCAGCAATTTACAATAGTTTAGATAACACAGGCATAATTTGGGGCAAAGACCGGGTAGGGCATTTATGGTGGGATACAACCAATGCTAGATTCTTAGATTATAATCAAGAAGACATTGTATACAGCGCCAAAAATTGGGCATCTCTAATTCCTGGATCATCGATAGATGTCTATGAATGGGTTGAAAGTCAAATGCCACCGAGCCAATATGCCGGTGATGTTAAAAATGTTGACGAATATACACTCATTACATCGGTTAACTCGTCGAAAACTGTAATTAGTAAGTATTATTTCTGGGCACTCAAGACAACTAATACAAATACCGCAGCAGGAAAAACGTTAAGTGCAGAGTTGATTTCGCAATACATAGAAAATCCAATTAGTTCTGGTATTCCATTTGCTGCGCTAATGCATAAAAACATTATTGCATTATACAATGTTAGTGATTATATCAGAGATAACTTACAAAGCGTGTTACACATTAACTATAATAAAATACAAAGTGATAATAATGTTTTTGTTGAGTACGACTTAATCAAAGAAGAAAATAAAAATGGATTCTTAACTAATAATTTATATAGAAAACTACTTGATAGTTTTTGCGGTGTTGATACATTAGGTAATTTAGTCCCAGATCAAACTTTAAAAGAAAGTGTGCGTCATGGTGTGTCATTTAGACCTAGACAAACAATGTTCATTGACCGTCAAACGGCATTGAACATTTATCTAACAAAAGCTAATAGGGTTATTAAACAATATCCATTTAGCGAACTTAGAAATTTTGACTTGTTATCATCTGAAGAAGAAATCCCTACAGAAGGGTCTGGCGCTTGGGATCTTGCAGTTGCTGATTTAACCGAGTTAAGCTACCAAGAACCGGTAGTTCTTGGAATAGGCTATAAAATATTAGTACTATCTGACTCTAGTCAATTTGGATTATGGACAATATACGAAGTACAAGATGATTATACCATGTCGCGTATTCAAACACAAGAATATGATTGTAATCGTTATTGGAGCTACGTTGATTGGTATGCCGACGGATATACAGCGTCGATGAAGCCAAATTATAAAGTCAATACTTATAGCGAGATTCAAACATTACAAAATGCTGTTGAAGGAACACTTGTTAAGGTTATTTCAAATAGTAACGGTAAATGGGAATTGTACTCTTTAACTAATTCAAACTGGACTCGAGTAGGTCTAGAACAAGGTACGGTGCAGATTAGCACCACTGATTGGAATTGGGAGTTAGAGAAATCAATTACCGACGCTGCGCCTACATATGAACTAAGACAAATTTTAAAATCAATTAATGAAGAAATATTAATTGGAGATTTCCTATTAGAAAGAAATAGATTATTAATTAGTACGTTTAACTATATCCAGTCAGAGTTTGATGTTGAAATTGATTGGCTAATGAAAACTAGTTTAATTGACGTAACACATAAGGTTAGAGACCTAGATCAATATGACATTTATAGAAAGGATAACCAAGATTTTGTTATTGATTACATCAAGGAAGCAAAACCGTATCATGTTAAAATTAAGGAATTCTTATTAAGATACGACGGTTCAGAGCAGATGTTAGGTGACCTAGTTGATTTTGATTGCCCAAGTACATATAGCACTGCATTTAGCAAGTTTATAAGTCCTATTCTAGATGACGATATTGCTATCCTTGAAACGGATCAATCAAATTTTGAGCATACCGAACTGGTCTGGCAAACACAGCCGTGGAAATCATGGTTTGATAACCATAAACTTTCGATTAGTGAAGTTGTTGTTACCAATGGGGGCTCAAACTATACAGTTGCACCATTGGTTATAGTCGACGGCATTGCTGATCGAGCAGCCGAAATGACTGCTGTATTAAACGAATATGGCGAAGTTGGATCTATTACAATAAATGATCCAGGTGCTGGTTATAGAACCACTCCTATCATCTCGTTTACTGGCGGAAACGGAACTGGCGCTGTTGCAGTAGCATATACTAAACAAGATGTCGTTAGAAGTTTTACTACCACTATTAAGTATGACCGCTACGAGTATGATTCTCAGATACTTATATGGGAAGATATTAATTGGGATGCGGCTCCTGCATTAGAAGAAAACCAACTAGTAAGATACAATGATCTAGTTTATAGAGCTATAAATGCAGACGGAAGTACAGTAACAGATCCGGATTTTAATCCTGATGAATATGAATTAGTTGATCCTTCTACGCTCAGTGGTATTGATCGTACATTAGGTTTTTACACAGCTGATATTAACGAGCTCGGCTTAGATTTAGCATTACTAATTGACGGACTAACATATCCTGGAGTTCAATTAACTGGACCAAGTTTTGGTCAGAGCAGTGGATACGATGTTGGATATTTTGATATTAATCTTTGGGATAATTTGGAATACGGTCCTGAAGGTCTTCCGACATATAGCAAGAGCATATTAGATAATGAAATCTTTACATCTTTCACAGGCTCATATCCAGGTGTTGATTTGTCAGGAATTGAATCAGTACAAGCAACCGCTATATCTACGGTATCAGGAGGTTCACTTGATTCACTTATAATGGTAGACATAGGTAAAGGTTATGATCCAGATGTTCCACCAACTGTAAGTATAAGTGCACCAGCTGATAATATATCAGCAACAGCGGCAATTGCATCAGATGGCGATATAATCACTGGTATTACAGTTACTAAACCAGGGTTAGGTTATGTTACCACTCCAACTGTAACCATTATTGAGGCTGATCCTACTCCGGGAATAACTGCAACCGCAGAAGCTATTATTTCCAGTGGTAGTGTTACATCGGCACCAATGGTTCATACCGGTAATGGATATGATAGTGTACCAACTGTTACATTCTCGGATCCTCCGTCGGTTGTAGGTGCAAGAGCTCAAATGACATCATCGATTGCAAGTGGCCAGGTAAATTCTTGTACAATTATTGCCGGAGGCAATTCGTATCTAACACCGCCGACGGTTACTGTTAGTGCGCCAGCAGCAAGCGTTAATGCAACTGCTAGCGCAACAAGCACCGCATTTGAAGTTCACGGTCTTGCATTAAATCTAGTAGGTAACTATTACAGCTCGGCTCCATCGGTAACCATTTCGCCACCAACAGAAACTGCACAACAAGCAGTATTGGTGCCGGTTATGAGTGCAGAACAAGTAACGAATTTTACAGTTTCTAATGCTGGATATTTGTATGATACATCACCAACAGTTACAGTGGTACCAGCAGCTCCAACTCCGGGTATAAATGCGGCAGCAACGTGTGTGTTAGATCCTGATTCAATTGGTTTTGATGGTGTTGATGCTAGCGGCAATGGATTTGATGCAGCAGTATTTGATGGCGAAGGAGGCGTAGGAACATTCACAATTACTGTCAGTGGTTCCGGATATACTGTAGCGCCGGTCGTGACTCTTAGCGCACCAGATTTATCTGGTGGCACACAAGCAACTGCTGTAGCAACTATTAGTGGCGAAACAGCACCGTTGTATGCAGGCCAAGGATCGGTGTTATCGATTAGTGTAGTTGTTTCTGGGTCAGGATATACTACCGCACCAAGCGTTTCAATCGCAGCACCGGATTCAAGCATTAATCACGGAACAGGTGCAAGTATTACAGCAACTAGACTAAGTGATTCAACATTAGAATTCCATTTAAACAGCTCAGGTAACTACTATGATATCACTCCAACAATAACAATAGATCCGCCGACAGCGGCTAGAACAGCAACAGCAACCACCACAGTGCTCAATGGTTTGGTGCAATCAATAATTCTAACAGATGCAGGTTGGGGTTATATTGATAATCCAACAGTGACCATCGGCGCACCAGACACATCACCAGTGAACGCTGTAATTACAACTACACTTACTGGAGGCGTAGTTACAGGATATACAATTACAAATCCGGGTGCTGGATATATTACAGCACCGACATTAGTCGTTGATGCACCTGCAGGTGTTGCATCAGATATAGCCACTGGAACAGCAACAGTAGTTGATAGAAAAGTTACAGGAATTGTAATTACAAATTCTGGCGCGAGTTATTCAACACCACCGACTGTTACAATCGAAGCACCAACAGGTTTATCATATCATGGATCGGGTGCTACTGCTACTGCTACAATTGTAAATAATAGAGTGTCAGCTATTGCGGTTACCAATCCAGGTAGCGGCTATGATATTGCTCCAACTATTACAATATCTGAACCGACTCGTACTACGTCAAGAGCATTGGCTACTGCGAACATTGTTGGTGGTTCGATTACTTCGCTTAACATTGTTGATGCAGGATATGGCTATTTAACAGCGCCGACGGTAACCATTGGACCACCAACTGATGTAGAGCCTGATTCAGATATTGTTGGTGGCCAGTTTGTTGATGATTACAATTCACATGCACCGGAAGAACTTGTTCCTGGTGCAACATTTGACACGTTAGACTTCAAGGTATTTACAAAACCTGGATATGATTACTCAGGATCAGGTTTTGGCTTTAGTGTTACTAGTGAAAACTTCACATATCAAACGAACAGAACTACATTTAGTTTTGCTGGGTTAGAACTGCACCCGTCAACGATTATTGTTTATAATTCAACAGCTGGAATTAGATTATATGAAGGCATACAATATACTGTTGATTGGGCAAATATGACTGTTTCAATTAATAGTGGAGTATCTGACGGCGAAGAAGTTAAGATATTTGTGTACAGCATTGGAGGTGGAAATCAGCATTACCGTAATGTGTACCTAGGTAACCAGTTTGACACAGTACTAACTGTACCTGTAGAATTTACAGATGTTGATTCAATACTGGTATTAATTAATGGGTCAGAAGTTACAAACTACACATATATTGATAATAATAACCATGGCACTGATATTATATTTGATACAACGTATACTAGCAGTGATTTTATTAACGTAACTGTATTTGGTGAATTAGTAGCAGATGATTCGACTGCAACTGATTATGGATACAGTTACCCAGAAACAGAAGAATTTATTGCCGACGGATCAACAACAACATTTACATTAAATGTTGATACTAGATTTAAAAATAGAGAAAATTTAATAGTCGAAGTAAATGGTCGAAGACTGCGTCCTTTTGCTTGTGCTAAACATGCGCATGATGGTAGTGTCAGAGATTTTGTATTGCCGTTCAGTGAAGAATCGGGCATTGATCAATCAACATTAACAGATGCAGATGTTGTAGTATACGAAGGCGAAGTTAGATTAATTGCAAACGAAGATTATGTGTTATCGCCGGCTGATGGTAGCTCTGGAAGATATATTTCGATTATTGGTGATTTGCCACCAGTTAATACATATGTTGATGTTTATGTATTAGCAGGTGCTGATTATTCAGTAAGCACTGACGGAACTACCTTAACAATTACAGGTATTACATTAAGCGCAGGCGATCATATTGCAGTTACTAGTTGGCACGACGTTAGAGAACAAGATATTTGTACACACGTATTTGAAGGTCCAACATATACAACTGTTGCATCAAAAGAGTTGTTTGATGCATATGGGTTCGATTCAGATTTATTTGACAAGACTGTTGGTGTAGAATCGTCAATTAATTATTTCAATTTAGATAGACCGCTATCTAATAGTGATCGGCTCTGGGTTACTGTAAATGGACGTAGGTTGTTGCCTGGCGCTGAGTATTCTATTGTTGATAATAGTAGATATTTGTTAATTGCAGGAGGTTCGATTGCTGATACAGACGTGGTAGCTGTTACATCTATAACTAACGTTGTTGTTCCAGACACATTAAGTTTTAGAATTTTTAAAGATATGCGCGATAATGTAGCAATTTATAAGAACAATCACGACACAAACACGTTCCTGACACAACCATTACGTTGGACAGATGACGTAATATATGTTGATAATGCAAGTAATCTCGGAGAGCCAGATTTAAACGCTGCTGTATTTGGCATTGTTGAAATAAATGGCGAACGTATAACATATAGAAATAGGGATGTTGAAAATAATACACTCAGTGGTTTGCGTAGAGGAACCGCTGGAACAGGCATTCAAAGATATCATGATTCTCTCTCGGTTGTTAGCGATCTAAGTAAAGGACAATTACTCAATCAGAATTATTCAACAATCGGCTGGAATTTTAGCAGCGAATTTAACGAAGGTGATATTGTAAAAGTAGGATTAGTCCACTACGTTGCAATTCAAAATGTACCTGCTGAGATTGAAATTAATAATACAGCATACTGGCAAATATACGATAAAATTTGGTACGCTCCTGGAGCAACCTCGGCCTCTAACGGTATACCGTTACAACAACAAACAACTGTTGAGGCTAAATTCCTTAGAGGCCGGTGATTTAGTCTAGGTAAATAATAAGAAATGCAAAATAAAGATACTGCAAAAGAAACTAAGAAAATGGATAACAAAAAACCTAATGATTCAGGGTTAGTAAATGTCTCTGGGCATCTAAAGATCTTTGATCCTGAGACCAAAGAAGTTTTGCTTGATAAAAGAAATGCAATTCATTACGAAAATATCAGCGAAGCATTAGCGCAAAGTCTAGCTAATAAAAATCTTGGTTACATTTATCAAATGAGTTTCGGTAATGGTGGCACTACTGTGGATCCAACAGGGGTTATTACATACCTTCCGCCGAATAGTACTGGACAAAATGCTGATCTGTACAACCAAACTTATAGTAAAGTGGTAGATGATAATAGCTCAACTAACACTGATGTGTCGAGAAATAATCTTACAGTATTACACACATCAGGTAATGCTTATACAGATATTCTTGTTAGCTGTTTGTTAGATTATGGCGAGCCAACTGGCCAGCAGGCATTTGATAATAGTACAAACTTAGATGGAGATTATGTATTTGACGAGCTGGGATTAAAATCGTGGAATGGGTCTGCAAGTGACTTAAAATTAATTACCCACGTTATTTTTCACCCGGTACAAAAAAGTTTAAATAGACAAATCCAAATTGATTATACAATTCGGATTCAAACATTAACAAATTTAAGTTCTGCATAAATATATGCAGATAAGTGAACAAATTACACAAATTATGGAGTTAGTCAACAATGGCTTATACGATTAATAAAACTGATGGTACAGTATTTGCCACAGTAGCAGATGGTACAGTAAACACATCAAGTAGCATGACCATCATTGGTAAGAATTATGCTGGTTATGGCGAGTTCTTGGGAGAGAACTTTATTAAGTTACTTGAAAATCACGCTAGTAATGCTCAGCCTGGATCACCATTGCGTGGACAAACTTGGTTTGATTCGTCTACTGGTTTATTAAAAGTATATAATGGTACACTATGGAAGACTCTTGGATCTGCAACGGCTTCCGGATCAACACCAAGCGGCGCTGTTAGTGGCGATTTATGGTTTGATTCAACTAATAGTCAGCTAAAGGTATATAATGGTTCAACCTGGATTTTAGTTGGCCCCTCATACACCGCTGGTACTGGTAAGTCGGGTGCGATTGTTGAGACCGTTTCTGATGGCTCAACTAATCACGTTGTAGTTAAATTATTTGTTGAAAATACTCTTGTTGGCACAATCAGTAAAGATGCTACATTTGCTCCATCAACACCAATCACAGGATTTGCAACAATTAAACCAGGAATTCAATTAAGCACTACAGTTAGTAATGCAGTTTTTTCTGGACAAGCCTCAGATGCTGATACGCTCGATGGAGTTCAGGCCACTGGTTTCTTAAGTTCAATTGACGATGATGTTACTGAAGGTATACTTAAAGTTAGTAACGATTCGGGTTTATATGTTGGCGACGATGATGATTTCCGTGTAAGTGTTAATGTAAGCGGCGATGTATCATTGCAGAATAATACAACTGACGGCGATCTTCTATTTAAAGTCAATGATGGCGGCACGACGAAAACTGTTATAACCATTGATGGCGCCAGTGGATTAGCACAAGTTAATTCTAATCCAACAACAGCGTTAGGTATTGCTACTAAAGGATATGTCGATTCGGCAACTAGTGCATCAGGCAATTCACTATTCCGCGATGGTACAAATACTATTACCGGTAATATTGTTCCAGACGGCAATAATACTAGAAACTTCGGTGCATCAGGAACTCGATTTAATACAATTTACGCAACAACATTCTCAGGACATGCAACTGAAGCGCAATACGCTGACTTGGCTGAACGATTTGAAGCCGACGAGGTATTAGAGCCAGGTACTGTTGTTGAATTAGGCGGCATTGCTGAAGTAACTACAGCAATAGATGAATTATCAAATAATGTATTTGGCGTAGTAAGTTCACAAGCAGCATATTTAATGAATGCTAGTGCTGGGTCAAATGAAACACACCCGCCAATTGCAATGAACGGTCGTGTTCCGGTTAAGGTAATCGGCTTTGTGAACAAAGGTGATAGATTAGTTTCAGCAGGCAACGGTTATGCACGTGCGGCGCAGGCCGGAGAAGTAACAGCATTTAATGTTATTGGACGTGCGCTAAATAATAAACATAACGATGGTAAGGGTACTGTAGAAGCAATCGTTAAAATTAATTTTTAAAAGTAGAATTCAAGTCCCAGCCACAACCAATTCTGGTGTGGCGTTGATGAGAATCGACTAATACAAAGGGAAATATAAAAATGGCATATACATCCGGCGATACGATCCTTGATGATCACTATAACATTTTCGTTCAAGGTGGCGCATCAAGCGTAGATCATAACACCGCAAATGTAAACACAGTTTGGGGTTCAGGTACAAGTGATAAAGGTTGGGGGCAATCCGGCGGATTAAGTACAGTTAGTGCTGGGTCAACAATTACCGCAACCCAATGGGTAAACTTACTCAACAGATGTAATACAATAGCTAGCCATCAAGGCACAACTCTTACAGCAATTTCAAATCCGTCTGTTGGTGACACAATTAGCGCATATACGGCGCTAAGTGGAAACATTACGAGTCTTTATAACAATAGATTAAATTGTGCAGCTAGCGGAACTGATATTACCACTGGTGGTAGTAGAACTGGAACTAATACCTGGTATACTAATCAACAAACGGTATTTACTGTAACTTTTGCAAGCACAGATGCTGCTCGTTACTTCTTTAATGCAGGCGGACGTATTGCATTAAGTTTTTCTCGTTCTGGTGGTACTGCTAGCTCAAAGAATACAGGTTGGACTAACTTATGTTCGGCTTGCGGAACACTTTATTTTACTGGTGGTTCAGGTACTGCTACTATTGCAGGTGGTTCGTATACAGGTACTAATAAATCAGGTGGTTCAGGTACTACAACAACATTAACAACAACAACTGGATGGCATGATTATACCGCAGCATATGTTGAGCATTTTAAACAATATGATGCAACATATTTGTATACTTCGAACTATATTAAAGTTGAAGGATATAAATCAGGTGCAAACATTTATTATCGTGTAACTTTCCAAGATGATGCTAATACCTCAGGTAATCCATCTGCTACGCAAGATGAACCAGTTGACGGTACATTAGCAGCTACAATGGTGATTAAACCACCAGCAACTACATATCTTTCTGCTAGCTGGGGTACTCCAACTATGAGTTCAACAGCATTTAGCGGTAGCTAATAAAAGCGTTGCATTGAAATTAGTAAAGGGCTTAACGGCCCTTTACTTTTGGCCTAATTTCCTGTATAATAAGTAACACTATGAATACTGATCAACTTGTAGAAACAGTTCGCCGTCGTTTTGACCACGATGCTGCTAAACGTGTGCTTAAAGAAAAATACGAAGCAAAGATGCTTTTTGCTCACGCCGGCGGAATGTGGCGAGCAGGCCCAGAACTACTAAAAACATTAGATATTTGCTTTGAAGAGGAATGTGTATTATTAGATGAATACGGTAATCCTGTAAAAGTAAATGTACGAGATTTAGAACTATTAGCACAACAGCGTTGGCAAGAACAGATGAATGGGTGGCTAAATGAATTTCAAGAACTCAGCCGTCAAAGGTAAGTTTACTCCAAATAATAAAAATAAATTTCTAGGAAAGAAAGATCCAATTTATCGTAGTCTATGGGAACGTAGATTTATGATGTATTGCGATCGTTCTGAAGCTATTAAATTCTGGGACTCGGAAAGTTTTCATATTCCATATATGCATCCTAAAGAAAAGCGTATGCGTAATTATTATCCAGACTTTTATGTAGATTACATTGACAAATATGGTAATCCACGTAAGAAATTAATTGAGATTAAACCACGCTATCAAATGAAGTGGCATGTTAATCGTGCAAAATGGGCAGCGGCAAAAGAATATTGTATTAATAACAATATGGAATTTCAAGTATTAACTGAACGGGAGTTATTTTGAAGCGTAAAACATTTAGAATGCTGGTAGATATTGCGGATCGAGTTAACATTTGG